>Ga0182738_1000419_pt1 | contig 61937 bp, 40 predicted proteins | sample eDN5th30CBELigMG_FD_128876 | JGI IMG/M metagenome (GOLD analysis project Ga0182738, IMG submission 128876) | Enriched Miracle-Growth compost microbial communities from Emeryville, California, USA - eDNA 5th pass 30_C BE-Lig MG (version 2)... ... | reverse complement strand
GGTTCTTGAATTCCAAAAGAAGCAGCACCTTGAGCCGCGCCCCGAAAGGGGCGCTGGCCATGTGCTGTTCTTTTGGCCCCTTGGCGGGGGTAGCTGGAGCGGACGTGGTTCAGCGTCCTTTTTCCTGCGCTGAACCGGTCCTCCCACAGTTGTACCGCGGAGTTGCTGCCACAAGGCGGCACTCTGCTTCACCCGCTGAGGAACCGATGAACAATGACTCGACAACCTCTTCACTTTCCCCTTCAGTCCCCAAATCCCCGGCGGAATCGATTCCCTGGGGACAGCTCACCTGGCTCTTCTTCGGGACCGGACTCTGTCTGAACGGCCTCCGCGACGTGTTTCGTCTTGGAGCATCGACAGCCGGAGAGTTCCTGGCAGGAATTAGTGGAATCGTCTTTCTGCTGGGACTGCTCTGCGGTCTGACCGCACTGATTTTTCGGGAACGTCTCAAACGCCGGAGCCTGAAGCTCTCGCGTGTTCCGGCGCTCCGACGCGTGAACACCGGCATTCTGGGAACAGCTGTGGTCCTGCTGCTGGTCGCGTTACTGGTTCCGGCTGTGAACTCCGCCCAAACGGCGACGCAGCAGGCGGCTCTGGAATCATCTGGTCTTGAGGACACAACCTGGAAAACGCTCCCCATTGGCGACGGCTCCTTTGTCCTCTCCCTGCCGTCCCATTGGGAACCGTATCCCGATCCCACGTTGCCCGGCGGGAATCTGTCCCTGTGGGATCGGCAGAATGATCTCTACCTCACGGTGACGACCGTCGCCCGTGAAGATGTGACCTGGAAATCACTGAAGGAACTCTCTGATCAGACGGCCCGCAGCATTGGTGAACAGCTGATGGATGCGGAAATCGGAGCCTTGCAACCGGGAACGGTCGATGGCTGTCCGACAGCGAATCGCACGGTGTCCGGGACATTGAACGGAGTGCGACTGGTCTATGCCCTCCGCCATATCGAGTCTCCCGACACCTGGATCGAAGTCCGCTCCTGGGCCACCCGCAGCCGGTTCCAGCAGAACCATCCGCTCTTCTGGCAAATCGCCTCTTCGGTCCAGCGGCAGAAGTAGCGTCTCGCCGCTCGTTGTCTTCCAGACCCGTTCAAGGGAGAGCTGTCGATGTCAGATCCAATGCAGTCGTCCTCCGGGTTGGAGGAACGTGATGATTTCCCGATTCCGAGCATCCTCGAAGGTGTTCGAGCTCGGTTGGTTCCCGTGTTGCTTTGGTTATTGGAGCGTCTCGGAACCGGCATGCTCTTTCTCGTGGTGATCTCTCTGATTGTCATTCAAACGACGGCGGTGGTCTCACACTGGTATGGAAAACAGGCGGCTGATCAGACGGAACAATTCCTGTGTTTCATGCTGGTAGGGTTCACAGCGCTGGGATCGGGGTATCTGGCCCTCATCGGACTGCGCAAGAGGCGACCGGTTGCCCATCCACCGGAGCCAGTTGACTCGCCCAAAGACCTCGACGGCTCCAGTCGGCTGTTCCGGGCGAGTAAAGAGCTGATGAAGATCCTCTTCTTTTCCTGCATCGTGGTCTTTGCCCGTCCAGGACACCCCACATTTTTGCTCATCGTCGTCCTCGCCACGGTGCTCTACCTCCTCTGGCAGCGATGGCTCAGTCCCGATTGGGGGACGGCCATTGGCGAAACATTTCTAATTCTCGTGCTGGGGATGGCACTTCGCGTCTGGAAAGACAGTTTGCAGCCACCCGTTCCGGTCAAGCAGCGACCGGCTTCCGCTGTTCACCAGGAAGGAATTCCTCCCTCAGGTGTCGCGATTTCCTCAACAGTTCACTCACGGAGAAATTCATCGTGCCCGGATTTTCAGAAAAGCTGATCGTGGGAAGCATGGTCATCGGAGGACTGGCGGTGCTCATTGCGGGTGCTCTCCGTCTCCGCAAGAAGCTCGCCGGCAGTGCCAACCCCAACCTGTTCACTTATGTCAATGAACTTGGCGGCTATGCCATTTTCGGTGTGCTGCTCTTGATCGGAGGAATCGCCCTCTTGTTCGAGAACGACACTCTGCCGCCGGAAGCGGTGGCAGCACAATCGATCTCGGCCCCAAACAGTAATTGGACGGACTATCGGGTAGCGGATGGGCAATTCGTGATCTCCGTACCCGATCATTGGGAGAAAAGACCTGCTCCCGGTCAGATGATCGCAGACCTGTATGTTTTGGATCGGCAAAGCGATCTGCACCTCAGTGTCCGAAGTCTTTCCCGAGAAGACTTCGCCGTGAGCTCACCGGCCGAAGCGGCCCAATCCGTGATTCGGCAAATGCAATCCGAAGCGGAAGGAGAACTGACCGTCACCCCTTCGGAAGACCTCATTTTGACGGGGCGACCGGCAAATAAGACCGTCATCGGGATGACGGTGAATCGGGTCAATTTCACTATCGATCTGTATTGGATTCAAGGGGATCAGCGGTGGATCGAGTTTCGCTTCCTCTCCCCCCGCAGCAAATACGAAGAGAGCAAAGAACTCTTCACAAGAATCGCCTCCTCGATGCGCCGATCGCCACCCCTCTGATTCCATGATCGCGAAGTCGGGAGAAGAGCTTCCGAATTCAGCTCCCTGAATCTGCTTTCAAAAATAACGACTCACTTTGATTCCTCACTCCAACCCCCAGGAGAAATCCATGACTGTTCGATATTTGCGATCTTCCGTCCGTTCCGTTCTCATGCTGCTAATCGTGTTTTCAAGTTCCGTGGTGTTCGCCCAGACGGAGACCGTGGAAGCGGAGATCGTTTCCGTGAATGTCGCGGCCGGTTCCATTGATTTGGTGTATCAGGCCGCATTGGGAAAAACACAGTCCACGCTCGACGTCAGCAAGAAAGCCAAGATCACGATCAATGACCAGCCAGGAACGCTGGAGAAACTTCAGAAAGGTCAGAAGGCGACTGTGATCTACAACACGGAACTCGCCGTCGTCACTTTTATCCAGGCGACAGGTGCGGGGGATTCGCAGCCAGCCGAACTGGTTCGATTGGATGATCTCAACGGATCGTTTGCAACACTCACCGCCGACGGCCTGACAATCTGCTACGAATCTCCGGGAGAGGGAGAACCGTTGCTGATGATGGCCCAGCGGAATAATAAGACGGACTCGTTTGAAAATCCGCAACCACTGTTCCCCGGTCGTCATCCGTCCCTCTCCGGAGAGGGACTGGAACTGGTCTCACTGCAGATGGCTCCCGGCAAGAAAACACGGACACTGCATGTCGCGAAGCGCCAGGCATTGACCGCGCCGTTCGGCAAGCCGGTGGAAATCCGGGAGCTGAGTTCGATTGAATATCCCCGCGGACCGTTCCTCGCGGAAGATAGTTTGACACTCTGCTTTCGAACTTCGAGGGAGACCAGCGAACTGGTCAGCTGCCGTCGAACCAGCCGCACGTCCAACTGGACCAACCCGAAACCGCTGCTGGCCTCGTCCGTGGAACAGCAACTGGGGGGCCAGCTCACCTGGCCCTGGATCTCGGCGGATGGTCTGAAACTGCTGGCCGTGCTGGAGACCGGAGGAAAGTCCACGAGCAAACCCAACCTGTATCTGCTGAAACGGGCCAGCGTGGACCAGCCATTTTCAGCTCCGGTGCTGATTGAGAATACCGCCATTCCGTTCCAGGTTCGTGCTCCACGATACCTCCCACAAACCGGAGAACTGTTTGTGAGTGGTGTTCCCAAGACGACCAATGCGTTTGGGATCGGAGTCGTCAAAGAGTTTTCATTGCCGGAATGACACTCCCACTCTCTGAAAGTGAAGAAATCAGCCGGTGGTCCCTGAAGATGGGACCACCGGCTGTTTTCGTTTTGTGAATTCCGTCTGAACTCAGAAAGGACCAGCATGACAACATCTCTGCTGGAAGAACCTGATACAGGTTCCGCTCAGCAAACAACGGCAGCTCATCGACTGCGCACGACGATGGCAGCAGCCCGCATCAGTTTTACCTGGCTGGGTGTTCGCAAGACCCTGACCAGCGAGCAGAAGAACCAGGCGGCGGATTCCTTTGGGGCCGAGGGCAAGTTCCTGTCCGCCGGAAAAAAGCTGCTCGACACGTCCCATCCCGCATTCAAAGCAGTGACGGCGATCAAGGGACGGTGTCAAAGTTACTGGAAGGCAGTGGCGTTGCCGTATCCCGAACCAGGGATCCGGCTCATTCGTCAGCAGTGTCTCAACGAATTCGATAACCAAATTATCCGGTTCAAGGAAGAACTGGCGGAAGCGGTTGAGTATCTGGACCGGCACTACGGAGAGTTGCGCTCTGCTGCCCGACGGCGACTGGGGAACCTGTTCGATCCCTCGGACTATCCGGTCTCCCTGATTGGGTTGTTCGGGATTGAGCACGATTATCCGTCTGTCGAACCGCCGAACTACCTGCAGCAACTCAATCCGGAGCTGTATGAACAGGAGTGTCAGCGGGTGCAGGCCCGGTTCGATGAAGCGGTGCAACTGGCGGAGCAGGCGTTCCTGGAAGAGCTTTCCAAACTGGTCGACCATCTCAGCGAGCGGCTCAGCGGAACGGTGGACGGCAAGCCCAAAATCTTCCGGGATACCGCGCTCACCAACCTGACAGAGTTCTTCGAACGGTTTCAGGCGCTGAACATCCATTCGAATGAACAACTCGATGAACTCGTCGAACGGGCCAAGCGAGTGACACATGGAATCGAACCGCAGCAGCTTCGGGAGAACGGTTCACTCCGGCAGAAACTCGGCAAACAATTGAGCAGTGTGCAGTCGTCGCTCGATGGCCTGCTGGTGGACCGCCCCCGCCGCAACATCCTCCGGCAGGCAGGGCGTGGCTCTGCGCCCAGTGCGAGCTAACGCTCGGAGTCGGGATTGATGCTCCCGTTGGTCGCTTGGCTGATGGACCTGCTGAAAGGAGGTTCCCTTGGAGCTGCTGATTCATTCTCTGGGAACAGTTCACTGTCTGTATGACGAGACAATCGATCTGCACCAGTTGGGGTCTCTGACTATCTCGCGTGGTTCTCATGTCGAACCAACGCCTGATGGTCAATGGACCGTCAATCTCTCACCCGTACAGGGACCTGAGCTGGGACCATTTCCGACACGTTCAGGAGCCCTGGCTGCAGAAGTCGCCTGGCTCAGCGAACACTGGCTGGTGTCGGGTTCGGCTTCATGTTTGTAGTCCCGTCCTGTCTCAGGGCAGACGGCTGTGATCTCTTCGCTCGCAACGTGCGGGCTCCCTGATCGAGCGTGTTGCTCGGTGGGGTGGTTGTGTTTTTCATACACGATCATCCTGGCGAGGGATGGTCGTGTTCCTGTCTTCTCAAAAGGAACAAACGATGACCCAATATGATCTCGAAAATGCAGTCGCCTGCGCCACGGGCGAATCCCTCTGCGAAATCCGTCACCGAGGGTTTTCGATCGCCGATCCTCATGAAGTCCGGTTCGATCCTGAGCCGGACCAACTCATTCCGCAGATGATCGACTGGGACGATGAGTCTCAACGCAACATTCCGATTCTGAGATGCCGCAGAACTCGGGGAAAGAGAACACCCAATACACGACGACTGCAATCGGTTCGTTGATCGCTGGTCATTCCCGTTCCCTGAACTCTCCGCGATCATGATTTCTAGAAATTTTCAAAAGTTCCCGGCGGGCCAAATTCTCATCACCACCAATGCACGGGAGCAGCTCAGCGAATCCGATGTTCAGCAGGCTCTCCGACGTCATCTGGCTGGTGATTGGGGAGACTGCGAACCAGAAGATGCCGCCGCCAATGAGGACGCATTACTTCATGGCGAGCGGTTGCTGTCCGTCTATCACACCTCGGCTTCCGTGAAGTTCTGGATCATCACTGAGGCCGATCGCTCTGCCACAACCGTGCTCATGCCCGATGATTATTAGCGATCCTGTCCGAGCCCAATACTACTGTTCCCTTTACCCAAGAGGAGTTGTGTTTATGCAGATCCTGTTCATCAACAACCATGGCGGCGGATTTGCCGACAAAATTGAAATTCCAGAAGGAATGACCGTTCGGGAGTTGTTCGCCCAGAAACTTCCGGACAGCGAGCCGCAAGATTACCTGATCCGGGTCAATCGGCAGCCGACGACTTCCGATTATGTGCTGCAACCCGAAGACCGCGTCAGTATCACCCCGACCAAGATCGAGGGAGCCGGTTCTTTCCCGAGATTTGGTGACAGAAGGAATGTGATTGCATGGGAGCCCGTCAACGGCTGAACAGTTTGTATTTCATCGGGATTCTGGTCGTCGCTGCCCTCTGCGGGGCTGCGACGGAGTCGTGGGGGATTTTTGCGCTGGTCGCGATCGTGCTTGCTGCGAATTCGATTCACGCCGGCAACATCCGGCCGAATCCAAGCCCTCGTCCCCGTCGTAGATTCCGTCGCCAGTGATTCCGTCCCAGTGATAAACCTGTCGAGCCCCTCGTTCACCAGCGAGGGGCTCGGCCTTTTTCAGGAGTTTCCATGTGAGCATTCCTCTTCATCAGCGATTGCGATCGCGGATCGCCCGCTATCTGGAACAGCAATATCAGCGTCTGCAGAACAGTCCACCAGCCCCGCCGCCAGTCACCGATGAAAACTGGGAGATCCTCTTAAGACTGAGTCGTCAGCTGACGCTGGCATCACGATATCGTTTTGTCGCAGCTCAAACACAAGTACGCCAGCGGCTCTCGCAATCCCTGCGCAGGCTCGCGAAAGAATGCCTCCATCACGCGGAAGACGCGGAACGCCTGCTCCTCGCCCCAGAAACGCCGACATTGCGACTGCTCATGGAGGAGTTGCAATCTCTCGATCATGAGTTTGAGCATGTGGAACTTGACTGGCCTTCCAAGGCCCTGAGTGTTCGGACTGAACGGATCGTCCTGGAAGAAATTGACCTGGGACCGTTTGAAATTCGACTATGGCTCAATCAGCTCGGTTGCCACCAGCCGTATGCCGTGATTGCAATTGATCCCTGCAAACCAGGCTGCTGCGACGACATCACCCATCCGCACGTCCAAAGTGATTGCCTCTGTGAAGGCACAGGCCGTCAGGCGATTGCAAAGTCATTGGAGCAGGGCCGACTTGGGGAGTTTTTCGTGCTCGTGGCGCAGGTGCTGCGGACCTACAACCCAGGATCGGCCTATTGCTCGCTGACTGATTGGCATGGTTCTCCCTGTACCGACTGTGGCAATACGGTTTCGGAAGACGAGCAGTACACCTGCGATCGCTGCAGTTCCCAACTCTGTGGCCGCTGCACGAATTGCTGCACGTGTTGCGATGAAACGCTTTGCAATGAATGCAGCTCCGCCTGTGAATCGTGCCAGTGCACGACCTGCGATCCCTGTCTGTGCCACTGTGATGCTTGCAATGCGTCTATCTGCAGTGGCTGCCTCAACAATGAACTCTGTCCCACGTGCTACGAAGAATCAAAGGAAAAGCAGGATGAAGAACATCTCTTCGAAGAAAGAATTTTGGAATCGACGTCAGCTGCGACGGCCTCGCCGCAAACGGCGACAGCGACGACCCACTCTGCGGTTCAGCCCATCTGCCTGGGCGAAGTTGCTGTACTTGCGTGACCTCGGTCCCACTGAAGTCGGAGTGTTCGGGATCTCTGAACCTGACGATCTGCTGTTCGTCAAGGACATCCAATTGGTCGAGCAAAACTGCACGGAATCATTCGTGGCGTTTGAGGACATTGCCGTTGCCGACTTTTTCGAAGACCAGATCGATCTCGGACGCAAGCCGGAGGAGTTTGGCAGAATTTGGATTCATACGCATCCAGGAAGTTGTCCTCAACCCAGCCCGACGGATCACGAGACATTCGAGCGGGTCTTCGGCAATTGCGACTGGGCGGTGATGTTCATTATTGCCCGAGGCGGAGACACCTTCGCAGAACTGCACTGGAAGGCCGGCTCCGCGTCACTCCCTATGGATGTGGAAGTGGATTTCTCGAAGCCATTCACAGGAAGCGATCACACTTCGTGGGATGAGGAATATCGAGCGAACGTGCATGCGGAATCCTGGTTCCCCGAACGTCGCTCCGGCTCAGGTCGGAGGCTGATTTCGGACGCTGACCTCAATGCGGAGTTTCTGGAGCGGTTCGCCGAACCGTCACCATGACTATTAAGTCACGTGCAGCTCTGACACTCGAATGTTGTCCTGATTCCCTTTTCCCCACATCAACCGGAAAAGCAGATATGAATACCCCCGACCGTTTCGAACGCCAGCGGGATCTCGTTCCGACTGACAAACTCAATGAACTGACAATCACCGTCGTTGGAGTCGGCGCAATCGGCCGACAAATTGCGATTCAGCTGGCAGCCATTGGAGCCAGAAAGATCCAACTCATAGACTTCGATCTTGTTGAAACGACAAACATCACCTCTCAGGGTTACCTGCGGCGAGACCTCGGCAAATTGAAAGTCGAGTCAACGGCGGAGCAACTCAGGCTCATCGATCCAACAATTCAAATCGAAGTCATTCCTGACCGCTACCGGCCGTCTTTCCAGAACGGAGAGGTGGTCTTCAGCAGCGTTGATTCCATCAGCGGCCGGACAGCGATTTGGCGCTCCGTTCAAGACCATTGTGATTTCTGGGCGGACGGACGAATGTTGGGCGAGACGCTTCGCATTCTCACCGCGACCGATTCCGCATCCCGCAGGCACTATTTGTCGACACTGTTTCGCCAAACAGAGGCACAAACCGGATCATGCACAAGCCGCTCGACGATTTACGCCGCCGGGATCGCGGCAGGAATAATGCTGCACCAGTTCACACGCTGGCTGCGTGGTCTTCCGAATTCGTGGGATCTGACATTGAACTTGTTGGCTGACGAGTTGATGGCCTGACGTTTTGCAGTAGATTTCGGGGCATTCTGCTGCTGGTGCTCCGCTGCAACAATCGCACAGATTTGGGGCCAGTTCGGAAGGACCGGCCCCAAATCTCACGTCTTTTTTATCTATCCCACGAAGACAATGCTCGCTACAGAAGACGAACTGGGATGCACCAGAATTAATTCGCCTGCGAGACAGCGAGCTGCTTGGATTCTCGTCTATTTGACACGACAGGCGTGTTCGCAACGTGTTCGCCTTGGTGCAATTTCACTGGGATCTGATTTTTGGGGTATTTTGGAGGTCAGCTTGAAACCCTCAATCCCCGTTAAGTCTTTTCAGTAAAGTCGTTGCGTCAAAACCACTGTGTGCGCCCATTGGAACAGAATCTCGAAGAACGTGACTCAGAACTCTTCTCCGGACTGGATTCCGGTTGGACGAGGCATGCCCCACTTTCGCAAACTCTTCCCTCGCGCGCAGAGGTTTGATGTTCATCCCCGCGTAGTCCAGAGCAATTGACCCTTCTGTATCAAGTTTCGCGCCAAGCTAGCTCCGCGGTTCGCAGCCATTTCTGCTCTCGGGAAACTGGCGTCTTCATTCGGGACAGGAACCGACTTTTTCTGCGTATGCAAGATCGTGATCACATGCCCATTTGATCCCAGCCATTACAGCAATACGTCGGCCCAGTGGCGGGAAATGACCGCTCGGACGGAGAGATGGATCGAGGGTTCCATCCCGAAATTTCGTGGTCAAAACATGCCGTCCAGTTTTTTCTGAACGGCTGTTCGAAACCTTCGTTGACGATTTCTCAGCTCAGACTGGAACTTGTCGATACCAGGTGATACCGTTTTATTGCATAAAAAGGTGTCAAATTGATGGAGGGGAAGAATTATGAAACGTCCTTCGAAAAATCGGAGGGATCTGTCTGCAGCAGCACAGGTGATCTCAGACTTAATCGAATCCCTGGCGGATGGAAATCAGCGTAAATTTGCTGGCTTGGTGAACTGTGCCCAGCCCGTCCTCTCACGCATCGTGAACGGGCAACAGCAACCCGGTCGTGATCTCATGGGACGCATTGCCGAACTGGAGGGAGTCGACAAGGAGTTGCTATTTGCAAGTCTGGAGACTCGTACAGACGATTCAGACCGCTGCTCGATTCCGATCGCCCAGTGCCTCCTGGAGTCATTTCCAGGGCAGGAAGAAGATTTGATGACGGCATACACCTTGTCAGTTCCTCTGAAGGTTTTTCGCCAGACCCTCTACGGAGTGCCGGCTCGAATTTGCGAGCCGGCTTTCAGCGATCTCTCCGAACGCCTTCGTGCTGACGATCTGATCGTGATCGACGCTGCAGTAACCCGGATGAGAACGAATCTGGCGATGCTGGAAGGGAAGCTCTGTGTCGTACAGATCCAGAACAAGAGCGGAAATTCTCTGACACTCCGGCGCGTGTGGGTCCGGTTTGACCAACGATCGCAAGATCGGCGGATTCTCACCTGTGCCGATGCAAACGTGGAGCAATACCAAGTGTTGAAACACGAAGGCAAAATGTTGCGTTCGATCCAGCTCGATCCACCTGAGGAACTTCCACGCTCTCACGAAGCCGCGAAACTGATCGACCAGACAATCGAACTCTCGGCGATTAAAGGGATCGCCATCCAGGTGATTCGCAATCTGTGATGCTCATTCGCCAAAAGGAAATGAGTGAATCGCGAAGGGGAAATCATGAAACACATTATTCAGCCGGAGCATTCTCTGCCTTCTGAAGAAGGCGAATTCAATGCCCTCAGAAACTCTCTCGAATATCAAGTCGTTGAAGTCCCAATTCAAAGGCTTAAACCTCACCCGCGCCAGAATGACTTCTTTTCAACCATTTCAGAAGAAGAAGTCCGCGAACTCGCGCTGGACTTGCAGCGACGTGGGCAACAGGAGCCGGTCCACTGTTGTCCCGATGGAACGATCCTCCGAGGACACGGTCGCACTCTTGCGGCAATAATGCTGGGTTGGACGCATATTAAAGCAGTGATTCGGACGGAACTGCCTGACCCTGAATCTTCTGCTGCTGTCGAGGATTTGGTGCTCGACAATCTCATGCGGCGCCAACTGGACGATCTGGGACTCGCAAGGTGTTACCGGCAACTCAAGCAATCTTCAATCGCAGAAGATGACGAAGACGCGGGCGACTTACGAGATCGACTCGCTGTTCGACTCAGATGTGGCAAGTCAGGACGCTCCCTGGATCGGCTGGAGCGACTCCTCGACCTGCCGCGCTCGGTCCAGGACCTGTTCTCGGCCCGGAAGATCAATAAAGCCCAGGCGGAGAAAATCCTCAAACTTTCCTGCGACTCGCAGAAGCAGTTGTATACCGCGTTAGAAGCAGGAGGTGATCTCCAGGAGTTACTCCGAGAATTCAAAATCATCAAGGCTACGAAACGAGCTTCTGTCACCGAAAAGGTCCAAAATATCCTCCAGATCCTTCGTCCCGAACTCGCTGAGTTTGAGCGAACTCCGGAAGCCCTCGACCTGTTGCAGGTTCGCGGCGGAGATGTCATTGAACTGCTGGAGCGTGCATCTGCAGTTTTCTTAAATTGCGCCAAACGGAAGCGCTGCCTGCAGGCTCAAGATTTGGACGCCCTCAAATCCAAACTCAACCGCGTGAAACATCCGGACAAATTGTCCGGACTACAGCGGTAAAAATTTACCAAAGTGCAGAATTGGCGAACACAGCATGAGTGCTTCCGGAAGCAGATTTCTCGAAAGGTCTTTTGACCGATTCGGTCAGCATCTTGCGATCGCTCCTGAGACACTTCGGGAGATCGGGGGCGACTTCGTAATCCCGAAGCTGGTCGCAGCTACGGAGGAGTGCGAGGGGTACCGTGTGATCAAAGTCGGCGAGTCGCTGCTGGCTGACCCAGACGGCAGAAGGATTGCCAATGCAGGCTGCGAACTCGCCCTTCGGTATCGCGCTTTCCAGTCTGGCATTCGACTATTTCCCAGTTGCCAATCCACGCAAATCACGCGTCTTCCTGATCCCCAATCGCTCGACCAGCGACTTTACCCCGACCTTCCGCATTTCGTTCAGCAGAATGAGCGAGGATTGGTCCGAATCCCCAAGTCATTCAATCAAGCAGAGTTGATCCGCGAACTTGCCGTCGCCTTTCCTGAGCAACGAATGACCGTGGTTTCCAGTCGCACGGCACCTTTAGAAAAGCTCCGCCAATCTCTGAGCCAGTTACTCCCCGCTGAGTACCTCGCACAGCGGAACCTTGTCGTCGCCCATTCGCACTGTCGGCTTTCTACGATCGATGACGAAGCACTGCCGAAGCTCATTCTGTGTACGTTTACCGAAACAGCAGACCTCGATTTTTCCCAATCGGATATCGTAATCTTCCTGGATGCGATTGAATGTACACATGAACGTGCCCGCCTGATGCTCGAACAACCGGATCTTCGCTTCCGGTTATTTGGACTCATCGGGCATGGACACAGACCATCTCCCAATCAAGCAGGTCTCCTGGCGGCCACATTCGGGTTCGAGATCCTGGACTTGAATTCTGCGGGAGGAGTTCGACGTGAAGTCAATGTTGCCTGGGTAACGCACCGTCGAGCACAAGCTCCAACCGCAAATCTGCCTCTGAATCTTCGACATGCCTACATCGAAAATCCCCATCGCAACGATCGAATTACTAGATTGGCCAAAACCCTCTACCGAGCAGAACCAGGCGCACAGAGCGATGCGGAGGACGTGACTGAATGGCTCCAGACACATCGGAAATCGCCGCTTTCCATCACGATCCTCGTTGATCAGGTGGAGCATGCCCTTTTATTGTCGCGCAGGCTGCCTGGTTGGCCGATCTACGGAGGAAAATCGGCCAACCTGCAAGGTCTCCCAGGTAGTGTTCGGCGGCAGATTCAGCGCGGGCCGCGGCAATGGCTGGATGGTCGGCGACAAATCGTCCTGACTGACGCCGTGCGTGAATTTCGCTGCGGATACTCAGATATCATCATCTGGGCCGGAGGCGGGTCAAGCTGCGAATATCTTCCCCGTCCCTGGCTTTTCGAGGAGGCATCGGAGACGAGAGGCCCCTTGCTGCTCATTGACTTCGTCGACAGCTTCCATTCGGAAGCACTGTCGCGCAGCCTGCGCCGCCGGGAGGCATACGCCGAGAGTGACATCTTTCCTGTCGGGATGAGCTCGACCGTAGGGCGGGTTCGCCGGTTCATCCAAGACTTTGGAGTGCAGTTCCCATGACCAGTGGCCACCCCACATCAAACTATGCACGCTGCCGAATGCCGCCCGGCCGTCGCCCGCGTCCCCACGAACGAACGGCCGAACCGGAACAATTTCGCGATCGTCGGCGGCGTGCTTCGTCTTATGAAGTGCTGAATCCGAGTGACTTTCAGCTGCAGAGATTCGCAGCCGTAAAAAATCTTATGATCGCATTTCAGTTGCTGAAGCAAGAAGGTGGTCAAGCGCCGGGTGTTGACGGATTCGACTTCCACTCTTTCTCGAGTCGAGAAGCCTGGGGCGTGTTACGGACGGTATCTAACGGAATTCAAGCCGGGAATTACATTCCGGATCCCGTCAGGATCGTCGAATTCCCGAAGCCGAATGGGGCAATGCGGAGGCTGTCGCTGCAAACGCTTCCGGATCGGACGGTCGCCAAGGCACTCCTGCTGTGCTTGAATCGGTTCTTCAGAAGTCACTTACCACGGTATGCACAGAATCCTGTTCGAATCTATGCGCAGATGCAGCGCACAATTCGAGAGCGACAGTCATTCTTCATCGCCCCGGACGATATTCAAAATTGTTTCCCCAATACTCAAATTGCACTCGTGCTCGCCTGTCTGCGGCTCCACATTACAGAACCGACGCTGCTCTGGTTGATTGAAAGCATTATTCGGGGTCATGAAGGTCCCCGCCACCTGATTGGGCTGGACCAAGGTTCGCCGTTCAGCCCAGTCGCGATGGAGTGTGTTCTCCATCATTGCCTTGATGTCCTGCTAGATGCAGCTCATCAAGGATTCACGTTGTTCAGATACGTCGACAATCTGACGTTCCTCTGCAACAGCGTCCGTGAGGGAGAAGAAGCTCTTCGAATTTCTCGCGAGATCCTGGCAGAAAGCGGTTTTCGTCTTAAAGGCGAAGATGGCGCACCACAGGACCTCCGAGATCCAGAATGCAATAAACGCGTTCTGGCGCTGATTCCGAAATGGAGATCCGGCCAGCTGGAATTCTCGATACCGGAGAAGTCATTCGAAGACCTCCACCAAGGCTTACAGGATTGCACAGACCATCCCCGACCTTCGAACGCAACACGTTGGGTAACAAACGGATGGACGAATGCTGTTGGCCCAGCCCTGACGAATACGGTAGCACCAATCGTAGTAGATCGGATCATGGACATCACACGTCGAATCGGCATCCGAGAAGTCTCACGCAAGGAACTGCTGAGAACCGCCAGGAATGCAAGAACACGTTGGTTAGAACTCGCAAGGAGTTTCCGATGATACCTGCTCCATGTCTTATTGATTCGGAATTGACTGATTCAATTCGACATCTCTCTATTTCGATCTCAGTGCGCTACCGCGCACACCGCGCCCTTTGCAGAAGGCAGAGGAGTGGGAACAAAGTCCCATGAAATCAAGAGTTAGACCTCTTGGCGAACCAAATCAGATCGAAAACCCAAAGGACCAATATGATTTGATGTTCAGAACTGATTGAGTGATGTTTGGGGATGAGTGACTGAATTCATCGAAGGGATGTGAGGCTCCCAATCAGGAGATCGCAATGTGCACGTTGCGATCCCACTCGGGGTGCGCTCTGATGATGCTTCGAAGTTTAGTGGCTGTCTCTACATGCGCGGCAAACAACCGCGCGTCTGGCGAATCGCACTGTAGTGGAAGCGTCGTTGATCGACCGGATTTTGCTTAATGCAATCCATACCGTTGTCTCGAATCAGAAAGGAAGCAATTTGCTGAATTGGCTCACGGGGGAAGGTGTGCCCTGGCATCCGCCATGACGTCGCCAACTCAAATTCAGCGTTATCGGTCTTTCAAGAAAGCTGCAGCTTCTGAGAGCGCGGATTGTCAGAGTGATCCCAACAGATGAGTTCAGCGTGAACGGATAAAAAAAGAACTTTTTTCGGCATAAGACTTCAACCGAGAGAAGCCCCAAGATGATCAAGTAACGCTATCATGAACTTCACATCCAATTTGAATATGATGTTTATCGTGAAGATTTGGCTTGCCAATTAGTGGTGAGCCCCTCAAAACTGCCGCCATCGTTTGCATAGGGATTTGTCGGATGCCGGGTCAGCCGAAGGCAGAAAATGCTTCGCAGCGACCAAGAAGACCCGTTCTTTTTCTTTCACGCATTGAGAAATGCCCGTTCTGCTCAAGAATCAATCGCGAACTCGTTCGATTCAACTTTGCATGCAGCGAGTTCCGTAACTGATTGCATCTCACGAAAAACGCCACACAGTTCTTTCTCGCGAATCACGACAGCGATCGAATTGCTTGCGGCCTGCGCTGAGGTGATTGCCGACTCGCTTTCTTCAGCCACCCCGGACAAGGTGGACACAGCCTATGTCGCCAAGCAACTCGGCTGTTCCACAGTCTGGATTGCAGAGCAGGCACGCAGCGGCGCGATTCCTTCCAATTGCGTGGTTCCCGGAACGGGAAATGGCCGGCCCTGGAAGTTCCACCGGGCCAAGATTGATGCCTGGATTCGGTCTCGATAACCGCTTTGTGGTTGATCCGGGAGCACGCTTGCTCCCCTGAACCCACGATTCGGTTTTGCGCTGCATGACAATTTCCGCCACAAGCCCGTGGCGCTGCCATTTCGTGGCACCGCCATCTCTGTGCCTCACGGTTTTCTCATTTTTGAATTTCCAACAGGAGTAAAAGATGCCTCGACGGCCGAAGCCGCCAGAAAAGGTGGTCGTCACTATGCAGGTTCCGCATGGTCAGACGGAAGTTGATGTCGATGTTTATTTTCACCCGCCAGATGAAAGGAGACGATCATGGTATGTCTATTGGGGCGGCCTGGAAAATCCGAAAAGCACCGGCGCTCGCAACCTCGACGACGCGAAAACTGCAGCCCGAAAAATGCTCTGTGCGGGTGGCCAGCGTGAAGTGCTCAAGGATGTCGTGCTGACGGATTCGGAATTTGAACTGATCCAGCGCCGCCATTTTTCGAAAAAGCATGATGACGCCGCTCGGGCGCGGGCAGAAAAGTCGTTGAAAAATTGCCTGGAAGCGATCGAGGCATTCCAGGCAATCAGCGGAATCTCTCCCATTTCGAAAGCCACTGCCGATGACTGCGAGCGTTTTCAGCACGCCGCGCTCAAACTCCCCAAAAACTGGCGATCCAAACATCCCCGCAGCCAAAAGCAGGTTTCTTCGTTGAGCCCGAACACGGTGATCAAATGGTCTGTCGCGCTGCAGGCCGCCTTTGAACGGGCCTGTCGGGACGCGGGAAAGAAGGGAATCCGGGGGGTGGTCGCTGCGGAGAAACTGCTCACCGAGAACCCATGGAAACAGTTTACCTGGATCGAGGGGAGTGAACGGCCTCTGCGGCAGTTCGATCCCACCGAATTGTTATCGATCTTGGATTACTTCGAAGAACGATGGCCGATTGTGACCATAGCTGCGCTGGTCACGAAGGTGTTTCTGTGGTCCTGGGGCCGCAAGTCGGAAGTCGTCGGACTCCGCTGGGACATGCTTCGTCAGGTTGGTTCCGAAGTGCATTTTGAGATCGTTGGGAAATGGGGTGTCGTCAAGTGGTTTCGAATCCCCGAATCCCTGTACGACGAGTTGCTGCAGATCAGAACCAGGAACCCCTTCGTCTTCGCTGCGTATTCTGATCAGATCCGCGAGCAATACCGGCAACAGAATCGGTCACGTTTTGCCTCACGTGTCAGTCGGAATTTCTCACCTCAGCACCTTGGCGACTGGATGTATGAACGAATCAAACACTGGTCGACGGGGCAGGGCAGCGGGACAGCCTATCTGCACGTTTTTCGGAAAACGTCCCTGCAATACGCCCGAAGGGGAGAAGACACGAATCAGCGAGTGGCGATGGATGCCCGACTGGGAGCCCGGGTCATGATGACCAGCTATGTTCGGGAAACGGACGAAGAGTTGCGCCAAAAAAGCAATCGAACTTTTGAGCGCATTGCGAGCGGTTTTCCGGCAGCGGTCATTGGACGCTATGGATTCGAATTTCCGAGTGGAAGCAACTCGCTCGTCGACCAGCTCAAACAAGCCGTAGAAGCAGGAAATTGGGACGCCGTCACGCAGCTCTCAGTCAGGCTGAAAACGGAGACGCCCGAACGGCAGAAATGAACCATCTCCCAAAAGTTACGTCAATTGGAGGGAACAATCATGTGAAATTTTGTGAAATCGACTTTTTGGTGAAGCAATTCCGAACTTCAACCCCCAAATATGACGGCTTTTGCGGAGGCACGGAACCGACTCTGAACTATCTACAAATACCTGTAACTCAAAGGAAATCCCTCAATGTGGAGGGATTGAGATCCATTCATGGGAGTTCAAAATGAAGTGAGTGCACCCCTCAGGGTTCGAACCTGAAACCTTCGGTTCCGTAGACCGATGCTCTATCCAATTGAGCTAGGGGTGCTCGCATCCCCGGTCAGGGATCGCAGCAGAATCTTACTGATTTTCTTCTCAGGTACAATCCACTTCGGAATGAACTCGCAGCGAATCCGTCAGATCAAAGAAGAGTCACAGGATTTTACACAAAAACGGCAAAATCTGCTGGGGCAGACACCACTGCTTGAGAGTAATCCGCCCGCGAAACCCAGGTGGATTTCCTGCCATGCCTTCTCCCACGGGGGGATCGACGCCTGATGCACTTCATGTTCTCGGCCAGTTCACGGACGGCCTGGAATTCTCGACGGGCTTGAGTCCTCAAAACGCAGCCCATCTGGCTTGGGGCTGGTCTCGCCGACCTCCCGCTTTTTTCGCATGTTTTCTGCTGAAACGTTGCTCGCCGCGTGGTGAAGCGCCGTCCATGCAGGAGTAAGGCACTCTCAACTCCCCGAATCACATCCAATGTCGCCCTGGCCCGCGTTGCACCTGTTTCGTCTCGCGAAAGGCAATTCAACAGGTGAGGGAACGCGGACCAGGCGAAGAGATTCCACTGGATCCGGTTTCAGTCGTGGAATGTCGAACTATCAGCTTTCATTCACCTGCTCTTGAGAGTGAACAGGGACGGTCTCTGCGGCGAACCGGCAGGCAGAGTTGTGAGGTCTTCGGATCCCGGAAGCCGGGATGGAATCAGTGCTTGGCCGGAACGGCATTCCAGACTTTGATGTCGTCGAAATAGCCAACTTTTCCGGCCACGCCCAGTTCGATCTTGGATTTCGTTTCGTGTGCAATGCCGGAGGACTTCAGGTATCCGACCGGTTTGCCGTCGATCGACACGCGCATCTCATCGCCGGCCGTTTCCACTTCCAGGGTATACCATTTGCCAGCTTCCAGCTTCACCGGGAAGGTGGCGCTGCGGCCTTTCAGCAACTGGGCCACTTCTGCTTTCTTCGACGGGTCCTGGCGCATCTCGCGAATTTCATTCCGCATGTTCCCGTCGCGTTCGTCGATTAATGTCACCCGGTCCAGACGCACCTGAGCCCGGCACAGATGCCCGTAGTGAGCCCCGGTATATTTCCGGTCGTCGAATTCCACGTCCATCATGCTGGCACCGTCCAGCTTGATCTTCACCTGCACCACACTGTCCCGGGTGGGGATTTCCAGGCCATGGACTGCTGCGTGTGCAGTCTGCGCCTGCTTGCCATCCTGGGCTGGAATGTTCTTGTCCCGGGTTTGTGTGCCTTTCAGCATGCCGTTTTCCACAGCAAACGTCGGCACCACGCGATGCCAGACTTTGTCCGGGGTGGCTCCTTCAAAATCGTCGGAAAACAGCAGTTCCTGTTTTTCGGCAATCGGCTTGCTCGGAATGGCAGCCGGTTCCGCTGCAGAAACCACACCAGAAAGCACGCACATCACCGCAGCACATTGGCTCAGACGCATTGCAGGCTCGCTTTGTTCACAGAGGTCAAATGGAAATCGACAACGAAGATGATCCTAACCAGCCGCCAGCCTCTCCTGCAAACAGTTGGCCTCCAGCCTGTCGCGTCCTGAAGGTCACATGAAGATCTCCTGCACAAAATCCCTCCTGGCTCACTCGCGGTACGAAGATGTCACGAATCAAAATGTTTCATTCGCGACTCAAGGAACCATTCAGCACCCTGTGTCGCCTTGCCTCCAGCGAATGAAATCCTTCTGCGGTCGATTCGATTGATTCATGGCCTCAAAGCAGGAGATTTCCTGTTTCCAGGTCGACCGGCCAGATTCTTCCAACACCCGGCCAGAACCTGCGTAAGGACACAGGGCTCTCCCGGCCTTCTCAGGGGCCTGCCCCATGAGTGGAATTCGCTCTTTCGATAAAGCTGGCATGTTGACTTGGGGAGACATCTGTTAGGCAGGTAGTTTTTTGAGGCGGGGCTCCGTGGATGTAAATAATGAATTACCAGACGGTTGGGGCAGGGGAGGGGGGAGCTGGATCTGTGGTTCCGATTTGTTGCCCGAGAAGTGGGATGTGTTCGGGAACCGCAATCACACGATGGATCAGTGGCGGATTCACAGCATGCGGTCGGCAGCAGGCCGCAGGCCCCCATTTTCAAAATGTCGCCCGCCTGAATGGCATTCAACTTCCGTCTGCTGATCCGGCAGTCGTATGATATCTCAGCTGCTTTTCGATCGGGTTTCTCCTCTTCAGAAGTCAGATGCACCTATGCTCCCTGTGGTCTCGCACACATTCCGGAAGCAATCTGCCGCGGGCCTGTGCTGTCTGTCATTGCTGATTGCCTCCTGGCATGGCGGTCGTTTCGTGCTGGCTCAGGACCAGCCTGCCACTCAGAGTGCGCCGGCGGGATCGGTTCCCGGTCCGTCTGGAAAGCCGGATACCTCCCGGCCGCCGGTTGGAAAAACCTCGCGCGGTGCCCCTTCCGATTCCGGAAAACAGGCAGGGGAAGCCCGACCGGATGCCAACAAATCCAAAGAGAACGAAAAGACGGACGAACAGAAGAAGGAGAAGTCCTCCCCGGCGGTCATCACTCGCCCGAGACAGCCCGAGCACCCCGGCGATCCGGCGCAGTTGCAGACGCAGGTGGATGCGGCCGGACGGGTGCGTTTCAATTTCTCCGGACAGAAATGGCCTGACATTCTGGAATGGCTGGCGCAGGCCTCGCACCTGAGTCTTGACTGGCAGGAGTTGCCTGGGGATTACCTCAATCTGCGGACACAGCGCGATTACAGCGTGGCCGAAGCGCAGGATCTGATCAATCGCCATCTGCTGGCGCGCGGCTTCACGCTGCTCAAGTCAGGGGAAGTCCTGACGGTGGTCAATATTTCGAAACTCAATCCCTCACTGGTGCCCCGGGTGGAGCCGGCCGGGCTTTCTGACTGCATGGATCATGAATTTGTCAAAGTCTCCTTCCCGCTCGACTGGATGCTGGCCGAACGTGCCGTTGAAGAGCTGAAGCCGATGCTCAGCGCGAATGGAAAACTGACCGCGCTGAAATCGGTCAATCGCATTGAAGCCATGGACGCGGCAGTGAATCTGAAAGAGATTCATCGCCTACTCGAGCAGGAGCAGCGCGACGATGCCACCAAAGGTTCCGTCGTCAGAGAGTTCAAACTGCAGCATCGACGGGCTGGCGAAGTGCTGTTGCTGCTCGAAGCGATTCTCGGACTCGACAAAAACCGTCCGCCTGCGTCCTCACCAGGGCGAGGGGGCGACATGATGTCGATGCAGATTCTGCAACAGGTGCAACAGATGCAGCAGATGATGCAGCAACAGCAGCGCGGGGGAGCCAGCGCGGTCGCCGGGGGAAATCATCAGGCGGATGAGCCCAAGTTGATCGTCAATGAACGTGAAAACAGCATTCTGGTCCATGCGCCGCCGGACAAGCTCGAAATTATCGCACAGACAATCCAGGCCATTGATGTGCCAGGAGATCAGCAGAATACACTGTTGCAGAATCTGAACCGCATTCGTTCCTATATGCTGTCGACGCTCGACCCGCAGCCGTTGATGCTGATTCTGAACGAAATGGGAGACCTGTCGCCTCAATGCCGGCTGCAGGTCGACCAGAAAAGTCACTCACTGATTGTTTATGGAACCCTGGCCGACCATTACACCGTGCAGGCCCTCATTGAGCGACTCGATGGAAGCAACCGCACTTTCGAAGTCATTCCGCTGCGACGGGTCCAGGCCGATGCCATTGCCGGCACCATTCAATACATGATGGGAAGTGAAGACCCCAATAAAACCCGCAACAATTCCCGTGGCTCGTTCGGGTACTTCTTCACGCCGCCCTCGCAGAATGAGAATGAAGACAAACGCCCCTTCAAAGTCGATGCGGATATCGAAAACAATCGCCTGCTGGTCTGGGCCAATCCTGTCGAAATGCAGGAAATTCGCCAGCTGCTGATCAAGATGGGGGAAACACCTCCCGGCATGAGCAACCCGGAAACCGTGCGCACCCTGCAGCTCGATTCCGACGCGGAAGCCGATCGTCTGCTCCAGCGCCTGCAGCAGGTCTGGCCGGAAATTCATTCCAATCCACTGCGAATTCAGGCTCCGACGCCAGCCTTGCCCCGGAAAAGTTCTCCCCCGCGCGATGTCACACCCCCGACGACGCACATTCCTGCTCAACCAGCATCTCCTGCCGCCAAACTGACTGTTCGTTATGCCTGGTGGCAGAACGGGCAGGACCCTGTGTCATCCGGTTTACATCCTCTTGCTGAAGAGACAAGCACAGCCACGGATCCTGAACGAGGCGCGGATGCAGGGGGACATTTGCCGGAGGACTCTTCCCGCCGATCAGCCGACACAGGAGGAGTATTGCCATCGGGGTCTGCCCCGATTGCGATTGAGCGCAGCCCGATGGGAGGCCTGATTCTGGGATCGTCCGACACCGCGGCCCTGGATCGGCTCGAAGAAATGATCGAGCAGCTGGCTCCCCCTTCGCGCGATTACAAGGTCTTTCAGCTGCGTTATCCCAACACCTGGGCCTATGGAGTGGAACTGAACCTGAAGGCCTTTTTTAAAGACACATCCAGCGAGCAGCAGGTGCGTGACCCGTTCTGGGGATACAGCTATACGGTACGCAACAACGAGGGACGCCGCATGTCGCGGCAGAAAGAACTCAAAATCATCTCCGATGATGATTCCCATACCATCCTGGTTCAGGGAGCGACTCCGCAGCAGCTTCTCACGATTGCCGACCTGATTGAAATTTATGATCGCCCCACATCCAGTGATCCCAGTGCAGTGCGTCATACCAGGATCATTCGGCTGAAGTATTCGCAGGCCGAGGCCATGGCGGAAACCGTCAAGCAGGTGTACCGCGATCTGCTGAGTGCCAACGACCCGGCCCTTCGCGACCCCAACCCGAACAACGGCAAAGAAAAAGCGGTGACCGAACGGATCTACAGTTATCGCATGTCCGATGACGGGGAAGGGAACTCCAGCACGCCTCCCCAGCAGCCGATGAAGTTCAAAGGCATGCTCTCGGTGGGCGTGGATGAAATTTCCAACAGTGTGGCCATTTCCGCCGGGCAGAGTCTGCTGCAGGAAATCGAAGAGATGATCACGCTGCTGGATGAAGCCGCCAATCCTCACACGCATGTGCAGGTGATGCAGGTTCAGAATCTGGACACGACCGCTTTGAAAGAGCGCCTGGACAAAACATTCACTCCTTCTGTGAAAGTTTCGGAAACCGGCCGGCGTCGCAACCGTCAATCGGTGCCTCAACCGCCACCTGCCGCTCCGGTCCGGAACGATGACTGAGGCCCGGCGACTTCTCAGACCATTTGCAGGCCGGCAATTGTCATGCAATTTCCTTCAGGATTCGGATCGGCACGGCTTCCAGACGCTGGGAACCCGGTCCTTTCCCTGGGGGAAACACCCTTGGCCAGAGCAGGAGCGTCGAAGGTTCTGGGGGTAGTTCTCAGAAGCAGCGTTCCGGTTCTTTCTGAGAAAAAGCGTTCGACAGGTGAGATTGGGCTTTCTGTAATCAGAAATACGTTCTTCACGGTGCTGATCATTTTGATTCCCGTGTCGATCTGCATGGCCCAGCACATTCGAATTCCTTCATCCGAATCGATCCGACAGGATCTGGCGGCAGGATCTGACAATGAATATCGAATCAATCGTGCGCTGCTGACAATTCAAATGTATCGGCTCCCCTGGGCCGAGACGCTGCAGCCATTGTGTTCTGCTGACCAGACCGGGGCTGCCTGTGCCGCATATCTGGCTGCAGGTGGAAATCCTGAGGTCGTTCTTTCGCTGCTGCATTCTCCGGAGGTGATCGAGAATGATCGCCAGATTTCTGTTGTCGTCGCACTTCTGACGCATGAGCAGACCCAGGCATCGGCATTGCAGACGCTTGTCCCGCTGGCTCTGGATGGAGACCGGCAGGCCGTCGAGATTGTGATGAAACTGGGAGGACGGCTTTCGCGTCAGGCTGTACCGCTTCTTCTGGATCAGATCTCGCAATACAGCTCTGTAGGAAATCTCGATGCAGATCACGAACTGTATTCATTGAGCCGTCAACTTCGCCTGACCGACTGGCCCGCTCTTCAGCGGCTGCTGCAAAGTCCTTATGGATCAATTCGCTTTCTTTCTTCCCTGTGGGTTGTCTCCGGGGATTTTGATGACCTGCCGATATCAGAATTGGAAGCTCTCAGCCTTCACGCAGATCCCGTTCTGCAGGCCGCCGGCAGTGTGCTTCGTGTTCGGCGCCAGGCAGACAATGCGGCTGCAGTGCATCTGCTCAAATCGAGCTTGCACAGTTCGAATTCCGATGCGCGGCGCATGGCTCTGGCCGGCATCCTGACCCTGACAGAAAATCAGGCTGAATGGCTCGACGAGGTGTTGCCTTTACTGCTGAATTCAGATGAAGCTGTGGCTGAAACCGCACTGAAGGTCGTGAGCCGCTGGGCCGATCAGCACACTCCCCGGATTGCGCAATTCGTCGAGACACATTTCGAGCAGTTTCCTGCGGGAAGACTTCGCAAGGTTGTCTTTGATCTCAATTCGGAGACTCCCGGCCTGGAACTGATTCGACTCTGGATCCGCCTGGGGAGTTCTCCGGATTTTCGCGTGCGTGAGCAAGTCATGTTTCAGCTGAGTCGAATCCCGCCGGCACCTGATGTCGCAGAAGTTCTTCTGGCTGGACTGAATGATCCGCTCCCTGCAGTGCGGATTGAAGCTCTGGAAGCATTCACAAGATTCAAAATCACCGGGGAGATGAGAACGCGGATTATTGCAGCGGCTGAGCGATTGCTGCAGGACCAGGCGCGAGACAGTCACGTGATGGCAGGCTCGAGCGTCGGCATGACGGCCGCCAGCCTGCTCTGGAAGCTTGACGCATTCCAACCGGAAATATTTGCCCGGGAAAAGAAACTCTTGACGTCTGACGACAAGGACGAGGTCGGCGATGGCGTGCGTCTGCTGCGAACTCTGAAAGAAAATGCCGCTCCATTCCTGCCGATGATTTTTGAGCTGGCCTGCGAGAATGACATCTATTATGAGCGGATTGCCTATGAAATCAGGAATCTGCGGTCAGTTTCCATGCCCTTTCTGGTGGGAATGCTGCAGAGTTCAGACCCGCATGCGCGCGGAACGGCATTGCAGCTTCTTGCTCAGAATTCTCCGGATGGACACGCGATCCAGGCATGTCTGCCACTTCTGAATGATGATGCCACCGTTGCCGTCCACCACCTGTTTTCGACATCGAAGGAATCGATCAGCAGAGTCGCAGCCAGCCTGCTGGCGATCTGGGCCCGGCGCGATCCGGCGCTGGGCAAACGGCTTCAATCCGATGACATGCATTTTCCCCAACTGCAGACTCTGTTGTCTCCGAAACAATTGAAATGGATCACCGCTCCCCGGCCCACATTTCAGCAGATTGTGTCATCATCAGTTCAGCCCACCTATTGGGATCTTTATGACATGTTCTCCGAACTGGAGTCCGGCGTGCTCTGGGGGCGGCGGGATTCAGAGCGTGCAGGTCAGGTTCCTCCTGAACTCATGATTGAGTTTTTCGAGCTCTCCGCGCGGGTCTGGCCGATGTTTTACGATACGATTCAATTCGTGCCTGAGGATGTCTTTGATGGTCTGCTGGAGAAATCGACCGTCGATGAACGCCTGATTCCTGTGCTCGAATCCTGGCTGACAGAATCGCCGCTGCTCGATCTCGATTTTCGCACGCAGGTCGCGGCGGTATTGATTCACTTTCGCCCGGACAATGCCCCGGCACAGAGATACCTGCGGCTGGCACGGCGTGATTTTGGACGGCGATCCGATGACTGAGCCATTTTCAGCCCAGCCAGTGATGGGTTCAGCCAGTGATGGGTTCAGCCAGTGATGGGTTCAGCCAGTGATGGGTTCAGCCAGTGATGGGTTCAGCCAGTGATGGGTTCAGCCAGTGATGGGGGCAGCCAGCCCGTTCACGGCAGGCAGGCCATGGCGTCCAGCAACTGATCGAGCATCTGCCGGATCGCGGCAAACTGCTCCGGCTCACCATTCAACACCGGCGGGTGCTGTTCATAAACGCCGGTTCCCAGATCCTCTCTGCAATGAGCAATCAGCTCGTTCACTGACTCCGGCGTGACCTCCAGATGGCACTGCAGCCCGACCACGCGCCCACCCCAGGCAAATGCCTGATTCCGGCAACCCGCCGACGAGGCCAGCCATGTCGCCCCGTCCGGCAGGCTGAACGTCTCCCCATGCCAGTGAAACACGTCCGACGGTTTTCGGAAAATGTCCCCCAGCGGATGGCCTGCAGCGTCCGGCGCGGCGGTGACAGGGAACCAGCCGATCTCTTTGTGTTGTCCCCGGCTGACCTGTCCCCCCAGCACCGTGGCCAGCAGTTGCGCCCCCAGACAGATTCCCAGAACGCGCCGTCCGGCGTGCAGAGTCGCCTGAATGGCCTCTTTTTCCTGAATCAGCCACGGGCATTCTGCTTCATCATGCACGCTCATGGGGCCACCCATGACGATCAGCCAGTCATAACTTTCCACCGCCGGGAACAGGTCTCCGGCATAGACCCGGGTCATCGCCAGGGAATGCCCCCGGCTCGCGGCCCAGTCCTGAATCGCCGCAGGGCCTTCAAAGGGAACATGCTGAATGACCTGCAGCCGCATGGTGTCTCCTGTTCACTTCAGTTGAAGCGTTGAACAAACCACTTTCCTGCCGAGCGCGGCAAAATTCAATCTGCAAACAAAAACACCGCGCGGCACACGGTGACAGAAAGTCCAGCCGTGCGCGGCGCGGTGGTCAACAAGAACCAAGGACCACTCACAAAACCTTCCGCGATCCGCTCGTGGAAAGGAAATTTTCATCGTTTGAGCGGTTTTGTTCGCGGCTCTAAGAACTTCAGTCCCAGCTGAGCGTCGAGGCGCTCTGGTATTCCGTCACGCGGGTTTCGAAGAAGTTTTTCTCCTTCGACAGGTCGATCGTCTCGCTCATCCACGGGAACGGGTTCGAAGAACCATACTGCGTCGGCAGCCCGATGCGCTCCAGGCGACGGTCGGCGATAAACTGCACATAATCGCGGAACAGGTCGGCATTCAGGCCGAGAACGCCGCGGGGCAGAACGTCGCGGGCGTAGTCGATTTCGACTTCCACGGCATGCTTCACCCGGGTGATCATGGACTGCTGGAATTCCGGAGTCCACAGTTCCGGATTTTCCTGGCGAATGCCGTTGATCAGATCGATGCCGAAGTTCAGGTGAATCGTTTCATCGCGGAGAATGTACTGGAACTGCTCTCCAATGCCGGTCATCAGATTCCGGCGATGGAAGGAGAGCACCATCACAAACCCGGTATAGAAGAAGATCCCTTCCATGATCAGGTAATACCCGATGAGATTTTTCAGGAAGGCCTGAGCCCCTTCAAAGGTGTCTGTGGTGAAGTTCGGATCGAGAATTTCGGCGGTCAGTTCCATTTCCAGATCGTCCTTGCGGGCGATGGCCGGAACTTCGTGATACATGTTGAAGACTTCCCCTTCGTTGAGTCCCAGGCTCTCGACGATGTACAGGAAGGTGTGCGTATGCACGGCTTCTTCAAAGGCCTGACGCAGCAGGTACTGCCGGCATTCGGCATTGGTGACATGGCGGAAGATGGCCAGCACCAGGTTGTTGCCCACCAGGCTTTCGGCCGTGGCGAAAAAGCCCAGGTTCCGCAGAATCACCCGGCGTTCATCGGCGGTCAGTTTACTCGACTTCCAGGTTTCGATGTCCTTGTGCATCGGAACTTCAGTCGGCATCCAGTGGTTGGCGCACCCGTTCAGATAGTGTTCCCAGGCCCACTGATATTTCAGCGGCATCAGCTGGTTCACATCGACCTGATGGCAGTTGATCAGCCGCTTTTCGCGTGCTTTCACCCGGCCGGACGTATCATTGGCAGCAGGCGTCAGGGATGAAGTCGCTTCGAGAGAACTCATCGTGATTGGCTTTCTGTTCTCGAACTGCCGGTCAGGGCAGGGGGCTTATTTGGGAATTGGCTTACTTTGGAATTGTGCCGCGAATCAACAGACTGCTGGACTTGCGAAGATTTTCGGGCCGCGAGTGAATCACGGCAGATTGGATACGGGAATCCTCACCGGCCCTCACGCATCTGGCTGCATCGTGCGAGGTGATCGCAGGACACAGCCAGGAAGACGTGAAAGCAATGCAGAGAGACTACTGGCAGGCCTCGCAGGTCGGGTCGTCGAGCCGGCAGGCGGGCACGACTTCCGACTCGGAGTCACGGCGAATCTCGATTTCGCTCGAGGCACTGCGGTTTTTCATCCACTTCGGCTGGACGCCGAACCGGTTGACGTCCAGTGTCGATTTCTCCACCTGGGTCGCGGCCAGAGTCCGCAGGTAATACGTGGTCTTCAACCCTTTCTGCCAGGCCAGCATGTACATGTCGTGCATCTTGCGGCCGCTGGGTTCAGCCAGGTACAGATTCAGCGACTGGCCCTGATCGATCCACTTCTGCCGGCGGGCGGCACATTCGATCAGCCATTTTGGCTCCACTTCGAATGCCGTCAGATAACGCATGCGGATCTCATGGGGAATCCGGCCGATGTTCTGCAGGGAACCGTCGTAGTACTTCAGTTCGTCCAGCATCTGGGCATCCCAGATACCGAGCTGCTTCAGTTCGGCCACCAGCGATTCGCTCACCTGGGTGAATTCGCCGGAAAGATTGCTCTTGGCATACAGGTGCTTGTAGGCCGGCTCGATCGACTGCGACACTCCAATGATTGTGGAAATCGTTGCGGTCGGAGCGATGGCCAGCACGTTGCTGTTCCGCATGCCGTGCTGTGCGATGGAATCACGCACCACCTGCCAGTCCATGGTCGATTCCGTGGAAACAGGAATCGGCTCGCCGCGCTCTTCCGAGAGCAGCTGCATGGTGTCGATCGGCAGCAGTCCACGGCTCCATTTGGAACCGGCATAGGTCTGGTACACTCCCCGTTCCGCGGCCAGCTGCGACGAGGCGAGCAGGGCGAAGTAGGAAATGGCTTCCATGCTCCGGTCGGCGAATTCCACGGCCAGGTCGCTGGCGTAGCTGATTCCCAGAGCACACAACGCATCCTGAAACGCCATCAATCCCATGCCGACAGGGCGGTGACGCTGGTTGGAGTTCGCGGCCTCCTGCGTCGGGTAGTAGTTGATGTCGATGACGTTGTCGAGCATCCGCACAGCCACGGTGATCGTGGTCCGCAGCAGCTCCAGATTGAGTTCTCCATTGGAGATGTGCGCGGCCAGATTCACCGAACCCAGGTTGCACACAGCGGTTTCATCCGCCGAGGTGTTCAGCAGGATTTCCGTGCACAGATTGCTGCTGTGCACCACGCCGGCATGATCCTGCGGGGAACGGATGTTGGACGGATCTTTGAACGTCACCCAGGGATGGCCGGTTTCGAACAGCCGGGTGAGCATTTTTCGCCACAGTTCCGGAGCAGACACCCGCCGGAAGAGCGAAATCTCCCCTTCGTCGGCCAGCTGTTCGTACTTCTCGTACTGCGATTCGAACTCACTGCCATACAGATCGTGCAGATCGCTGACTTCGTCCGGGCTGAACAGTGTCCACTGCCCGTTCTGGCGCACCCGCTTCATGAACAGGTCCGGAATCCAGTTGGCCGTGTGCATGTCATGCGTGCGACGGCGATCGTCCCCGGTGTTCTTTCGCAGGTCGAGGAATTCCTCGATATCCAGGTGCCAGGTTTCCAGATAGCTGCAGACCGCTCCTTTGCGTTTGCCTCCCTGGTTCACGGCCACGGCGGCGTCGTTGACGACTTTCAGGAACGGAATAACCCCCTGGCTTTTGCCGTTGGTGCCATGAATGTGCGAATTGGTGGCACGAATGTTCGTCCAGTCATTGCCCAGACCCCCGGCCCATTTGGACAGCATGGCATTGTCGGAAACGACCTTGAAGATGTGAGACAGATCGTCGCTGACGGTGCTCAGATAGCAGGAGCTGAGCTGCGGGTGCGGTGTGCCGGAATTGAACAGGGTCGGCGTGGCCGAGGTAAACCGGAAGCTGGAGAGGACTTCGTAGAATTCGATGGCTCGGGCTTCGCGGTCGTCTTCCCGCATGGCCAGACCCATGGCGACCCGCATCCAGAAATACTGCGGCGTTTCGATGCGGCGCCCGTCGACATGCAGCAGGTAGCGGTCATAAATCGCTTGCAGACCGAGATAGCGGAACTGGCAGTCCCGTTCCGGCTGCATGGCATCGGCCAGGCGTTCAAGGTCAAACCCGCGCAGGTCGGCCGACAGACGACCGGCGCGAATGCCGTCGATAATATAGTGTTCGAACTGGTCCTGATGCAGTTTGTTCAGCGACCGGGAATCAGGCGTCTGGCCGAGAACTTCCTGATAAATGACATTCAGCATCAGCCGGGAGGCGACCGTATCGTAAGCAGGATCTCGCTCGATGCGGGAACGGGCGGCCAGAATCTGAGCCCGATAGATTTCGCGAATGGAAATGCCGTCGAAGACCGAACGCAGCACTTCTTCCGAAAGTTCTTCCACATCCACAATGCCGTCAAAGCCTTCTGCCGCTTCCGACAGGCGCTTCAGGACACGGCGCGAATCGAACGGCACGCGGGTTCCGTCGTCGAGCACCACATGGACGACGGGTGGAGCTTCGACCGGCTGGCTTTCGCCACGAATGGCGCGCATTTTGGCGTGTTCAGCACGGTAGATGATGTAGCGCCGCGCCACACGGTAATGACCGCGGGCCATCAGCCCCATTTCCACCAGGTCCTGAATGCGTTCGACATCGATTCCCTGGGCAGAGCTGGCCTGGGAGGCGACATCTTCCGCGACAGACTCCAGAACGCTGGCGACATCGTGCAGAACGTCCTGTTCCAGCGGCTGCCCGTGAGCCAGATTCAATTCGGCCCGAAAGGCATTGGAAATGGCATTCTGGATGCGGGACATTTCAAACGGGACACTGCGGCCATCTCGTTTGCGGACCACCCATTCGTGTGGGGCACGAAGCATGTGACGGGACTCCTCTCCACATCCATCCGATGCGGGCTGAAATCAAGCCAAAGAAGAATGCCAATGAGATCTCGACAGAGAAGCGACGAGGGATTCGTCCGGCAGGCTTGAGTGCAGGGAAAAAACCAGCAGCCCGTCGGTCTCAGCTACACTCAGCATCCTGCGCGCAGCGAGAGAAAGCAGCATCCTCGACCGCCCTTTCCCGAGAGGGTTCGGCAGACAGATAACCCACCTGATGGCATCGACCATCATCTCCTGATGATATGGGTTATCCCGTCGCTGGCAGGTCTCGGACTGGCGGATTTGCAGGCGATCCAAAAGGCCCTCGCCGCACCAACTGGCCACTGTCACCTGAGCGTTCTCGTCTGGTCATTTGTACAGGCATCAAGTCCAGACGCCTGACCAGAGGATTCCGTGGGGTAGGGTGGCGGTCGTTTCCGCTTACCGGTGTGGGGCAGTTCCGGATTTCCACCGGATTCCCTCTTCACGTGAGCACAAGTTGTTGTGCCCAACCAGCAACTTCACGCAAGATATCGCGTGGGGGGGAAAAGTCAACAGCTCATTGGCGAGTTGCCCAGGGACTTCTTGAAAAGCTTTTCGGAGCCCCATTTCTCCTTGTTCAGAGTCCCGGAGTTGCCCAGACTGCATGTCCGGAAGACTCTCTGGAGTGCCGGATTTTCCTGAATTTCCCGGAACTTCACCCCGCTCACCCAGGCTGGTCTGCCCCCTGTGCGCAAGGTGCCGGAACCGGCCAGAAAAGTGCCCTGAAATTTCTTTCAGAAGTGACCCGGCGAGGTCTCGGCGAGCCCCCCGTCGGTCACCGATCGTCCGCCCGTTCCAAGGTCTGTTATACCAGCCTGAAAAGCGCTCTCAAAGAGACCAGGGGGAATTCTCCGCGACGGCAGAAGGCGCAGGGGAGAGCATCCATCAAGGCCGGCGGAACAGGGAGCATTATTGAGCGAATATCGGGAGAGAAGAACGTCCTTATCAGGGCTCGGAAGACAGCATCTATCAAAACAGGGCCGATCCCATGGATCGACCCTGCACGAATTCCGGAAGACGGAGCAGACGCGCTGCCCCGCTCTGGCATGCTGATCTGTGAGATCGCGGCCTGTGAAAGGGGGAGCTGTTATTTGGTCGGCGCTGCAGGCGTGGCGGCTGTCTTTTCAAAGCTGGTCTGCTGGATGGCAGCCGACTTCGCTGCCGGCGGAGCGGACGCGGTGGAATTGGCCACCGGCTTGGCATTCGCAGGCTGCGCTGCCGGGGCGGTCTTGGAAAATGCCGGCGAGGCGGCCATCCGTTCGGCCACACTGTCGGTGATGTTCACCGCGGAGTCAAAGCTGTACAGGAAGGCGTCATTGCGGGTGACCACCACATCAAATCCCCGCTCGTGGGCCACTTCCACTGCGAAGGGGCGAATGTCTTCGCGGCTCTGGGAAATCAGTTTCTGGCGGTACTGCAGCAGCTGCCGGTCGGCCTGGTCCTTCAACTGATTGAGCTGGAACTGGGCCTGCTGCAGCTGCTGGCGGAATTTGCCTGCCTGTTCCGGACTGGGGGAGTCACCGAGGCCTTTGCGGGCCTGTTCCAGCTGGGCGGCGGCATTTTTCTCAATCGCCGAGAACTGCGCCTGCAGATTTTCTGTCTGCTTCTGGATCTTGCCGAGGATCTCTTTGTCCCGTCCGAGTTTCTGGGCAATCTGATCGAGGTCGACCACGGCCAGAGCAGCCTGCGGCTGGCTCCACCAGCTCCAGCCCAGACAGATCCCGCATGACAACACAACGGCACACGCCGCAGGAATCAGCTGACGCATCCGACACACTCCTTCCCTGGAGGTTTTTCTGAGAACCGCTGGCAAATCGGCCGGCTCACTTCGCGGCGATGAGGAATCATCATCCCGGGAGCGGTCTTGTTCGCGGCCCTGAATACTGAATGAAGACAATCAGTCCGACTTCAACGTGAGACGGCCTGATCAAAGGTTGCCGCTTTCATTAACACAGAGTCCCGGCCATTGGGAATGTGAGAATTCCAGGCTCAATGACCGCCTGGCCGGACATGTTCCCGATTCAGACAGCCAGATTCCCGGGCGGTGTGTTCCCGGTCACGTGTAATGAAATACGTCGGGGCCTTGAGAATTGCCACGCGGGACTTCTCTTTTTCCCGGCTGCCGGGGCGGTCGTCATGAATGAGAAAGCCCTGTGGAACACTGCCGGCATCCGCTGTGAAAACGAGCAATCCGTCGGGGTCCGGGATGGCAATTTCCGCCGGTTCCCTGGGCATTTGAGGGAATCCTGCCCTCCAGACGGACTCGATTCGGACGCCACGCAGTAGCCATTCCCTGTTGGAAAGGCCGCTGCAGCCCTCGGAAAGTCTGCCGCTTCAGAAGGCTGGCTCATTCCCGGCAGATCCAGCGTCCAGCCGGAGATGCGGCCGTCCTCTGTCAGAAAATTCGTCTTGAGAGCGTTTCACTCCCGCATGGGCCGCGTTCCGCCACGCGGTGAGTTGCGTTTCATCAAGTGGAGCGCTCGCTGCGCGGGCCCAGGCCCGAGCCACCGGCTCTCATCATTGGCCTCATTGGTGTTGCAGGGCATTTTGCCCGCGTGGGAGGACGTCGGCCGGCAGGCCGCATTTTCGGCATAACCGTTACAGACTGCAAAATTGGATGAATTGTTGCATTCGGAGCTTCCGATATTCCTGAAGACCGCGCACAGGCGCGCCGGTGCTACGCATTGATGTTTCAGGAGTGTTCCATGGAAGGGCGAACGATGGGGCCGCGACAGTTACTGATTGGATTACTCTCGGCATCGATGCTGTTCCCCTGGCAAATTGCATCGGCCCAGGATGTCATCGCCCCAGGCAGAACGGTCCTCTCCGGGTCCGAATCTTCCAGTGGGTCGGTCGTCTCTGAATATGTTGTCTCCGAAGGGCCGGTTGTCGCGGCTCCCGCAGGGCCGCTGTGGTCTCCCTATGTGGAAGTCGGGGGGATCTTCGGCGAGCAGTATTACAACCCCAACAGTCATACCAACGGGATGACGAATGTCTTCGTCCCGTTCTACCAGAACAGCGACAGCATGTTCTTCCTGGATCTCCGTGGGATCTATGGAGACAGCAGCAACACGCTGGGCAGCGGCGGAATGGGGTATCGCAAAATCACCCGAAACCAGCAGATCTTCGGGGTCTATGGTTATTTTGACTATTTCCACTCCCAGTCCGGCAATAACTATCAGGCCGGAACCATGGGGCTGGAACTGCTGGATGATCTCTGGGATCTGCGTGTCAACGGCACCATCCCCACTTCGACCACCCATGTGATCAACTCGGGCCTGGTGGTGGTCGACAACAACCTGCTGCTGCAGTCGATCAACGAAGGGGCCTATTACGGGTCCAATGCCGAACTGGGTCTGCTCTCCTTCCGCAGCCAGGGAGGAGGCATCGAATGGCGCAACTATTTCGGGGGTTATGCCTATAACCGCAACGGCACCGACTTTGAAGCCCTGTATGGCCCGCGGGCCCGTACTGAAGTGACACTGTTCGATCTGCCAGGACTGGGAGCCGGCTCACGGGTCGTGATGGCCGGACAATACCAGTATGACAATGTGCGTCATTCACAGGCCTCGGGCATGATCAGTGTCCGGATCGGACTGGGACGGCATCAGCCTGCCGGCGGAATCGAACGCCGCATGCTCACCCCGATCGTCCGCGACGGTGTGATCACCCGTTCTGTTCAACGTACCGAGCAGGTGGCCACGGCCAGTGGCGGTCAGCTCATTGCCGGATACATCAACTCCGACACCATCGATCCGGAAGCTGTGCTGGCAAACGCCGGCGACAACAGCGTTGTGATCTTCGACGGCGGCGGCACGGCGAACTCCGGGGTGATCGAAACTTCGTCCGGATTCGTGCTGAATGAAGGACAGAAGGCTCTGGGAGCCGATGGCCCGATTCAGTTCATCGGGTTGAATACCGGAACCGTCGTGACTCTGAACGGCATTCGGCCGACTGTCGACGGAACGAACACCGGCAGCAATGTGTTCACGCTGGCCAACAACTCCACCATCACCACGATGGACATCACCGGCGGACGGGATGGCATCTTTGGCAATGGCGTGACCGGGTTCACCGTGCAGGACACCACACTCTCCGGAGCCGCTCGCAGCGGTCTGCAGCTGACCGGCACCACCAGCGGCGACATTCTGGGGAATACCGCCTTCGGCAACACGCTGCATGGCTTTGAAATTACCAACACGTTCAACGCCGGCCGCATTCAGGACAACACGGCTTATGCCAATGGTGGCGACGGCTACAACATCAACACGCTCACCGGCACCGCGCAGTTCACCCAGAACCATGCTTATACCGGTACCACCGGCAATACGGGCGACGGCGTGGACATCGGCACCATCAGTGGAACGGCCACTGTCGCGACGAACTATTCCAGCTACAACGACGGGGCCGGTTTTCGCCTGGGAGCACTGCAGGACAACGCCACCGTGCTCAACAACACGGCGACAAACAACGGCGAAGACGGCTTCAATACCGGGGCCATCTCCGGCAAGGCCGCGCTTTCAGGCAACACGGCCACGAACAACACCAGCGGGGACGGGTTTGAAATCGGCGGTGTGAACACCACCGGCATCGTGGCGAACAATACCGCGACCGGCAACCTGAACGGCTTCATTTTCGACGGCCCTGTCACGGATGATGCTGTCATCACCCAGAACAAGGCCATGTCGAATACCGGCAACGGAATGATGTTCACCTCCCCGGTGACCGGCCAGGCTGTGATTGCCAATAACAAGGCCATCAGCAATGTCAACGGCATCGGCCTGGGCATTGCCTCCATTGCAGATGACGTGGTCGTCACCCAGAACCAGGCGAATTCGAACCTGGACGGGATCGTGATCGGCAACATTGCCGGCGGCAACGTGGTGCAGAATATCGCCAATGCCAATACCAACGACGGATTTCAGGTCGGCACCATGTCCGGCGGGGCCTTCCAGTCGAACAATGCCACTGGCAATACCGGTGATGGCTTCCAGGTCACCAGCCTGACTGACGGGCAGGTGGCGTTCAACACGGCCACAGACAATACCGCCAACGGGTTCAATCTGGCCAGCATGGCCGGTGGCGATGTCAGCGGCAACACCGCCGTTCATAACACACTCGATGGATTCAACATCGCCGCTCTCTCCGGCGGATCTCTCACCGGCAACACGGCCGGCGGAACCAGCACGGCCGATGCCAACAATAATGGCTTCGTCATCGGCAGCATGACAGGCGGCGACATCACCGGAAACACCGCAACCTTCAATACCACCGATGGCTTCGTGATCAATGGCGATGCCACCGGGACGCTGACAGGCAACACCGCCAGCAATCAGCAGAACGGCAGCGGCTTCCGCATGACCGGCGGCTTCACCGGCGACATCACCGGCAATACCGCTGAGAACAACACGCTCGGAAACGGCATGAGCATCGCCAGAACCGTGACAGGCGATGTTTCGAACAACCAGTTCAATGCCAACGGCACCAGCGCCGCCAAAGGAACGGCTCACGGCCTGTATGTCGGCAATGGCATTGTCGGAAATCTGACCGACAACTTCGCCAACAACAACACCCAAGGGGACGGGATGCACATTGTCGGCGGTGTGACCGGGAATGTCACCGGCAACCAGACCAATGGCAACGACCCGGGGATCTATATTGACGGAACAGTGGGCGGTGACCTGGCCCGGAACCAGGCGAATGACAATGCCGGCACCGGGATTGTGGTGACCGGAGCGGTCACCGGCAACGTGACTCAGAATGAAACCAGCAACAACACGGCTGGTGGCGGGATGACAATCGGCAGCACTGTCGGCGGCGACCTGAGCCAGAACATCGCCCTGTCCAACCTGGGCGGGTCGGGAATCTCGGTGATCGGGGCAGTCGGCGGCAACGTCAACTTCAACAAGACGAATGAAAACCAGGGATACGGCCTGCAGGTGGGCGGAGTCGGTGCCAATGGCACCGGCAACATGAACGGCAACGAATCGAAAGACAATCAGCTCACCAACATTCAGGTCAACGGCGACGTCAACGGCACCGTCCTGGCGAACATCGCCACCGGCAGTGTGACCAGCACTGGGATCTATATTGGCGGCCAGGTCGCCTCTGACTTCGCAGCCAACGACACCAGCGGCAACTTCAATAACGGCACGCACATCACCGGCACCGTGGGTGGAAACGTCACCTCGAACATCAGCAACACCAATATCAATGGGTCCGGGATGCTGATTGATAGCGATGTGACCGGCAGTGTGGTCGACAACCAGACCAGCGACAACGTCAATGGTCATGGTCTGCGGGTGGCCGGAACTGTCGGGCAGGATCTGTCGGCCAACACCGCGAACAACAACGGGCTCGACGGGATCAGCGCTCTGACCGGTGTCAATGGCGACGTGCTGGTCAATACCGCCAATCACAACCGCAACGGGATGGTTCTGGGAGCCATCGGCGGCAACCTGCAGGGGAACACCGCCGGCACCAGTGCCGCGGACGGAAACACCGCCGCAGGGATTATTGTGAACGGGGCCGTGGCAGAGAATGTCACCAACAACACCACGGTCGGAAACGCCGGTGGTAACGGCCTGACAGTGAACGGGGCCGTCGGCGGCGACCTGGCCAGCAACACCTCGACCGACAACGCCGCCGGGTCAGGGATCGTGGTCACCGGGAATGTCGGCACAACCACCGACAACGTCGTGGCCAATAACGTCACCAGCAATAACAACGTCGACGGGATGTCCCTGCAGCAGAACGTCTCCGGAACCGTCGTCGGGAACACCAGCAGCAACAATACCAGCGGATACGGGATTCACATCGGCGGCACCGTCGGTCAGGACGTCCTCTCGAACACCGTCAGCATCAACGGCCTGGACGGGATGAAGATTGAAGACACCGTCACCGGCAGCGTGAATCTGAACACGGCGTTTCAGAACGCCGGAGCCGGTCTGGCACTGGCCGATGTGGGCGTTGACCTGAATGGCAACCAGTCCACGTTCAATACCGGGTCGAACATCATTGTCGCCGGCTCTGTGGGACGCGACGTGCTCAGCAACACGGCGACAGACAGCGTCACCGGCTCCGGGATTCAGATCACCGGTTCTGTCGGACGCAATGTCGCATCGAACGACACCAGCACCAACCATGTCGACGGGATGAATATCGGTGCCGATGTGAATGGCAGCGTGGTTTCCAACATCAGCAGCGACAACGTCACCGGTTCAGGTCTGATCATCGGCGGCAAGGTTGATGGCAATGTCGCCCTGAACGAAACCAGCACCAACAACATCGCCGGGATGACAATCGGCTCGACGGTGGGCGGCGACCTGAGCCAGAACATCGCCCTGACCAACGCGGGCGGCCCGGGAATCTCGGTGATCGGGGCAGTCGGCGGCAACGTCAACTTCAATAAGACGAATGGAAACCAGGGATACGGCCTGCAGGTGGGCGGAGTCGGTGCCAATGGCACCGGCAACATGAACGGCAACGAATCAACGACAAACAACAACACCAACATTCAGGTCAACGGCGACGTCAACGGCACCGTCCTGGCGAACACCGCCACCGGCAGTGTGACCGGCACTGGGATCTATATCGGCGGCCAGGTCGCCTCTGACTTCGCAGCCAACGACACCAGCGGCAACTTCAATAACGGCACGCACATCACCGGCACCGTCGGCGGCAATGTTGTCTCGAACATCAGCAACCTTAACACTAATGGTTCCGGTATCCTGATCGATGACGCCATCACCGGCAGCGTGGTCAACAACACCGCCAGCCAGAACGGTGCCAACGGGATGGTTCTGGGAGCCATCGGCGGCAGCCTGCAGGGGAACACCGCCGGCACCAGCCTGGCCGACGGCAACGTCGGAGCAGGGATCATCGTGAACGGCGACGTCACTCTGAATGTCCTCGGCAACACCACCAGCTTCAATCAGGGCGGCAACGGTCTGACGATCAACGGCAGCGTGCTGGGCAGCCTGGCCAGCAACACCTCGACCGACAATACCGCCGGATCCGGGATCGTCATCACCCAGAATGTGGGAACCGATCCCCTGGTGGATGTGGTTGCAGGAAACATCACCGACCGCAACAACGTCGATGGTCTGAACATCGGCGGCCTTGTCAACGGCGGGATCCTGGGCAACCAGTCCAGCAATAACGTGACCGGCAGCGGGATTCTGGTCGGCGGCGATGTGACCGGCACTGTGGCAGCCAACGTCACGTCTACCAACGTCGCCGGTTACGGGATGAACATCGGCGGCACGCTCACCGGTGATCTGACCAGCAACACGGCCAATGACAACGGCCTCGACGGCCTGCATGTAAGTGGTGATGTGAATGGCCGCATTGCGATCAACACCGCCAACGGGAACGACGAAGACGGGATCGACATCGACGGCAACGCCAGGGGAAGCGTCCTGGGCAACATCACCAATAACAATGGCAATGGAACCGACGACGAAGGCAACGGTGAGAACGGGATTGAAATCGGCACGTTCAACACGGCCAATGCAGCGATTGCCGAGAATACATCGTACGGAAATGCCGGCAGTGGGTTCTACTTTGAAACCTTCTCCAATGGCAGCTTCCGGCACAACGTTGGTACCAATGGAACAACCGGAAACGGCGTCGACGGCTTGACGATCAATACCTCGTTCAATGGTGGAACAATCGGGGATGGGAACTTCTTCGATTACAACGGTCGTGACGGGATTCACATCACATCGATGACCGGAAGCTCCTCTCTGCTCTATAACACGACCAGCTACAATGATGAAAACGGAATCTACATCGGTACGATGGACACCACAGGCAGCGTGAACAACAACGTTGCCACCAACAACGGGCAGGATGCAGCGGCAGTCCTGGGGAATGGCTTCTATATTGGCAGCCTGTCGAAAGGCAGTGTTACAGGAAACAGTGGCCACTCGAATCGCCAGGACGGATTCCATGTTGACAGCATGTCTGGCGGGAACATCGGCTCCGGGACATCATTTGGCACCACCGCAACCAATAATGCCAATAATAACACTGGGAATGGATTCTATATCGGCAGCATGTCTGGCGGCAGTGTCACTGCAAACAGTGCTGGGAATAATAGTACGACTGGAAATGGTGAAAATGGATATCTGTTCGGCAGCGTCACCAATGGGACCATCAGTTATAACCGCGCCCAGGACAATACGTTGAATGGATTTAACTTCCAGTCCATTGATGCTGGAACCACAGGGAATGTCAGTATTGACAATAACTATGCGAATAGTAACCACCAGGAAGGGATTTTGGTTGCGGGAGCCACTGCCAGCACCACGTCTCAGGTTACTGTGTCCAATAACGATTCAGACGGCAACGACCTGAACGGAATTCATATCGCTGGCGATTTCACCGGAAGCGTCAACAACAACGGGACACAGACGGCCAACAATAAGACCTCCGGGTTGTCTGGAAACGGCACGGCCGGTGTGTCAGGGATGCAGAACGGCATCCTGATCGACGGAGGGAACTTCAATGGCGACATTACCAACAACTATGCCCGCAACAACTCTGGCAACGGAATTCAGGTTGGCGGCAGCACGGCTGACAATATTTTGGGAGATGTGTTCGGAAACTGGACAGACAGCAATACTGGCAACGGCCTGGTGATTAACGGCACGATGACGGGAGACATTTCGACGAACTCCGGCTTCAGCAACACCGGAAACGGTCTGGTGGTCAACGGAATCTTGACTGGCGATATCGTGGACAACATCTATGGTGGGCTTGGGAATATTACTCCTCTCTCCGGGTATGGGTACACGAATGCCAATACTTATAGTTCCTACGGGATGCCATTTACCATTACTCGCGCCAATTCCGGAGCTGGGAACTCGGGGGATGGGATTCAGATTAACGGAGTGGTCAATGGCGATGTCTACCAGAATGAAGCCTATCGAAACAGTGGGAATGGCATGCACATTGCCAGTGCTGGTGTTGTTAATGGAAATATCGGGGGGCTGCCTCCTGTGGGGGCAATGCCTGGGACGCCTGCGGCGTATGTGAATGGGAATAAATTTGGGTATCGGGATAGCGGGAATGATTATGGGAATACTCTGAATGGGCTGTTTGTTGAGGGCGATGTCAACGGTAATGTGCAGTACAATATGACGAATGGTAATAACCAGAACGGGATCTTCATTGTCAACATGGACAATGGCTTTGTGCAGAATAACCTGTCCTATTCCAATAATCTGGCTGGCTTCCGCATTACCACAATGTTTGGGGGATCGCTCAACGATAACCAGTCGGGTGGAAACGCTGTCGCCGGCACAACCTACTGGCAGGCGAATGGCCAGGACGGTTACGCATTCGGAACGGTTAACGGAACTGCTGTGGTCACCCGCAACAATGCCTATCACAACACACGAGACGGATTCCGGATTGAGACACTTCTGGATTCTTCAGGAAACGTATTCTCGAACACTGCCAATGACAACGCTCGCGGATTCTTTGTGCAGTCCTTCGACGGCGGCCAGTTCAACACCAACTCGGCAAATAATAACACCGGGGCTGGGATGACCGTGAACAGGCCGGGCACTTCGACCGGAACTGCCACCGGCAATAACGGATCAGGCAACGGGTCGAGCCAGTCTTATAACTACCCCTAATCTGATTTGACGATTTGAAATGCGAGCGGCGAAGGATCAAACCTCCGCCGCTTTTCACTTAACAGGCCTGCGTTTCACGACTGGTCGTTTCCCCATCGGCTTTCATTTGCTCGGCCAGACCGTCCCATGCGACACAAGAGCATGGATGCGCGCTGATAAGCGGAAATGCACTTGTTGCCACGGCGTGTTCTGAGCTTTCCCCTTGAGCGGCGGGGTTGATCCCCGCCGTCTTGTCACTCTCTGCAGCGTTTTTGTCGCACGGTCTTCTCCTGGAACATGACGATCGTGCTGCCGGATTGTCTTTCGGCCCGCGAGTATCACGGTGGAACTGTTGTTTCCCCGGTGCTGCCGACGTTTGAGCGGTTGTGAAGACCCGGCGGGGATGAACCCCGCCGCTCAAGAGTTGTTTGATCTTCATACGTCAGATCAGATGATCGAATGCAACACGAGAGCATGGATGCGTGGTGATAAGCGGAAATGCACCCGGTGATGAAGATCCGGCGGAGATCAACTCCGCCGCTCGAAGTTCGCATCTGTCCAGCGCGTGGCGATTCGTCTGCTGCATTTCGGAGCACGAAACGTCAGTGAGTGCATCCGTCACGTTCCCGGCACATCACAAGAAATGCACTTGTTGCCACGGCGTGTTCTGAGTTTCCCTCCGAGCGGCGGGGTTGATCTCCGCCACTCAAGAGTCGCTCGGCTTGCAGACGTCAGCTCAGCTTCACGGACTGCCCGGTTCGCATCGACTGGTAGACTGCTTCGATGACCCGCAGATCATTCAACCCGTCGGTTCCATCGGTGATGGGAGTCTTTCCTTCCGCGGCGCAGACGGCCAGATCGTCCATCATGGCCGCGAACTGATCCACCTGCGGGAACTCACGCGGTTCGGTTTTGCCTTTGCTGAAGACCTGCATGGCCAGCCCGCGCCGGCTGAGTCCGGGTTCCAGCTCGAAGGAGCCGCGCTCGGCGTGGACGCGAAACCGGTTCAGCGATGTGGCATAGCTCGACACGCAGCTGGCCAGCACGCCACTGGGGAACCGTAATTGAAACGTGACGGTATTTTCGACCTCCTGGAATCGGGGATCGTTCGGGTCTGTCGATTCCATGGCCATGACTTCGGTCGGCTCTTCTCCGGACAGATATCGTGCGGCGTTCAGGGCATAAATGCCAATATCCATCATCGATCCCCCGCCGGCAGGGCCTTTGGCCAGCCGCCATTGCTCTGGATTGCCGATGTTGAATCCGGCTTCTGTCACAATGACGCGCGGCTTGCCCAGCACATTCTCGCGGGCCATCCGGATCATCTCCTGCGTATACGGCTCATACCGCAGGCGATAGGCGACCGACAGCAGCCTGTTCGCTTCTTTTCCGGCGGCGATCATGGCTTCGCATTCTTTCACGCTGACGGCCATCGGCTTTTCCACCAGCACATGCTTGCCGGCCTTGAAGGCGCGCAGGGTGTATTCCGCATGCATGTTGTTCGGCAGCACGATATAAACCGCGTCGATCTCCGGGTTGTCGGCGATTTTGTCGAAGGTGTCATATGTATACAGCCCGGACTCGGGCACGCCATACTTCGTGGCGAAGTCACGGGCTTTGTCGACGTTCCCGCTGACCAGGCCGGTGAGCCGTGCGTGCCGGGTATGGGCGAAAGCCGGCAGGATATCGCTTTTGGAGAGCCCCCCGATTCCGACGACGGCATATCCGAACGGCTTGTTGCGGGGCGATGCCGCAGCGGCCTGGGCTGCCGGATCCTGGGCTGCCAGGGTGGATGTCAATGTGGCGGCCGCCACCGACGCCCCGGCCACCTTCAGAAACTCCCGTCGATTCGCTTCGAAACTGCTCATGGAAATGCTCATTCTGGGTCAGGGGTCATAGGGATCGATGCCCTGGTCGCCGGGCCGTCGTGCCGGGAGAAAATCGCCGGGCACCAGGCTGCGGCAGTGCAGGGCAGCGCGCACACTGACTGCAGGTTGAACCTGAAATGATGTCGAAAGTCAACCGCCAGGGGGAAAACTCATCCGGTTTTCCGGCTGGAGAACGCCGCTCTGAAATGCCGGGTTGACGCTGTCGGGGCGGCCGCTAGGATTAGGGATGTTGTTGCATGACCGGTGTGTTGTGCTGCCAGATTCGGGGGGCGATCGGATTCGACTGGTTCTCCGCGAGTGTTGGTTGCGTGTCGTGGTTGATCAGTTGGCCACGTAAAAAGCTGATCACAAGATAACTGCCAATAACAACAAGCAGTTTGCTCTGGTTGCCTAATTAGGCTTCCCCGATTGCGGAATCCCCGTCTGAGGAGTCCAAAAATCGGTTACCAATTCAGACTGGCCCCGGGTCAACGATCGCTGTGTTCGGGGTGAGATTTGTGGTGATCTGGCTGCCGAAGGGTTTGTCGTTTGTCGCGACGGCAGCGAGGAGCGGAAGCAAGCGACTACACACGTAGAGGCTGCATTTCAGGGCTCTCAGGACGCGGGTTCAATTCCCGCCGCCTCCAATCAGGGACACTTGCGAATGTCGTAGGTGTCCTTTTTTCTGCGCCGGGGAGCAAAGAGGCCTCCAACGCCTGTGCCATTTCTGGGCAGCCCCGGTTTCTGATCCAGGGTGATGGGATCTCCCCCCCGGATGGTCTCCATTTCCCCTGAATCTGCCGGCTAAAGCCGGTTTCATTCAGTTTGCGGCCGGGTGAACGAAAACCCGCAGGCGCTTGGCGGAATATGTCCCCCCGTTGCCGGAGAATGTCCAGTCGGAGTGCTGTCCAGGGCTGTTGCCGATGCCAATGTCGGCACTGGCTCCGCTGGCCCAGTGGTTCAAGGCAAAAATGGTGACGCGGTCTTTGTCGCTATGCACCTGCATGCACCCATATCCGTCAATCGGGTCGAAGGTTTCATCACCAAAGTCATAGATCGTGCTGGAGGCTCCTGGCACATTGGCCGAATTGGTCATGCCGTAATTGTGCGGCCAGAATTCAATGTTTCCACCTTCAGGAATCGCTCCCTGCGGCAGCTCTGTCACATTGGAAGTGACATGCAGGTTCTGGATGCGCTGCTGAAATTTCACCTTTTGTGAAATCTCTGGCACGCCGATTTTGGAAATGTCTGCTGTAAAGGCATCCATGGAGGCGAAGACATATCGGGCAGGGCCGTCGGCAGGCTGCAGTTCGACGAGATATCCCACCCGATCGAAGGGCCGGGTCCATTCCGCGTGATGGTCGACGTCATAAGAAATTTTCTTGCCGAGCCTGTTCAGGTCGAGGTCATAGACGAGTTCGTAGCCCTGAGCGGCCTCGATCTGGCTCAGGAAGTCGAGTTTCGGGACCTTGCCGGCGCGAAAGGCAGAAGCTGGCAATCCGGCCCCATTGGTGAGATTCGGTTCCGCCAGCTTATTCCAGGCGAATCGAACCGCGGAGGGTTCATGAACATCCGGGGCGCTCAGAATGATGGAATCACCCGAAATTTCTGCCTGAGCGGCTTTCCAGCCCAGGTCTTTTCCGATGATTTCGAACCAGGTCAGCGGTTTACCGTCACGGGATTTCAGACCGCCGGCGGTATTTTTGAACGTGACAATCAGGCGGTCGCCTTCCGTTTTCAGTGAGTCAAATTCCGGACCGGAATCGACAACTTCCGCCTGACCATAGGTCCGGTGCAGCGCCAGCAGGGCCAGTCGCAGGCCGACATCCTGCTTATTGCGCGGGTGAATGTCATTCACATTTCCAATGTCCGACGTCACTACCATGCCTGTGTTGGGAATGCGGGTGGAAGCGGCCTGGGCTTCCCAGAATTCCGGCAGAGTCGTGACCGGGGCAGTTCCATATTGATAAGGAGCGATCTGAACGAAATAGAACGGGAAATCGCCGATCCCCCAGATCTGGCGCCAGCCGGCAATCAAGGCTTCCATTTTGGCGCGATACAGCATGCCTTCGCTGGAATTGGATTCTCCCTGATACCAGATGGCTCCGCGAAGGGGCCAGCCGACAAACGGGTGAATCATTCCGTTATACAGAGCCGTCGGGTCGGTATGTGTGGCCAGCGGTTTGATGCCGTCTGGAAAGGGAGGGCTCATCGGAACGGCCTGACCGCTCGACTGGGCGGCTTTCGCCTGCGGCACCCAGGCTTCGACCTGCTCGATGTACCTGCCCAGCGTGGCTTCATAGGCCGGGGTGCCGGGAATGTGCTGTTCGATCTGTTCTGACAGCGATTTGAGTTCTGGAACCCGTGTGAAGCCGACCGGGGGAGTCCAGGGCTCAATGCGTGTGCCTCCCCAGGACGAGTGCAGCAGCCCGATGGGGATGTTGAGTTCCTGATTCAGTTTGCGGGCCATAAAAAATCCGGCCGCTGTGAATCCGCCGACGTTCTCGGGGGTGCAGACCAGCCACTGGCTGGTGACATTCTCTTGCGGGGTGGCTGACGGAGTTTTGGGAATCTTGATGTGCCGGATCTGGGGAAAGTTCGCGGCGGCGATTTCCGCGGCGGCGTTGTCGCAATTGGCGACGACCCATTCCATGTTCGACTGCCCGGAACAGAGCCAGACGTCTCCGAACAGGATGTCGTCGAGCTTCAAGGTCGGGCTGCCGGGTTTTCCCGAAACCGTCAGAACAGTCGGACCGCCTGCTGCATGCGCAGGCAAAGAAACGCGCCAGGCTCCCTGGGCATTGGCGGTTGTTGTGGCACTGGCTTCCCCCAGGTGAACTTCGACCGGTTCATTCGGATCGGCCCAGCCCCAGATGGGAATCGGCTGATCACGCTGCAGAACCATATGGCTGGACATGAATCCTGGCAGGCGAACATCGCCGCGCACCGTGGAAATGAACGGGACAAGCAACACCGTCAGGCAGCAGACCGCGCGCAGGCGAAGAGTCATACAGAGTCCTTCAGACATTTCAAAGTTCATTGATGTGCCTGCCCGTTATAAGAGAACCGGCTTCCTGACACGAGTGTGCCTGACTGGAATTCTGCAGGATTCCAGGGCGGGGGTGTTCTGGCCTGGGGACCTGTGTGAAAGCGTGTGGTGACAGCATATGATCAGCGGACTGATCGCCGCTTCTTCGAAACAGGGATTCCATGTCGACTTCCGCATTTCAGGTGTTCGAATCCACACGTCCTGACGTGTATCAGGTGCACTCTCATGCTTCCGGCCCGGCAGGCACACTGCCGCTGACCGAGGAGATGCTGCTGGATCAGCCCAGCGGCGATCTGTTTGGCATGACCCAGTCGGCCGGGATGGGCTGGGATCCGCAACAGCTGCTGCGTGATCAGATTCTGATTTTGAGCACGATGGGAGGGATTCGGGCGGAAGACGGGCATCCCATTGCTCTGGGATATCACACAGGACACTGGGAAGTCGGCCTGCTGATGCGGGCGGCGGCGGAAGAACTGAACCGTCTCGAATGCCTGCCTTTTGCCGGGTATGTCTCTGATCCCTGTGATGGACGATCTCAGGGAACCACAGCAATGATGGACAGTCTGGCTTATCGTAATGATGCGGCCGTGGTGTTGAAACGCCTTGTCCGGTCGCTGCCACTGCGAAAAGGAGTGCTGGGAGTGGCCACCTGCGATAAGGGGCTTCCAGCCATGATGATGGCGCTTGCCGCCCAGCATGCATTGCCCTGCGTCATCGTTCCCGGGGGGGTCACTCTGCCCCCGACCCAGGGAGAGGACGCCGGCAAAGTGCAGACAATTGGTGCCCGGTTTGCACATGGGGAGATCGATCTGCGACATGCCGCCGACATGGGATGCCGTGCCTGCGGTTCACCCGGCGGAGGCTGCCAGTTTCTGGGAACCGCTGCCACGGCTCAGGTGGTGGCGGAAGCCCTGGGGCTCAGCCTGCCGCATACTGCACTCGCACCCTCAGGACAGCCGGTCTGGAGTGATGCGGCCGTCCGTTCCGCCCGGGCGGTCGTGGCTCTGATGAAATCCGGAACCACGATGCGGCAGATTCTGACGCCGGATGCCCTGCACAATGCCATGGTGCTGCATGCGGCCTTCGGGGGATCCACGAATCTGCTGCTGCATATTCCGGCGGTCGCCTTTGAAGCCGGCCTGCCGCGGCCGACGGTCGAAGACTGGAGTCGTGTGAATCGGATGACTCCCCGAATCGTCGACGTTCTGCCGAACGGGCCGATCGGCCATCCGACCGTCCGTGTGTTTCTGGCCGGAGGAGTTCCGGAAGTCATGCTGCATCTGCGGGCCTTGAACCTGCTGAAGCTGGATGCCTTGACGGCAGGCGGCCTCTCGCTGGGAGAGGTGCTGGAGCAGTGGGAACATTCCGAACGTCGCCAGCGGTTTCGGGCGTTGCTGCAGGAACTGGATGGCATCGATCCGGACGAAGTCATTCTTCCCCCGGCCCGAGCCCAGGCACAGGGGCTGACCAGCACGGTCACATTTCCGACCGGCAATGTGGCCCCGGAAGGCTCGGTCATCAAAAGTACCGCGATCGATCCCGGCGTCATCGATGCCGACGGCGTGTTTCGCAAGCGCGGGCCGGCCCGGGTCTTCACGACAGAACGGGCGGCCATTGCCGCGATCAAAGGGCGTGGAGAAACTCCGGTGCAGCCGGGAGATGTTCTCGTGCTGATCTGCCGCGGTCCGCTCGGGTCCGGCATGGAAGAAACCTATCAGATCACGTCGGCCCTCAAGTTTCTTCCCTGGGGAAAGCAGGTGGCCGTGATTACGGATGCCCGCTTTTCCGGTGTCTCGACCGGAGCCTGTATCGGGCATGTCGGCCCGGAAGCACTGGCCGGAGGTCCGGTGGGGAAACTGCGCGACGGTGACCTGATCGAAATCGAAATTGACGTGAGGAATCTGTCAGGGCGGATCGATTTCATCGGTCGGCCGGAGGCCATTGTTCCGCCGGAAGAAGGAGCCCGGATTCTGGCCGAGCGAACGCCGGCGGTCAGTCTGCATGCCGATGACCAGCTGCCTGCCGAGACACGTCTGTGGGCCCTGCTGCAGCAGCTCAGCGGCGGCACCTGGGGGGGCTGTGTGTATGATGTCGATGCCCTGCAGAAGGCCTTGAACCGCTGAGCGCGTGTTGTTCTTGCCTGAGAGCAGACGACCTGAAGCTGTGATGCTTCCGATGATTCAGCGGTGATGCATCGAGAATGCAGCGCTGATACTGTCGGGGCGCGCAACCGGAACGGCTGAACATGATGGAAGCCTTTCCGCTGAATTGCCTGTCTGATCCCCCGTCGGTGCCTGTCTCGATCATTGTGCCGCAGCATGGTCGGCCGGAATTGACAGAGCAGGCCGTGCGCAGCTTTCTGACGCATCATCACTGTCCTGTCGAGTTGATTGTCGTGGAAGACGGCGGAGTTCCGGGCCAGCTGGCGGCTTTGCCAGCCTTGCAGGCCGGGCAGACTCTTCGCTCTCTGCGACTGCCGGTGCGACAGGGCGTGACTGCCGCATGGAATGCGGGGGCGCGCACGGCTCAGGGAGAGATTCTGGTCTTTTTGAATAATGACACACTGACCTGGGGGGCCTGGCTGGAAGATTTGACGGCGGGGCTGAACTGCCAGAATGTGGCCAGCCGGGGCGTCGCCATGGTGGGGGTGGAATGGCGACCTGCCATGGAAGTCTCGGCCGCGGTTCGCCGAAGGCTGGAAATATCGAGTCTGCTGGCCGGCTGGTGTTTTGCTTTGCGCCGGACCACCTGGAATTGTCTGGGAGGTGTGGACGAACATTTCAGGCTCTATTTTTCCGATACCGATCTGCAGTTGCGGTGCCTGACGCAATTCCCGGGGGCGCTGCAGGTGGTTCCGGGGCTGAAACTGCGGCATGCCGCCCATGCCACAACGAGCGGCTTCGCACGCCGGCGGAAAGAGTGGAGGGAAGACAGTCAGATCTTTCGCAGACGCTGGGTCTGAAGCGGTTCACGAACCGGCCCTGTTCAACTTGTGGCGCTCAACACTCTGCCAGACGGGAATGTGCTCCGATGCATCTTGTGCAGGTCTGCAATGTGGGAAATCTGTGTGGCGGCACGGCGGCCTGTGCCTGGTCGATCATGCGGGCCCTGCCGGATTGCCGTCATACGCTGCTGTGCCTGTCTGCCGTCGGGAAGGAATTGCGGGAGCAGTTCACCCCTGGTCAGGTCTGCGAAATTGATTTCGTGGATGTGACTCTGCTGGCTGATCTGAATCCGGACCTGGTTCTTCTGCATAACACCCCAGCGAAGCGGGCAGGGGATCTGCGATGTTTCTCCACGCTCTGTTATCTGCATTCGAAAATTGTCCCGACACGTGCGAATGCTTATGTCAGTTGTTCGGAATGGCTGCGAAGTCAGGTTCCGGTGCCTTCGACTGTTCTGTATCAGCCGGTTCCGTGTCCGCCGCATTCCCCGGAAACGGATTTTCGTCCTCTGGAGGAAACGATTCGGGTCGGGAGAATCTGTTCTCCTCAACAAAAGAAATGGCCTGCAGTCTTGCCGGAGCTTTATCGCGAGCTGGCGGGAATGTTTCCCCGGATTGAATGGGAATTCGTCGGGTGTCCGCCGGCATTGCAGGACTCCCTGAAAAGTGCCTGTGCCGGCCGTGCCCGCTTTCATCTGGCCGGCTGGAATGCACGGCAGCATTATTGGCGCTGGCATGCCATGCTCTATCACCATCCGGGCCTGACCGAGTCTTTCGGGCGGGTGGCTGCTGAAGCGATGCTGGCCGGCTGCGTGCCGATTCTGGATCGACGCGGCGGATTCTGTGAGCAGGTGCTGCAGGGAGAAACCGGGTTTCTGTGCGGGCAGCGTAAAGATTTTGTGGTCGCATTGCAGCAGGTCTCCGATTCTGCCGGCTGGTGGAGGCTGACCAGGCAGGCCCGGGACCATGCCCGAAACCAGTTTTCGCTGCAGTCATTCCGCAACCGGTTTCTGCAGCTCCTCAGGCAAGAGTTGTGTTGAAAGCCGCCGGCGGAAACATTCGCCTGCCGGGCGATGTTGTCCTGGTGTTGTCTTCCTGAGAGTGCGGCCTGCCGGGCATTGTCGCAGGTGATATTTCTCACCACTTGCAACAACTTGTTCCCCAGTACTCAGCGGCATTCTGTCAAAAACAATCTGCCGTTCGAATCGGCTTGATCTTCTGCGGTTTGTTCTGCGTATTTTCATCAGAAAATTGCACAACTCCTGGTTCCGGCATTACAACTGACGCCGACCGGAGGGGATTATCTCTGCCGTGCGCCTGTCCTGTTTCTGTTCTCTCAGCCCCTCCGGAGGATCTGTCACGATGACTTCGCCCTCGCTCCCGGAGCCATCCGGCCCTGATCAGGCTGGCAGCGACACGTCCCCGGCGGCGGAGCATTCCGGTGCGGAAAGTCCGGCCCGGGACTCAGCCGATGTGCCGATGGGAGCTGTGGCCGTGAATGAGGCGGCCCGGTCTTTGCGCTCCCGGAAGGTGTCGATTCGTGACGTTCTCAACGATCCGGTGACCGCGCATATGGGTTCGGCCTCGCCGTTGCTGAATGCCGGTCAGACCGTCACGCAGGCTCTTCGCGCCATTCGCGAACGCAAAGACATCGGCCGCATTGTCTATTTTTATGTCGTCGATGATGAGCGGCGATTACAGGGGGTCGTTCCCACCCGGCAACTGCTGCTGAGTGAACCGGACGCGCTGATTTCCTCGCTGATGGCAACCCGGCTGATTGCCATTCCATCCGCGGCCACGGTTCTGGAAGCCTGCGAATTCTTCACGCTGCACAAACTGCTCGCCTTCCCGGTGGTGGATGAAGAGAAGAAAGTTCTGGGAGCGGTCGACGTCAGTCTGTATACCGACGAAATTCAGCAGCTTGAACACCGTCAGGAAAGTGACGACCTTTTCCAGCTGATCGGGGTGCATTTGACCGATGCGGTGGAAGGGAATCCCCGGCGGGCGTTCCTGGGACGGTTTCCCTGGCTGCTGTGCAATGTTCTGGGAGGGATGCTGTCGGCCCTGATTGCTGACGCCTATCAGGATATTTCCACACTGGCGGTCGTCGCCCCGTTCATTGCGCTGGTGACCGCGCTCGCCGAAAGCGTGAGCATTCAATCAGTCAGTCTGGCGCTGCAGATGATGCATTCCGGGGCACCGAGCTGGAACAGCTTTTATCGCAAGCTGCAGTTCGAATTGTTCATCGGGCTGTTGATGGGCAATGCCTGCGGGTTGACAGTGGGACTGGTCGCCTGGTTGTGGAAAGGGAGCCTGGCCGTTGCGGCGAGCCTGTTTGTCGGCATTCTGGGAGGGATTTTGATGTCTTCCGGAATTGGCCTGGCCATGCCGTTTGTTTTAAGGATGTGCCGGCGCGACCCGCAACTGGCCTCGGGGCCCATGGCTCTGGCGATTGCCGATGTGGTGACACTGCTGTGCTATTTCAATCTCGGCCGGCTGCTGCTGCTGTGAGGCACGCCACTGGTATGACCAGTGTGGATGGAAGGGATGCCGTGCCGTGCTGCGTTCATGGGGCAGGAGGGTTATTCAGCCAGGTTCGAGAATCCGCCGATTTCCCGGGAAAGTCGCAGGGCATAATCGTCGGTCATGCCGCTGACATAATCCATCACCTGCGACAGCCACCAGCTGTAGGGCTGATTCAGGTTCTTTTCAACGTGCCGTGTGCCCCAGGTCAGTTCGATAGTCCGCTTCGACAGAAAGTGAACGTCGGCATAGGATTTGGCAGCGGTGATGGACTGAATCGTCTTGATGAACGCCTTCAGAATCCGGCCGAGAATATGATAGGCTCCCAGCTCGGTGGCGATCTTTTTGCGATGACCGAAGATCGAGTCATAAATGTCGCGAACTTCCCCCAGCTGATTCTGACATTCCTGATCCAGCGAGGAATTCAGGTCGTCGCCTCGCGCCCCGTTCATAATGGCATCAAAGTCCTGTTCGAATACGTCCCAGCACTGAATCATCAGGCTGCGTATCGCCTGTCCTCGTAATTGAGTCAGCGGCATCCAGTGATTGTCCGGGTTTCGCGAGATTCGAAGCAGCAGATCATGCACTTTCGGATGTTCGCAGATTCCCATTTCGACCGCGTCTTCCAGATCGATGATCCGATAGCAGATGTCGTCGGCGGCTTCGGTCAGAAACGACAGCGGATGCCGGCACCACTCACCCTGTTCATTCGTGGTGCCAAGGGCTTCCGCCATCTCTCCGAACAGCTCACCTTCCGTGCTGTAAACGTTGTGCTTGCGTTTCTTCAGAGTCCGTGAATCGGCCGACGTCCAGGGATATTTGATGGCCGAACTGAGCGTGGCATAAGTCAGCCGCAGATAACCGGCCACGGGATTGTCAGGGCGGGCTGCCAGCCGAAAGCCCTGGGCGTTCCCTTCAAAATGCAGCCAGTCGGCCTGGCGGGCCTGCAGCGCCGGGTCGGCTTCCAGCTGCTTTTGAGGAAACATCAGATCGAGATGTTCCCGGGACCATTCGCGGATCACTTCTTCCCCCGCATGCCCGAACGGAGGATTTCCCAGATCGTGAATGAGGCAGGCCGACTGCAGAATCCAGGCCAGTGCGGGTTTGTCCGGCGGAGCCAGATCGCTGCGGTCGGAAGCCAGTTCGGCCACGCGCACAGCGAACGAACGCCCGACACTCGCGACTTCAATCGAATGGGTCAGGCGGTTATGAATATGGTCATTGCTGGCCATCGGGTGGACCTGCGTCTTGCGGGCCAGCCGACGAAACGGCGGAGAAAAAACAATGCGATCATAATCCTGTTCGAACGGAGTGCGGTCATCGGCTTTGGCGACGGTCTTTCTGCCGGCCGATTGCGCAGACTCGGGCCAGGGGGCACGTTGAGCAGAGAGGAGTTTCGACCAGGTCAGCCTGTGGGACATTCTGTGCATTCCAGGGAATTACGCGGCCTGAGGGGCAGGGATCGAATCGTCGGTCGATCCTGTGAGTGACGAACCGCCCGGGACAAATGAAAACAGGCGATCAGGCTTCCCTGACCGCCTGGGCAGTGGATGTTTGTTCGCACTCCGGTCCAAGTCTGGCCGGGCCTGTCCGAGCCGGACCAAGTGATGCCGATCCGGGCCGTCTCAGAATCCGCGTGCGGCTTTGATGTCGGCCATGGTTCGCAGATCGTAATCGATTCCGACATAGTCGAGCAGGGAGCAGAGAGCCCGCACGGCCACGCCAATGCCGTCCGGACCGCTGAAGCCGCCGAACTGGCCGCCCCCTTTCAGGTGAGGTTCCAGTTCCAGGAAGGTTCCCGGCAGGCCGAACTTCTGCATTCGTGCCGCTGCTTCTTCTACATGATTGCGGAAATCTCGCAGAATCAGTTCATGGCCGGAATCGCCCACGTTGGCCGGCACGAAGTTCTTCAGACGCTCTTCATCGACATACCCTTTCCATTCCAGGGTCGGATCGATGGCGTAGTCCTTGATGTGAATCCAGCCGATATACGGCCGCATCGCTTCGTATTCGCGATAACAGTCGAGCGGGCTCATGTTCTGGGACGACAGATTGCCGCCGTCGAAGATCACCACGAGATTGTCCCGGTTCAGCTTCCGGGCCAGTTCGGCCAGCAGCACGCCGTTCTGACCGATCAGATTGGCTTCGACTTCCAGCCCGTACACAATGCCGTGCTTTGCAAATTCGTCCGCGATTTTTCCGATCAGTTCAACTGCCTGGTCCACATATTTCGCCGGGTCGGTCCCTTTCGGATGGTAAAACGAAAAACCACGAATGGCCTTGGCTCCCAGTGCTCTGGCGGCGCGAATTGTGGCGGCGACTTCCCCGTTCAGATAGTCGGAAAACGGCACAAACTTGTTGTGGGAACTATCTTCCTGATCGAGCAGCTTGATTTTGCCGATGCGCGAACCAATGCTGGTCACGGACAGTCCATATTCGGCATGCAGCTCGGCCAGTCTGGCCAGCTCCTCGTCAGTCAGTTCGACCACATGTTTCACCTGCCCGGCCCCGCTCACATCGACAAACCGGGGGCTGTAGTGTTTCAGGCCCAGGGCGGCGAGCACCGAAAGCTGCTCGATGGCGGTTTTGCGATTGGCGGCCTCATCGGCAAAGGCACTCAGCAGGATCGTCGGATTGCGGGACATGTTGTAAGCTCTGACCTGTAGGCAATACGGGCGAATGGAAGACGGAACGAGTGTTCGCGGATTGTGGAGGTTCCGCTGCCGCGATGCAACACTTTCGAAACCGGCTTCTCTGGGGAACTTCGTGCGGATTTGCGTGCGGCTGCCGGATCGTGTACATCCTGAGGCACAATTCCCGAAAATCCCTGAGGACACTTGAGTTTTGGGAATCTGAATTTTCGGGAGAGCAGGGAAGGCACCCGGCGCGGCAAGACAGACCTTCAGGTGTGCCTGCCGTGCCGGTGGGGAAGTCCGCCGGGCGGAACGTCCCACAGTCCCGTTTTTTACAGTGTTTTACGTCACATTGGTTTTGTTGAGGCTCTCATGCCGGATTCGGTGATTCTCGCTTATAGTGGTGGTCTGGATACGTCGGTGCTGGTCGGCTGGCTGATGGACCAGGGGTACGACGTTCATTGTCTGTATGTCGATCTGGGACAGCCCTGCGAAGACCGCCCGGCCATCCTGAAAAAAGCCCTGGATATCGGGGCCAAAACGGCCATTGCCGTGGATATCACTGAAGAGCTGTGCCGCGATTTCGCCTTTCCGGTTCTGCAGTGGCAGGCGAAATATGAAGGCATCTACCTGCTGGGCACGTCTATCGCCCGGCCGCTGATCGCGAAGGCCTGTCTGCAGCGTGCCCGCGAAGTGGGAGCGGTTGCCTTTGTGCACGGGGCGACCGGAAAAGGCAACGATCAATGCCGGTTCCAGCTGGCTGCCGAAGCGCTTGACCCGACCGTCAAAATCATGGCTCCCTGGCGGATGGAATCGTTCCGGAATCAGTTCCCGGGCCGGACAGAAATGCTGGCCTATTGCGAGCAGAAGAAGATTCCGGTGAAGGCGACCGCCAAAAAGCCTTACTCTTCCGACGAAAACTGCCTGCACATCAGTTATGAAGCCGGCAAGCTCGAAGACCCGGCCGTCGACGGCGTTCCCGTCATTGATTTCGGCATGACTGTTTCGCCGCAGCAGGCTCCGGATGCCGAAACCGACGTCACTATTGGGTTTCAGTCCGGCGTGCCGGTCTGCCTGAACGGGCAGACTCTTTCCGCCGCCGATCTGGTGCGTCAGCTCAACGAAATTGGCGGCAAAAACGGAATCGGGCGAATCGACATCGTCGAAAACCGCTTCGTCGGCATGAAAAGCCGGGGAGTGTATGAAGCGCCCGGCATGACCTGTCTGTATGCCGCCCATCAGTCGCTCGAACAGCTCACGCTCGACCGCGATGCCGTGCATCTGCGCGACCGGCTGAGCCCTGAAGTGGCCGAGATGGTTTACTATGGATTCTGGTACTGCGCTAAAATGGACATGCTGATGGCCATGATCCAGGAACTGCAGAAGCCGGTCACCGGCGAGGTCACGCTGGGTCTGTACAAGGGAAACGTGCGCGTCAAGAGCCGCACCTCTCCACAAAGCCTGTACGACGAAGCCATTGCCTCGATGGAGGCGGGCGGCGATTACAACCAGACCGATGCCGAAGGCTTCCTGCGAATTCTGGGCGTACCGCTTCGCGTGCAGGGACGAGTTCGTCCCCGCAGCTATTAACGGACAAACTCGGCACACCGCTCTCTGCAAAGGGAGAGCCGTTGATTGAAACCTGACAGGCCGCATCGAACAGGTCGTTCGATGCGGCCTGTTGTCGTTACGGACGGCCCTGGTTGGTCGAGAGCGTTCCCGGGGCAGGTGTCTGTGCTTGAGTCCCATCTCTTCAGTGATGCCTGGTGCACTTCGGGGCCTGCAGCTTTTCGTGTCATGTCATGGCCTCAGCCTTCCCATCAGGGGAGAGGCGTGGCGAAACTTCCGGGGTGTGTTCTCCGGGGAGCTATCTCCAGCAGATTTTTGCCTGAATGCAGACGCGCCGTTTTCCGGGAACGATCTGTTTCAGCTCAGCTGTCTGAGTACATGCTGTCCTGCAGACTGGTCTGGGCCGTGGCTCGGTTCGCATTTGATTCTGCAGAAACCTGGGGGCACGATCAGCACGGTTCATCAGGGCCAAGGTCTGAAAGATCAGGCGGGCGGATATCGAGCCTGGCTGGATCGGCATGTCAGCGCCGAATCCTGGTTCATCGCGGAATGATGTGCGCAGGGTGGTAAGAAGGTGGAAATGCCGGTCTGATTTGGGGTGATCTCACGACCTCAAAACAGGATGTCCGGCATGTCCACCAGCGTATTGTACAAAGCTCTCGGAATTCGCGGCTACGTTCATCAGTTCATTCGCCTGCAGGAGGGAAGAGTTCTCATTCGTATGCAGCATGACGGCTCTGGCTTGACCTGTCCGCAGTGTGGCGGGACGAACATCATTCGCCGGGGAACCGTTCCCCGCAGTTGGTCGGCCCTGCCGATCGGAGCACGGCCTGTCACTCTGTTTGCAGATGTGCCGCGGATCGAATGTCGGGATTGCCGCAGACAACCAGTCCTGCCGGTTCCCTTCGCGAATGCTCGCCGGTCCTACACCCGCAGCTTCCAGCGGCTGATTCTGTCTCTGCGAAAGTCCATGGCGATCCAGGACGTGGCCGATCACCTGCAGGTCTCTCACTGGCTGGTTCGCGACATTGAAAAACGCTGGCTGGGAAGGCATTTCTCCAAACCGAAACTCAAGCAACTACGGCACATTGCCATCGATGAAATCAGCACGAAGAAAGGGCATGTCTATCTGACAATCGTGCTGGACCTGGAGAGCGGAGCAGTGGTGTTTGTCGGCAAAGGAAAAGGAGCTCAGGCCTTGAATCCCTTCTGGACACGGCTCAGATCCTCTGGGGCCAAGGTGAAAGCGGTGGCGATGGACATGTCGGCAGCGTACTTTCAGGCGGTCAGTGAGAACCTGCCGCAGGCCGCGATTGTGTTTGACTGGTTCCACATCGTGAAGCTGCTCAACGACAAGCTTTCCCAGCTGCGACGGGATCTGCAGCGTGAAGCGACTGACAAACTGCACAAGCAGGTTCTGAAAGGAACTCGCTGGCTGCTGCTCAAACGCCCGGAGAATTTGGATGAAACAAAGCGGGAACACCGGCGGTTGCAGGACGCCTTGCAGCTGAACTCCTCTTTGGCCACAGCGTACTATCTGAAGGAAGACCTGCGAGAGCTGTGGGAACAACCGACCAAAGCTGCCGCTGACCGGTTCCTGACCAGTTGGATCAACGATGCGCTGCACAGTGGCATCCGTGTGCTGCAGACGTTCGCGAAGACACTGGCCGGTCACCGTAGAGGGCTCTTGGCGTGGTATGACCACCCCATCTCGATCGGTCCTCTGGAAGGAACCAACAACAAGATCAAGACGATGAAACGCCAAGCCTACGGATACCGGGATCAGGAATACTTCGCCCTGAAAATCCTGGCCCTGCACCACTCCCAATGGAAACTCGTCGGATAGCAGAACTTAACGCAGCGCACATGAAAACACGATGAACCAAAAAAAGTCGCCACCTTGCGGTTGCGACTTTGGATGCCCCGTAGGGCAGTGCCTGCGAATGTTTTGTCTTTGTTGCGGAAAGACTCACGGGCACGGATCTGTTACACTGGTACTTTTTTATCAGATCTCTATCATCGGTCAAGTAGAGAGTAACCATTTTTTGGAGATAACAGGGCAAAAAATAATGGGCTATGTTCTCGGGCTGGATCTTGGTTCCAATTCCATCGGCTGGGCTGCGATTGATCTGGATGGGGGCCAATTTCACGGAGCGGGTGTTCGGGTCTTCCCGGAAGGGGTTGAGCGCGATACGACCGGAACCGAAAAATCCAAAAACCTTCAGCGACGCACTGCTCGCGGGCATCGTCGACAAATTGCACGACGGGCCAGACGCAAAGCTCTGCTAAGAAACGCGATCCGAGAATGTGGCTGGTGGGAAGACGACTCGCAGGAACAACTGGTCGGCGTCGACCCCTACTCTCTTCGGGCGAAAGCACTGGATGAACAGCTGACGCTGCCGGAACTGGCCCGCGTTTTCATGCACCTGAATCAGCGGCGCGGGTTTCTTTCCAATCGCAAGGCTGATCGGGGACGGGGCAAAGAAAACTCCGAAACTCTGCAAGCGATCAGCCAGTTGCAGGACGACATTGTCAAATCGGGAGCACGTACCCTTGGCGAGTATTTACACAATCTCAGGATGCAGGATCCCGAACAAGGCCGCAGCCTGCGCGTGCGGGGACGCCATACCCACCGTCTGATGTTCCTAGAGGAATTCAAACAAATCTGGGAATCACAGCGGCGTTTCCATCCCGATATTCTGACGGAAGAACTTCGTTTCGGGCGACGTGGTCGGCAGGATTATCCGAAGGAACCGATCCCTCGCAAACGGTCTGGGGGAGCGACATTTCTTCAGGAGTTTGGCTTTCACGGTCTACTATTCTTTCAGCGATCTCTGTACTGGCCAAAGTCTGTCGTTGGGCGGTGTGAACTGGAACCACGTGAAAAACGCTGTGAACGGGCAGACCGCGCTGCACAGAAATTCCGCCTGCTGAACGAAGTCAACAATTTGAGGGTGATTCCTCAATCCGGAGAGCCGCGTGATCTGACTCCGGAGGAACGGGAGAAATTGATTGCCTATCTCTCCATTCGAAAGGAAGCGACGTTTGATCAAATTCGTAAAGAATTAGAACTTCTCGAAGGGGACGGCTTCAATCTCGAAGCAGGCAAGCGAACCAAACTCGACGGAATGCCCATCGACACGGCTTTGTCCAGCAAAAAGCTGTTTGACAAAAAGGGATGGCAGAAAAAATCCGAAATGGAAAAAGATGAGATCGTCCGTTCGCTGATCGATGATGAGGAACCGGAGATTCTTCGCAAAGCCACTTCGGAGTGGGGAGTCAGTGACGAGATTGCCCAAGAACTGGCCAACATCGATCTGACCGCCATCGTGCGCGGGTATGCCTCTTACAGCCGCGCTGCCATGGTGAAGCTTCTCCCCTCTCTGCAAGCCGGTCACAAGCTGAATTCAAGTGATGGTACCCCCAGCGCACTGGCTCTGGCGGGGTATCTGAATCCTCACCAGCGGGCAGAAACCAAAGGAACAGCAGTTCCCCTCCCTTCGGAGAAAATCGTCAACCCGCTTGTGAAACAGGCTCTGTATGAAGTTCGAAAAGTCGTTCACGCCGTGATCAAAGAATGGGGAATGCCGAAAGAGATTCATATCGAACTCGCCCGCGAAGTTCAGGGGACGGCAACGAAGCGGCAGGAACAGATTGAAAAAATGAGACGTCAGGAAGCCCGGCGTCGTGAAGCGGCAGATTTTTGCCGGGAACGTGGCGTGTCTCCCACCCGTAACGCGATAGAACGCTACCTGCTTTGGAAGGAACAAGGAGGAGATTGCGCCTATTCCGATCCTCTCAGAACGATTTCTCCAAACCAGCTTTTCAGCAGCGAAGTGGATGTTGACCATATTCTGCCGTACTCGCGAAGTCTTGACGACTCTTTGATGAACAAAGTTCTGGTGTTTCGATCAGAAAACCATGACAAGGCTAACCAGACGGTGTGGGAATGGATCGGCACGTCCAACCCGGAGAAGTACGATTCGATCCTGCAACGGGCGAGAAATCTGCCGCTGGACATTCGCAATCGGAAGCGAATGAAACTGCAAGTCAAAGACGTGGTACTGGAACAGTTCCTCAACCGCCAGTTGACCGATACGGCTTATATCACCACTCAGGTTGTGGATCTCCTGAAGCATCTTGAAGGAGTCGATGTCGTTCCTGTCAAAGGGCAATGCACGGCGGAACTACGACACATGTGGGGCCTGAACGCAATACTTCGTGAAGATGGCTTGAACCTGAAAAAGAGTCGTGACGACCATCGCCATCACACCGTTGATGCCATCGTCATCGCCCTGACAAGCCGATCGACCCTGCAAAATCTGGCTCGCGTTCGCGGAACCAAGGAACAACTTCCCCCTCCCTGGCCCCACTTCCGCAATGACGTTGAAACCGTCATCGACGGCATCAAAGTCTCTCACAAGGCCGTGCGGGACATTTCCGGGGCGTTGCACGATGAGACCATCTACGGTTCGACTTCCAAACCACATCGAGCGAGTGATAAGCAGGGCGAACGTCCTCATGCTAATGGGTGGATCGAAGAAGACGGAGTTTTTGTCTTTCGAAAACCGATCGAGGCACTCACGCTTTCGATGGTCAATGACATTCGTGATCCCCAGGTGAAGGCGGTGATTATTGAACGACTCGCCGAATTCGGCCTTGATTCCAGCCAGAAGAAGCCCATTCCTAAAGAAGTGTGGAAAGCCCCCCTTTTTCTGAAACGCAAATCCGGCCGAACCAGTTCCAATCCGTCCCCAATCCGCCGCGTCCGTGTGATTAAGCGGGATCTCACGATCCAAACGATTCGAGGAGGCTCCGCCTGTGTGAAACCGGGAAACACCCACCATATCGCGATTTTCGAACTTCCTGCAAAAGAAGGCAAGAAGCCGAAACGGGAATTGATTGCGGTGACGATGCTGGAGGCCACGCAACGGGCCCGCAAAGGAGAAGCGCTGGTTTCACGTGTCCATCCGACCATCCCAGAAGCAAAATTCCTGTTCTCGCTCAGTTGGGGTGAAATGATCTCGGCGGAAATTAACGGACGAGATGATTTGTATGTCTTTCGTACTGCGGCATCAACAACTGGTCAAATGGCTTTTGTGTCACATACAGACGCACGCCCGAGTAAGGATGTGACCCTTTTCCGCCCGAGAGCAAATACCTTGGACGCCCAAAAAGTCATCGTCGACCCCTTGGGACGAATTCGTAACGCTAATGACTGAAAACGGAATTTACCAAAAAAAGCCATGCAAAGTGTCAGTTGTTCATTCATACTTGAGGGGCATTGGGGAACAACGCCGTTGCGGCAGGGAGGTAATCCTAAGGCTTTCATGATTTCCTGCCGTCATGCTGAAACGCATCCTCGAAATTTCGCGTGAACCGGCGCACCTCAGTGCGTCTCTCGGACAGTTGTTGCTGAAACGCGACGGAGCCTTGCTGGCGAGTGTTCCCTGTGAGGATCTCGGAGTCGTCGTCGTTGATCACCCGCAAACAACTTATTCCCATGCCGCCCTTGCGGAACTCACGCAAAACGACACCGTTCTCGTCATTTGCGGACAAAATCATCTTCCTTGCGGAATTCTTCTGCCAGTCAGTGACCATTCTCTGATTGTGACACGGTTGAATTCTCAGTTGTCAATGACGCTTCCCACGAAGAAGCGGCTCTGGCAGCAAATCATCAAAGCAAAAATTCTCGCACAGGCAGAAAATCTTCCCGACGATTCGAAAACATCAAAGCGGCTACGGCAACTGGCCTCCCGCGTCCGATCCGGTGATCCCGATAATCGCGAAGCCATCGCTGCCCGGTTTTACTGGTCTGCATGGCTGATGGAGTCAGCGGAAGCAGCAGAAGAATGGACAGGATTCCGTCGCGATCCCGATGGAAAGGGCATCAATTCCCTGTTGAATTATGGTTATGCCATTCTTCGAGCTTCACTGGCTCGTGCCATCAGTTCTTCAGGGTTTCATCCGGCACTCGGATTACAGCATTCGAATCGCTCCAATGCGTTCTGCCTGGCGGATGATCTGATCGAGCCATTGCGCCCCTTGGTGGACGCCCAGGTTCGGTCTCTGGTTTTTTCCGGAGAATCTGAAATGACTCAGTCGGTCAAGGCGGTGCTCTTGGGGCTCCTGAATGAAGAAGTGATGACGGGGAGCATTACCGGCCCTTTGTCGATTGCCATTCAGCGATACGTGTCCTCGCTCGTGGCTGTGGCCAATCAGGAATCCAGAGACCTTACAATTCCCGTACGATGCAAATCAGCAGCTATCGCAGCATGTGGTTAGTCACGATGTTTG
>Ga0182738_1000418_pt1 | contig 62118 bp, 61 predicted proteins | sample eDN5th30CBELigMG_FD_128876 | JGI IMG/M metagenome (GOLD analysis project Ga0182738, IMG submission 128876) | Enriched Miracle-Growth compost microbial communities from Emeryville, California, USA - eDNA 5th pass 30_C BE-Lig MG (version 2)... ... | reverse complement strand
GGCCCGCAGGCCATGATCCGCCGCCTGGCAGCGCCAGGTGCCGTCCTGTCGGGCGTTATCCCGTCAGGTGTTGTCTTTGGTGGGAGCGGTCGGCCCGTTGGCCTTGACCGAGGCGATGCCGTTGTCGCGGGCGCCGGTGCTGGAATACATCTCGCTGTGCCCGATGACCTGCCCGTTCGCCGCCGTCAGCGTGAAATAGGGCGAGCCGTCCTTTGCGGTCTTCCGCTGGTAGCGGGCGTCGATGGACGAATTCTGGCGAACCGATTCGATCCCGCCCTCCGCGCCCGCCTTGCTGGCGTACCGCTCGCCGGTCAGGATGGTTTCGTGGTTGCCGGCCTTCAGGTTGAACATGTACTGATCGCCACTGCGCTTCAAGTCGTAGTAACCGCTCATGGGAAGTCTCCAGGGTACGGGTTATGTGACTAGGGTTTGCTGGTGTTGCGACGGCGATGTGCATGGGGGGGCACGGGGCGATATTAATCGCGCTTGCAAGGTCTTGTGACTTATTGCAAATTTGTAACTATCCGTGGATCTCGTTGCCCCATGACGCGTGTGCTTTGTCTGGACAGGCACGGACGCTGCCGATGTCGAGATCGTTGACTATCACTAGGAAGTCATCATGGCCAAGACCCAACAGCCCATTCGCAATGGCATGCGCCCCATCCATTCCGGCGAGATTCTCCGCGAGGAATTCCTCGTGCCGTTGAATATGTCCGCCAGCGCCTTGGCGGTGGCGCTGCATGTGCCTGCACCACGCATCAACGATGTGGTGCGCGAACGCCGCGGCGTGACGGCGGACACGGCGCTGCGTCTGGCGCGGTTCTTCGGCACGAGCGAAGCATTCTGGATGGGCCTGCAGGACGACTACGATCTGGCAGTGACGCGCAAGGAGTTGGAGAAAACACTTGCCAGCATTACGCCATTGGAGGCCTTGGCCGCCTGATGGCGGTCGTGCCGAGTCAGCGCAAGTACCGGCTCGAACTGGGGCCAGCTTGCGTTCCGTGGCCGGTTCTACGGCCACCTAAACTGACCAGTCTCGTCTAGTCCCATCCATACCAAGCATCGGCGAATTCACCCACCACGGTATGCGTGATTTCCGGGCGATTCGTTAGCCAATGCAGCACGACTTGGCGATCTTCCTCGGTGGGCGAGCCAAATTCCGCAGACACGATGCCATCTATCGTGCCTTTCCCGACGCTGCCGCCGAAAGACAGCTTGCGTGATTCGATCATGTCGATCAGATCGTCGAGCAAGGCGTTGTCACCAGCATTCTCTTTGAGGGATGCTTTGATTTCAAAAACGAACTGCTGAAATTCCCCGACATGCAGTTTTTTGCGCTGGCGGGGTTTGAGACGGCGGAGTCGTTTGCCCGTGGGGGCTTGGGATGGGTAGGTGCGCATAGAATATATCCCGTCCCATTGCGGAAAACAAAAAGGGCTACGCAGCAGCGTAACCCTTTGATGTTCTTGGTGGCCTGGGGCGGAATCGAACCACCGACACGCGGATTTTCAATCCGCTGCTCTACCAACTGAGCTACCAGGCCGGGAAAGCCCGAGACTATACACGAAATCCCCCGCCGCTGCAGCCCGGCCCCGGACGGGACTATAATGCCATCGTCCACGATCCACAGGGATCCCCCGGGGCGCCTGCCCGCCGCGCGCGATGTCTGTCAACGTCCTTACCTTCGGCCTGAACCACACCTCCGCCCCGGTCTCGGTGCGCGAGCGCGTGTCGCTGTCGCAGGACCTGCTCAGGCCGGCCCTGGAGGGCCTGCGCTCGGCCTTCGGCGGCTCGGTCAGGGAAGCGGCCATCCTGTCCACCTGCAACCGCACCGAAGTCTACTGTGCGGCCGAGCCCCAGGTGGCGGTGCAGCTGCCCGCCTGGCTGTCGGACTTCCACCGGCTGGACGCCGGCGCGCTGGACCCGCACCTCTACCGCCACGAAAGCGACGGCGCCGTGCGCCATGCCTTCCGGGTGGCCAGCGGGCTGGATTCCATGGTGCTGGGCGAGCCGCAGATCCTGGGCCAGATGAAGGACGCCGTGCGCGCGGCCGACGAGGCCGGCTCGCTGGGCACGCTGCTGCATCAACTGTTCCAGCGCACCTTCTCGGTCGCGAAGGAAGTGCGTTCGCAGACGGCCATCGGCGCGCAGTCGGTGTCGATGGCGGCGGCCGCCGTGCGGCTGGCCGAGCGGGTGTTCGGCAACCTGGGCGAGGCCCGCGTGCTGTTCATCGGCGCGGGCGAGATGATCGAGCTGTGCGCCACGCACTTCGCGGCGCAGCGCCCGCGCAGCATGGTGGTGGCCAACCGCACGCTGGACCGCGCCGAGCACCTGGCCGGGCGCTTCTCGGCGTCCACCATGAAGCTTACCGACCTGCCCGAGCGGCTGGCCGGGTTCGACGTGGTGGTGTCCTGTACGGCCAGTTCCCTGCCCATATTGGGCCTGGGGATGGTCGAGCGGGCCACGCGGCTGCGCCGCCACCACCCCATCGTCATGGTGGACCTGGCCGTGCCGCGCGACATCGAGCCGGAAGTCGCCCGGCTGGACGACGTCTACCTGTATTCGGTGGACGACCTGGGCCGGCTGGTGCAAAGCGGCACCGACGCGCGCCGCGCGGCGGTGGTGCAGGCCGAGGCCATCATCGAGACCCGCGTGCAGAACTTCATGCACTGGATGCAGTCGCGCGCGGTGGTGCCGGTCATCCGCGACCTGCACCAGGCCGCCGACGACGTGCGCGCGGCCGAGCTCGAGCGCGCCCGCCGGCTGCTGGCCCGCGGCGAGTCGCCCGAGGCCGTGCTGGAGCAGCTGTCGCAGTCGCTCACCCAGAAGTACCTGCACGGCCCGCTGGCCGCGCTCAACCACAGCGACGGCGCCGAGCGCGAGCAGCTGCTGGGCTGGCTGCCGCGCCTGTTCCCCTCGCGCGATACGCGCCGTTAGCGGCGCCCGCCGCTCCTCGCGCCGCGGGCAGCGCCCGCAAGCGGCGCACCCCGTCCGTGCCCGCCGATCCGGCGCCTTCGTGATTCCTTCCCTGCGCTTGCCGAACTTGCCCGTCTTTTTTCTTCCGCCATTTCCGATTCGCCGCCGATGAAACCTTCCATGCGCGCCCGGCTGGAGCAGCTTGCCCGCCGCCTGATCGAAGTCGATGCCCTGCTGGCCGAGCCCGAGACGGCCGCCGACATGGACCGTTTCCGCAAGCTGTCGCGCGAGCGCGCGGAACTGGAGCCGGTGGCGGCGGCCTTCAACGAGTACGCGGCGGCCGAGGCCGACCTGGAGACGGCGCAGGGCCTGCTGGCCGATCCCGAGATGAAGGAGATGGCGCAGGAGGAGATCGAGCGCTCCCGCGCCGTGATCGAAGATCTGGAGGCCAGGCTGCAGGTGCTGCTGCTGCCGCGCGACCCCGACGACGACCGCAGCGTCTTCCTGGAAATCCGCGCCGGCACGGGCGGCGACGAGAGCGCGCTGTTCTCCGGCGACCTGCTGCGCATGTACGCGCGCTACGCCGAGCAGCGCGGCTGGCGGGTCGAGCTGATGTCGGAGAGCCCGTCGGAACTGGGCGGCTACAAGGAAGTGATCGCGCGCATCGAGGGCGACGGCGTCTACGGGCGGCTGAAGTTCGAGTCGGGCGCGCACCGCGTGCAGCGCGTGCCGGCCACCGAGGCGCAGGGCCGCATCCATACCTCGGCCTGCACGGTGGCGGTGATGCCCGAGGCCGACGCCGCCACCGACATCGTCATCAACCCGGCCGACCTGCGCATCGATACCTTCCGCGCCAGCGGCGCGGGCGGGCAGCACATCAACAAGACCGATTCGGCGGTGCGCATCACCCACTTGCCCACCGGGCTGGTGGTGGAGTGCCAGGACGACCGATCGCAGCACCGCAACAAGGACAAGGCCATGCAGGTGCTGGCCGCGCGCCTGAAGGACAAGGAGCAGCGCGAGCGCCAGAGCCAGGAGGCGGCCCAGCGCAAGAGCCTGGTGGGTTCGGGCGACCGGTCCGAGCGCATCCGCACCTACAACTATCCGCAGGGGCGGGTGACCGACCACCGCATCAACCTGACGCTGTACAAGTTGCAGCAGGTCATGGAAGGCGACCTGGACGAGCTGACCGGCGCGCTGATCGCCGAGCACCAGGCCGAGCAGCTGGCGGCGCTGGGCGAGGAGTAGGCCGGGCATGGGCGCGCAATGCAGGCGGGCAGGGCGAAGGCCGGTGGCCCCGCGGCGTGGAGGCCGGTATGCCTAGCGCCGGCCCCGGTCCGCAGGCGCATGGCCTGATGGCGCAGTCCGGCCTGCCCCGGCTGGAGGCGCGCATGCTGCTGGCGTACGTGCTGGGCCGGCCGCAGGCCTGGCTGCTGGCGCACGACACCGATGCCCTGGCGCCCGCCGACGCGGCCGCCTTCCTCGACCTGGCCGCGCGCCGCCTGGCCGGCGAGCCCATGGCCTACCTGCTGGGCGAGCGCGAGTTCATGGGCCACCTGCTGCGCGTGACGCCCGAGGTGCTGATCCCGCGGCCGGAGACCGAGCTGCTGGTGGAGGCGGGGCTCGCGCATCTGCGCAGCCTGGGGGCCGCCATACTGCCGGGGGATGCGGCGCAGCCGCACGGAGCGGGCGCGCTGGCTGCCGCAGCGGGCGGGCCGACCCCGGATCCGGCCCCTGCCGCCGGCCCGGATCGCTGGGCCGTGGCCGACCTGGGCACCGGCAGCGGCGCCATCGCCGTTTCCCTGGCGCTGGCCTGCCCGCGGGCGGCCGTCACCGCCACCGACGCCAGCGCCGCGGCGCTGGCCGTGGCCGCCGGCAACGCGCAGCGCCTGGGCGCACGGGTGGATTTCCGCCAGGGCGACTGGTACGGGGCGCTTCCGCCCGGCGCGCGCTACCATCTGATCGTGGCCAACCCACCCTATATCGCCGCCGGCGACGCCCATCTGCAAGAAGGCGACCTGCGCCACGAGCCGCCCGCGGCCTTGACCGACGGCGCCGACGGCCTGTCCGCCCTGCGCGTCCTGGCCGCGGGCGCGCCCGGCCGGCTGGCCCCCGGCGGGGCCGTCTGGCTGGAGCACGGCTGGGACCAGGCCCAGGCCGTGCGCGCCCTGCTGGCGGCCGCGGGCCTGCGCGGCGTGGCCAGCCGGCGCGACCTGGCGGGGATCGAGCGGATCTCCGGCGGATACCTATAATCCCATCATTGCACCCTGCCTGACGAGGCGAACACCATGAGCGACGTTCAAGAATTCATCCGCGACACCGTGACCCAGCACCCCGTGGTGCTGTTCATGAAGGGCACCGCCCAGTTCCCGCAGTGCGGCTTTTCCGGCCGCGCCATCCAGATCCTGAAGGGCTGTGGCGTCAAGCAGCTCGTCACCGTCAACGTGCTGGAAGACGACGAAGTGCGCCAGGGCATCAAGGAATACTCCAACTGGCCCACCATCCCGCAGCTCTACGTGAAGGGCGAATTCGTGGGCGGCTCGGACATCATGGGCGAGATGAACGAAAGCGGCGAGCTCAAGACGCTGCTGGAAGAGGCCGGGGCCACCGAGGCCGCCCGGTGACATCGCCGCGCCGTCTGGTGGTCGCCGTCACCGGCGCCACCGGCGCGATCTACGCCGTGCGCATGCTGCAGGCCTTGCGCGCGGTGCCCGACGTCGAGACCCACCTGGTCGTTTCGGCCTCGGGCGTGCTCAACGTCCGCCACGAGCTGGACGCCAGCCGCCAGGACCTGCACGCCCTGGCCGACGTCGTGCACGGCGTGCGCGACGTGGGGGCGACGCTGGCCAGCGGCGCCTTCGACACCGCCGGCATGGTCGTCGTGCCGTGCTCGATGCGCACGCTGGCGGCCGTGGCCCACGGCCTGTCGGACAACCTCATCACCCGCGCGGCCGACGTCACGCTGAAAGAGCGCCGCCGCCTGGTGCTGATGGTGCGCGAGACGCCGCTGAACCTGGCGCACCTGCGCAACATGACCGCCGTGACGGAAATGGGCGGCATCGTTTTCCCGCCGCTGCCGGCCTTCTACCACCGGCCGCGGTCGATCGAAGAGATGGTGGACCACACGGTGGCGCGGGTACTGGACCTGTTCGGCATCCAGGTCCCGGGGCCGCAATGGATGGGGACCCGCGAACCATCATGATCGACCATCTCGACCACCTGGTGCTGACCACGACCGACGAGGCCGCCTGCGTGCGCTTCTACGTGGACGTGCTGGGCATGACGCTGGAAACCTTCGGCGAAGGCCGCAAGGCCTTCCGCTTCGGCAGCCAGAAGATCAACCTGCACGTCAAGGGCCGCGAGTTCGAGCCCAAGGCGCACACGCCGGTGCCGGGCGCGCTGGACCTGTGCTTCATCGCCGCGGTGCCGCTGGACGAGGTGATCCGGCGGCTGGGCGAGCAGCACGTGGCCATCATCGAAGGGCCGGTGCAGCGCACCGGCGCGGTGTCGCGCCTGCGCTCGATCTACCTGCGCGACCCGGATTTGAACCTGATCGAGATCTCCGAGCCGCTGCCGGGTTAGTGCCCCGCGCGGTCCATCCGGCTGGCCGCCCCGGCCTTCGAGGCCCGGTGGCCCTTCCAGGCCTTGGCTCTTCCGGGCCCTGCTAGGCCTTTTCCTTGTTGTGCCCCTCGCCCGCGCCGCGGTAGGGGATCTCGTGGTCGATGAGGTTCCAGATGTGGCGCGCGGTGGGCTGGCGCTGTTCCTCGGCCACGTGGGCGACCAGGCCGGCCGCGCGCGAGATCACCGCGAAGCCGCGCATCACCTGCACCGGGATATCCAGCTCGCCCAGCAGCGCCGCGACGGCGCCGGTGGCGTTGATGGTGATGTGCTTGCCGTAGCAGGCGTCCACCGCGCGCGACAGGGCCTGCAGCGCGTCGATGTAGCGGCCCGACGCATGCGGATGGGCGCGGCCGATGCGCAGCAGCGCGGCCGCGCGCGGGTCGTCGGGCTTGTGCATGTGCTGGCCGAAGCCGGGAATGGGCCGGCGCTCGGCGCGGTGCGTCTCGGCGATGCGGCGGCAGGCGGCCTCGACGCCTTCCGGGTCGGCGACGATGGCCTGCAGGTTGACCGCGCAGTTCTCCACCGTGCCGATGAACTGGCTGCCTACCGCCAGCAGGCCGGCCGCGACCGCGCCCTGCAGGTTCTCGGGCGCGCTCATGTAGACCATGCGGGTGGAAATGGCGCTGGGCGTCAGGCCGTGCTCCATGATGGCGATCAGCACTGCGTCGACCAGTTTCACGTCGTCGGCGCCGGGTTGGCGGCCGGTGATGTGGTAGAAGAGTGCCTCGGTGAAGCTGCGCTTGCCCAGGATGTCCTCGGTCAGGTTGCTGTCGCGGTAGTGGATCGAGGTCAGCGAGTGCGTGCAAAGCTCGGTATAGGGCTTGTCCTGCCCGGCATTCTGGCTCATGCGGGGTCTCCTTGGGTGGGGGCCGACGTCCGGGTCGACGCCAGCCTGGCGTTGATGTCGGCCTTGAGCGTCACTTTGTGGACCTTGCCGGCCACGCTGCGCGGCAGCTGTTCGTAGACGTGCACCTGCTTGGGCGCCTTGACCGAGCCCAGGCGGGCCTTGGCGAAGGCGATCAGTTCCTGGACGTCCAGCGTCGCGCCGGGCTTGAGCTGCACGGCGGCGTGCACGGCCTCGCCCCATTTGTCGTCCTCGATGCCGAACACGGCCGCCTCGTGCACGGCCGGGTGCTCGTCTAGCACGCTCTCGACGTCGACCGGGTAGACGTTGAAGCCGCCGGTGATGACCACTTCGCGCAGCCGGTCCTTCAGGAACAGGTAGCCGCGCTCGTCGAGCAGGCCGCGGTCGCCGGTGTGCAGCCAGCCGTCGACGATGGTCTCGGCGGTCTTCTCCGGCTGCTGCCAGTAGCCGCTCATGATCAGGTCGCCGCGCACCACGACTTCGCCCACTTCGCCCGGCGGCAGCAGCCGGCCCTCGGGGTCCATGATGGCCATGTCCGACAGCAGGCCGGGGCGGCCCACCGAGGTCCACTTGGCCTCGTCCTGGAAGTCGTCGGCGCGCATCACGGTGACGATCTGCGGCGCCTCGGTCTGGCCGTAGCTGGTCTCCAGCACGTTGCCGAAGCATTCGCGCACCATCCTGATCTTGTGCGGCGGCATGGGGGCGCCGGCGTAGACCAGGTGGCGCAGCGCCGGGAAGCGCTTGGTCCCGCCGTCCTCGTGCGCGGCCAGCATGTAGAGCAGGGTGGGCGGCATGAAAGTGATGGTGATGCCGCGGTTGCGCAGGGCGTCGAGCAGCGCCGGCGGCTTGTTCTCGGCGGGCAGGACGATGCAGCCGCCCTGGGCCAGCACGGGCAGCAGGTAGGTGCTGGTGCCGTGGGTGACGGGGGCGGCCACCAGGTAGCGGTCGGCCTCGGTCAGGCCGTAGGCGTGGATGTGGCTGAGCACGGTGGCGGTCCACGCGCGGCAGGGCTGCTGCACGCCCTTGGGCACGCCGGTCGAACCGCCGGTGAACTTGATCGCCTGGGCGTCTTCCATGGAGCGCTCGTGGCGTTGGGGCTGGCGGTCGCGGTTGCGCTCGATGAGCGCGGCCATGTCCGCGCCGGTGTGCAGGACATGCGCGCCGGCGGGCACGGCCAGCTTCGCCACCAGGTCGGCGTCGCCTACGACGATGGACGGGGCGGTGAAGGCCAGCGTGCGGTCCAGCTCCGGCACGGCGTTGCGGGTGTTCAGCGGCACCCAGGTCTTGCCCGCGGCCAGCACCGACAGCAGGGCGACGATGTGGTCGACCGAGTTGCCCGCGCACACGGCCACGCGCGAGCCGGCGGCCGGGTCGGCCTGCTGCAGGGCCGAGGCATAGGCCTGCACGCGGGCCAGCAGGCCGGCGAAGGCGAGCGCCGTGTCGCCGGCCTCGATGGCCGTGCGCTGCGGGTGCAGGCGCGCGGCGCGATACAGGAAATCGATGGGATACATCGCTTGCTGCTCCTTGCGAAATTGGGGGGCGGGATGCGGCGCGGGAGGCCCGCGCGAAGAGAGGCGTCCAGGCGGAGGCGCTCAGGCGCCGGTGCGTTCCAGCGGGAAGGCGCGCGCGCCGATGCGCAGCCAGTCGTTGACGTGGAAGTACAGGAAGCGCGCGCCGCGCGCCAGCCACTCATCCGCGTCGCCCGGCTTGACCAGGGTGCCGGCCGTCTTGCCGGCGGCGTTGACCCGCGCCAGGATGTCGTCGATGGCCTGGGCCACGGCCGGCACGCGGTAGTCGCCCTTGTGGCCCATGCTGCGCGACAGGTCGACCGGGCCGATGAAATACGCGTCTATGCCGTCCACCGCCAGGAAGCCGTCCAGGTCGGCGTGGGCCGCGGCGCTTTCGATCTGCACCACGATCACTTTGTCGCGGCCGCCGTCGGGAAAGCAGTAGCGCACCGTATCGACCACCTGCCGCGCCTGCGCGGCGCTGTCCAGGCGCGGCACGATGATGCCGTCGATACCGCGCAGCATCAGGCGCTCGATCACCCAGGGCTCGGGGGAGAACAGCCGCGCCAGCGAGCACAGGCCGGTCAGCCGGGACGCGCGGGCCATTTCCTCGACGCTCTCGATACCGGGGCTGCCCTGCTCGGTGTCGAACATGACCGCGTCCAGGCCCAGCGCGGGCTGGCCCAGGAATTCCACCAGGCCGCTGCTGGGGTAGTCGGCGTTGATGACGGCGACCGCCTGGCCGCCGCGCATTTTCTCCTTGAAACGGGATCCCGCTCCTTGCTGCATATCCATCCTCTCTCGTGGTGAGCCCCGCGCGCCTGCGGCGCTACAGGGCGTATCTCTCTCCCGGCGGCAGCGCCAGCATGCGCTCGATCTCCGCGGCTTCCTGCCTGAGCAGGCCGACGATCTGGGCGCGCCGGTCGGCCTGCATGCGCGTCTTGATGGCGGCCACCGACAGCGCCGCGTTGACCGTGCCGTCCGGGTTGTGCAGGGCCACGCCGATGGCGGCCATCTCCGGCATCATCAGGCCGTAGTTCAGCGCGTAGCCATCGGCGCGCGTGCGCGCGACGTACTCGCGCAGCGACTGCGCGTCGAAATTGGGGTGGCCCCGGTACAGGGCGTGGTTGCGCGCGATCACCTGCTCGCATTCGCCGTCGGGCAGGGCGGCCAGCAGCGCCAGGTTGCCCGCGCCCAGCCCGAGCGGGCGCGAATCGCCCACCTCCAGCGTCAGCGTCCGGATCGGGAAGGCGCCGGTGCGGCGCGCCACGCAGATCGCCTGGTCGCCGCTGCGGATCGATAGGTAGACGGTGTCCTCGGTGGCTTCGGCGATGCGGTCCATGCCCCGGCCGGCCAGCTGCGCGACGTCGAAGCGCCCGCCGACCTTCTGCCCCATCTGGTAGAGCTTGAAGGCGGGCGAGAACAGCCGCGAGGCAGGGTTGTAGTCGATCAGGCCGGCGTTGCGCAGCCCGGTCAGCAGGCGGTGCGCGGTCGGCTTGCTCAGGCTCGCGGCGGCGGCCAGCGGCGCCAGCGACAGGCCGGTATCGGCGCTGGCCACCACCAGGTCGAGCAAGGCGAGCGCGCGGTCCAGGCTCTGCGTGGGCGAGGCGGGCGCGGCGCCGCCCTTGCCGGCGGCGGGGGGGGACGGGACATCGGTCGGAGTCTTGCTTGGCATGCTCGTTCGTATGGGAAGAGGCAAAAGCGCAACTTTGCATCAAGCCGCCGGACGCCGTTGCCGCCGCTGCCGCGACGGCCGTCCTTGCTAGGGTTAATCCGGATTATATTTCGTTGTATGGATAATATCATCTCATTTATCGAGATGAAATTGGATCAAACCCTGATGGATCAAGCCATACGGCGCGTGGCGGCAGTGGGCCTGGGCGCCATGGGCGCGCCCATGGCCGCGCGCCTGCTGAAGGCCGGCTGGGCCGTGCGCGCGGCCGACATCGACGCCGCGGCGCGCGCGCGCTTCGCGGCGGCCGGCGGCACGGCCTGCGCCAGCGCAGCCGAGGCCGCCGCGCAGGCCGACGTGCTGCTGGTCATGGTGCATACGGCCGCGCAGGCCGACGAGGTGCTGTTCGGCGCGGCCGGCGCGGCGCCGGCGCTGGCCCCGCGGGCCGTGGTCTGGCTGGCCAGCACCGTCACGCCGGCCTATGCGCGGGAGCTGGCCGCGCGCCTGGCCGGCCACGGCCTGTCCCTGGTGGACGGGCCGGTCAGCGGCGGCGTGGGCAAGGCCGCCGACGGTACTCTCACCGTCATGGCCGGCGGCGACGCGGCGGCGCTGGACCGGGCCGGGCTCGTCATGCAGGCCTGCGCGGCGCGCATCTACCGGGTGGGCGAGGCGGGAGCCGGCTCCACCTTCAAGATGATCAACCAGCTGCTGACCGCCTCGCACATCGCCCTGGCCGCCGAGGCCGTCGCCCTGGGCGCGCGGGCCGGCATCGATCCCGCCCTGCTGGTCGAAGTGATACGCGAAAGCGCCGGCACGTCGGTGCAGTTCGAGCGGCGCGCGCCGCGCATGCTGGCCGGCGACCACACCCCGCACAGCACCGTGCACACCTTCCTGAAGGATCTCGGCATCGCGCTGGACGCCGGGCGCTCGCTCGATTTCCCGCTGCCGCTGGCCGCGGCGGCCAATCAGGTCTTCACCATGGCCGCCGCCCTGGGCCATGGCCGCGCCAGCGACACCCGGGTCGTCAGCGTCTACGAATCCTTCGGCGCGCCCGTCCAATCCCATTGACCGTTCCCACGGAGATAGCACCATGCGCCTTGCCCCCGTCCTGATAAACGCCCTCGTCGCATCGCTGCTGTCCGGCATCGGCCTGGGCGCCGCCGCGCAGGAAAAGCGCGAGCTGACCTATGCGACCTTCTACGGGTCCAACGATTTCTACGAGACCTCCTCCAAGTACTTCATGGACGAGGTCACGCGCCGCACCGACGGCCGCATCACTTTCCAGCCCTACTACGGCGGCAGTCTCCTCAAGACCACCGAGATGAGCACCGGCCTGTCCAAGGGCGCGGCCGACATCGGCGCGGCCGTGCCGGCCGCCTTCAACCCGCGCGAGTTCCCGTTGTCGGGCGTGGTGCTGCCCTTCATCTCGGAGAACCCCCCGGCGGTGACCCAGGCCTTCGCCGATCTGTACCGCACCAACGCCGACCTGCAGCAGGAGTACGAGCGCAACAACCAGCGCCTGCTGTGGGCGCTGGGCTCGGGCGAGAACACGCTGTGGACCAACAAGCCCATCAAGGCGCAGGCCGACCTCAAGGGCGCGCGCATCCGCGCCATCATCGGCCTGGCCGACGCCTTCAAGGCGCTGGGCGGCACGCCGATCAGCATCCCCTGGGTCGAGGCGCTGGAGCTGGTGCAGCGCGGCGGCGCCGAGGGCGTGAGCGGCACGCCCTTCAACCAGGCGGTGCAGACCAAGGTCTACGACATGGCGCCCTACGCCTCCAACGGCGGGCGCATGGGCGTCTACACGCTGGTGACGTGGTCCATGAACCTGGACACCTGGAAGTCGCTGGACGAAGACACGCGCAAGATCATGGAAGATGTCGCCCAATCGGTGCCCGGGTATTACTTCTCGAAGTACGAGGGCGACGTCGAGCGCTCGGTCGAGGCCGCACGCAAGGCCCAGGTCAAATACGTGCCCATGGACGAGCAGGAGGTGGCGCGCTGGAAGGAAGCCGCCCAGCCGGCCGTCAACGCCAAGTGGCTGGAAGCCGCCGGCCGGCAGACCAAGGACCCGGCCGGGCTGCTGGAGCAGTTCACCGCGCTGGTGCGCAAGTACGAGGCGCAGATCCCCTACACCACCGGCTTCGATCGCCTGCAGAAGGCCGCGCAGTAGGGCCGAGGCCGGGCAACCACCCCGCGCCGGCAGGGCGGGCGGCCTTCGCGCCGCCGCCGCTTGCCGGCGCACAGGAGCACATGCATGTCCCGTTTCATCGCGAGATTCAATCTCGGCCTGGGCGCGCTGGCCGGCGCGGCCACGGTGCTGCTGATGCTGTCGGTCGTGCCCGACCTGCTCAGCCGCAGCCTGTTCGGCGTGGCCATCTACGGCATGGCCGAGGCCAGCACCATGCTGCTGGTGTTCATCGTCTTCCTGGCGCTGCCCGCCGCGCAGGTGCGCCGCGAGCACTTCCAGGTGACCCTGCTCGACAACGTGCTGCCCGCGCGCGGGGTGCGGGCGCTGCTGGTCGCGCGCCACCTGGCCTCGGCCGCGGTGACGGGGCTGTTCGCCTGGTACGCGACGACCGGGGCGTGGGAGTCGACCCTGCGGCTGGAGCAGAGCTACGCCGTGGTGGCCTTCCCGGTCTGGCCGGGGCGGATCGCCACGGCGGCGGGGCTCGTTCTGCTGACCGTGCAGTTCCTGATCGACGCCTGGCACGACCTGCGCGCGCCCGCCGGCCAGGCATGACCGACTTTCTCGCAAGCATCCGGGATACCTTATGACGCCCCTAGAAATCGGCTACATCATGATAGCCGCGGTCATCTTCCTGCTGGCCGTGGGCCTGCCGGTCGCGCTCACGCTGATGGCGGTGGGCGCCGGCGGCCTGTTCGCCATACGCGGCGCGCGCGGCGCCCATTTCCTGCTGGAAAGCATCCCCTTCTCCAGCGTGTCGAACATCTCGCTGATCGTGATCCCGCTGTTCGTGCTGATGGGCCATCTGGCTTTTTCGGCCGGCCTGTCGGAAAAGGCCTACAAGGCCGCCAAGAGCTGGCTGGGCCATATCGCCGGCGGGCTGCCGATCGCCACGGTATTCGCCTGCGCGGGCTTCGCCACGGTGTGCGGCTCCAGCGTGGCGACGGCGGCGACCATCTCCAAGGTCACCGTGCCGGAGATGCTGCGCGCCGGCTATCCGCAGCGCCTGGCCGCCGGGCCGGTGGCGATCGCAGGCGCCCTGGGCATCCTGATACCGCCCAGCGGCATCCTTATCATCTATTCCATCGCCACCAACGTCTCCATCGCCGACCTGTTCATCGGCGCGCTCATCCCGGGGCTGCTGACGGCCGTGGTCTACGCCTTCGGCATCTACGCCATGGTGCGGCGCGACCCGGAGCTGGTGCAGCGCACCCGCATGCCCAAGGCCAGCTGGGGCGAGCGCTGGAAAGCCACCGCCGATTCCTGGGAAGTGCTGGTGCTGTTCGTCGTGGTGATCGGCGCGATCTACGGCGGCCTGGCCACCGCGACCGAGGCCGCCGGCATCGGCGCCGCGCTCGCCTTCGTGTTCGCGCTCCTGCGCCGCAACCGCGAGCCCGGCGCGATCTGGAAGGGGCTGGTGGAAACCGGCTCGTCCTCGGCATCCATTTTCATGCTGATGATAGGGTCGGCCGTCTTCAGCGTGGCGCTGGCCACCACCCAGGTGCCCACGCAGATCGCCTCGGCCGTGCTGGGCCTGGGCCTGTCGCCGACCATGCTGCTGTTGCTGCTGATCGTGCCCTACCTGATCCTGGGCTGCCTGATCGACGGCATTTCGATGATCTTCATCACCATGCCGGTGGTCTTCCCCATCATCCAGGCCTCGGACATCAACCCGGTGGTGTTCGGCATCTTCGTCACCAAGCTGGTGGAGATCGGCGCGGTCACCCCGCCCGTGGGCATCAACGCCTTCGTCGTGCACGGCTCGGTGCCGGGCCTGCAGATCGGCCAGATCTTCCGCGGCGTCATCCCCTTCATCTTCATGGAGCTGGCGCTGATCGCGCTGCTGATATTCGTCCCCGGCATCGTGACCGTCGCGCTGCCCTGATCCTTCGTCCGTCCCGATCCCATGACCGCTTCCGACCCCTGCCAGCTTTCCATCGCCGAGCTCGCCGACGCCTACCGCCGGCGGCGGCTATCGCCCGTCGAAGTCGTGCAGGCCCACCTGGCGCGCATCGACCGCCTGGATCCCACGCTGCACGCCTACATCGAGGTTTACGCCGACAGCGCGCTCGCGCTGGCCCGCGCCAGCGAGCAGCGCCTGATGTCGGGCCTGCCCGCCGGCCTGCTCGAAGGCGTGCCGCTGGCCATCAAGGACCTGCTGGACATCGCCGGGCGGCGCACCACGGCGGGCACGACGATGTACGCCGGCCGCGCGGCCGCCGGCCGCACCGCCACGGCTGCTGCGCGGCTGATGGCCGCCGGCGCCGTGCCGCTGGGCAAGGTGCACCTGGTCGAGCTGGCCTACGGCGGCTGGGGCACCAACCAGGGCATGGGCGCGCCGCGCAACCCTTGGGACATGCGGGCGCACCGAACGCCCGGCGGCTCCAGCAGCGGCTCGGCGGTCGCGGTGGCGGCCGGCCTGGCCGCCGGCGCGCTGGGCACCGACACCGGCGGCTCGGTGCGCATCCCCTCGGCCTTCTGCGGCCTGACGGGGCTGCGGCCCACGCAGGGGCGGATCAGCAACTACGGCGTCGAGCCGGTCAGCCATACGCTGGACGTGGTCGGTCCCATGACCTGGACGGCCCGCGATGCGGCGCTGCTGCTGCAGGCCGTGCACGGGCCCGACCCGCACGACCCGGCCACGCTGGCCGTGCCGCCGCAGGACTTCCTGGCCGGCCTGGAGCGCGGCGTGGCCGGCGTGCGCTTTTCCCTGGGCGACCCGGCCGCCTGGGGCGAGGTCGAGCCCGCCATCCTGGCCGCCGTGCAGCAGGCCGCCGAGGCGCTGCGCGAGCTCGGCTGCCTGCGCCACGACGCGCCCACGGCAGGCGTGGACTTCGTGGCCGACCAGGAGGCCTCGGGCATCATCATCTCGTCGGAAGCCTACGCGGCGCGCGGCGCGCAGCTCGCGGCCGCCGGCACGCCGCCGGGCGATTCCGCCTCGCGCGCGCGCATCCTGCGCGGCGCGTCCATCGGCGCGCCCGACTACGCCGCCGCCCTGGCCCGTCGCGCGCACAAGGCGCGCGCTTTCCGCGAGGTCTTCGAACATACCGACGTGCTGGTGCTGCCCAGCCTGCCGGTCACGGCCCGGCCCCTGGCCGGCCTGGACGAGAACGATCTGTCGCCCAGCCGGCTGACGCGCTTCGTCGGCTACTACGGCCTGTGTGCGATCTCGCTGCCCTGCGGCCTGGACCCGCAGGGGCTGCCCGTATCGGTGCAGCTCGTGGCCGCGCCCTACCGGGAAGACCTGTTGCTGCGCCTGGGCGCGGCCTTCCAGTCCGCCACCGGCCACCACGCGGTGCGGCCGGCGCTGGGCTAGGCGGTCCGGCGCCCGCCGCGGCCCGGCGCGCCGCTTCGCGCGCCCTTGCGCGGCACAGCGCCGGCTCTGTCGTCGGGCGGCGCGCCCGCCGCTTCCCGTGCGGCGTCCGAGGCCGTCTTCTCGCGCGGCGTGGCCGAGGCGCGGTTGTGGCGGCGCTTGTACCAGGGCGGGCGTTCCGGCCCGATGCGCACGGCCAGGTCGGGGGTGCGCTCCCTTTCCATCTGCGCGAACACCTCCGTCAGGAAATCGATGAACGCCCGCACGCGCGGCAGGCGGCGCCGGCTGGCGCGGTACATCAGGCTGATGGGCGGCGCGTGGCGGGATTCCCATTCCTTCAGCACCGGCACCAGCCGCCCGGTGCGCAGCGGCTCGCGGATCGACACGTCCGTGAAGCGCGCCACGCCCATGCCGGCCATACAGGCGTCCAGGATGATGTCGCGGTGGCTGCTGACCAGCCAGCCCTTGGCGGAGATGGAGGCCTTGCGGCCGTCCAGCTCGTGCTCCCAATAGTCGATCACAGTGCCTTCCTGGTCGCGGAAGAGCAGGCAGGGGTGGCGCTCCAAGTCTTCCAGCGTCCTGGGCACGCCGTGCCTGGCCCAGTAGTCCGGCGAGGCGCAGATCAGCGCGCGGGTGCTGACCAGCGGCCGGTGCACCATGCCGGGATGGCGCGGCCAGCCGTACAGCACCAGCAGCTCGGCCGCGTCGGCCTCCGGCGAGCCGGGGCGGTCGACGTTGCGCACGTCGATGTGGATGTCCGGGTAGCGCTCGTGGAACTGGGGCAGGGCGGGCAGGATGCAGTGCTGCGAGATGATGGGCGAGGCGCCCACCACCAGCGTGCCGCTGGGACGCACCGCGCCGCTGCGCAGCGCATCGTCGGCGGCGGCCAGCTGCTCCAGCACGGGCAGGCAGGATTCCAGGTAGCGGGTGCCGTCGGCCGTGGGCGACAGGCCGTGCACGGTGCGCTCGAACAGGCTCACGCCCAGGCTGCGCTCCAGCGCGCCGATCAGGCGCGCCACGGCCGGCACGCTGACTTCCATCTGCCGCGCCGCGCCCGAGAAGCTGCGCTCCTGCGCGGCGGCGACGAAGTATTGCAGGGCGCGCAGCTTGTCCATGTCACGATTCCCCTTGTGTAGTGGCGTAGTGGGCGTAGTGGGGAGTCCCGCGGCGGCCGGGCGCCGGGCTTGCCGCACCCTTGGCACTTTGCTTCAGGACTCTTCGCCTGGCTTTAACAATCTGTTTAATCCAATTTTGTCCTTTTGAGAATTCCGCCGGCCGCCCCGGCTTCCTAAGATGGCTCCCATCGGACGACCCGAAGGGAGAAAGGCAAGTGGTAACCATAGGCAGCGACATCGGCGGCACGTTCACCGATTTCGTCGAGATAGACGAAGCCAGCGGCAGGTTCGAGGTCTACAAGACACTGACCACGCCCGACGATCCCTCGCGGGCGATCGAGGACGGCGTGGCCGAGCTGTGCGCCCGGCAGGGCCGCACGGCGCAGGCGGTGGACGTGATGGTGCACGGCACGACGCTGGTGATCAACGCGGTGATCGAGCGCAAGGGCGCGGTCACCGGCCTGATCACCACGCGGGGTTTCCGCGACGTGCTGGAGATCGGCCGCGAGAAGCGCTTCGACGCCTACGACCTGCAGATCGAGTTCCCGGCCCCGCTGGTGCCGCGCCACCGCCGCGTCGAGATCGACGAGCGCATGCACGCCGGCGGCGCCGTGCTGCAGCCGCTGGACGAGCAGAGCGTGCGCGCGGCCGTGCAGCGCCTGCTGGACGAGGGCTGCGAGTCCATCGCGGTGTGCCTGCTCAACGCCTACATCAACCCGGCCCACGAGCGGCGCGTGCGCGAGATCGCCGCCGAGCTGGCGCCGGGCTGCCCGGTCAGCCTGTCCAGCGAGGTGCTGCCCGAGATCAAGGAATACGAGCGCACCACCACCACCACGCTCAACGCCTACGCCAAGCCGGTGGCCTCGCGCTACCTGTCGCGCCTGCAGGAAAGGCTGGCCGGCCGCGGCTTCGCCGGCGAGCTGCTGATGATGCAGTCCAGCGGCGGCATCAATTCGGTGGATTTCGCGCGCGAGTTCCCGGTGCAGATCATCGAGTCGGGGCCCGCGGCCGGCACGCTGGGCGCGGCCCACTTCGCGCGCCTGGCCGGCCTGGACAAGGTGCTGGCCTTCGACATGGGCGGCACCACGGCCAAGCTGGCGCTGGTGGAGAACGGGCGGGCCATCCGCACCAACGATTTCGAGGTGGCGCACGTGCACCGCTTCAAGCCGGGCAGCGGCATCCCGGTGCGCATCTCGGTGGTGGACCTGATCGAGATCGGCGCGGGCGGGGGCAGCATCGCCCGGCGCACGCCGGTGGGCACCATACAGGTCGGCCCGGAAAGTTCGTCGGCCGTGCCGGGGCCGGCCTGCTACGGCCAGGGCGGTACCGACCCCACCGTGTCCGATGCCGACCTGGCGCTGGGCTACCTGGACGCCGGGCATTTCCTGGGCGGGCGCATGCGGCTGGACGCGGCGGCCTCGCAGCGCGCCATCGACGCGACGCTGGCGGTCCCCCTGGGCATCGCCGTGGATGAAGCCGCCTATGGCGTGTACGCCATCGTCAACGAGAACATGGCCTCGGCCGCCAAGGCCTATATGAGCGAGAAGGGCGAGAACCCGCGCTCCTGCGCGCTGGTGGCCTTCGGCGGCGCGGGGCCGGTGCACGCCTGCGACCTGGCCGCGCGGCTGGGCGTGCGCACGGTGCTGGTGCCGCCGCGCGCGGGCGTGGCGGCGGCCTTCGGCATGATCGTCGCGCCCGTCACCTACGACGCGGTGCGCTCGCGCCGCATGCTGCTGTCGCGGCTGACGCCGGAAATCCTGGACGGGATCTACGGCGAGATGATGCGCGAATGCGCCGAGCGCCTGCCCGGCACGATGGACCGCGCCGAGGTGGCCTACGAATACAGCGTGGACATGCGCTACGTGGGGCAGGGCTACGACCTGAACGCGGTCTTCCCCATGCGGCCGGGCGAGGGGGCGGCGGCCATCGCCGCCATGCGCGAGGCCTTCGAGCGGACCTACGGCAAGCTCTACGGCCGCGTCTTTTCCGAACAGCCGCTGGAGATCATGAGCTTTCGCCTGGGCGCGAGCGCCATGCGCCGGGTGGGCGACGTCTCCGGCACCAACCCGGACGCGCGCGGCGACGGCCGGCACGGCTCGCGCCGCGCCTATTGCCCGGCGCGGCGCGCCTGGGCCGACTTCGCCGTGCACCGGCGCGACCGGATCGAGCCTGGCGTGGAGTTCGCGGGCCCGGCCATCGTCGAAGAGAACGAATCCACCACCGTGGTGCCCAGCGGCGCGCGGGCGCGCATCGACGCCCACGGCAGCCTGATCGTCACGCTGGCCGATTGAACGGATGAAAGGAAGCAAGGCAATGGGAAGCAAGGCAATGACCGCAACGAACAAGGCGGACGACCGCATCGACCCCGTCACCCTGGAAATGCTGTGGCGGCGCATGGTGTCCATCGTCGGCGAGCTGGGCTCGACGCTGCGGCGCACGTCGTTCTCCACCGTGGTGCGCGACATCGGCGACTACGGCTGCGCCGTCTTCGACGCCCGGGCCCGCCTGCTGGCCCAGACGCCGGACAGCACCCCCGGCCTGTGCGGCCCGCTGGGCTCGATGCTGCGCTACCTGCTCGACATCCACCCGCCCGCCACGCTGCGCGAGGGCGATGTCGTCATCGGCAACGACCCCTGGGCGGGCAGCGGCCACCACAACGATGTCACTATCATGGTGCCGGTCTTCCATGGCGCGGCGCTGATCGGCTACGTCATCACCTGCTGCCACCACGTGGACATCGGCGGGCGGCGCGCCACCACGGAAAGCCGCGACAACTACGAGGAAGGCCTGCGCATCCCGCCGCTGAAGTACTACCGCGCCGGCGAGCTCAACGCCGACGTGCAGGCCTTCGTGCGGGCCAACGTGCGCTCGGCCGAGACGGTGCTGGGCGACCTGGGCGCGCAGGTCGCCGCCTGCCACGTCGGCGGCGAGCGGCTGCGCGAGATCTGCGCCGAGATGGGCTGGCCCGACCTGCAGGCGCTGTCCGACGAGATCGTCTCGCGCAGCGAGGCCGTGACCCGCGCCGAGATCCGCAAGCTGCCCAACGGCACGTATCGCCACGAGGCCCAGGTCGACATCGTCGGCGGCCAGACGGTGACGCTGCGCGCGGCGGTGACCATAGGCGACGAGGACATCACCGTGGACTTCGCCGGCTCGTCGCCGCAGGTGCAGCCGGCCATCAACTGCACGCTGACCTACACCAGCGCCTATACCGTGTTCGGCGTGCTGTGCATGCTCAACCTGCCGGTGGCCGTCAACGAGGGCACGCTGCGGCCGATCAAGGTGGCGGCCGAGCCGGGCAGCATCCTGAACTGCACCTTCCCGGCGCCGGTGTTCGGTCGCACCGCCATCGGCAACTTCCTGCCCGACCTGGTCTACCTGGCGGTCGCGCCGGCCGCGCCCGAGCGCGTCTGCGCCGGCGCCGGCGCCACGCCCATGTGGGGCCAGTACATGTTCGGCAGGCGCCGCGACGGCGCCGGCTTCGCGCCCTTCAACGTGTCCAGCGGCGGCCTGGGGGCGCGCGCCGGCAAGGACGGCGTGTCCTGCCTGGCCTTCCCGTACAACGTCGGCAACACGCCCGCCGAGGTCATCGAAAGCGAGGTGCCGCTGATCGTCGAGGAACGCTCGCTATGGCAGGATTCCGCCGGGCCGGGCAAGTTCCGCGGCGGCTTCGGCCAGAAGTATGTGCTGCGCCTGCTCGACGGCGAGCAGGGCCCGGTGGGCGAGGTGCTGGCAAGCTTTCGCGGCGGGCGCTTCCGCTTCCCGCCCGAAGGGGTGCTGGGCGGCGGCAGCGCGCCCACCGGCTTCCTGTCCATCGCCGGCGTCAGCCAGGACGCCGGCCGGCAGGTGGTGCTGCGCGCGGGCGAGCGCATCGTCAGCCACATCCCCGGCGGGGGCGGCTACGGCAACCCCGCCGAGCGCAGCCGCGAGGCGGTAGAGATGGACCTGAAGAACGAACTCATCAGCAAGGAGCACGCCAGGCGGCACTACGCCTACGACGCCGCCTAGCGGCGCGCGCCACCGCGCCCGCGCGGGCCGCGCGGGCGGTCCCGTTTCCAATTTCCGTTTCCACAAACACACAAGGGGAAAGCGATATGAAGCGCTCAATACGCAAGTGCCTACGGAAGTGCCTGATTGCCCTGCCGGCCGCGCTGGCCGGCGCCGCCCTGCTCGCGCTCGCGCCCGCAGCCGGCGCGCAGGAACCGTACCCGTCCAAGCCCATCCGCCTGGTGGTGCCCTGGACGGCCGGCGGCACCACCGACCTGGTCGCGCGCACCGTGGCCGAGCGCCTGGGCCAGCGCCTGGGCCAGCCGGTGGTGGTCGAGAACCGCCCCGGCGCCACGGGCCAGATCGGCTCGCAGCAGGTCGCCCGCGCGGCGCCCGACGGCTATACGCTGCTGCTGATGGCCGCCACCGTGCACACGGTCTCGCCCAACCTGCAGAAGTCCTTTCCCTTCGACCCCATCGACGACTTCACGCCGATTTCGCAGGTGGTGTCCTTTCCCTACGTGATGGTGGTCTCGGCCGCCAGCCCGTTCAAGACGGTGGCCGACCTGGCCGAGGCCGCGCGCAAGGCGCCCGGCACCGTGTCCTACGGTTCCTTCGGCCTGAGCAGCGCGCCCTACCTGATCAGCGAGCTGTTCGCCATGTCCACCGGCACCAAGCTGCTGCACGTGCCCTACAAGGGCGCGGCCCCGGCCATCCAGGACCTGATCGGCGGGCAGATCAATTTCTTCATCGATTCGCTGCCCTCGCCGCTGGCCCAGGTGCGCGCCGGCACGCTGCGCGCGCTGAGCGTGACCACGCCGAAGCGCTCGGCCCTGCTGCCCGACACGCCGGCCATGGCCGAGACCCTGCCGGGCTTCGAGGCCATCGCCTGGATAGGCATAGGCGGGCCCAAGGACATGCCAGCGCCGATCGCCGGGCGCCTGAACGGCGAGCTGAAGGCCATCGCCGCCGAGCCGGCCTACCAGGCCCGGCTGCGCGAGCTGGGCCTGGAAGCCGCCGCCAGCGAATCGCCCGCGCAGTTCCGCGGCTGGCTGGGCGAGCAGAAGCAGTACTGGGGGAACTTCGTGCGCAAGGCGGGCATCCCGGTGGGGGAATGAGGCGGCGGGCGGGCCTGCCGCTGCCCCTGCCTCAATGCAGGGGCAGCGGCTGCCGCCCCCCGCAGCGCTTGCGCCTAGGGTTGCTGCGTCACCCGCGCGCACAGGGCCGCTACGCTGCGGCCTATCTGCGTTTCATTGGAAACTATGCGTTCGGTAGGCCCCGCCACCACGATGGCATGGGGCTCGCCGTTGATCCACACGTAGCTGCCTATCGACGCGACGCCCGACTGGTAGCCGCCCACCGACACGAACCAGCCGCGCGCCTTGCCCTCTTCGATGGCCTTGCGCAGCTTGGCCTTGCTGGTGATCGTGTGGGACGAATATCGGTTCAACTCCAGTTCGTCGATGACCGCATCGCGCTCGGCGTCGTCCAACGCCGCGAGCAGGCACTGCCCTGAGGCGCCGATGTGCAGCTGCCGCTTTTCGCCCACGGTCGCGGCATAGCGCAGCGTCTGTCCCGATTCCACGACTTCCACGTAGTGCGACAGCGTGCCCGTGCGCTTGGCCAGATACACGGTTTCCCCGGTTTCCTGGCTGAGCTCGTAGAGCAGCGGCCGCATGTTCGACAGCAGCGGGTCGTTCTCCGCGATGACGCGCGCCTCGTTGTAGATGCGGCGCGTCGGATAGTAGTCGCGCCCGTCGTTCAGGCGGTACAGGTAGCCATTGCCCTCCAGCGTCTTGAGCAGGGCCAGGCAGCTCGACTTGGGCAGCCCGAGCCGCTTGCTGATCAGCGAAAAGGGCAGCGGCTGCTTCAGCTCGGCGAACAACTGGAATATCTCGATGACGCGGCGCGCGCTCTTGACGTTGGCGTCCGGCGGGTTCGTGGCGGTTTTTTCGGACATGGCAGCCGCATTCTAAATCGAAGCGTTGCCGGCCCTGGGCCCAACCCTGCGCCGCGGGCCGTTGCGCCGGGATGCGACTTTGATTAATATCAAGTTCATACACAAGAACTGTAGTTCATGAATATGAACTAAGTGGGCGGCCCAGGCCGGCGACCGTGTATCCGTGTCAATCGCTATCGCAAAGGAAACTTGACGTGACGTATTCCCATATCAGGGTGCGGCCCATGGCCGGCGCGCTGGGGGCGGAGATCTTCGACGTGGATTTGTCCCGGGAGCTGGACGCGCCCACCATCGAGGAGATCAAGCACGCCTACAACCAGTACCTGGTCGTGTTCTTTCGCGACCAGCAGGCCTCCGACCACGACCTGGCGCGCTTCGCGCGCCATTTCGGCGAACTGGCCGTCCTGCCGCCGCACCGCCAGCACCCGGGGTCATTTCCCGAGCTGCTGGTCATAGACAAGAAGCCGGAAGACGGCCTCGTGTTCGGTTGGGAGTGGCATTCGGACACCACCCACCTGCCGGTGCCGCCCCTGGGGTCGGTGCTCGCGGCGCGGCAGCTGCCGCCGGTGGGCGGGGATACGCTGTTCGCCAACCAATACCTGGCCTTCGATACGCTGTCCGAAGGGATGAAGGCCATGCTCGCCGGGCTGAAGGCCGTGCATTCCAACAGCCGCATCCTGGCCTCCCTGGAGGTCGACGACGTCCTGCCTCCCGGGCACGGGTTGGGCAACGCCAACGGGACGATGTCGTCCGTGCATCCCGTGGTGCGCACGCATCCCGACACCGGACGCAAGGCGCTGTTCGTCAACACGCTGCATACCGAACGCTTCGAGAACATGACGATCGCCGAGAGCGCGCCGCTGCTCGCCTACCTGTACACGCATTCGACCCGCCCGGAGTTCACCTGCCGCTTCCGCTGGGAGCCGGGCTCCATCGCATTCTGGGACAACCGCTGCTGCCAGCACCTGGCGCTGGACGACTACCCCGGCTATCGCCGCCTCATGCACCGCGTGCAGGTCCGCGGCACGAAGCCGGTATGACTTTCGGCCCGCGGGATGGCGCGGGCCGGCATTTCCATCGATAACGACCCGGGGCCACGACTATCCCGGGGTGGAGGGACTCATGAAGAAAATCGCATCCCGTCTTGCCTGTTGCAGCCTGGCCCTGGGCCTGGCCTGGACGGCCGGCCCCGCGCGGGCCGAGTATCCGGAAAAGCCCGTGCGGCTGGTCGTGCCCTATACGCCGGCGGGCGGCACCGACGTGCTGGCGCGCCTGCTGGCCGAGCGGCTGACGCAGGACCTGGGCCAGACCTTCGTGGTCGAGAACCGCGCGGGCGCCGACGGCATGATAGGGACGGGCTTCGTGGCGCAGTCGCCGGCCGACGGATATACGCTCGCGCTGGTGTCCAGCAGCCATGCGGTCAATCCCACGCTGAACAAGAACATCAGCTTCGACACGATGAAGGATCTGCGCTGCATCACCCAGACGGCGGTGCAGCAGATCATCCTGGTCTCGCATCCCGACTTGCCGGTGCGCAGCGTGGCCGAACTGATCGACTACGGCAAGAAGCATCCCGAGGCGCTGTACTTCGCTTCCTCGTCCAAGGCGTCCCAGCTTCCCATGGAGCTGTTCGCCGCGATGGCCGGCATGAAAATGACCAACGTGCCCTACAAGGGCTCGGGCCCGGCGCTGACCGACATGATTGCCGGCCGGGTGCAGACCGGGTTCATCGCCGCCGCCTCGGCGATGCCTTTCATCGAGTCGGCCAAGCTGCGGGCCCTGGCCATCGGCGACGACAGCCGCTCCAGCCTGATGCCGGACCTGCCCACCGTGGCCGAGGCCGGCGTGCCGGGCTTCCAGGCCAATCTATGGTCGGGCATCTTCGCGCCCGCCGCTACGCCCAAGCCCGTGATCGAGCGCCTGAACCAGGCGCTCGTGCGCATCATGCAGGATCCGGCGTTTCGCAAGACCATGCAGCAGCACGGCTTCGAGCCCAAGGGCAGCGCTCCCGCGCAATGCGATGCCTTCGTGGCGGGAGAGATCCGCAAATGGGCCGACGTGGCCGCGGCGGCGGGCATACAGGCGGAGTAGGAGAGGCGAGGGCCGCATCCTGCGGCCGATACGCGAGGCCGCGAGCCGCGCATCGGCCGCAGGATCGGTTACAGCCGCACGAAAGAGATGGGGCGCTCGGCCTGCTCGTTGGCTGCCGCCTTGTCGCTGCAGGCTTCTTCCCCGGCCTCGCCGTCCAGGTCCTCGGGCGGGTCGAAGGCCGTGTCGCCCAGCGGATCCGGCACGCCCGTGGGCCGCAGCCCGGTGAAGTCGTACAGCTCGCGGTCCATCAGGTGCGAGGGCACCACGCGCGAGAGCGAATTGAAGATGTTCCAGGCCCGCCCCGGGTGCTTGCGATCCCATTCGGCCAGCATGCGCGAGACTTCCTTGCGCTTGAGGTTTTCCTGCGAGCCGCACAGGGTACAGGGGATGATGGGGAACTGCTTCCATTCGGCGTAGGCGACCAGGTCGCGCTCGGGCACGTAGGCCAGCGGCCGGATGATGACGTTGCGGCCGTCGTCGGACACCAGCTTGGGCGGCATGGCCTTCATCCTGCCGCCGTAGAACAGGTTCAGGAAGAAGGTGGCCAGGATGTCGTCGCGGTGGTGGCCCAGCGCGATCTTGGTCGCGCCCAGTTCGCCGGCCACGCGGTACAGGATGCCGCGGCGCAGGCGCGAGCACAGCGAGCACATCGTCTTGCCCTCGGGCACCAGGCGGGTGACGATGGAATAGGTGTCCTGCGTTTCGATGTGGAAGGGCACGTCGATGGAGCGCAGGTAGCCGGGCAGCACGTCGGCGGGAAAGCCGGGCTGCTTCTGGTCCAGGTTGACGGCGACGATGTCGAAGTCGATGGGCGCGCGGGCGCGCAGCGCCAGCAGGACGTCGAGCAGGCCGTAGGAATCCTTGCCGCCGGACAGGCAGACCATGACCTTGTCGCCCGGCTCGATCATGCCGTAGTCGGCGATGGCGCGGCCGACCTCGCGCTGCAGGCGCTTGGCCAGCTTGTTCTGCTCGATGCGCCGGCGCTCGCCGCGGGCGGCGTCGGCAAGGGGAAGGTCGGGGGCGTTCATCTCAGGGGGTGCGGTCGATGGCGACTTCCACGCCGACGGCCGCGCAGTCGGAAAACGCCATCGGCTTGCTGATGCGCAGCCTGACGCTGCGGATCTCCGCGAAATCGGCCAGCAGGCGCGCGGCCACGCGCTCGGTCAGGGTTTCGATCAGGTTGACGTGGGAATGCGTGCACTCCTCGACGATGGCCTCGCGCAGGCGCCGGTAGTCCAGCACGCTGTGGATGTCGTCGTCGTCGACGCTGCGGGTGATGTCCACGTCGATCTCCGCATCGACGTGCAGCGGCTGCATGGCGCGGCGTTCGTGTTCCAGGATGCCGATGCGGGCGTCCAGCGCCAGGCGGCTGAAGATGATGCGGCGGGTGGGCATGAAGGCGGGCCGTGAGGGAATGCGGACCCGCCATTTTATGCGGTGCGCGGCCGGACGGGCTTTGGCGGCCGCCGCCGGCCGGCTCGCTACAATGCCCGCTGCCGCCCGCGGGCGGGACGGGACACTAGCAATGAAGCCAATCTGGGATGCCATCATCGTGGGCGGCGGGCCGGCCGGGGCCTCGTGCGCGGTCTGGCTCGCCCGTCTGGGCTTCGCGCCTCTGCTGCTGGAGGCCGGCCCGCGCCTGGGCGGGCTGACCGCCGAGAACCCCTTCCGGGACGACTGGATCGCCGCGCTGCCGGAGGTCACCGGCCGCCAGGTGGCGGCCAACATCGCCCGCAGCGTCGAGCTGGCCTGCGTGAACGTGCGCCTGGATGCGCGCGTGGCGGCGGTGCGCCGCACGGCGCAGGGCTTCGAGGTGGAGTGCGCGCCCGGGCAGGCGGAGGGCGGCGAGACGGCGGGCGGATCCGGCATGCCGGCAGCGCCGGCCGCGGGCGGCGCTGCGGCCGGCGAGGCCGCGGCGGATGGCGGCCCGGCGCGCCACGCCGGCCGCACCCTGGTGCTGGCAACAGGCGTGAAGCCGCGTCCCCTGGACCCGGCCAGGCCCCACGAGCGCTCGCCGGGCGTGCTGGTCGGCCCGGGCGCGCACGTGGCGGCGGCCGACTACGCCGGCCGCTCGGTGGCCATCCTGGGCGGGGGCGATAACGCTTTCGAGAACTACGCCTATGTGCGCCGGCGCGGCGCGGCCAGCGCGCACATCTACGCGCGCAGCGTGCGGGCGCAGCGCCAGTGGGTGCGCGCCGTCGACCCGGCCGACCTGCGCGTCGGGCCCTACCGCGCCGATCCGCAGACGCGGGCGGTGGACGGCCGGGCCTACGACCTGATGCTGGTCTTCTACGGCTGGGAGCCGCAGGCCGCCTGCGCCGCCGGCCTGGACCTGCGCCGCGACGCGCGCGGCTTCATCGCCACCGACCCGGCCACCGCGATGGCCAGCGTGCCCGGCTGCTACGCCATCGGCGAGGTCGCCCAGCGCATGCACCCCTGCGTGGCCACGGCGCTGGCCGATGGGGTAGTGGCGGCCAAGGCGATAGAAAGGGCGCTGCAGGGTTGATGCGGGCGCCGGCGGCCGCCCGCCGTTACGTGGCCTGCGCCGCCAGCACGCACTCCACCGGCTGCTGCGCCGCCAGCCGCACGCGGAAGGCGCGCAGCTCGTCGCGCCGGAACACGTGCACCGTCACCGTATCGCCCGGGCGGTAGTTCGACAGCAGCGTCTCCAGCCCCGCCGGCGCGTCCACCCGCAGCCCGTCCACGGCCACCAGCACGTCCTGGGCCGACAGCCCGCCGCGGTGCGCCGCGCCGCCCTCGTAGACGGTGGCCAGCACCATGCGCCCGCCCTCGCTGCGCAGGCGCACGTCCATGCCCGGCAGGGGCGATGCCGGCTTCCACTGCAGGGCGATGCCCTGGGCGGCCAGCAGCTCGGCCAGCGGCACGTCGCGCGTGCCTTCCACGTGGTTGCGCAGGAAGGCCGCGGCGTTCACCCCGGTGGCCTCGCGCACCAGCGCGGCCATGGCGTCCTCCGGCACGCCCTGAGGCCGGCCGCGGTAGAAGTCGCGCCCGTAGCGGCGCCACATCAGCCGCATCACGTCGTCCAGGCTGTGCCGCCCGCCGGTCTCGCGCCGGATCAGCAGGTCCAGGCCCAGCGCGGCCAGCGCGCCCTTGGTGTAGTAGCTGACCAGGGCGTTGGGCGAGTTCTCGTCCTGCTTGTAGTAGCGCGTCCAGGCGTCGAAGGAGCTTTGCGCGATCGACTGCTTGAAGCGCCCCGGCGTGCGCGCGACCGCCGAGATCGTCTTGGCCAGCAGGCGCAGGTAGGCGTCGCGGCCGACCACGCCCGAACGCAGCAGCATCAGGTCGTCGTAGTAGGACGTGAAGCCCTCGAACACCCACAGCAGCCGGGTGTGGTTCTCGCGCCCCAGGTCGTAGGGCGCGAAGGCGGCGGGCTTGATGCGCTTGACGTGCCAGGTGTGGAAGTATTCGTGGCTGACCAGGCCCAGGAAGCCGCGGTAGCCCTCGCTCTGGCCGGTCTGGCCGAGCGCGGGCAGGTCCTTGCGCGCGGCCATCAGCGCGGTGGACGCGCGGTGCTCCAGGCCGCCGTAGCCGTCGCCCGTGACCATCACCAGGAAGACGTAGCGCTCGGCGCTGTCCAGGAAGGGCGCGCGCCGGGTGCGCGGCTCGAAGAAGGCGATCTGCGCCTCGCAGATGCGCTGCACGTCGGCGGCGATGCGCGCCAGGTCCAGCTTGGGCGCCACGCCGGTGAAGACCAGCTCGTGCTCGGCGCCGTGGGCGCGAAAGCTCGCCACCTGCGGGGTGCCCATTTCGACCGGATGGTCGATCAGCGCGTCGTAGCCGGGCGCGCGGTACAGGCCGAAGCCGTGCGGGCGCGCCGCGCCCTGCGCCCCGCGCGCCGGCGGCAGGCTGGTGTGGACGCGCCAGTGGCGCAGCGCCGGCGGGGCCTGGATGTCGACCAGGCAGGGCTCGTCCTCGCGGCCGTGCACGCGCAGGAATACGCTGGTGCCGTTGAAGAAGCCGTGGCTTTCGTCCAGGTGCGCGCCGCGCACCGACAGGTCCCAGGCATAGACGGTGTACTGCACCACCAGCGGCCCGGCGCAGGGCGCGGCCTTCCAGTCGTGGCTGCCGGTCTTGGCCACCGGCACGGCGCGCCCGGCGGCGCGCGCCGACAGGGTCTCGATCTGGCGCGAGAAGTCCCGGATCAGGTAGCTGCCCGGTATCCAGGCCGGCAGGCTCAGGCGCTGCCCGGCCGGGTCGGGGTCGCGCACGGTCAGGGTGACGCGGTAGCGGTGGCCCGCGGGATCGGCGGGTTCCAGGCGGTAAATTACGGATTCGGGATTCATGTCCCTATCTTACTTTTACCGGGAGGCATGCCATGGGCGATTCCGCCGTGCTGGTCGAAACCCGCGGGCGCGTCGGCCTGCTGACGCTGAACCGCCCCAAGGCGCTCAACGCGCTGAACGACCGGCTGATGGACGAGCTGGGCGCGGCGCTGCTGGCCTTCGACGCCGACGACGGCATCGGCGCCATCGTCGTCACGGGCAGCGACAAGGCCTTCGCCGCGGGCGCCGACATCGGCGCCATGAAGGACTGGAGCTATATGGACGTCTACCGGGGCGACTACATCACGCGCAACTGGGAGACGCTGCGGCGCGTGCGCAAGCCGGTGATAGCGGCGGTGGCCGGCTACGCGCTGGGCGGCGGCTGCGAGCTGGCGATGATGTGCGACATCGTCATCGCCGCCGACACGGCCCGCTTCGGCCAGCCCGAGATCAAGCTGGGCATCATCCCCGGCGCCGGCGGCACCCAGCGCCTGCCGCGCGCGGTGGGCAAGGCCAAGGCCATGGACCTGGTGCTGACCGGGCGCATGATGGAAGCCGCCGAGGCCGAGCGCGCCGGCCTGGTCTCGCGCGTGGTGCCGGCCGCCGCGCTGATGGACGAGGCGCTGGAAGCGGCTGCCGTCATCGCTTCCCTGTCGCTGCCGGCGGTGATGATGGCCAAGGAAAGCGTCAACCGCGCCTACGAGTCGCCGCTGGCCGAAGGCATGCTGTTCGAGCGCCGCGCCTTCCATTCCCTGTTCGCCACCGAGGACCAGAAGGAAGGCATGCAGGCCTTCGTGGACAAGCGCAAGCCGGAGTTCCGGCACCGCTGAGGCCCCTTGTTCCATGCGCCTTTCCGGCGGGCAGGGGTAGCCGATTGATACCTTTGTCCAAAACCTTGTTGCAGCGTACCGGCCTATCCTGGTTCGGCGGATACCAACAACGAGGAGCCAGACCATGCGCATTTCCCTTCCTCCCCGGACCTGGCCCGTGGCGCTGCTGGCGGGCGCGCTGGGCTGCGGCGTGGCCGGCGGCGCGGCGGCCCAGCAGCACACGATGCGGCTGGTGTCCGAGCCCCCCGCCGCCGCGCCGGCCCCGGCGCCCGTGCTGGCGCCGGTCAGCGGTGAAGAGGCCCAGGCCATCGCGGTCGACGCCTACATCTACGCCTACCCCATGGTGCTGATGGAAGTCGCGCGGCGCATCGCCACGAGCCCCGGCGCCGGCGACGGCGCGGCGGCGCTGAACCGGTTCGGCCACAAGACGCGCTTTCCCGATGCGGACACGCCGGGCGCGGCCTGGCCCAACCGCGACGTGCTGTATTCCAACCTGTGGTACGACGTGACGGCCGAGCCGCTGGTGGTGCACATACCGGATGCGGGCGGGCGCTATTACTTCATGCCCATCATGGACATGTGGACCGACGTCTACGCCTCGCGCGGCACGCGCACCAGCGGCGGCGGCGAGCAGACCTTCGTCATCGTCGGCCCGTACTGGCAGGGCCAGCTGCCGGCCGGCGTGGACGTGGTGCGCAGCCCCACCGGCATGGGCTGGCTGCTGGGCCGCATCCAGGCCGACGACCCGCAGCAGCTGGCGCAGGTCGGCCAGTTCCAGAGCGGGCTGTCGGCCATGCCGCTGTCGCAGTGGGCGCGCGCGACCTATGGCGCGAATGCGCCTTCGTATGCTGCGCCGGGCGCGGCGGCCGCCATGGCGGGGAGCGCCGCCGGCACGGCTGGCGCGCCGGCCTACGGCCAGGGCATGGCGACGCCGGCTGCGGCCTATGGACAGCAGGCCGCGCCGATGCAGCCCGCGGCCGCGCAGCCCCAGCCCGCGGCGCCGGCCGGCTCGGCCGGGTCGGCCACCGAGCAGGTGGCGGCCATGGACGCGGCCACGTTCTTCCGCACCTTCGCCGAGGCCTCGCGCGCGAACCCGCCGCACGCCAACGACTATCCCATGCTGGACCGCCTGCGCAGGCTGGGCCTGGACTTCAGCCAGCCCTTCGACTTCGCCCGCCTGCAGCCGGCGGTGCAGCAGGCGCTGACGCAGGCCGGGCCGGTGGCCGGCGCGCGCATCGAGCAGGCGCTGCAGCGCGCCGGGCAGTCCGCCAACGGCTGGCGCACCGTGCTCGACGGCATCGGCACCTACGGCACCGGCTACCTGCGCCGCGCGGCCATCGCCTATGCGGGCCTGGGCGCCAACCCGCCCGAGGACGTGATCTACCCGCTGGCGCATTTCGACGACGAGGGCGAGCGCCTGGACGGCGACGAGGACTATGTCATCCACTTCCCGGCCGACCAGCTGCCGCCGGCCAACGCCTTCTGGTCTATCACGCTCTACGGCGAGGACCACGGCTTCGCGCGGACCCCGCACGGGCGCTATTCGCTGACCAGCAACGGCCCGCTGGAATACAACGCCGACGGCTCGCTGGACATCTACGTGCAGAGCGACGAGCCGCGCGCCGCGCGACGCGCCAACTGGCTGCCCTCGCCCGAGGACGGGCCGTTCTCGCTGAGCATGCGGGTGTACTGGCCCAAGGCCTCGGCGCTGGACGGCAGCTGGGCGCCGCCGCCGGTGCGGGAGGACTGACCGCCGCCGGCCGCAGCGATGCGCCGCGCGGCTCGCGGCGCAGGCCGGCGTCTTGCCCGGGCATGGCCCGGGCTTTTTGCTGCCCTGGCGCCGAAGGCTGCGGCACGGCTGCAAGACGCAGGCGCATTGCAGATTGGCAGGTCCCCGGCCCCACCGCTCCATGCACTGTTTCGGTGCGCGTCAGCTTGCGGTCAAAAATTCATTCAAGCTATACTCAGCGGGTTTGACGCTTGCGGAAATCTTTGTGCTGGGGGAGCGGCTGACGGATCCCGGAAGGGAAACCGAGCGGGCACGCATCGCTGCGCGCGCCGGACATGGCTTGATAAAGGCCGTGACGGCGCAGGCCCTGATGGGCATCGCGGCGGCTGTCGTGGCCTGGGCGGTGGCCGGGGCAGCGGCCGGCTGGTCGGCGCTGGCGGGGGCGGGGGCGTATTTCGTGCCCAACGCGCTCTTCGCCCTGCGGCTGTACCTGTCGGGGCGCGCGCCGGGCCGGACCCATCCCTTCACCTTCCTGTTCGGCGAGGCGTTCAAGCTGGCTGCAACGGTCCTGCTGCTGTGGCTGGCCGTGCGCGTGGGCGGCGGCGCCGTCGTGTGGCCGGCGCTGCTGGCCGGGCTGGTGTGCACGCTGAAGGGGTATGTGCTGTTGTTGATGTTCCGCAGGTTGTCATAAGCGCACGCATTAGACCGTGCAACTGCCGGGCCGTTCGGTCCGGCCGATAGCAAAGATTCGGTACAGGGTAGGGAAGCAAATGGCTGCTGCCAGCGACGTGTCGCCTCAGTCCTATTACATCCAGCACCACCTGGTGCACTTCAACAACGTCGGCGAAAAGCAGTCGGCGATCGCCCATTTCGGCATCGTCAACTACGACTCCCTGTTCTGGTCGGTCCTGATGGGCCTGGCCGTGGTGTTCATCCTGTGGCGCGCCGCGCGCCGCGCCACGCCCGGCGTGCCCAGCCGCTTCCAGGCCTTCATCGAATCCATGGTCGACATGGTCGAGGACCAGGCCAAGGGCATCATCCCCAGCGAAACCACGCGCCGCTTCGTCTCGCCGCTGGCGCTGACGGTCTTCCTGTGGATCGTCTTCATGAACGCGCTGGACCTGGTGCCGGTCGACCTGCTGCCGCGCGTGTTCGCGTGGACCGGCCTGGGCGCCCACCACGGCGACCCGCTCTACTACCACCGCATCCTTCCCACGGCCGACCTGAACGTGCCGATGGGCATGTCCCTGGGCGTGCTGCTGCTGATGTTCTACTACGGCATCAAGATCAAGCACCCGGGCGGCTTCGTCAAGGAACTGTTCACCGCGCCCTTCCACGCGCACGGCGCGGCCGCCATCGTGCTGGCCCCCTTCAACCTGCTGCTCAACGCGATCGAATACGCCGCCAAGTCGGTGTCGCTGGGCATGCGGCTGTTCGGCAACATGTTCGCCGGCGAACTGATATTCATGCTGATCGCGCTGCTGGGCGGCGCCTGGACGGGCTTCAACGGCACCAGCATCGGGCTGGGCATCGGCCACCTGCTGGCAGGCTCGATCTGGGCGATCTTCCACATCCTGATCGTGCTGCTGCAGGGCTTCATCTTCATGATGCTGACGCTGGTGTACATCGGCCAGGCGCACGAAGGCCACTGACCGGATACGCCGGCACGGGGACGCGGGGGCCCCGCGCCGGCGCGCAAGACTCTTCTTGCATCGAACCGTTCCCGAAAACCATCTCTGATTGCGGATTTTTAACCAAGGAGTTGTCATGACCAACGTCGCTTTCGTTGCTCTCGCTTGCGGTCTCATCATCGGCCTGGGCGCCATCGGTGCCTGCATCGGCATCGCGCTGATGGGGGGCAAGTACCTGGAAGCTTCGGCCCGTCAGCCCGAGCTGATGAACGCCCTGCAGACCAAGATGTTCCTGCTGGCCGGCCTGATCGACGCTGCGTTCCTGATCGGCGTGGGTATCGCCATGCTGTTCGCCTTCGCCAACCCCTTCGTGGGCTGACGATGGCCGCCCGCGCGGCTTGCGCGGGCACGAGTGACGCCGGCTGCCGCGCCGCATGCGCGGGCCGGCCGGCAAAAGTATCGAATGCCCTGCGCCGCCCTCGCGGCGAGGGCCGCAAGGTTAAAGGGAAACGACCGTGAATCTGAACGCGACGATCTTCTTCCAGATGCTCGTGTTCTTCGTGCTGGGTTGGTTCACGATGAAATTCGTGTGGCCGCCCCTGACGAAGGCGATGGATGAGCGCCGCCAGAAAATCGCCGACGGCCTGGCCGCCGCCGAGAAAGGCAAGGCCGACCTGGCCCAGGCGCAGGCGCGCATCAGTCTGATCGAAGCCTCGGCCAAGACCGAGACCCACGCCCGCATGGCCGACGCCGAGAAGCAGGCCGCCGCGCTGATCGACCAGGCCCGCCGCGAAGCCGAGGCCGAGCGCGCGCGCATCCTGGCCCAGGCCAAGCAGGACGCCGCCCAGGAAGCCCAGCGCGCCCGCGACGCCCTGCGCGCCGACGTGGCCGTGCTGGCCGTCAAGGGCGCCGAGCAGATCCTCAAGCGCGAGGTCGACGCCCGCGCCCACGCCGAGCTGCTCGACCAGCTCAAGGCCCAGCTCTGATCCAGGAAAGCCATGGCTGAACTTTCGACTGTCGCCCGGCCCTACGCCGAAGCCCTGTTCGGCGCGGCCAGTGCCGATCCGGCCGGCCTGGCCGGCTGGGCCGAGCTGGTGGCGGAAATGGCCCAGGTCGCGGCCAACCCCGACGTGCGCGAGGCGATGTCCGACCCGCGCCTGGACGACGCCCAGCGCGCCGGCCTGTTCGCGGGGCTGCTGAAGTCCGCGCTGCCGCAGGGCGCGCGCAACTTCCTCGAGCTGCTGGCCCAGAACGACCGCCTGCTGCTGCTGCCCGAGATCTCGGCGCAGTTCCAGGCGCTCAAGAACCGGCACGAAGGCACTGCCGTGGCCGAGATCGCCAGCGCCTTCGAACTGAGCGACGCCCAGGTCAAGGAGCTGCTGGCCGGGCTGGAGCGCAAGTTCGGCGTGCGCCTGAAGGCGCAGGTCACGGTCGACCCTTCCCTGATCGGCGGCGTGCGCGTGGCCGTGGGCGACCAGGTGCTCGATACCTCCGTGCAGGCCCAGCTGGCCCGCATGCGCGATACGCTGGCGGCATAAGGCCAGAAAACAGGATTCCAGGAGTCTGAACATGCAACTCAACCCGTCAGAGATCAGCGAACTGCTCAAGAGCCGCATCGAAGGCCTGGGCGCGTCGTCCGACGTCCGCACCCAGGGCACGGTGGTTTCCGTGACCGACGGCATCACCCGCATCCACGGCCTGTCCGACGTGATGCAGGGCGAAATGCTCGAATTCCCCAACAACACCTTCGGCCTGGCGCTCAACCTCGAGCGCGACTCGGTCGGCGCGGTGATCCTGGGCGACTACACCGGCGTGTCCGAGGGCGACCAGGTCAAGACGACCGGCCGCATCCTGGAAGTGCCGGTCGGCCCCGAGCTGAAGGGCCGCGTGGTCAACGCCCTGGGCGAGCCGATCGACGGCAAGGGCCCGATCAATGCCCAGGCCACCGACATCATCGAGAAGGTCGCCCCCGGCGTGATCGCCCGCCAGTCGGTGTCGCAGCCCCTGCAGACCGGCATCAAGGCCATCGACTCCATGGTGCCGATCGGCCGCGGCCAGCGCGAGCTCATCATCGGCGACCGCCAGACCGGCAAGACCGCCGTGGCCGTCGACACCATCATCAGCCAGAAGGGCAAGGGCGTCACCTGCGTGTACGTCGCCATCGGCCAGAAGGCGTCGACCATCAACAACGTGGTGCGCAAGCTCGAAGAGCACGGCGCCATGGAATACACCATCGTCGTGGCCGCCGCCGCCTCGGATTCGGCCGCCATGCAGTACCTGTCGGCCTACTCGGGCTGCACCATGGGCGAATATTTCCGCGACCGCGGCGAAGACGCCCTGATCATCTACGACGACCTGACCAAGCAGGCCTGGGCCTACCGCCAGATCTCGCTGCTGCTGCGCCGCCCGCCCGGCCGCGAAGCCTACCCCGGCGACGTGTTCTACCTGCACTCGCGCCTGCTCGAGCGCGCCGCGCGCGTCAACCCGGAATACGTCGAGAAGTTCACCAACGGCGCCGTCAAGGGCAAGACCGGCTCGCTCACCGCGCTGCCGATCATCGAAACCCAGGCGGGCGACGTGTCGGCCTTCGTGCCGACCAACGTGATCTCGATCACCGACGGCCAGATCTTCCTGGAAACCGACCTGTTCAACGCCGGCGTGCGCCCCGCCATCAACGCGGGCATTTCCGTGTCGCGCGTGGGCGGCGCGGCCCAGACCAAGGTCATCAAGAAGCTGTCGGGCGGTATCCGTACCGACCTGGCGCAGTACCGTGAACTGGCCGCCTTCGCGCAGTTCGCCTCCGACCTGGACGACGCGACCCGCCGCCAGCTCGAGCGCGGCAAGCGCGTGGTGGAGCTGCTCAAGCAGCCCCAGTACCAGCCGCTGCAGGTGTGGGAACTGGCCGTGACGCTGTACACCGTGAACAACGGCTACCTCGACGACGTGGACGTCGGCCAGGTGCTGGGCTTCGAGAAGGCCTTCAAGGACCATCTCAAGGCCAAGCACGCGGCGATGATCCAGCGCATCGAAGACAGCAAGGAGCTGTCCAAGGACGACGAGGCCGAGCTGGTCGCCGCGCTGCAGGATTTCAAGAAGCACGGGGCCTTTTAAGGCGGCTGCCGGCCCAGGCCGGCCAGGGGGCGGCGGCTAGCCGGCCGCTCCCCGCCCACAGGGGCGCAGGCGGCAGCGCCGCCGCGCCGCCAGCTCGAAACAGGAAAGCGCAATGCCCGGAATCAAGGAAATCCGAACCAAGATCAAGAGCGTGCAGAACACGCGCAAGATCACCAAGGCGATGGAGATGGTCGCCGCGTCCAAGATGCGCAAGGCGCAGGACCGCATGCGCGCCGGCCGGCCGTACGCCGACAAGGTGCGCCAGATCGCCGCGCACCTGATGCAGGCCAACCCCGAGTACAAGCACCCCTACCTGATCGAGCGCGACAGCCTCAAGGCGGCGGGCGTGATCGTGGTCACCACCGACAAGGGCCTGTGCGGCGGCCTGAACACCAACGTCATGCGCCTGGTGCTGGCCCGCCTGAAGGACTTCGACCAGCGGGGCGTCAAGGTGCAGGCCACGGCGCTGGGCAACAAGGGCCTGGGCACGCTCACCCGCGTGGGCGTCGACCTGGTCTCGCAGGAAGTCCAGCTGGGCGACGCGCCCAACCTGGAACGCCTGATCGGCGCCATCAAGGTGCAGCTGGACGCCTACCTGGACGGCCGCATCGACGCGCTGTACGTGGCCACCAACCGCTTCGTCAACACCATGCGCCAGGAGCCGGTGTTCCTGCGCCTGCTGCCGCTGCCCACGGGCCTTGCCGACCCCTTCCAGGCCGGCGAGGACGTGGCCGCCGAGGCCGCGCTGGGGTCGCAGTACGGTTGGGACTACATCTACGAGCCCGACGCGCAGACGGTGATCGACGAGCTGCTGCAGCGCTACGTCGAAGGCCTGGTGTACCAGGCGGTGGCCGAGAACATGGCGTCCGAGCAGTCGGCCCGCATGGTGGCCATGAAGGCCGCCTCGGACAACGCCAAGAAGGTCATCGGCGACCTGCAGCTGGTCTACAACAAGACCCGCCAGGCGGCCATCACCAAGGAAATTTCGGAAATCGTGGGGGGCGCCGCCGCCGTCTGAGGCCGCAAGGCCGACGGACAGCCCAGGCATCCCGCCAGTCAGTCATCTAGCAAGGAATCGACATGAGCAACGGAACCATCGTTCAGTGCATCGGCGCCGTGGTGGACATTCAGTTCCCCCGCGATCACATGCCCAAGATCTACGACGCCCTTACCCTGGCCGACGAAAGCTCGTCGTTCGCGGAGAAGGGCCTGACCTTCGAAGTCCAGCAGCAGCTGGGCGACGGCGTGGTGCGCACCATCGCCATGGGCTCGTCCGACGGCCTGCGCCGCGGCATGGCCGTCAAGGGCACGGGCGCTCCCATTTCCGTGCCGGTCGGCCAGGGCACCCTGGGCCGCATCATGGACGTGCTGGGCCGCCCCATCGACGAAGTCGGCCCGATCCAGTCCGACGAGCGCCGCGCCATCCACCAGCCCGCCCCGGCCTTCGACGAGCTGTCGCCGTCGGTGGAGCTGCTGGAAACCGGCATCAAGGTGATCGACCTGGTCTGCCCCTTCGCCAAGGGCGGCAAGGTGGGCCTGTTCGGCGGCGCCGGCGTGGGCAAGACCGTGAACATGCTGGAGCTGATCAACAACATCGCCAAGCAGCACAGCGGCCTGTCGGTGTTCGCCGGCGTGGGCGAGCGCACCCGCGAGGGCAACGACTTCTACCATGAAATGGCGGAAGCCGGCGTCATCAAGATGGACAACCTGTCCGAGTCCAAGGTGGCCATGGTGTTCGGCCAGATGAACGAGCCCCCCGGCAACCGCCTGCGCGTGGCGCTCTCGGGCCTGACCATGGCCGAGAAGTTCCGCGACGAGGGCCGCGACATCCTGTTCTTCGTCGACAACATCTACCGCTACACCCTGGCCGGCACCGAAGTGTCCGCGCTGCTGGGCCGCATGCCGTCGGCGGTGGGCTACCAGCCCACGCTGGCCGAGGAAATGGGCAAGCTGCAGGAACGCATCACGTCGACCAAGACCGGCTCGATCACGTCCATCCAGGCCGTGTACGTGCCCGCGGACGACCTGACCGACCCGTCGCCGGCCACCACCTTCCAGCACTTGGACTCCACCGTGGTGCTGTCGCGCGACATCGCCGCGCTGGGCATCTACCCCGCCGTGGACCCGCTGGATTCCACCAGCCGCCAGCTCGACCCGCAGGTCGTGGGCGAGGAGCACTACGCGGTGGCCCGCGGCGTGCAGCAGACGCTGCAGCGCTACAAGGAACTGCGCGACATCATCGCCATCCTGGGCATGGACGAGCTCTCGCCCGAGGACAAGCAGGCCGTGGCCCGCGCGCGCAAGATCCAGCGCTTCCTGTCGCAGCCCTTCCACGTGGCCGAAGTGTTCACCGGCGCGCCCGGCAAGTACGTGCCGCTGTCGGAAACCATCCGCGGCTTCAAGATGATCGTCGACGGCGAGTGCGATGCGGTGCCGGAACAGGCCTTCTACATGGTCGGCACCATCGACGAGGCGCTGGAAAAGGCCAAGAAACTCCAATAAGGACACGCCATGGCTAACGCAACCCTGAAAGTGGACGTCGTCAGCGCCGAGGAGTCGATCTTCTCCGGCGAGGCGAAGTTCATCGCGCTGCCGGGCGAGGCGGGGGAGCTGGGCATCCTGCCCGGCCATACCCCGCTGATCACGCGCATCCGTCCGGGCACGCTGAAGGTCGTGCGGCCCGACGACAGCGAAGAGAACATCTTCGTGGCCGGCGGCATCCTGGAGGTGCAGCCCGGCGTCGTCACCGTGCTGTCGGACACCGCGGTGCGCGCCGCGGACCTGGACGAGGCCAAGGCCGAGGCCGCGCGCCAGAAGGCCGAGGCAGCCCTGCGCGACGCCAAGGACAAGGTCGAGATCGCCGTGGTCGAGGCCGAGCTGGCCATGCTGGCCGCCCAGGTCGCGGCCGCGCGCAAGCTGCGGCAGTTGCGCAGCAGGCATTGATAGCGGCGGTTTCGCGCTTCGTCTGGCGCCTTGCGCGCCGGGACTGAACAGCGGCCCTTCGGGGCCGCTGTTCGTTGGTGGGCTGGAGCCTGCATGCCGAGGCAGCTGCGGGTTGCCGCAGCTGCGGCAATTGCGCATGGCGCGTGCGGGGCAAGGGCGGGTAGTCTGACGCCGTTGCCGGTGCGCCGGCCCATGCGAAGGAGCCCTCTCCATGTCCGTCATCGTCGATTGCGCGCTGCTGGCGCTGCCCGCCCATGCCGCCTGGTGCGGCCCCTGGCTGCAAGGCCTGGGCGGCGGCCTGGGGCGCGTGCGCCTGCATCCCCTCCAGCCGGGCGAGTTCGGCGCCGCCACGTTGCCGGGCGGCGATCCGCCCGCCGCCATCCTGCGCGACGCCCAGCTGGCGCTCAGCCGATACGACGCCTGCCTGCTGGCGGTGGACTATGCCACCCTGGCCTGGACCCGCACCGCCCTGGCCGCGCTCGCCGGCCGGCAGCGCGTGCCCCTGCTGGCGCTGGTCGAGGGCCTGCAGGCGCCGGCGGTGCAGGACCTGCTGCGGCTGGGGCTGGACGACTTCCTGCGCACCTCCTGCCCGCCGGACGACGTGCGCGCCCGCATCGAGCGCCAGGCCGCGCAGCCGCGCCGGCAGGCGCAGGCCGAGGCGGCGGCGCCGGTGGCGCCAGCGGCACCGGCGCCGCCCGTTCGCACACAGCCGGCTGCGGCCGGGCGCACCGCGCGCATCGGCCATCCCGTCCGTATCGCGGCCAGGCCTGCCCCGGCCGACGGGGCAGACGGATCGCCGGCCACGGCCGCCGCCGTGCCGCAGTCTGCCGGGCGGCGCTGCGACGAACCCTTCCGGCAGGCCAAGAGCCGCATCGTCGCCAGCTTCGAGCGTGACTACGTGGCGCAGGCGCTGGCGCGCCACGCCGGCAACATCGCCATGGCCGCGCGCGCCTCGTGCAAGCACCGCCGTGCGTTCTGGGCGCTGATGCACAAGCACGGCATCGACGCCGCGCCCTACCGCGAGGCCGCGCGCACCCGGCGCGCCTACCCGGCCGGCGGCCCGGCCCCGCGGGATGCCGGCAGGTAAAATCGCCCGCTTGCGACAGATAGAGAATCCCGTGTCCGTACCCCCCCTGCAAAACGACGTCTTCCTGCGCGCGCTGCAGCGCCAGCCCGTGCCCTACACGCCCATCTGGCTGATGCGCCAGGCCGGCCGCTACCTGCCCGAATACAACGCCACGCGCGCGCGCGCCGGTTCCTTCATGGGCCTGGCGCAGAACCCGGACTACGCGACCGAAGTCACCCTGCAGCCGCTGGAGCGCTACGAGCTGGATGCCGCCATCCTGTTCTCGGACATCCTGACGGTGCCGGACGCCATGGGGCTGGGGCTGAGCTTCGCCGCGGGCGAGGGCCCGCGCTTCGCCCGCCCGGTGCGCAGCGAAGAGGACGTCGCCGCGCTGGCGGTGCCGGACATGGACAGGCTGCGCTACGTGTTCGACGCCGTGGCGTCGATACGCCGCGCGCTGGCGGGCAGGGTGCCGCTGATCGGCTTCGCCGGCAGCCCATGGACAGTGGCCTGCTACATGGTCGAGGGCCAGGGCTCGGACGACTACCGCCAGGTCAAGACCCTGCTGTACGCGCGGCCCGACCTGCTGCACCGCATCCTGGAAACCACCGCGCAGGCCACCGCGTTGTACCTCAACGAGCAGATCGCCGCCGGCGCCCAGGCCGTGATGCTGTTCGACAGCTGGGGCGGCGTGCTGGCCGACGGCCTGTACCAGCAGTTTTCGCTCGCCTATGTGCGCCAGGTGGTGGCGGCGCTCACGCGCGAGGCCGAGGGCCGGCGCGTGCCGGTCATCGTCTTCACCAAGGGCGGCGGGCAGTGGCTGGAGGAAATCGCCGGCTGCGGCTGCGACGCGGTCGGGCTGGACTGGACGGCGGACCTGGGCAAGGCGCGCCGCCGCACCGGCGACCGGGTGGCGCTGCAGGGCAACCTGGACCCCATGGCGCTGTTCGGCGGCGAGCCGGCCCTGCGCCGCGAGGCCCGGCGCGTCCTGGACAGCTACGGGCCGGTCGGGGCGGGCGGCCACGTGTTCAACCTGGGCCACGGGATCTCCCGCTTCACGCCGCCGGAGGCGGTGGCGGCGCTGGTGGACGAGGTGCACGGCTACAGCCGGCCGCTGCACGCCTGACGCCGGCGGGCCGCCCCGATGCCGAGAGCGGCCAGGCCGTCCGGCGGCTTGCCGATTGCCTTTCCGCGCGGTTCGTTCCTGCATGGAAATAGCAATGATGCGCAGGAAAATCTACGCGAATTAATACGCTCTGAGCATTTTTGTTACGCCAGTCCTGCGGTCGGGAACCCGGTAAGTTAGTGCCTGCTTCGGCTGATGCGGCGGATTTCCCGGCCTATGCGCCTGCAGACTTGTACACAGCGGAAAATCGATTACGGGAAAACCCAAAGATGCTCAATAGCAGTCTGGCTTGTCTTTATAAGCCTATGTTTTTTAACGAATAATTGGCTTGCATGGGACTTGCGGGGCGGACCCTATACCATTGTTTGCGCCCCTGCAATGAAATCCAGCTGCCTTTTTCCCCAAAGTTATCCACAGGATGGGCGGCGGGAGGCGGCGGGACAAGCGTTTAGCGAAGAATCAGAGAATCGACTTTAAGTGATGAAAAATATGTCCGACGCCGACATTGCCGTCCAGGCCCCGCCCGGGGCCTGGGTGCGCGTGGCGCTGGACGTTCCGCTGGCCGGCCCCTTCGACTACCGGGCCGACGCGCCGCTGCCCGAAGGCAGCCGGGTGATCGTGCCGTTCGGGCGGCGCAAGCTGGTCGGCGTGGTGGTGGGCAACCCCGACGCCCCATCGCTGCCGCCCGAGCAGATCCGGCAGGTGGAGCAGGCGCTCGACGACTTGCCGCCGCTGCCGGCGGACTGGCTGCGGCTGGCGCGTTTCGCCGCCGACTACTACCAGCGGCCGCTGGGCGAGGTGATGCTGCCGGCGCTGCCGGGGCCGCTGCGCAAGCCGGCGGCCTACCAGGGCAAGCGCGCCGGCGGCGGGCCGGTGGCCCGGCTGGCGCGCCGCGCGGCCAGGACGGCTCCGGCCGCCGCCTGCGCTGCCGACGTGCCGCCCACGCTCAACGCCGCCCAGCAGGCGGCGGTGGAGGCCATCGCCGCGGTCGCCGGCTATCACACCGTGCTGCTGCACGGCGTGACCGGCAGCGGCAAGACCGAGGTCTACCTGCGGGCGGCCGAGCGCGTGCTGGCCGCCGGCCGGCAGGTGCTGCTGCTGGTGCCCGAGATCAACCTGACCCCGCAGCTGGAAGCCGCGCTGCGCGCGCGCCTGGAAGGCGTGGCCGGGCCGGACTCGCTGGCCGTGCTGCACAGCGGCCTGGCCGACGGCGAGCGCCTGGCCGCCTGGTCGGCCGCCGTGCACGGCGGCGCCCGCATCGTGCTGGGCACGCGGCTGGCCGTCTTCACGCCCATGCCCGATCTCGGCCTGATCGTGGTGGACGAGGAGCACGACCCGTCCTACAAGCAGCAGGACGGCCTGCGCTATTCCGCTCGCGACCTGGCCGTCTGGCGCGCGCGCGACCTGGGCATCCCGGCCGTGCTGGGCTCGGCCACGCCCTCGCTGGAGAGCTGGCAGCACGCCGAGAGCGGCCGCTACCTGCGCCTGGACCTGCCCGCGCGCGCGCGCGCCGCCGCGCTGCCGGCGGTGCGGCTGGTGGACACGCGCCGGCTGGCCATGGACCAGGGCATGTCGCCGCAGCTGCTGGCGGCCATCGGCGAGCGGCTGGCGCGCGGCGAGCAGTCGCTCGTGTTCCTGAACCGGCGCGGCTACGCCCCGGCGCTGCACTGCGCGTCCTGCGGCTGGGTCAGCGGCTGCCCGCGCTGCACCGCCTACACCGTGCTGCACCGGCGCGCCGGCGGCGGCCACATGCTGCAATGCCACCACTGCGGCTACCACGGCCGCGTGCCGGCCGCCTGCCCCGACTGCGGCGACCAGGACCTGCGCCCCATGGGCCGCGGCACCCAGCGCATCGAAGAACACCTGGCGGAGAAATTCCCGCAGGCGCGCATTTCCCGCATCGACGCCGACAGCACCCGCCGCAAGGGCAGCGCCCAGGCCCTGTTCGCCCAGGTGCACGCGGGCGACGTGGACATCCTGGTGGGCACGCAGATGGTGGCCAAGGGGCACGACTTCGCCAACCTGACGCTGGTGGGCGTGCTCAATGCCGACGCCATGCTGTTCGCGCATGACTTCCGGGCGCCCGAGCGCCTGTTCGCCCAGCTCATGCAGGTGTCCGGGCGCGCCGGCCGGCACGGCGGCCAGGGCGAGGTCCTGATCCAGACCGGCTACCCGGAGCAGCCCGTCTACCAGGCGCTGCTGCGCCACGATTACGCCGGCTTCGCGCGCCACGCGCTGGCCGAGCGCGAGTCGGCCTGCCTGCCGCCCTACGCCTACCAGGCGCTGCTGACCGCGCAGGCGCGCGAACTGCCCCAGGCGCTGGAATTCCTGGCGCAGGCGCGCGCCCTGCCGGAGCAAGGCGATGCCGCCGGCTACCCCGACCCGTCGACGATTACACTCTACGACCCGGTGCCCCTGCGCGTGGTGCGCGTGGCCCACATCGAGCGGGCCCAGCTGCTGGCCGAAAGCGCCAGCCGGCCGGCGCTGCAGGCCTTCCTGCGCGCCTGGTCCGCGCAGCTGCCGGCCCTGGCCGCGCAGGCCAAGGTGCGCTGGCTGCTGGAAGTCGACCCCCTAGAGATATGACCCCGCCCGCGTCATCGCTACCCGCCAACCTGAACCCCGCGCAGCGCGAAGCCGTGCTCTACCTGGACGGCCCCTGCCTGGTGCTGGCCGGCGCGGGCTCGGGCAAGACGCGCGTCATCACGCAGAAGATCGCCTACCTGCTGCGCGACTGCGGCTACATGGGCCGCAACGTGGTCGCGCTCACCTTCACCAACAAGGCCGCGCGCGAGATGCAGGAGCGCGTCAAGGGCCTGGTCGACCCGCGCCTGGCGCGCGGCCTGACCATCAGCACCTTCCACTCGCTGGGCGTGCGCATCCTGCGCGAGGAGGCGACCCACGCCGGCCTCAAGGCGCAGTTCTCCATCCTGGACGCCGACGACGCCATGGCCATCATCCAGGAACTGCTGGCCACCACCGACCGCGGCCGGCTGCGCACGGTGCAATCGACCATATCGCTGTGGAAGAACGGCCTGGTCGACCCGGACGCGGCCGAGCGCCAGGCCGCCACCGCCGACGAGGCCGAGGCCGCGCGCATCTACCGCAGCTACCAGGCCACGCTGGCGGCCTACCGCTCGGTCGACTTCGACGACCTGATCCGCCTGCCCGCCGAACTGATGGAAAGCAACGCCGAGGTGCGCGAGCGCTGGCAGAACCGCGTGCGCTACCTGCTGGTCGACGAATACCAGGACACCAACGTCTGCCAGTACCGCCTGGTGCAGTGGCTGACCGGCGCGCGCGCCATGTTCACCGCCGTGGGCGACGACGACCAGGCCATCTACGCCTGGCGCGGCGCCACCATGGAGAACCTGGCCAAGCTGACCACCGACTACCCGTCGCTCAAGCTCATCAAGCTGGAGCAGAACTACCGATCGGTGCAGCGCATCCTGGCCGCCGCCAACCGGGTCATCCAGAAGAACCCCAAGCTGTTCGAGAAGATCCTGTGGTCGGAGCTGGGCGTGGGCGAGCCCATCACCGTCTCGCCCATGAACGACGAAGAGGCCGAGGCCGAGACCATCGCCATGAAGGTATCGGCCGCGCGCTTCGAACGGCGCCTGGAGTGGCGCGACTTCGCCATCCTCTACCGCAGCAACCACCAGTCGCGCATCCTGGAGCAGGCCCTGCGCAACCTGAAGATCCCCTACACCATCTCGGGCGGCCAGAGCTTCTTCGACAAGGCCGAGGTGCGCGACATCCTGGCCTACCTGCGGCTGCTGGCCAACGACGAGGACGACCCGGCCTTCATCCGCGCGGCCACCACGCCGCGCCGCGGCATCGGCCAGGCCACGCTGCAGGCCCTGGGCGGCTACGCCGCCGAACGCCAGGTCTCGCTCTACGCCGCGGTGTTCGAGCACGGCCTGGAAAGCCGCCTGGCCGCGCGCCAGATCGAGCCGCTGCGCACCTTCGCCGAGTTCGTCCAGCGCATGCAATGGCGCGCCGGGCGCGGCGCCGACGGCCGCAAGCCCGCCTCGGCCGAGCCGGCCGGCGTGCTGCTCGACGATCTGCTGGGCGCCATCCAGTACGAGCGCTACCTGTACGACACGCTGGAGGAGCGCCCCGCCCAGACGCGCTGGCAGAACGTGCTGGAGCTGACCGGCTGGCTCAAGCGCAAGGCCGAGGAAGACGGCATGACGCTGTTCGAGCTGGTGCAGCACGTGGCCCTGGTCACCATGCTGGAGCGCGGCGACGGCGAGGAGCCCGACGCGGTCAAGCTGTCCACCCTGCACGCGGCCAAGGGGCTGGAATACCCCCACGTCTACCTGGTCGGCGTGGAAGAGGGCCTGCTGCCCCACCTGGGCAAGGACGACGAGCAGGGCGACCCCGCGCGCGCGGCCGAATCGCTGGCCGTGCGCATCCAGGAAGAGCGCCGCCTGATGTACGTGGGCATCACCCGCGCGCAGCGCAGCCTGCACCTGAGCTGGTGCAAGAAGCGCCGCCGCGCCCGCGAGGACCTGGTGCGCGAGCCCTCGCGCTTCATCGAGGAAATGGGCCTGGCCGAACCGGGCCCGCAGGAAGACGAGGCCACGCGCGCGCTCAGCCCGAAGGAGAGGCTGGGGATGCTGAAGGCGTTGCTGAACAAGACCGCCGCGCCCGGTTGACGACCGCCGCGATAAGCATCGCCAGCAGGGCGCCCAGCGCGGCCAGGGCCATGTCCTTGTGGGCGTCCCACATGTCGCCCTGCGTGCCCAGGTAGGCCGCGCCCAGGTCGCCGCCGAAGAATTCGGCCGCGGCCCATTCGAACAGCTCGAACAGCGCCGAGCTGGCCAGCATGAAGTCCAGGGGCAGGAAGTAGCTCCAGAATCCCCGCACGCCCGCCAGCCGCACCAGCACTTCGCGCGCCGGCCAGGCCAGCAGCAGGCCGTACAGGAAGTGGACCAGGCGGTCGAAGTGGTTGCGCTGCCAGCCCCACAGGCTGTTGAAGGTGCGCCCGGTCAGCGCCCGCCACCAGTCGTCGTAGGGGACCATGGCGTAGGTGTAGTGCGCGCCCACCGAGTGCAGGCACAGGAAGACGAAGATCAGCGTGCAGGACAGCCGCGACAAGGCCAGGCGCCGGCGGGTGGCGGCGAGCACGGCGCAGAAGGCGACGACCAGGGCGTTTTCCAGCGCCCAGTCGTGGCGGTCGTAGGGCGAGACCGCCAGCGCGATCCAGACCAGGGCGAAGAGCAGCGCCAGGGCGGCGGCGTAGCGGCGGTCTGCGGCGGGGCCGGCACCGCCGCCGCCTATGGCCGTATCCGCTCCACGTATTCCGAGGCCGGGCGCGGCCGTATCGCCGGCCGCCGTCGCCCCTGGTCCCTCACGCGCCATGTCGCTCCGCTCTCCAGTGGTCGCCCTGCCCCAGGGCGTGGGCGGCAGGCCGGATCCCGAGCCTTTGCGGGCCCGGATACTGGAGACGAATGATACGTTGCCCTGCCCGGGGCGGGCGGCGGCAAGTAGCCGGAGGGGCGCGCGCGGCGCGCGACCGCAAAAAAGCCCCACGCTGCGCCTTCGGCTTGCTGCCCCCGGGGGGCCCTGGGGCGGCCCGGCGGCAAAAAAACATCGGGGAGCCTGCGCCGCCTTCCGTCGGAAGACGACGCATGCTCCCCGCACGCGCCCATTGGAACCGGGCTAGGCGCCCGGCCGGCGGCCGGCTGCTACCAGTTGGCGCCGCCGAACCGCGCGCTTTGCTTGCGCGCGCGGCTGACGGTGTCGCTCAGGCCGTCCAGGAAGCCGGAGAAGCCGCGCGCGATGCGCTTGAGCTTCAGGGACTTGCCGGCGGACAGGTGCGTGGTCCGGCCCTGGGCCATGCCGCCGCGGACCAGTTCGCGCTCCAGCGCGTCGGTCAGGCGAGCGGCCGAATTCAGAACGGTGGGGGACATGGCGGACTCCTTGCGTGGGCTGTGGAGATTTCATTCTAGGGAATTCCCTATGTGCAGCGCAACAAAAATCTGCGGAATTCTTTGGGGCGTACGTAAAAAGCAACGAAAAAACCCAGATGGGCTATCGACTTATGTAATGAATTGAGTCTGTTGCGTCGCAGAATTCGTATATTGGCAATAACTATCAATTAGCCCATATTCATCGTGGTGCGCTACGCACCACGTCATGCACCACGGTGGGGATGACCCTATCGAAAAGGGCTCCCTGCGCCTGGGTCGGGGTGATGGCATGGAACTTGCTTGATATGCATGCAAGTCACTTGCATGGCGTCCGTGGTCCTTCCGGCTGTGGGAAATCCGCAACGCCATGCGCCCCGCGCGAAGCATGCAGGCGCCGCCGTTCCGGGCGCCTGCATGCCAGCGATTCCCATCCAACGGAGTTTCGCCATGTCATTGCATCAACGTCTGGGAGCGGCGCTGTGCGCGGCCGCAGCCGTCCTGGCCTGCCTGGCCGCCGCCCCTGCACGGGCCGACCAGCTGGCCGAGATCAGGAAGAAGCAGGAGATCGTCATCGGCACCGAGGCGCAGTTCGCGCCCTTCGAGTTCATCCAGGACGGCAAGATCGTGGGCTACGGCCCCGACCTCATGAACCTGATCCTGGCCGACCTGCCGGACGTCAAGCTCAAGCAGCTGGACCTGCCCTTCCAGGGCATCCTGCCGGGCCTGGCCGCGCGCCGTTTCGACTTCGTGATCACCTCCGTCACCATCACCAAGGAGCGCGCCGCCAAGTTCGCCTTCACCGTGCCCATCGCCGACGCCACCACGGCGCTGGTCAAGCGCAAGGGCGACGAGTCCATCAAGGCGTCGGCCGACATCGCCGGCAAGACGGTGGGCTCGCAGGCCGGCTCGGCGCAGCTGAAGGCGCTGCAGGAATACAGCGCCAGGCTCAAGGCCGACGGCAAGGCGCCGGCCACCATCCGCGAGTACGTGAGCTTCGACGAGGCCTACGCCGACCTGGCCGCCGGCCGGCTGGACGCGGTGGCGCAGTCGCTGGCCAACCTGGCCACGCTGGCCAAGACGCGCGGCGACGTGTACGAGGTGCTGAACGCGCCCATCGGGCCCAAGACCTATTTCGGCTGGGTGGGCCGCCAGGGCGAGGACAGCGCAGCGCTGGTCAAGTTCTTCAGCGACGGCATCGCCAAGGCCGCGGCGTCCGGCAAGCTGGCCGAGCTGCAGCAGAAGTGGTTCGGCTTCACGATGGACGTGCCGACCGACCACGTGCCCGAGCCCGCTATCTGATGGTTGTGCCCGCCGCCGAATCGCGCATGGCAGGCATGCGCAGCCACGCAAGGCAGATCCCGACATGAACGCCCCCACGCTACTCGAACGCCTGGCCGGCTACCTGCCGCTGCTGGCGCACGGCGCGGCCACGACGCTGCTGGTGTCGCTGGTGGCGATCGCCGCCGGCTTCGTGCTGGGGGCGGCGCTGCTGGGGCTGTCGCGCTCGCGCGCCCGGCTGGCGGCGGGGGCGGCGGCGGCGTACGTCAGCTTCTTCCGCGGCACGCCGCTGCTGGTGCAGCTGCTGATGCTGTTCTACCTGCCGTCGGCCATGGGGCTGGAGCTGCCGCCCCTGGCGGCGGCGATGCTGGCCATGACGCTGAACTCGGCCGCCTTCCAGTGCGAGATCCTGCGCGCCGGGCTGGCCTCCATCCCGGCCGGGCAGATCGAGGCGGCGGCCAGCTTCGGCATCGCGCGCCGGCAGGTGTTCCGCCACATCGAGCTGCCGCAGATCGCGCGCGCGGTGTGGCCGGCCGTGGTGTCCGAGGCGATAGACGTGGTGAAGAACTCGGCCATCGTGTCGGTGATCGCGGTGGCCGACCTGGCCCGCGTGGGCCGGCAGCTGGTGGCCTCGACCTACCGGCCGCTGGAAGTCTTCATGGCGGTGGGCGTGGTCTATCTGGTGATGACGGCCGCCATCTTCGCGCTGGGCAGCTGGCTGGGCGCGCGCATGGGCGGCGGGCGCGCCGGCGCGCGGCGCATCGTCGAGCAGGCCGCGGGAGGGCAGCCATGAATGCGGTCCGCTGCGGCAGGCACTGTGCCTTGCGCCGAGGGCCGGCGCTCGCTACCCGGGGGGCAGGGCAATGAACGCCATCGACATGGGCGTGCTGCTCGGCCTGCTGCCGGACTTCGGCACGGCGGCGCTGCGCACGCTGGCGCTGCTGGCCGCGGCGGTGGCCGGCGGCCTGCTGATCGGCTTCATCGCCAACCTGGCGCGCGAACTGGGCCCGCCGCTCTTCGCGCGGCTGTACTGGGTCTACACGGCGGTGTGGCGCGGCGTGCCCTTCCTGGTGCACCTGTTCATCGTCTACTTCGGCCTGCCCAGCGCCGGGCTCGCGCTGTCGCCCTTCCAGGCGGCGGCGCTGACGCTGGCGGTGTACAGCGGCGCCTACTTCGCGGAGATCTTCCGCGCCTGCTGGCGCGCGATTCCCGCCGGCCAGATCGAGGCCGCGCGCGCCGCGGGCCTGAGCCGGCGCCAGGTGTTCGCCGTGATCCAGTGCCCGCAGGCGCTGCGCGCGGCGGTGCCGCTGATCGCCAACCAGGCCATCCTGGTGCTCAAGGAATCGGCGCTGGCCTCGGTCATCACCTATCCCGAACTGACCATGACGGCCGGGCGCATCGTCGCGGTGCAGTTCACCTATGTGGAACCCTATCTGCTGCTGGCCCTGTGCTACTGGCTGTTGGCCGCCGCCATCGCGCGCGCCGGCCGGCTGCTGGCGCGCCGCACGGCCATCGACGCCATGGTGAAGAAATGAACGATACCGCCGTCCCCATGATTTCCGTGCGCGGCCTGGGCAAGTCCTTCGGCGGCCACCGCGTGCTGCAGGGCATAGACCTGGACGTGCGGCGCGGCGAGGTCCTGACCCTGATCGGCCCGTCCGGCTCGGGCAAGACCACGGTGCTGCGCTGCATGAACTTCCTGGAAGCCTACGACGAGGGCGAGGTCCGCATCCGCGGCGCGCTGCTCGGCTACCGGCGCGGCCCCGACGGCCGCCTGCTGCCCGAGAGCGAGCGCATCGTCGCCGAGGTGCGCGAGCCCGTGGCCATGGTCTTCCAGCAGTTCAACCTGTGGCCGCACATGACGGCGCTGGGCAACGTGATGGCGCCGCTGACGCTGGCCAAGCGCATGCCGCCCGAGCGCGCGCAGAAGCTCGCCATGGCCGCGCTGGCGCGCGTCGGCATGGCCGACCGGGCCGGCCAGCGGCCGGGCTCGCTGTCCGGCGGGCAGCAGCAGCGCGTGGGCATCGCCCGCGCCCTGGCGGCCAGCCCGGAGGTGCTGCTGCTCGACGAGCCGACCTCCGCGCTGGACCCGGAGCTGGTCGACGAGGTGCTGGAAGTCATCAAGTCGCTGTCGCGCGACGGCATGACCATGGTCATGGTCACCCACGAAATGAGTTTCGCGGCGGAAGTGTCCGACCGCATCGTCTTCATGGAGCGCGGGCGCCTGGTGGCCCAGGGCACGCCCGACTCCATCGTTTACCGGCCGCAGAACGAGCGCGTGCGCGCCTTCCTGCAGCCCTGGGTGCGGCGCAGCCTGGCCGGGCGCGCCGAACCCGCATCCATCAACCCCGCACCCTAGGACATAGCCATGCAAGCAGTCTCCCTCAAGGATTCCGTGGCCGACAACGGCGAACCCGTCGGCGAGAACGACACCCTGCGCGAGCCCATCTCGCCCGACGGCCGCGCCGAGCCCGGCCGCACCTACACGGTGCCGGCGCGCTGCGGGCGCGCGGTGCGCCTGGACCGCGGCCAGGTCATCCGCATCTTCAACACGCACGGCACGCAGGTCTGCGACACCTGGGCCTTCAAGGCCGACGACCTGAGCGAGTTCATGTCCATGGAGCACGCCCGCGCCTACATCGACCGCATCATCCCCAAGGAAGGCGACCCGCTGGTCAGCAACCGCCGCCGCCCCATCATGACGCTCACGCGCGACACCTCGCCCGGCGTGCACGACACGCTGATGGCCGCCTGCGACGCCTACCGCTACCGCAACCTGGGCGTGGAGGGCTACCACGACAACTGCGCCGACAACATGCGCCTGGCCCTGCGCGCCATCGGCCTGCGCGCGCGCGAAGTGCCGCAGCCGCTGAACCTGTGGATGAACATCCCGGTCGGCGCAGACGGCGGCGTGCAGTGGCTGCCGCCGGTGTCCAAGGCGGGCGACTACGTCGACCTGCGCGCCGAGATGGACTGCGTGGTGGTGATGTCGGCCTGCCCGCAGGACATCGTGCCGATCAACGACAATCGGCCCCTCGAGGTGCAGTTCCAGGTGCTTGCCCAGGCCTGACGCGCCGGTCCCGTTCCAACCGCTTCCCATCGCCATGGCCCGTATCCGTTCCACTCTCCTGTCCGACGACGAACCGGATCCGGCCGGCGCCGATGCCGGCGGCCCGCCGCTGCCCGCGCTGGGCGCGCGCATCAAGCACGCCCGCATGGTGCACGGCCTGACCCTAAAGGCGCTGGCGCAGCAGGCGCGCTGCTCGGAAAGCATGCTCTCGCGCGTGGAGCGCGGCCAGGCCATGCCTTCGCTGGCCACGCTGCACCGGCTGGCGCAGGCGCTGGGCAGCAACGTGGCGGAGCTCGCCTCGGCGCACGCGCCGCCCCAGGCGCCGGTGCAGCGCGCCCACGAGCGGCCGGTGATCGAGTTCGCCGGGCCGCGCCGCCGGCAGCCGGGCGTGAGCCTGGAGCGCGTCATCGTGCCCATGCGCGGCCAGCTGCTGCAGGCCGACATCCACGTCCTGCAGCCGCGCGCCGAAAGCCTGGAACAGATCCGCCACGCCGGCGAGGAGGTGGGCTACGTCATCGAGGGCAGCTTCGAGCTGCGCCTGGGCGACGAGGTCCATGTGCTGCAGGCCGGCGACACCTTCTACTTCCCCAGCGACGTGCCGCACAGCTACCGCAACCCGGGCGACCGGGTGGCGCGGGTGCTGTGGATCAACACGCCCGCGACCTTCTGACCATGCCTGCCACCGATACTTCCGCCCAGCGCCAGCCGCGCTACAGCGGCATCCCCACCTTCATGCGCGTGCCGCCGGCGCAGGCCGGCGACACCGACGCCTACGACATCGCCATCGCCGGCGTGCCCTACGACGGCGGCGTCACCGCCCGCCCGGGCGCCCGCTACGGCCCGCGCGAGATCCGCAACATGTCGTCGATGACGCGCGCCATCCACCACGTCACCGGCTTCAACCCCTTCGCCGCCTGCCGCGTGGCCGACATCGGCGACGTGCCCTTCACCGACGTGTTCCGCCTGGAGCACGCGCACGAGGACATCCGCCGCTTCCTGGCGCCGGTCTACGCGGCCGGCAAGCCCGTGCTGGCCGCCGGCGGCGATCATTCCGTCACCTATCCCATCCTGCAGGCGCTGGCGCCGGCCGAGCCCGTCGGCCTCGTGCACATCGACGCGCACACCGACACCTGGGACGCCTTCGCCGGCTCCAAGTTCACCCACGGCTCGCCCTTCCGCCGCGCGGTGGAGGCAGGGCTCATCGACCCCCGGCGCACCATACAGATAGGCATACGCGGCGCGCAGAACTCCGACGAGGGCTGGCGCTACTCGCGCGAGACCGGCATGCGCGTGGTCTTCATCGAGGAGTTCGACGCCCGCGGCGCGGCGGCCATCGCCGAGGAAGCGCGCAAGGTGGTGGGCGCGGGCCCGGCCTACCTGTCGCTGGACGTGGACGGCCTGGACCCGGTCTACACCCCCGGCACCGGCACGCCCGAGATCGGCGGGCTGAGCACGCGCGAGGCCCTGGCCCTGCTGCGCGGCCTGGACGGCCTGGACTTCGTCGGCGCCGACGTGGTCGAGGTGGCCCCGCCCTACGACCCCAGCGGCAACACCGCCCTGGTCGCCGCCACGCTGATGTACGAATGCCTGTGCCTGCTGGCGGCGCGCTACGCGCGGTGACGGCCATGCGCGGCCGGCGGGCCGGCCGCGGGGCAATGGCTGGCGGGATAGGCTGGCGGGAAGGGCAAGGAGGGTAGGGCGGTAGTGGCAGCTGTGGCAGCTGTGGCAGCCGCGGCGGGCGGCTTCAGGCCCAGGCTCTTGGGGCACAATACCCGCTTCGCTCGCAGGCTAGCCCCGTCCCTTCCATGCCTCCTCGTCCCGCTCCTCTCGCCGGCATCCGCGTCCTGGACCTCACCCGCGTCCTGGCCGGCCCCTGGTGCACGCAGAACCTGGCCGACCTGGGCGCCGACGTCATCAAGATCGAGCGCCCCGGCTCGGGCGACGACACGCGCGGCTGGGGGCCGCCCTTCCTGCAGGACGAGCAGGGCCGCGACACCCGCGAGGCCGCCTACTACCTGTCGGCCAACCGCAACAAGCGCTCGGTCGCGCTGGACATCGCCAGCGAGCGCGGCGCCGCGCTGGTGCGCCGGCTGGCCGGGCGCAGCGACGTGCTGGTCGAGAACTTCAAGGTCGGCGGGCTGAAGAAATACGGCCTGGACTACGCCAGCCTGGCCCGCGCCAACCCGCGGCTGGTCTACTGCTCGATCACCGGCTTCGGCCAGACCGGGCCCTACGCCGCGCGGCCCGGCTACGACTTCATGATCCAGGGCATGGGCGGGCTGATGAGCATCACCGGCGAGCGCGACGACCTGCCCGGCGGCGGGCCGCAGAAGGCCGGTGTCGCCGTGGCCGACCTGATGACCGGCATGTACGCCGCCACCGCCATCCTGGCCGCGCTGCACGAGCGCCACGCCAGCGGCCTGGGCCAGCACATCGACATGGCCCTGCTGGACTGCCAGGTCGCCATGCTGGCCAACCAGAACCTCAACTACCTGGTGTCCGGCCAGGCGCCGCGGCGCGCCGGCAACGCGCACCAGAACCTGGTGCCCTACCAGGTGTTTGCCGCCGCCGACGGCCACCTGATCGTCGCCGTCGGCAACGACAGCCAGTTCCGCGCCTACTGCGGCGTCATCGGCCTGCCGGAGCTGGCCGGCGACCCGCGCTACGCGACCAACCCCGGCCGCGTGGTCAACCGCGGGCAGCTGGTGCCCGTCCTGGCCGAACGCATGAAGACCGGCGCGCGCGACCACTGGCTGCGCGAGCTGGAGCGCGCCGGCGTGCCGGCAGGCCCGATCAACACGCTGGACCAGGTCTACGACGACCCGCAGGTGCGCGCGCGCGGCATGCGCCAGGACCTGCCTCACCCGGCCGCCGGCAGCGTGCCGCTGGCGGCCAGCCCGATGCGCTTTTCCTCCAGCCCGGTGCAGTACCGCCGCGCCCCGCCCATGCTGGGCCAGCACACCGAGGAGGTGCTGCGCGAGGAACTGGGGCTGGACGAGGACGAGATCCGGGCGCTGGTCGGCGGGGCCGGGCAAGCGTCGCGGCAGGGCTGAGGCCCGTGCGGCCCGGGAAAGAAAAACCCCGGCCGTGGCCGGGGTTGCTGGCGGGCGCCGATACCGGCGCCGGTCGTGATCCTTGCGCCTACTTGGCCGCGTTGACCATGTACTCGACCGCCGCGCGGATGTCGGCCTCGCTGGCGGCGGCCGCGCCGCCCTTGGGCGGCATGGCGCCCTTGCCCTGCATGGCCACCTGCACCATGGCGTCGACGCCGGTCTCGATGTACTTGGCCCAGGCGGCCTTGTCGCCGAACTTGGGGGCACCGGCCACGCCGGTGCCATGACAGGCGAAACAGGTGGATTTGTAGAGCTTTTCGCCGGCCGGGTTGACGGCGGCCTGCTGCTGCGGGGCCGGGGCGGCGGCCTGCGGCTGGGCGGGCGCGGCAGGCTGGGGCGCTGCGGCGGCGGCCGGAGCAGCCGCCGCCGGGGCGGCAGCGGCCTGCTCGGCCGGCTTGTCGCCGGCGGGCGCTTCCTGCGCCGGCTCGGCGGGTTCCTCGAACGAGGCGCCGGACCCGTTGGCCATGTAGACCACCGCGCGCGCGACCTCGAAGTCGTCCAGCGCCGGGTTGCCGCCCTTGGCCGGCATCGCGCCCTTGCCCTGGATGGCGACCTGCAGCATGGAGTCGAAGCCGGTCTGGATGTACTTGGCCCAGGCGTCCTTGTCGCCGAACTTCGGCGCGCCCGCCACGCCGGCCTTGTGACAGGCCGCACAGACGGCGTTGAAGACCTGCTCGCCGGTCTGGAACACCTTGGGCGCGTTGGCGTCCACCAGCTCGAAGCCGGCCACGGGCGCGATGCGCTTGGCGATCGCCTCGGCCGACAGGGCGTTGGAGCCGGCGGCCGTCTTGGTGCCTGCCGCGATCATGTTCACCAGCAGGATGATGATGGTGATGGGCACCACGAACGCCAGTATCACCGTGACGATCAGCTGTTTCGGCGTCTTGATGAGGGATGCGTGTTCTTCAGTGTGTTCCTGCTCGTTGCTCATGACCTATCCTGCAAATCGGGTACCGGGGCGCCCGTCCGTGTGGGTTCAGGCGGCAACAGACATGCTGGCGCGGCGACTTCCGGCAGGCTCCGCGCCGCATGCAAACGCCAGATTATAACGGGATATGTCGAAGCGGCCCCGGCCGTGCCGGCATGGGCCGGGAGGCGGCGCTGCGCGGGCCGCCGGCTGCATGCCGGCGCGGGCTTTGCCGTTCCTGCGCCGGCCAGCCGGCCTATCCTGCGGCCCGCCGGCCCCGGCCGTCTGCGCGCTCCTGCAGCCGCCGCAAAGGCAAGGTACAATCGCGGGCTTGGCGCCCGTAGTTCAATGGATAGAATAAGAGTTTCCGAAGCTCTCGATACAGGTTCGATTCCTGTCGGGCGCGCCAGAATCCAGCCCGGTTTCGGCCGGACGTAGCGCGGGCACCCTAAGGGGTGCCCGTTTTCGTCCTGCAGGTCCTACACCCCCTGGTCGTGCGGCGTGTCCTCCAGCCTGTCCACGTCGTAGCCCTGCTCGCGCGCGGCGGCCAGGGCCTTGTCGCGTTCGGCGCGCGGCAGGTCGCGCGAGCGGGCCAGCAGCCACAGGTAGCGGCGGTCGGGCGTGCCGACCACCGCCCAGCGGTAGTTCGGGTCCAGGCCGACCACCCATTGCTCGCTGCCGAAGGGCCACAGGTAGGACACCTTCATCCTGGCCCCGCCGCTGTCGGGCAGGATGTCGGCGCTGCCGTCGGATTCGTCCACGCCCTTGGCGGTGCGGCAGCGGCCGATGAGCTCGAAGCCGCCCTTGTCGCGCGGCAGGTAGTGCAGCGAGGTGTCGGACACGCACTGGCTGCGCGTGGAGCCGGGCAGGCGGGCCAGCTCGAACCACTTGCCCGCGTAGCGCTGCAGGTCGACCTGGGGCACGGCCTGCACCGGCGGCAGGCCGGCGGCGGCCGGCGCCGGCGCGTCGCCGGCGGGCCGCGGCGCGCCGCAGGCGGCGAGCGTGGCGGCCAGGATGGCGGCGATGATCGGGCGCGGGGACATGGCGGGCTCCTTGGTGGCGGGCGGCGAACTGCGGGCGCTGGTCAGCGGCGCAAGCACGGCGGTCTCTGGCGCGCGGCCGGCCGGTGGCCGATGCCGCTTGGTCAGGCCAGGCCGCGTGGCGCGGCGCGCGCTAGGCGGCCGAGCGCCGCGGCATGGGCGGGCGCAGGGCCGCATGATAGCGCGCCACGTAGCTGTCGAAGTCTTCAGTGTCGCCGGCCTCCAGGGCCTGCTGCCGCTGCAGCGACTGCTGCGCCTCGTCCCGGAAGGCCTGCAGCGCGCCGGCGTCAAGCCCGTCGGCGCGCAGCGCCTGGGCATGGCGGCCGCTGGCGGCCAGGGCGAACTCGTGGAAGCTGCAGCCCTGGTCGCGCAGGGCGGCCAGCACGCGCGCCGACGGCGTGGCTTCCGGGTCGTCCAGCTTGGCGCGCTGGGCGGCCACGGCCTGGACGTAGCGGCGCGAGCCGTAGGCGGTGTCGAGCAGGGCGGCACAGGCGCCGATCCGGTCGAGCAGCTCGTGGCCCCAGTCGGCCAGGGCCACGGGCACGCCCGCGCGGTCCAGCCGCAGGCCGGGCCGGCGGCCTTCGCGCACGACCAGGGCGAAGTTGCCGGCGCTGTGCCGGCAGTTGCCGTCGTCGCCGAAGAGCGGGCTGTCCTGCAGGGTGCAATAGAGCAGGAAGGCGTCCATGAAGCGCGCAGTCTCGGCCGATATGCCCACCGGCTCGAAGGGGTCGATGTCCAGGCAGCGCACCTCCACATACTGCACGCCGCGCTCGGCCAGCGCCGTGATGGGGCGCTCGCAGCGGCCGGTGGCGCGCTTGGGGCGGATGCTGGAGTAGTACTCGTTCTCTATCTGCAGCAGGTTGGTGTTGAGCTGTATCCACTGGCCGCCGCGGTGCGTGCCGATCTTCTGGTAGGGCGGCCAGGGGCGCGTCACGGCCTCGTACAGGCGGGCCAGGAAGGTGTCCAGGTCGTTGTAGCAGGGCTTGAGCTGCGACTGCGCTTCGTTCTGGTAGCCCAGGTCGCTCATGCGCAGGCTGGTGGCGTGGGGCAGGTAGAGCGTGTCCGGGCCCAGTTCGAGCAGGCCGGCGTCGCGCCCGCGCAGGAAGCCGCGCGACAGCGCCGGCGAGGCGCCGAACAGGTACATCAGCAGCCAGCTGTAGCGCGTGAAGTTGCGGATCATGGCGATGTAGCCGCGCGAGCGCCGGTCCTGCGCGTCGCCGCCGGGGAGGTCGAGCGCTTCCCACAGCGGCTCGGCCAGCGAGAAGTTGTAGTGCAGGCCGGCGATGCATTGCATGGTCCGGCCGTAGCGCTCGGCCAGGCCGCGCCGGTACACGTGCTTGAGCATGCCGGTGTTGGACGTGCCGTACCAGGCGATGGGGATGTCGGCCTCGTCCGGGAGATGGGCCGGCATGGAGTGGTTCCAGACCAGCTCGTCCTCGCCCAGCGCGCCGGCCACGTAGCGGTGGACGTCGGCGAGCTCGGCCAGCAGCGCGTCCACGTCGGCGTGGGTGCCTGTGATCAGCTCCAGCAGGGCTTCGGAATAGTCGGTGGTGATGCGTTCGTGGGTCAGCGCCGAACCCAGCGCCGCGGGGTGCGGCGTGCGGGCGAGCCGGCCCTGCGGGTCCACGCGCAGGCCTTCTTTCTCGACGCCGCGCAGCGTCTGGGCCAGCAGGGGCGCGCAGGCTTCGAGCCGGGCGATTCGGTTGAACAGGGTATCGGACACGGAGGCCTTGCGGTTGCGTATGACGTGAGAGCGGATTTTACGGGCTAGCCGTGCGGCAGGGCGGATATGGCCGGGGCGGCGAAGGGAATTGCGGCGCTGCGCAAGCCGTGGCGACGAGCGGCCAGGCGGGCCGGGCAGCTTGCGCGGCTCGCCCCGGCCCGCGCCCGCAGCGGAAATCGGCGACAATCGCGCCTTGGCGCGCCGCCGCAGGCGCCGGCAGGGTTGGCCGGCCCGCATCGCGGCGCGCCCTGGTATCGAGGTCTATCGCTGTGAGCATGTCCCGGGCCGCCCGGCGCCGTTTCCTGTCCCGCCTGCTGGCCGCCGCCGCGCTGCCGCTGGCGGCCTGCACCCCCGAATACAACTGGCGCGAGATCGACGTGGCCGACGGCCGCGCCCGCGCCGCCTTCCCGGCGCGCGTGCAGACCGAGCAGCGCCCGGTCCCGCTCGACGGCAGGCAGCTGACCTTTTCGCTGACCACGGCAGCGGTGGGCGATGCGCTGTTCGCGGTGGGCTATGTGCTGCTGCCTGAAGACGCGCGCGGCGACGCGCAGGCCGAGCGGCGCCTGGCCGACGCGCTGGCGCGCACGCTGTACGCCAACCTGGGCAGCCGGCCGCCCGAGCAGTTGCCCGAGCCGGGCCGGGAGATCGAGCTGCGGGCCGGGCTCGGCGGCGAGCCCGCGCTGCTGCTGGCGCGCGTGCTGGTGCACGGCGGGGCGGTCATCGAAGCCGTTGCAATGGGCCCGGAACGGGCGCTGCCGGCCGAGCGCGCGCGGGAGTTCGTGCGTTCGCTGCAGCCGGCGCGCTGACCCCCTTGGCCGAGATGCCCTTGATCATGCCGCAGCCCAGCGCCAGCGTGATCGCCGCGCGCCGGCTGTGCACGCGCAGCTTGTGGCAGGCGTTGCGCACGTGGAAGTTCACGGTGCGCTCGCTCAGCCCCAGGATGATGGCCGTCTCCCAGCTCGTCTTGCCCAGCGCGGACCAGTGCAGGCATTCCAGCTCCCTGCGGGACAGCGGCATACGGCGATCGGGGGGCATGCGCGGGGCTTCTCTTCGCTTACTGACAGCTTGATCGAAATTATGTCTTATTGTGTCTAAATGCAATACATGATGCCCGAGGCGATCATCCGCCCGACGTTTTGGAAGATCGGCCGCTGATGGCTTCCACGCTGCATTTCTATTTCGCCACCGCGCTGCTGATGGCGCCCCTGCTGGTCTGCGTCGGCATCGGCGTCTATTGGGGCAAGAAGGACTACCCCTTCGCCGGCCCCTTCGTCACCATGCTGGTCACCGGGGTGACCACGCCCGCGCTGGTCTTCCACACGCTGTCGACCACCGAGCTGGACAGCCGCGTGCTGACCGAGCTGGTGGGCGGCTCGCTGCTGGCGCTGGCGGCCTGCATGCTGCTGTGCGCCGCCGTGCTGCGCCTGTGCGGGCTGCCGGTGCGCAAGCTGCTGCCTTCGGCCAGCATGCCCAACGCCGGCAACCTGGGCCTGCCGATGTCGCAGCTGGCCTTCGGCGACATCGGCCTGTCGGCCGCGGTGGTGTTCTTCGCCGTCGCGTCCTTTGTGCAGCATACGGTGGGCGTGCGCGTCATGACCGGCGCGGGCGGCGGCGCGGGCTGGAAGACGCCGGTGCTGCTGGCCGCCGTCGGCGCGGTGGCGCTGCGCGTGGCGGGCGTGCCGGTGCCGGGCTGGGCGCTGGAATCGGCCAGCATGCTGGGCACGATCACCGTGCCGCTGATGCTGCTCAGCCTGGGCCACGCGCTGGCCCTGATCCCTTCGCAGGGCCTGCGCGCCGGCGCCGCGGTGGCGGCGATGCGGCTGCTGGCCGGCCTGGCGGCCGGCTACCTCGCGGCGCTGGCGCTGGGCCTGCCCGACGACCTGGGCGGGGTGCTGATGCTGCAGATGGCCATGCCCTGCGCGGTGGTCAGCTATATGTATACGCGCCGCTACGCCGCCGACATGGCCGAGGTCTCGGCCGGCGCGGTGCTGGTGTCAACGGTGGTGTTCCTGCTGCTTGCGCCGCTGCTGCTGGTCTGGGCGCGCGGGCTCTGACGGCGCGCGGCCGCGCTGCGCGAACAGTTCCTGCAGGGCGCGGGCCACGGCGGCGCGGCCGTGGCCCGCGCGTTCCAGCATGCCGACGCGGCGCACCACCGGCGCGCCGGGCAGGGCCTTGACCGCCAGGTGCTTGCTGCGCGGCCAGTCGGCGTTGGCCAGCTGCGGCACCACCGCCACGCCGTAGCCCTGGCGCACCAGCTCCGCAATCGCCTCGATCGAATTCAATTCCAGGATGATGCGCGGCTGCACGCCCAGCTGCCGCAGCGCCTGCTCGACCAGCCGGCCGGTCCACAGCGAGCGGTCGAACTGCAGGAAGGGCTCGTCCTGCAGCAGCGCCACGGCGGTGCGCCGGCGCAGCCGGGCCGGCGCGATCAGCACCAGGCTTTCCTCGTACAGCGGCGTCCACGCCAGGCCGGGCTGCGCGCCGTGCGGCGGCTCGGTGACCACGGCCAGGTCCAGCTCGCCGGCGGCCACGCGCGCGGCGAAGTCGGCCGACTGGCCGGCCAGCAGGGTGATGTCCAGCGCCGGGTAGGCCTGCTTGATGTCGGCCAGCACCATGCCGAAGGTGCCCATCAGCGAGGACACCAGCGTGCCTACCCGCACCGGCCCGCGCAGCTCGCCGTCGGGCTGGGCGAGCAGGCCGTCGTAGTCGTCGACCAGGCCCTGCAGGCGGCGCAGCACGCCGCGGCCGTGGGCGGTGGGCGCGACCGACTGGGCGCGCCGGTCGAACAGCGTCACGCCCAGCTCTTCTTCCAGCGTGCGGATCTGCAGGCTGACGGCCGCCTGGGTCAGCCCGACCTGGCGGCCCGCGGCCGAAAAGCTGCCCAGCCGGGCCGCGGCCAGCGCGGTGCGGAACTGCCGGATCGAAGCCATGGAGGGGCACCCAGCCTATAAATTTTTCTTGGTCTGGAAAAAATAATTAATAGTTTTACTTTTGTCAAAAGCGCCGGCAAAGTTCCATCGATACGAACTCGAACGCAGAACGAGGAGACGGACGCGATGGCGCATGGCACGGAACAACTCCGGGTCCGGGTCTGGCGCGGGGCCGCCGAAGGCCGCT
>Ga0182738_1000417_pt1 | contig 62158 bp, 49 predicted proteins | sample eDN5th30CBELigMG_FD_128876 | JGI IMG/M metagenome (GOLD analysis project Ga0182738, IMG submission 128876) | Enriched Miracle-Growth compost microbial communities from Emeryville, California, USA - eDNA 5th pass 30_C BE-Lig MG (version 2)... ... | reverse complement strand
ACAGAAAGGCTCTAACCGCCGAGGAAGAGCAAAACTGAAGGTTGCAAGACTGCATGCCAGGATAGCGGACTCCCGCAGGGACTTCCTGCACAAACTTTCGACACGGCTGATAAACGAAAACCAAGTGATCGCCATCGAAAGCCTCGCTGTCAGCAACATGCAGAAAAACCGCTGTCTCTCGAAGTCGATCAGCGATGCAAGCTGGTCTGAATTCGTGCGGCAGCTTGAATACAAGGCGCTGTGGTATGGACGTGAATTGATCGGCATAGACAAATGGTATCCCTCGTCAAAACGCTGCTCCGAGTGCGGATATACCCTCACCAAACTGCCGCTGAAGGTGCGTGACTGGACGTGTCCCGAATGTGGAGCTATCCACGACCGCGACATCAATGCAGCGCTTAACGTTTTGGCCGCCGGACTGGCGGTGTCAGCCCATGGAGAAACTGTAAGTCCTGTCTGCATGTAAATGTGGAAGGCCGGGTTCGGTGAAGTGGGAATCCCCTTCCTTTAGGGAGGGGAGCAGTCAATCCCTGTATCATTCGTATCATTCTTCCAGCCGGATTTGGACAGTCCCGTTTCAATGCTGGGCCAGCCATTTGATGGTCATTATTCCCAGTATAGTCATCATGAGAGAGCCGGCAAGGTGTGAAAATATGATGACAAGCGTCCAGGCATATTGTCCACGCAGGAGCAGCGTAACGGTTTCGGCTGAAAAGGTGGAGAAGGTTGTCAATCCGCCGAGAAAGCCGGTGATGGCAAACAGCCTTGCCTCGGGCGGGAGAAAGCTGTTGTGATGAAAATACTCGATTGCGATGCCGATAAGATAACCTCCGAGCAGGTTGGCGGCGAGAGTGCCCAGGGGAAGGGTCGGAAACAGGGGGTTTAATGTCATCCCAAACCACCAGCGTAACCAGGCGCCCACCGCCGCACCTGCGCCCACCGCCGTTAATGCATAGACGCCCATTGCTTACATCCGTGTCCGCAAGTTCAGCTATCTTCCATCGAGCGGTTATAAAGTCCTTCCCGCGCCAGGCCATTTAACTGACAACGTTTGGAAAACGCGCGCTGTGCTTCAGCCACGTTTTTTTCCTCTCCCTTCCAGGCGGCAAGAACCGGTTCCTGGAGCGCCCGGCCATAAGAAAAGCTGAGTTGCCAGGGGCAGTTTCCTCTCATGGTGTTCATGGCATTCAGGTTACCGGTCGCTTCCTCGGGGTTTTGACCGCCCGAGAGAAATACGACTCCTGGCACTGCCGCCGGGACATAACGGCGCAGGCAGCGGATCGTTGCTTCCGCAACTTGCTGGGAACTGACCTGGAGTGCGCATTTCTTTCCCGGAATGACCATATTGGGCTTGAGCAGCGCCCCCTCGAACACTACGCCATGGGCGTCGAGCTCCCCGAACAAGGTTTCGAGCATGGCGGAGGTGATGCTTTCGCACCGTCCGATATCGTGCGCGCCATCCATCAGAACTTCCGGTTCCACAATGGGCACAAGGCCGGCTTCCTGGCAGAGGGCTGCGTAGCGAGCCAGGGCGTGACAGTTTGCCCGAATGGCATAGGCAGAAGGAAGGGATTGCTCGTCGATTTCCATGACTGCCCGCCACTTGGCAAATTTTGCACCCAACTGTTTGTATTCCGCCAGCCGGTCGCGCAAGCCGTCCAAACCTTCAGTGATTTTGTTCCCAGGTTGCAGCGCCAGCGGCTTCGCACCCTTATCCACCTTGATGCCGGGTATGATTCCCCGCTCCGACAGTACCTGTGGAAACGGTATCCCCTGCTTCGAACTCTGCCGTATCGTTTCATCATACAGGATGACGCCGCTGATGTAGCGTTCGATGCCTTCGGCAGTGAAAAGTAGCTCCCGGTAGCGACGCCGGTTTTCCTCGGTGGATTCAACGTTGATCGGAGCAAAACGTTTTTTTATGGTGGGATTGCTTTCGTCCGCTGCCAGAATCCCTTTCTGCCTGGCGACAATGGCCTCCGCCACTGACTTGAGTTCATCGATGTTCATAAGCTTTTAATCCTCCTTAAGCAAGTGCAGATTCAGAACAGGCAGCCGGATATGCATTTTTCACCCTCATTGCCGGATTAGCGGATGGGCGGCGGTCCAAAAACACCCAGTTGCCACATGATGAGCAAGAGCATGAGGATTCCGATGATCAAAAGATAGAATGGCCACACGGTTTTCTTATCCTCGTATGGGTCCGCCAGCGAGCGGCGCGCCCCTTCCGGCAAGCGGGCGAGCTTGGTGAGGGATGTTCCAAATGGAATATTAATGCGTGCACGCGCATTGATGGCCCACCCATTTGCGTCCAGAACCGGACCGAGGTTGCGTTTTTTCAGCTTGAACCATGCGACCAGCATAGCGGGGCCGGAAATCAGCAATATCAGGCCGATGATCGCGAGCGGTATCTGCCAGAATTCAAGTCCCAGTATGCCTGTGACAACGGAAGCAACGACACCTCCTATTGCGCCAAGGGCCAGTCCTATTGCTGCAAATATCCCGGCGAACTTGCCTACATCGAATGGTTGCGCGGAGGGTGGAGGGGTGCCGGGGGTCGGCGGGGCGCCGATCCCAGCCACCGCGGCGGCCAGTTTTTCATCCGCCTCGGCGGCTTTCCGGCTAGCCATTTTTTCCAGTTGCTCATTGATGAATTTCACCAGTTTTTTGTAGGGGGACCAGAAAGCCTGATGAATGCTGATGGGATGGTCGATGATTCGCACAATCGTGGCATCCCAATCCTGGCCTTTTCGATCATAGAAAATGCCGTTCCGCCCGACCATCAGGAAATCGGAATCGCCGGCGGTAAAGGCGGCGGCGATACTCATTTTCTCGGTGCCACCCTTACGTATACAGTCGCAATACGCCAGATAGATTCCGCTCATGCTTGCAAACTCCGCATGCTTGGCGATGTCGTCCACTGTTACGCACAGATCACAGCTTCGCCCGTCGAGATACAGGGTCCCCAACTGGAAGAGCGCTCTATCCCTGCCTGTATAAAAGCTGCGGAAGGATACGAAATTATTGACCAGATTGAACAGGTCACGATTGTAGCGCAGCAGTTTTTCCACCGAATGGATCGCCTTTACTTTCTCTTCTACCGCTTTATCCTGGCTGATCAGACTGTCGATCTCCTCCTTGTGCCTGCCGGTGGAAATTTCGTGCAAGCGTTCGCCCCCAAGAGATTCGGCAGAGCAGGCAGGCTTGTTTGCCTGCCAGGCTTCAAATGTCGCAAACCTGTCGCATAGCGTTTTCCATTCCGAGGCCGATAAGTTTTCTTTCTCGCCGAGTGATGGTACGACCACCAGGTCGCGGAATGCATCGATTTCTTCCTGCCAGGCAGGATTGATTCCTGCCATTAATGGCAGAGGTTTTTCCGGCTCCACGGTGGCCAGAGGAAAGCTGGCGATATCCTCGCTTTTTGCCGACAGTGTTTGCGTGGCAATGCCTTTGTAGTCGTCAGCGGAGCGGCTCAAGGGCACGGCTGAGCGTATGTCATAGGCGGCCAGTCGGCAGCGGGTGAAGTAATCATCGATTTTTTCTTTGACCGCATGGAAGGCCTTTGCCGCTGCCTGCGTTTTGTCTCCCAGGAACCGGATACGGTCGTCACTTTCGCCCCTGGCTTGCCAGGCGGAATAGTCCGCAACTTCGACAAAGAACGCGTTACTGATTTCCTGATCGATGCCTGGCTTTCCGCTCACGTCGGTTGCTGATCCACGGCACTTCATGATGTCTTCCACGGTTGCGCGCAGTGCTGCATCGGAAATCTGGCTTGCGGTGATGACCCCATCGCCATTGAAATCCAGTCCTGCGACAAATTTCTCGATGTCCGCCATATCGGCAAGAGAAATTTCAGGTGCATCGGGCTTGCCGAGACTGCTCAAGATGTATTGTGCCGATGCCAGCACCTGTTGCCCCTCATCGGTGCTGTTGTCAATATCAGCCAGGGCAACACTGCCGGAGCCATTGATCAGCAGGTCCGGATTCCTCAGCAGCCTGCCTGTCCACGCGATTGCGGCGAGCACCTCGTTTGCATGCACACGCCCGTCATCGTCATGGTCGATCAGGTCGAGTGTTTTCGTGTCAAATTCTATGCCGCGTGTGGGACAGCTCAGTGCTACCCACAATTTCTGATCCAGGTCTTTTAATGCCAGCAGGTCGGCTCCGGTATCAATTTGTACCTGATCAAAACCACCTGCCCGGAAAAATTTCCATTGGTGCGCGTTAGCCATTGTGTCTCCTTTATTTTTTTGGTTTTATTCCCGAGCTACGTCCTTATTTTGAATCAAAAAGCTATTTTATGGCCCTGCCGGTCATGCCGTCGAAACCCAGTTTTATCAAGGCCTTTCGTTCGGCTTCACTTTGGACGCCCAGCGCGATCGCTTTCATCCCCAGTGCGTGGGCTTGCCCGCACAGATTTTTCAGGAATTTCTGGTTCGCTTTATTCTGGTTAATGCGGTGAATGAAACTATCGGTTACTTTAAGATAGCTTAGCCCGGCCCCGGCGAGACTTTGAATGCTGTCGAGATGGCGGCCGAAATCCCTGATACCAAGGTGACAACCCAGCTGCCCGAAAACGTGGCAAAAATCGCGGAAGGCTTCGGACTTGCGAAAAGCGCCATACTCCGGCACTTCGAGCCAGAGTCGGCGGCACAGTTCGGGGTGCGGACGCAGCAGTGCGTCAAGCTTGTTGCGAAAACGATGGTTCGCGACTGTTTCAATCGATAAATCAACCGCGACCTCGCCAGCATTCGATCGCAGGAATTCCAGTGCGTGGCGCAATACCGCTACGTCAATGGGACCCGTGATGTTCAGGCGAGCGGCGATATTGATAAAGTCGGATGCATCCAGCCAGCCGCCTTCGGGTTGAGCTTGCATGCGTGCAACGGCTTCCTGATGCAGGACTGCGCCAGTGGGATCGACAACGGGGTGGAAAGCCAGCATGAAGCGGTTGGCAGTCAAAGCATCACTGAAAATGTGGCGCCAGTCGGCAATATTGAGGGAGACTGGAGAAGTCTGTCCTGATGGTGGGGCAGCGAGGTGCCAGGCGTTTGCTCCGGTCTGCTCCGCCGTGGCCAGTGCTGCGTCTGCTCTGGAAAGAAGCTCGCTGAGCGTATCGCCGTGTTGATAGGGCACAGCTCCGATATGGCAGAAATCGGTGATCCTGTCACCGTCACGCAGCGGGAGTGCTGCGAGTTCCTCAGACAATCGCCTGGCAAATTTGGTCGCATTACTGACATCGGGAGCGAGAAGCGCGAAATCCGAGCCATTCAGGCGCGCAGCAAGCGGTGGAGAAGATGCGATCTCCTCGAATTCCTCGGTGATGCCGCCGATCAGTGAACCGACCCGATGAAGCAGTTCGTTTGCGCCAGCTCTGCCGAGTTTGCGGTTGATCTCTTCCAGATTATTGATGCGTATGAGGAAAAAAATTCCCTGTGTGCCTTGTATCTGTCCTGTCGCCCTATCTGCAACAGTTGTCGTTGAAGTCTTTTTCTCGTGCAGGGCAACTTCGCCGTGTTCACTCATAGGATGATATTTTCCCTCGCTGACTTCATCCTGGGTCGTCTCCTGTACTTCGCTGGCAGCCGTGGGTTTCTGTTCTGCTTCATGGCCTTCTTCCCTGCCAATTAAAATCTGGCTAAGCTGGTTCATGAAGTACTCCCGCCTGGCCAGCCCTGTGACCGGGTCAAAGTTTATCTGCTTGTGCAAAGCTTCCAGGCGTTTGGTTTCTTCGATGCCGCGGTTATGCAGGCGTCTGATCATGTCATTCGTGGCACGGGCCAGACTGCGCAGTTCCGGTATGCGGGGTTCTGAAATAGTGAGAAAGCGACGTTCCATGATCTCATCGGCCTGCTCGACCATCTCCGCCAGCGGTTTGTGGATACGCTGCAATATCATCGCCCCGATCAGCACACATACGATCGATGCACCCAGAAACCAGAGCATCAGGGTTTTTGCCTGCTCCCAGAGCGCCTGATGCGCGAGCTGAGCCTGGCTGACCACCTTGATCACGCCAAAATGCAGTAAGGCGTCCGATATCCGGGCTTGACCCGGTGTTGCACTGATTGGAAAGAGACGAGCGAACCATCCGGGAACAGTCGTTTCTATCTTGTTCTGAACACGTTCTGTGAGGAGCTTGCCATCGGCGGAGGTGATGGAAATGGCCTGGTATTGGCCACTATCAAAAAATGCAGCGATTTGAAGGCCGATGGTGATAGGGTCCTTGCGGAGTTGGGAAATAGAATATGCGAGAGAATTCGCGCTATCGATGTTTTTGCGGTGAAGCTGTTGCTCCAGATAACTTCGTGTGCCAAGCAGGCTTACAAAAAGGCTGCCGGTAAAACTTGTGATGGTCACCAGGATAACGGCTAACCATAATTGTCGAAAGAGAGACATTGAACGCCTTGTTGTTTTAGACAGCGTCTTCAGGATAACGTCCTCCGCGAGGACGATGACGGTTTCGTCAAGAAATTATCAGCCTGCGGCGGATTCCTGAGTTATGAGATTAGCACGGAGTGAACAGGGGTTCAATTTGCAGAAAACACATCCGGCGAAGGCAACGAGACGACATCAAGAGAGATAGCCCATGCGACCCGCTTCCCATACTGCCTTCATTTCCCATCCGGATTGCCTGCTGCATGAAATGGATTTTTATCATCCTGAAAGTCCAGCGCGGCTGAAGGCGATAGAGGGCGAGCTCTCTGCTTCAGGACTGATGGATAAGCTGAGACATTATCCGGCGCCATTGGTGACTATCGGCCAACTGGAGCGTGTGCATACACAGGAGCATGTCGCAAGGTTGCAGGCAGCAGCCTCCCGCGCAGCTTCGGGAGGTTTCGCGTACCTCGATCCGGACACCGCCATGAACCGCCACAGCCTGCGAGCGGCTTATCGAGCCGCAGGAGCAGCCGCCTTCGCTACTGATCTCGTGATTGGAGGAGAGGTGGAAAATGCATTTTGCAGTATTCGCCCTCCCGGCCACCATGCCGAACGCGGGCACCCGATGGGTTTCTGCCTCTTCAACAATATTGCCGTAGCGGTTGCCCATGCGCTTGAAACACATGCTCTGGAACGGGTGGCGGTGGTGGACTTCGACGTGCATCACGGCAATGGTACGGAAGATATCTTTCAGCACGATCCGCGCGTCATGATGGTCTCGACATTCCAGCACCCGTTCTATCCTTATAGCGGTATCGCGGGCCGTTCAGAGCGGATGGTCAATATCCCGTTGCCGGCAGGGAGCAACGGCAAGGTATTTCGGAAAGCAGTGGATGAATTCTGGCTGCCGGCGCTGGAAAGATTCGAACCGCAAATGTTGTTTGTTTCGGCTGGTTTCGATGCTCATGCCGATGATGAGCTTGCTTCTCTGAATCTGGTGGAAGACGATTATGCGTGGGTAACTGAAAAAATCAAAGAGGTTGCCCGCGTTTATGCAGAAAAACGTATCGTGTCGGTGCTGGAAGGCGGGTATGCGTTGGCGGCACTGGGACGAAGCGTGGCAGCGCATATAAAAGTCCTTATGGAATAAAAGCTCTTATGGAGTGCTGACAGCTCAAAACCTGTCCCTCCAACGCCCATATTCCAGGTACCCCTTCGACCCTTCCGGTTTGTCCTGAAAGCCCTTCCTCATATCCTAGCCTGCCGAAGGACTCAGGATGAGCGGAAGACGGAAAGAGTGCGGGTGAACGAGGCAAAGGCCCAGGGCGAACGGAGAAGAGGCATACAGGTCGAGTAGGAGGGGGGTCGGGTCAAAAACAGGAGACTTTTGTTCGGGTAATTTCCCCGAAGGCGTTTCGCTATTCTCCTATCAGGTCTATGATGGAAATAGCAAGGGAGGGATCAGACACGGTATTTTTCGGCTCATATCGAAGAGGGTGGCGTTGAAGGGCAACCATAAACTGGGCGTTCCCCTGATTCTGTTGATCGTTCTCGCGATCATGACGGGAGCGTTATGGCAATACTTTGCCGGAAGTAAGCCGGGCATCAGGATAGGCGTATTGCACTCCCTCTCCGGTCCGATGGCCGCAAGCGAGAAACCGCTGGTCGATGCGATACAGTTGGCTATTGAGGAGGCCAATGCCACAGGAGGCATCCACGGTCACAAAATTGAAGCTGTGGTGGCGGATTGCAGGTCGGACGAGGCTCATTGCGCCCGCGAGGCCGAACGCCTGATTCTCGAAGAGAGGGTAGAGGCATTGTTCGGTTGCTGGACTACTGCCTGCCGCAATCTCGTGAAACCGATCGTGGAACGGCACGATCACTTGCTGTTTTATGCGCTGCGGTATGAGGGCATGGAACAGTCGCCCAATATCGTCTACGGAGGTGCTATACCAAATCAACTGGTGATGCCTGCCGTATACTGGGCCCTGGAAAACCTTGGCGACCGGAAACACCTGGGTACAAGGGGTAAGCGAGTCTATCTGACAGGATCGGATAACATCTTTTCGCGAGTTGTGAATATCCTTATCAAGGATCTTCTGGCAGCAAACGGCGCAATCGTGTCAGGAGAGCATTATCTGCCTCCGGGTTTCCAGGACATGGACTCTCTCGTGGCGGATATCGCGGAGCAACACCCCGATCTGATTCTGAGCACTATCGCGGGGACCGACAATGCAAGTTTCTTTCAAACGTTGAACAGGAGAGGAGTCACAGCGGAGAGCATTCCGGTATTGTCGTTCAGTGTTACCGAGGTCGTGCTGTCGACCCAGGATAAGATACCCATGACCGGGCATTATGCTGCGCGGACTTATTTCCAGTCCATTCCTTCACCGGAAAATCAGGCATTCGTTCAGCGGTTCCGCGAACGCTATGGGGAGAATGCTGTTATTGACAGTCCGACAGAAACCTCCTACGTCAACGTGCACATGTGGATTCAAGCCGCCTCCGAGGCGGGGTCAGGTAATCTGGCAAAGGTACAGAGATTGATATTGCGCCAGAGCCTTCCTGCTCCGGAGGGGATCGCGGCGCTTGATCCGGTTACCCGCCACGAATGGAAAATGGTTCGGGTCGGCAAGGTGCGGGAAGACGGCCAATTCGATATTGTCTGGGACTCCACCCGGCCGCTGGAACCATCGCCATTCCCGTCGTACCGATCGCGTGAAGAGTGGAATGCTCTGCTGGAAAAGACACTGAACAAGCCTGCAACGTTGCAAACCACGCAATTCATGGGAAAACCCGCTGGCGGTTCCTCGGAGCCGGGAGGGTGAGACGATGACACGCTTTACCTCACTTACACAGCGTTTTGCTGTCTGGTTTGTAGCCGTTTCCCTGCTGCCTATCCTGATCATCGGTTATGCCCTGTTGCGCACCTTTGAGACGGAGGCGGAAAAAAGCGCGATTCAACAGGTGTCAGCGATTGCCGACATGAAAGCGGAACAGATCGACAGCTATCTGCGCGAGCGTTTGCTGGACGCGAGGGTGATCCAGACTACCAGTACGGCGCGCATGGCTATGCGGGATTTCAGCCGTGTATATGCGAAGAGTGGAGTGGACTCCGATGCCTATCACCAGCTTGATGCGTTTTATCGCGAACAGTTCAAGCGCTTCGTGGAGGATGCAGGGTATTACGATCTGTTCCTCATTTCCCCCCAGGGTGAAATCGTCTACAGTCAGGCCCATGAATCGGATTTTGCGACGAGCTTGATTACAGGACCCTATCGAAACAGCAGCTTTGCCCGGCTTGTGCGCGCTGCACTCCATACCTTGCAGGGAGGTGTCTCGGATTTCGAATACTACCCGCCCTCGAAAGGTGCGATTGCGGCCTTCATGGCATTGCCCATCATTATTGATGGAAAACTGGAGGGTGTGCTGGCCCTACAAATCTACAGCGAACGCGTATTCGAGGTTGTGACTGATAATGTGGGACTGGGAGCAAGCGGTGAAACTGTCGTGACCCGGCTTCTCAACGATCGCACGGCACTGGTCATCGCACCGCTCAAGCATCAGTCGAATGCCGCGCTGCAATACAAGATACCTCTCGCCACTCCTCCATTTTCAATCGCTATTCAGAGCGGATTGCACGGAGAGCGCGGGGGCGGAGTGAAAATGGATTACCGCAACAAGGAGGTGGTGGCCGCCTGGCGTTACCTGTCGCGCATGAACTGGGGCATCGAGGTCAAGATGGATGCGGAGGAAGTGTTTGCTTTCGTTCCCAGGGTGCGCAACTACAGTCTGATCGTTCTGGGCTTCACCCTGATTGCCGCCATGCTGGGGGCTTTGTTGTTCAGCCGGCGCGTGGTCACCACACTGAAAAACCTCAGCCATAGCGCGCAGCACATCGCCAGCGGAAATCTGAAGCAGCGTGTTCCCGTTGCCGGATGGGATGAAATCGGTCAACTGGCCAGCACCTTCAATACGATGACTGAGCGCCTGACCGCGAGCAATCGCCAGCGCGACGCAGCCGAAAAAGATTTGCGTCAGCTCAATCAGAACCTCGAAAATCGTGTTGCCGAACGCACAGCCGACCTGGAACAGGCGAATGCGGTGCTTATCAGCAAGGAAGAGGAAATGCGTTCGATCGTGGAGCACATGGTGGATTGCATCATTACGATCGACGACAAAGGCATAATACGCTCGGTCAATCCCGTTATCGAAAAACTCTTCGGCTACACCCGGGAGGAAGCAATCGGTCAACCTGTTTCCATCCTGATGCCCGAACCTTTCCGCAGCGGTCATGAGGGATACGTCGAAAGATACTATCGGACAGGAAGGGGGCGGTGTGAATTCGATCACATTCTGACCCTGGAAGTCGAAGGGGTGCATAACATCGGCATGGGCCGCGAAGTCGAAGGTCAGCACAAGAATGGCGAACTCATCGATCTGTATGTTGCAGTCAGCGAATACTTCGTGGGCGGCAAACGTTATTTCACCGGTGTTCTGCGCGATATTCGCGAACGCAAGCGGGTCGAACAGGCTCTGCGCAACAGTGAACAGCGTTTTCGAACCATTGTGGATAATCTGGCCGCGCTTGTTGGCGAAATGACGTCCGACGGAGTGTTGGTGGAGATGAATCGTACCGCTCTGGAGGTGGGCGGCCTGCAGAGTCGGGATGTCATTGGCAAGTGTTTGGCTGAGACCGGATGGTTTTCCTATAAGCCGGAGGTGCAGCAACAGATTCGCGATGATATCCGGCGGGCAGTGGCGGGCGAGATCGTTCGCCATGACGTCGAGATACATATCGCCAATGGCGATCTCATGACAATCGATTTCATGCTGGTGCCGGTGCGTAATGATAAAGGCAAGGTAATCAAGCTGATTCCGTCCGGCATCGATGTCAGTGAGAGAATCCGGATTCTCAAGGACCTCGAGCAGGCCCGGCATGATGCCGAGCAGGCCAACCAGGCAAAATCCATCTTTCTTGCGGCCATGAGCCACGAGATACGCACTCCCATGAATGGTGTGATCGGCATGGCTGACGTCCTGCAGCAGACCAGCCTGAGCGGTTATCAGATGGAAATGGTCGATCTCATCCGTGAATCGGCTTTCGCCCTGCTGGAAATCATCGAGGATATCCTCGACTTCTCAAAGATAGAGGCGGGTCGCCTGGAAATCGAGCAGGCGCAGATGTCCGTGGAAAAGGTTGTGGAAAAAGCATGTGCCATGCTCGAAAGCCTGGCTGCCAGGAAGGCTGTGGAACTTACCCTGTTTCTCGATCCGGCGATACCTGATGAAGTTCTCGGTGATGCACTGCGGCTGCGCCAGGTGCTGGTTAATCTTGCCAATAACGCCATCAAGTTTTCCAGTGGATTACAGGAGCCGGGTCGAGTGTCAGTGCGCGCGCTGCTCGTTGATCACGGCCAGGATACGGTAACGGTGGAGTTCGAGATAACCGATAATGGCATAGGCATGAACGAGGAGGTGCAATCGCGCCTTTTCACCTCTTTTACCCAAGGAGATACATCCACCACCCGGCGATACGGTGGAACCGGGTTGGGTTTGGCGATTACTCATCACCTGGTTCAATTGATGGGAGGTACTATCCGGGTGCAGAGCACCCCGGGTGAAGGTTCGGTTTTCACTGTGCGATTGACGTTTGACCTCGTTCCTTCCTCGCACGTGGAAGATAAGGTTATCGATCTCACCGGCATCTCCTGCCTTGTAATCGGTGCTGAAAAAGGTCTGGCGGACGATCTGGCGGTATATCTGAGATACAGTGGCGCGGTTGCAGAGCGATTGATCGATTTGCCAGCTGCACTCAAGCGAATCGAGATACTTCCGCCGGGGTTATGGCTGCTGGTCATAGATGCCGGGCATGAAACACCACCGCTTGAAGAATTGCGTGCCGCCTTCCGTTCCCGGCCTGATCTGGATCCGCATTTCGTAGTCCTCGAGCATGGTCATCACGAGCCTGATATTGAGCCCCGCTTTGTCGTCATTCGTCGCGGGCGCAGGCGGCATGAGCGTACCGAAGAGGTCGATACCGTTACGTTGGATGGCGACGTCATGCATCGTGACGCCTTCCTGCGGGCGGTCGCGCTCGCTGCCGGAAGACTGCAGGAGGAATTACCCCCGCCGCCATCCGAGGAAGTGAAGGCGGTGGCATTGCCGTCGCGAGAAAAGGCGCTCAGTGAAGGCCGCCTTATTCTTGTCGCCGAAGACAGCGAAATCAACCAGAAAGTGATCCGGCAGCAGCTTTCCCTGCTGGGTTATGCGGCGGATATTGCCAAGGATGGACGGGAGGCGCTCAAGCGCTGGGAGAGCGGTAACTACGCATTGTTGTTGACAGATTTGCACATGCCGGAAATCGACGGTTATCAATTGACTGCGGCAATTCGCGTCAAAGAGGGGGAGCACGGTGCTGCGCGTAAGCCCATTATTGCCATCACGGCCAATGCCCTCAAGGGTGAGGCTGAACATTGCCGTGCCGTGGGAATGGATGACTATTTGAGCAAGCCCGTGCAGCTCTCGCATTTGAAAGCGGTACTACAGAAGTGGTTGCCTTCCCCCGCCAGCACTGAATTGCTCGAACTGGCTCCTCCAGGCTCTACTGCGCCTGCACCTTCCGCCACGGCCACACCTGTTGCTCCCGCTACGCCCGGGGAATCTGCTACTACAGGCGCTCCCGCTCTATCCACGGTTGCGGCAAAACCTGTCGATGTCAGTATCCTTGAACAGCTCGTAGGTAACGACCCCGCCGTGATCAGTGAATTCCTCCAGGATTTCCAGGTGAGTGCACGAAAAACAGCAGACGAGTTGCGGGCAGCGTGCCAGGCAGGTGATGCGAAAACAGCCGGCAGTATCGCACACAAGCTCAAGTCCTCGGCTCGCTCAGTAGGCGCATTGCAATTGGGTGAGTTGTGCGCTCAAATGGAACAGGCGGGCAAGGCGGGTGACATGACCCGATTGAATGAGCTATTGCCATCTTTCGAATCGGAATCTGCTGCTGTGGATAAATACATCGGGTCATTGGCATAATGTCGTGTGTCAGACAAGTTGCCTCCAGCGACGTCCGGATTCAGAAACCTGACTGAACAATAACTGAAAAGATAAACGTTATGGTCGAACGATCGGCAGTGAAGATTCTGGTGCTTGATGACGAGTCTTTCATGCTCAAGCTGTTGAATCGCATTTTATCCAACCTCGGATATGGCTCGATCACACTTTGTGACAGCGGGCGGGCCGCGCTGGAAAAAATAGCCAATGCAGACGCTAATACAGTGCCCAATGTGATTCTGCTGGATCTCAATATGCCCGAAATGGATGGGATCGAGTTCGTGCGGCATCTCGTGGATCTTCACTATCCCGGCAGCCTCATATTGGTCAGCGGTGAGGATGAGCGCATACTTCAGACGACTGAAAAACTTGTGCGCGCCCACAAGATTCCCATACTGGGTTACCTGCATAAACCAGTGACACCTGATGCCCTGGCCGCCATGCTGGGAAAGTGGGGACCGCCTTCCGCCAGTGTCCCTGGTACGGCGAAGAAAGTCTACAGTGCGGATGAGCTTCGTACTGCCATAAAAGGGGGGGAACTGATCAACTATTATCAGCCCAAAGTCGCAGTGGCGGGTGGTGAAGTGGTTGGCGTAGAGACACTTGTAAGATGGCGTCACCCGACGGATGGAATAGTATTTCCGGATCAGTTCATTGGAGTGGCGGAAGCTTCGGGTTTGATCGATGATTTGACTCAGACCGTATTTACTGCCGCCATGATCCAGGCGAAAGCCTGGCAGGAAGCCAGGCTGCCGCTGCGGATTGCCGTCAATGTTTCCATGGATAACCTCGCGTCGATCAATTTTCTGAGCTTTGTGGCGGAAGCGGCAGCAAAGGAGGGGATAGCGCCCCAACATGTGGTGCTGGAGGTAACTGAAAGCCGATTGATGCAGGATACACGGGCGCCACTTGAGATTCTGACACGGCTGCGGTTGAAGCGTTTCCGCCTTTCCATTGATGATTTTGGCACAGGGCATTCATCACTGGCCCAGTTACGCGACATTCCCTTCGACGAACTCAAGATAGATCAGGGTTTCGTACACCGCGCCTCGACGGATGAAACCTTGCGGGCAATTTACGACGCGAGCTTGTCGCTTGCTCGACAGTTGAATATGGAAGTCGTGGCGGAAGGCGTGCAGGACCGGGAGGATTGGGACCTCCTGCGCCGTACCGGGTGCGACCTTGCACAAGGAGCTTTTGTCTCGCGCCCTCTGCTGCCGGAGGAGATACCGGGGTGGATAGAACTGTGGCGGGAGCGGGTTCGAACCGAACTTTTTCCGACGGAAGATGTAAAGGAATAACCGGCAGAGCGGCAGGGCAGGAGCGATCTCTGCGGGAATGACGGGAGTGTCCTCGTTGAGGAAGCATCAACAGGGCCCACGCAGGTTGCGAGCTGTGAGAGGAAGGCAGCGGGAGTTGCTATGACAGGAGATAGTCCGCTTTCTGGATGAAGCGGATGGATGAGTTATTGCATGGAATGTAATCCGATCATATTGCCCTCGGTGTCGAGGACCAGGGCGATGAAACCATATTGACCGATGGACATTTTTTCCTTGAAAAGGCGCCCGCCATGCTCGGCAGCACGGGCGGCCTCTACCGCACAGTCCTCACACTTGAAATAAACCAGGATGCTGCTTCCCCCGGATGGGCAGCCCTCCATTTTTGCCAGCGCGCCCGCCGCACCATAGCCTTCCTCCGACATGGGGAATGCCCACAGCTCTATATCAGGGCTTGGTATCCGCTCGAGCTTCCCTTGCAGGACGCCTTCGTAGAACGTTTTTGCGCGTTCCATGTCCTGCACATAAATTTCAAACCAGACGACTGGATTGGTTTTCATGGCGTTACTCCTTGATAGTTGTTGTAATCCCAATATTTGCGGTAAATCCTCACCGGAAGCGCGCATCGTACGTCCAGCGCCGTATCTTTTTTGCCTGGATTTGCAAAGCTTCGGGATGAGCGGGATTGATGAGGACGTTGTTTTCTTCCGGTACGATTACAGATGGCACGAGCAGGACCGCAGATGTACCCTCTGCTGCCCATCGGTTTCCAGCTTCCAGACTTGTTATGCCTGCTGGAATTGCGTCCCAGCCGACATGATCGTTGCGGTTGAGGATGTTTTTCGCTTCCCAGACGTTATCAGGTATCTCGATTGAGACGAGGTATCGGTTAAGGGGCAGGTCGCCCGCATCCAGGTGCACTACCGTTTCGAGACAGGAGAGTGCGATGGAACTGCTGGCGTAAATCATTGGCGTGCCCGCGCGATTCCAGCGGCCGCCCGTGCGGCGCGTACCTTCCCCGCTCAAGTCATCTGATCCGTAATCCGGGGTATCGGTGCCGATGCGCCAGATTCGAACAGTCAAGCGTAAGCTCCGCTCTGCAACTTGGCGATCAGACCGGATACAAGCTCCTGGCCTTCTGCGGTATCCATATACTCGGCAGGACATCGGCCCCCCAGCGCTGGGGAAGGTCTGTCGAGCCAGTCCGCAACCCATCGGGCTGCATCGAAGCCTTCGGGATTGCCGGATTGCTCGACCATCACCTGAACCTGGCCGACAAGCTTCGATAATCCCAGTACCCGCTCACCCTGGTCAACCGAGAGTTGCTGTCTGGATCTTGCGCGACGGTCAATCGTGGCTCTCGGCAAACCCAGGACTTTGATCACACGCTCTTTGGGTCTTCCTATGGTTCTTGCAATTTTCTCGACCTCGCCGGCAGGTACTCCCTTTTTGATCATCTCGATGCGCCCCATGGGTTCCAGCCGGTAGACACGGGAAAAGTCCGTTACGCTCAAGGGTTTTTCCATTTCAACCGCTGTTGTCTCCCCCGTCCTCGTTCGGGAGCGCTTGACCGCTTTCATCTTTGCGGCGGATTTCTCGATATTGTCACCCATATTACTACTCCTTTGAGTATTTATTATAGCTCATTTGAGTAATATGTTCCTGGCGATATTCGCCGTCGGTTTATGACACTAAAGTGGCCCAGCAAGACGCAGCACCTGAGGCCTATCGGCCAAATGCCTTAAAAGCTTGGGATTCTCCAGCAACCGGCCTGCGCCTGGTGCGACGACCGTATGGGGCGCGTGGTGACCGAAGGATTTCGGGTGTACAGGCTGAGTGCGATCGCTAAATGAGCAGTGCTGCTGCCACACGCCGTTCTTCCGCCGATAATATGTTGTAAGTGCGGCAGGCGGCGGCGGTATCCATCACTTCTATGCCAATACCGGACTCGATCAGGCTTCTGGTAAGTTGCGGATGGGGAAAACGCAATGTGGCGCCCGTTCCGAAGAGGACCATTTCCGGCTGCAGCGAGAGGATGAACTGAAAGTGTTCAGTGTTGAGTTCCTCGAACGTTTTTGCCTCCCACTCTTCAATCAGGCGATCGGGCAACACGATCAGGCTATGATCGTAGCGTACGTGATTGATCATGACGTAGTCGGTTCCGTAACCGGTAAACAGGTTGTGCCCGGTAGGACCGGAAAGATGCAGTTTCACACAAGACTCCATTTGCGGCAGTTTAGCGGGTCGGGTAACATTACATCTTTTTCCCGTCGCGATAAAGGTTTTGCGTCGAATAAAGCCGGAACTGCAGAATCACTGGATTTTTCAGTACTCAACCTCGCGGGCGCTCCCGGTCACGGCGTTTTTCATCTGAACCCGGCATTTGCAATGATCCTTCGCTGACCTTTGCTGTAACGCTTCTACCACCCATTCCTCCCATATCTGATGCAGCCCATCCTGAAATCCAGCAAGTTGGCCAACGTATGCTATGACATTCGTGGACCGGTACTTGACCGCGCGCGACAAATGGAAGAGGAAGGGCATCGCATCATCAAGCTGAATATCGGGAATCCGGCATCATTCGGTTTCGAAGCTCCCGAAGAAATTCTGCAGGATGTGATGCATAACCTTTCCGCCGCTTCCGGTTACTGTGATTCGAAAGGACTGTTTGCGGCACGCAAGGCCATCATGCATTACACGCAGGAGAAGCGTATCGAGGATGTCCGACTGGAGGATATCTACATCGGTAACGGCGTTTCAGAACTGATCGTGATGGCAATGCAGGCGCTGTTGAATACGGGCGATGAAGTGTTGATTCCTTCGCCCGATTACCCGTTGTGGACAGCAGCGGTGGTGCTGGCCGGCGGAACTCCGCGCCATTACGTATGTGATGAGCAATCGGGCTGGTTGCCTGATCTGGAGGATATTCGCTCGAAGATTACCTCGAACACCCGTGCGATCGTTGTCATCAATCCGAATAATCCGACAGGTGCGCTTTATCCGGATGAAGTGTTGCTTGGAATCATCGAGATTGCGCGTCAGCATCAACTCATCGTCTATGCGGATGAAATTTACGACAAAGTTTTGTACGACGATGCGACTCATACTTCGATTGCTTCCCTGGCGGATGACGTGCTGTTCGTTACATTGAACGGATTGTCGAAGAATTATCGTGCCGCGGGATTTCGTTCGGGATGGGCAGTGGTTTCCGGAACAAAACACTATGCCAGTGACTATATCGCTGGTCTGACCATGCTGGCCTCCATGCGGCTGTGTGCAAATGTTCCTTCGCAGTTTGGCATTCAAACGGCGTTGGGGGGTTATCAAAGCATCAAGGATTTGGTCATGCCCACGGGCCGGCTTATGCGGCAACGCGATCTTGCCTGGAAATTGTTGACGGAGATTCCGGGTGTATCGTGCTACAAGCCCCGGGCGGCAATGTATCTGTTCCCGCGCCTGGACCCCGCAATCTATCCGATCGAGGACGACGAGCAATTTGTACTGGATTTGCTGCTGGAAGAGAAGGTGCTGCTGGTGCAGGGTAGCGGTTTCAACTGGCCGTATCCGGATCATTTCCGCGTTGTATTTCTACCCAACAGTGACGCTCTGACCGAAGCCATTAGCCGCGTTGGAAGCTTTCTGGCCCGCTACCGCAGGCAGCACGGAACCGGGTGAGGCGGATTCAACCTCTGTAAACGAGAACGCTGCGTACGAATAAAAGCCTCTTTCAGCAAATATGCAAATATGTCCGAAAAATTCATCATTACCGAAGATATGAAACCTATCAGCGTGGGCCTGTTGGGGGCAGGCACTGTCGGCAGCGGCACGTTCGCCGTGCTCAAACGCAACCAGGAAGAGATTACCCGGCGCGCCGGCCGCAGCATCGTCATTCGCATGATTGCTGATCGAGAAGAAGAGAAGGCCCGCCGGATTGCAGGCGACGATGATGTCATCGTCACGCGCGATGCGAATGAAGTAGTGATGAATCCCGACATCGATATTGTGATCGAACTGATCGGCGGCTATACCGTGGCCAAGGATCTGATACTGAAGGCCATCGAAAATGGCAAGCATGTCATTACCGCCAATAAGGCATTGCTTGCTTCACATGGGACCGAAATCTTCGCCGCGGCGCAGAAAAAAGGCGTGATGGTGGCATTCGAAGCGGCGGTGGCCGGGGGCATTCCTATCATCAAGGCCCTGCGTGAGGGGTTGACTGCCAACCGCATCGAGTGGATTGCCGGCATCATCAATGGCACGAGCAACTTCATCCTCTCGGAAATGCGGGATAAGGGATTGACGTTCGAAACCGTATTGAAGCAGGCGCAAAAACTGGGCTATGCCGAAGCCGATCCCACTTTTGACATCGAAGGTATCGATGCGGCCCATAAGCTCACGATCATGGCCTCGATTGCCTTTGGCATTCCGATGCAATTTGACAAGGTATATACCGAGGGTATCACGAAATTGACCCGCGAGGATATCCGGTATGCGGAGGAACTGGGCTATCGCATCAAGCTGTTGGGCATTACGAAACGTACGCCCGGAGGAATCGAGTTGCGTGTGCATCCGACACTCATTCCTGCTCGCAGGCTGATCGCCAATGTAGAGGGTGTCATGAATGCCATCGTGGTGAGAGGCGATGCGGTAGGCTCTACCCTCTATTATGGTCCGGGGGCAGGCGCTGAACCTACAGGGAGTTCAGTCGTGGCAGACCTGGTGGATGTAACTCGCATGCACACAGCCGATCCCAGGCACCGCGTTCCTCATCTCGCTTTCCAGCCCGGACACCTGTCGGATACGCCGATCCTCGCGATGGACGAGGTGGAAACGTCTTATTACCTGCGGCTGCGGGTCATGGACAAACCCGGTGCCCTGGCCGATATCACGCGTGTGCTTGCCGACCTCGGTATTTCCATCGAAGCCATGATGCAGAAAGAGCCAAGCGAAGGCGAAGACCAGGTGGATATCATTATGCTCACCCATTTGGCGATGGAAAGAAACGTTAACGACGCTATCGCCCGAATAAAGCGATTGTCCATAACAACGGGCAAGGTGACTCGCATCCGACTGGAGCATCTGGGCAGCAAATAATTTCCAGAACCGGTTGCAATCAATACTGCTTCGCGGGTATGACGGGTCCTGATGAGTCTATTGCCAGAATTCCTCATCCCACTTTCATATTTCATGTATCGCTTCACTTTCACCTTTTTGCGAGTTTGTACAAGGCGGATTTAGGATAATGCTCTACATTTCCACTCGTGGCGGCATGCCGCCTAAAAAATTCTCCAGGATTCTTCTCGGCGGTCTTGCTCCGGATGGCGGGCTGACGATGCCGGAAACCTATCCGAGGTTCGATAGCGCACAACTGCAGGAACTGCGTGGCATGGATTACCGGGAACTCGCGTTCGAGATCCTTTCGCATTTTGCGGATGACATTCCTGCCCCGGATCTGCGCGGCATCATTGCGCGAACTTATACCGCCCAGTCGTTTCAAAACGATGAGATCACACCGCTTAAAACCCTGGAACCGGGGTTGCACATACTCGGTTTGTCGAATGGGCCGACGCTGGCTTTCAAGGACATCGCCCTGCAATTGCTGGGCAACCTGTTCGAGTACGCGTTGGACAAGAGTGGCGAGCAACTGAATATCCTCGGTGCAACTTCCGGCGATACCGGACCGAGCGCAGAGTATGCCATGCGGGGTAAGCGCGGCATTCGTGTATTCATGCTTTCGCCGCATGGGAAAATGAGCCCGTTCCAGACAGCTCAAATGTTTTCCCTGCATGATCCGAATATTTTCAATATCGCGATTCGTGGTGTATTCGACGATTGCCAGGACATTATCAAGGCTGTCAGCAATGATTATGCGTTCAAGCAGAAATACCGCATCGGTACGGTTAATTCCATAAACTGGGCGCGCATTGCCGCTCAGATCGTTTATTACTTCAAAGGTTATTTTGCCGCCACCCGCTCGAATACCGAGCAGGTATCTTTCGCCGTTCCATCGGGAAATTTCGGCAACATTTGCGCAGGGCATGTAGCGCGCATGATGGGTCTGCCCATCAAAAAACTGATACTTGCCACCAATGAAAATGATGTACTGGATGAGTTTTTCCGGACGGGACATTATCGCCCGCGCACAACCGCTGAGACTGTTCAGACCAGTAGCCCTTCAATGGATATCTCCAAGGCCTCGAACTTCGAGCGTTTCATTTTCGACCTGGCTGGAAGGGATGCCGCCAAAGTGAAGGAATTATGGCAGGCAGTAGATGAGGGAGGCGCCTTTGATCTCGCCAATACGCCTCTGTGGGAGAAAATCGAAGACTTCGGTCTTGTGTCAGGAACCAGCAGCCATGCAGATCGAATCGCAACCATCCGTCGGGTGCATGATCGGTATGGCCTGGTGATAGACCCGCATACAGCTGACGGTGTGAAAGCGGGATTGGAACATCGTGACGCCAATGTGCCGCTGGTCTGTCTTGAAACGGCATTACCCGTCAAATTCTCGGCAAGCATTGTCGAAGCGATCGGACAGGAGCCTCTGCGTCCGGCCGGGTATGAGAATATTGAAGAAAAAGCGCAGCGCTATGTAGTCATGGATGCTGACGCGGGGACGGTCAAGGCGTTTATTGTGGAGCAGGCGGGGCAGGCCCAAACCGCAGCTGCGGTATGAGTCAGCGATGAGACGGGAGGTGGTGCTCCGGTAAATATAAGCGCTGGCAGCAGCATTACCCTCCATTTCACTTCTCTTCGACAGATTCAGGACGAACAGCGACAGGAAGGATCTGTCACTTTATTATTCGCGCTGCTTTTCGACTGCAGCAAGAAAATCATCCAGTATGGGACCGGAATCGAGCAGGTCTGTGGCGGGACCATGGAATTCGGGATGCCATTGGAACCCCGTCACGTAGTTATCTCCGTGCATGCGTATTGCTTCGATGATGCCGTCAGACTCGGACACTGCCTCGACCACGGAATCCCGTCCCAGTTCCTTGATTGCCTGATGATGTATGCTGTTGACAAGGTGTTGGTAGCGATTGCCGTAGAGCTTCGCCAACCGGGAATTTTCTTCAATCAGCAATGCATGCCGATGCTGGTCATACAACACCGCATCCACGTGAATGAGGCATTCCGGGCGATCCGTTGCGATATCCTGGTACAGGCTTCCACCCAACGCTACATTGATGAGCTGGAGCCCGCGGCAGATACCCAATACCGGTTTTCTTTGTACCACACATTCCCAGAAAAGCTCCATTTCGTAAAGATCACGCACCCGGTCGCCGGACCATTCTGGCCGTTGAGGTGTTTCACCGTAGGAAACGGGAGATACATCCGCGCCGCCTTGCAGCACCAGACCGTCGATTTCCCGGACGTAGTCGCTTATGCGCACATGAGAACGCTCGACGCCGCCGGTTTCTATTGCCGGCAACATGAATGCCAGCGCTCGTCGGCGCATGATCCAGTGGGCGACAGTCTGTTCAAGGTATTGCAGGGTTTTATTGCGAAAACCCAGTTCGGGGGGCGGTTGATGCAGGATACGGGGTGACAGGCCGATACGTAACGGGCGGGGCATCTCAGGTAACGAATGAGTCCTCAGAAATATGAATGTAATTAGATTTTGGAATTTCCGCGGTCTTCTTCGTTACATATAGCCAGCCACCCAGGGCGGTTAATACGCCCTGGATAACTTTACGCCCTCCTTACAGTGGCCTGGCGACAATCGAGCCGACGTTGCACTACTTTGTTCCGCTGGTTTTTCTCATCGATCCGTATCTAACTGTCAGTTTTGACACTCCTCACGAGAATCAGTTTCCCATCCATAATTCGGCTTGCAATTGCATGACGTCGGCAAGATTGTGCTCGCTCGCATAAGCTCTGCGCTGCCAGCTTGTGCCGTTGCCGACGATGAGTATTTCGCGAATGCGTTCCATTGCTTCCACCGCGCGCAGTTCTCTTGCATGGTCGGAAACGTGTTCGAGCATCTCCATTATATCTTCCCGGATACTGCGCTGCTGGTGGGTACGAGGATCGATAAAGACGCCTTCCAGGCCAAAGCGGCATGCCTGGAAGCGATTGAACGTATATACCAGATAGTCATCCTCTTCGGGCGCCATACGCTGCTCCACCATGATGTATCTGGACATTGCCTGGATATAGCAGGCAATGGCAGCGGCAATCTCGACTGTAAGGGGCGTGTCGCACACTCTCACCTCGATGGTGCCGAATTCGGGCTTTGGCCGTATATCCCAGTAAAAATCTTTCATGGATTCGATCACTCCCGTTCCCGCCATCTTGGCAAAGAATTTTTCGAAATCGTTCCAGCGCAATACAAAAGGCGCTCGTCCACTTAACGGAAAGGAAAAAACGGAGTTCAGTCGCGCAGAGGCAAAACCGGTATCATGCCCCTGCACAAACGGCGAACTGGCTGACAGGGCAATAAAATGCGGGATGTAGCGCGAGAGCATATGCATCAGATGCAGCGCTTCGTCCGGACCGGGACAGCCGAGGTGTACGTGCTGTCCGAATATCGTGAATTGTTTAGCCAGATAGCCATATAGTTCCGAGAGGTAATGAAAGCGCGGCGCATCGGAAATCTTCTGCTCGCTCCAATGCTGGAACGGGTGAGTGCCCCCGCCTGCAACAGCAACGTTGAGAAAACGTCCGGCATCGGAAACGACATCCCGCAGGGCGCGCAGCTCCGTCACCAGTCCCGCATATTCCTGCTGCACCGAGGTGTTGATCTCTATCATGCTGCGCGTCATCTCCGGTTTGATTTCCCCGGGATGGGTGCGTTTTGCTACGCGGCGCAAAATCTCGGGTGCGGAGGGGGCAAGGTTGTAATCGTTGCAGCCGAGCAATTGCAGTTCAAGCTCCACTCCTATGCTCAGGGGACGGGAGGGCGCGAAGGGCATCAGACTCATGGCATCAGGCTCATGTTTTTTTTTCCGGTGTTTCTCCAGCTCTTCGCAGGGCAACTTGCACCAGAACAGGGCCGGCCAACTCAAGTATGACGATCCAGCTCATCAGCACCATTCCAAGGCCGAACGCGAATTCGGGAAAATCGATGGCAGTATCCATTGTCAGCAGAAGCGCCACGCTTGACATGGGGACCAGTGCAATACCGAGTGATATCGCCTGACGCCAGCCAATGCCGCTGTGGGTTGCCAGCGGTAGCACGGCCAACAGCTTTGCAATGATTCGTACGACGATAAGCAGCAGAACCAGTAAAAAGCCATCCCGCAAGCCTCTGAGATCAGCTGCCAGACCATTCGCGATAAACATCATTACCACCAGAACAGCACCTGCGGAGCCGAAGTGCGGCGGGAACGTGCGGGTGTGTTTGCGCTGGTAGCGGGTGATCAATCCGGCAGCAAGCAGGACAAGGATGGGGCTGAGCCTGAGCGTCGAGGCCATGATGGTGGCAAAGGCGATCATGCCGAACAGGATGAAGGAAAAAGTTTCCTCATGTTGTCCCAGATGGTGATGGATGCGTTCGAAGGTAATGCCGAACAACCACGCCAGCAACGCGGACCCCCCGAGGAGATAGAGTGGAGGGAATATGGTATGCACGAAGCTCGTGCCCGCCTGACCGTGCATGACAGCAACCGCCAGCTTATGGAAAATCACCGCATAGATAGTGTTGAGCGCTGTCATGAGCAAGAGCCGATCGGTTACCTGACCCTGAGCGCGGGATTCCGTTACTGTGCGTACTATGATAGCGGGCGAGGTTGCGATTGCAATGGTTGCAACGACGGCAGCGGCAGTGCTGGTAACATCAAGCCATACCAACACCGAGAAGATAACCGCAAAAGTGGTGGTGGCTTCGAGAAGGCTGGTGCCCGCAAGCCACGGGTTGGCTTTCAGCCAGCGCAGATTGACCTTGCTGCCCAACTCAAACAGGAGAATCCCAAGTGCGAGATCCACCACCAGACGCCATTCGTCCACGGGGAGTTGAGGGATAAAACCCAATCCACCTGGTCCCAATATTGCACCAATGCCGATATAGCCAACTATCCGGGGCAGCCTCAGATGACGTACCAGCGCTTCGCCCAGAAGTACAGCGACAACGAGGGTGAGCGCCAGCCACAGCGCTGGACTGATTTGAAGCGGCCAGGCTGGGAGATAATCAGACCAAGTCATGCGTTTATGATCAAGTACTCCTGAGAATGAAGAACCGGCATGAGATTCATCCGACCGTTGTAAACGTTACTGTAAGACACATCGGTACCTCCTTCAGGCATATACGGATATTGGATCTGTTCAAATCCGGTAAAAACCGGCTAGACCCGAAACCGACTCCAGAAAGCGTTTCTACTGCTTTTGCGGGATTGGATTATGAATGAGGTACTGAGTCAATATTGGGAGAGATGCCCGGATTATAAACCATGAATCGAAACAGGGATAACTCTTCGAAGTTGACGAATATGGGATAGACCGCAGTTTTTCTCATGATAGTGACTCTCACGGAATTTTCAGTTGCGCAGCAATCTGGGGGTATGTGATAGGACGAACAGACAGACTCGGTTCAAGGTCCTATGATTTTCAAGTCTCTTCCTCAGCGAGCGAAGGTGCAGAAAAGGACTCAGACTCTCAGGAGTGGTTTTGAAACAACGGTCAACAACGGTCCGAAAATTTCGAAAGTTTTGCTCTGCTTTTATACCTTTTTACCTTAACCAGCCTTCTCTTCGAAAATCACAGGCTGCGGGCTACGCGACCTCAACCTGCTTCCCCAAATGAGTGAGATAGAGACACGGAATCCGGGGAATGAAGGTAATCGGCAGATCAAATCAAGTAAATTGTTTCGCTCATACGGAAAAAACGTGGGAAAAACGGTTATCTATCCTCGATTTTTGCGCGCTGCAATTACCAGTGCGTACCGGTGCAACGAGACCGAGAGCGTGAATCATTTGTTGAGCCAGCTTGATTGGCCGCAGAGCAGTCGCGCGCGAGCAGAGGAGCTCGCCCGTAAGCTGGTAACCTCGATGCAAGGCAAACACAGCCATAGAGGAAGCGTAGTTGCGTTGATGCACGAATTTTCCCTGTCGAGTGAGGAGGGTATAGCTCTGATGTGCCTGGCCGAGGCGCTGCTGCGCATCCCAGATCGGGAAACTGCCGATCGCCTCATACGGGACAAGATCAGCAAGGGTGATTGGCGGGCGCATGTGGGGCACAGCCCTTCGCTTTTCGTAAATGCGGCGGCCTGGGGCCTGTTGATCTCTCGCAAGCTGGTTTCGACCCACGGGGAGGATGGGCTGTGGGCTGCACTATCCGGGTTGATGGAGAAGGGGGGCGAGCCACTGATTCGCAGAGGAATGGATCTGGCAATGCGTATGCTGGGTCATCAGTTCGTGATTGGCGAAACCATCGAGGAGGCGCTGGAGCGCAGCCGGGAGCGCGAGATGCGGGGGTATCGTTATTCGTACGATATGCTGGGGGAGGCGGCAATAACGGAGGCTGACGCCCAGCGCTACTGCGCTTCCTACACCTCGGCCATCCATGCTATCGGCAAGTGGCGTGGCAAGAGTGGTATTAAGGGTGGTATTTATAAGGGGCCAGGAATTTCTGTAAAGCTCTCCGCGCTGCATCCCCGCTATGTGCGCTCACAGCGCGAGCGTGTGATGGCTGAGTTGTTGCCACGTCTTAAATCGCTGCTGCTGCTTGCTAAGCACTATGACATAGGTCTCAACATGGATGCGGAGGAAGCCGATCGGCTCGATCTCTCGCTCGATCTCCTGGAAGCACTCGCGTTCGACCCGGATCTTGCGGGTTGGGAGGGCATTGGCTTCGTCGTCCAGGCGTATCAGAAGCGATGCCCGTTCATTGTCGATTGGCTCATTGACCTTGCGCGCCACAGCGGTCATCGCATCATGGTTCGGCTTGTAAAGGGTGCGTACTGGGATGCGGAAATCAAGCGTGCACAGGTAGAGGGACTGGATGGCTATCCGGTTTATACGCGCAAGATTCATACCGACATATGCTATATGGTTTGCGCGCAGAAGCTTCTTCGCGCGGCGAAGGCGGTCTACCCCCAGTTCGCCACCCATAATGCACACACATTCTCAGCCGTATGTCAGATAGCACAGGATGCGGGTATCGAAGATTACGAGTTCCAGTATCTGCATGGAATGGGTGAGACGCTGTATGACCAGGTCGAACTCCTGGAGGAGGACGGGTTCGCGAAGCCGTGCCGCATCTATGCGCCTGTAGGCAGCTATGAGACGCTGCTTGCTTACCTCGTGCGCCGCCTGCTCGAAAATGGCGCAAATTCGTCATTCGTCAACCGCATTCTCGACGACGATATCAGTGTAGAAGAGCTGGTTGCGGATCCGGTTAGCCAGATCGAACAGAAAGGGGTGCATCCTCATCCGGCGATTCCCTTGCCCTGTGATTTGTACGGTCACAAGCGCAGGAATTCGGCAGGCTTTGATTTCAGCGACGAGCAGGCGCTGGCTATGCTGTCCGCTGAATTGGCTGGAATGGAAACGCGTGAATGGCGGGCTGAGCCTGTGCTTGCAGAGGGTGGGAATGCTGGAAATGCAGGTTCACGAGTTCTCAATCCGGCTGATCGCAATGATTCCGTCGGCATTGTGATAGAGGCGACCGAGCAGGATGTCGAAGTGGCGATCGCTGTCGCGCACGAATTCGTGGCCGAATGGCAAAATGTATCGCATGAAGCCAGAGCCGCGATGCTTGAACGGGCAGCGGATGCACTGGAAGCGCACCGTATGGAACTGATGGGCCTTGCGGTACGCGAAGCCGGCAAGTCGTTACCGGATGCAGTCGCGGAAGTGCGTGAAGCGGTTGATTTTTGCCGTTATTACGCCCAACAGATAAGCGAGCAGTTCAATACGAGTTCGTCTTCAGCACTCGGACCTGTAGTCTGCATCAGCCCCTGGAATTTCCCGCTGGCAATATTTATTGGCCAGGTAAGTGCCGCGCTTGCTGCGGGCAATCCCGTCCTCGCGAAGCCAGCCGAGCAGACGCCCTTGATTGCCGCCGTTGCCGTCAGGCTGCTGCATGAGGCTGGCATTCCACGGCCAGCGTTGCAGCTTTTACCCGGACGGGGTGAGAGGATTGGAGAGCAGCTTGTCAAAGATGCTCGTGTGCAAGGAGTCATTTTCACCGGTTCAACGGAAGTCGCGCAGCTCATTGGTAATACGCTCGCTCTTCGTTCGCAGAAAGGTGAGATCCTCTTCATCGCCGAAACTGGGGGCCAGAATGCGATGATCGTCGATTCGTCAGCACGTATCGAACAGGTTGTGCAGGATGCGTTGACGTCGGCGTTCGATAGCGCGGGACAGCGTTGCTCGGCGCTGCGTGTGTTGTGCTTGCAGGAAGACATCGCTGAGCATGTGCTGGAGGTTCTGAGAGGCGCGATGGTGGAACTCACGGTGGGGGATCCCCAGCGGCTCGCAACCGATGTCGGCCCGGTGATTGATGCAGATGCGCAGCATGCGTTGCTCGATCATATCGAAAAAATGCGCGCGGCAGGTCATGCCGTGTTCCAACCGGCGCTGCCGTCGGTTTGTACGAACGGCACTTTCCTTGCGCCCACCCTGATCGAGATTGATCGTATAGATGAGCTGGAGCGCGAGGTGTTCGGGCCGGTGCTGCATGTCGTGCGTTTTGCCCGCGAGCGATTGGGCGAACTCGTTGCCCAGATCAATGCGACGGGCTACGGCCTGACGCATGGCATTCACAGCCGGGTCGATGAGACCATCGATTTCATTACCAAGCGTGTGCATGCCGGCAACATCTATGTCAATCGCAATATGATCGGTGCCGTGGTCGGTGTGCAACCCTTTGGCGGAGAGGGCAAATCGGGTACCGGACCCAAGGCCGGAGGACCGCTCTACCTGCATCGGCTGATGCCTCAGACGCCCCTGTTGCTGGATAAAGGTGGCCTGCGGGTAGATAATGCGCCTGCTGAGTTGCAAGCTCTTGCCGATTGGGCTCGGCAAGCCGGACGAGACGTGCTCGCCTCGTTATGCGAGGATTATGCGAGACGCACACCACTCGCATTCAGTATCCGGCTACCGGGACCGACAGGCGAGAGCAATACATTGGGATTCGCCCCACGGGGAGTGGTAGCCTGTATTGCCGTAGACGAAAATACCTTGCTTGAGCAGATGGCGGCGGCGCTGGCAACCGGCAACCAGATTATTCTGGCTGATAACCCGCCTTTGAACGCGCTGCTGGATAAGCTACCGCGCCAGGTGCGGGAGCGATTGCGCATCGAGCGAAACTGGATTCGCGCACCAATTTCTGCGGTACTCTATTCAGGCCCTGAAGACGAGGGGTACCGGCTTCGAAACGAGCTGGCGGGACGCGAAGGTGCTCTGGTCGCATTCATTACTGCCTCCAGCCCCGATTTTCCCTTATACCGTTTGACGGCTGAGCGGGTCGTGAGTGTGAATACCACTGCTGCCGGCGGCAACCCTGGCTTGATGGCACTTGATTTCAATGGATCATCCACCCATTAGCCGACCGTAAGTCAAAAACCCCAGGTTTGGATTGAAGCTTCTCAAGATGAACTAATGCGCTATATTAAAAAAGATCCTGATATCCATATATAAAGTGAGGAGCAATCATGTCAGATCTTAAAACCGTATGGTTCGGAATGCTGACTGACGATTCGGATGATTCCGGTACCGACAGTTCCATCGTATTAATTATCAATGTAAGAGGCGGCAGGTTCGATGTCTTGCACCGCACATTTCCTGACACGGAGCAGAACGACCAGGAACAAGGGCAAGCGAATCTCTATGAAATAACGGAGGATGACTTTGAGCCGCAACCCTTTGTGGGCTCTACGGTCGATCCTCAGGACCTGAATGCTTCCTCCATCCGGATCGGTATCCGCGGTAATGATATGTGGCGGCCTAAGAGCGTATTCGTCTGGGGGGAACAAAAAGATGGATTAATTGTCCCGCTTGTACTCAATACTGAATTGCAGGGAGATATAGGGATTGCGGGTCAGTTGGTGGGTGTCGCGCTCAGTACGGATCCGGGTGAAGGCAAGCTTTCCTTTGCTCCTTCACGCGTTCAACTGGGAGATTCAACAGCAGTTATTCAGCGATTGCTCATGCTCTTGACTACCGCAGACGTAGATAACGCCGGCACTGACGACGATATCGCGCTTCAGATTACCACCTCTGATGGCCGCGTGGTCGTAGATCATATTTTTCCTGACACTTCTCAGGATGACCTGGAACGGGCCCAGGCAAATCTTTATTTCGCCCCGGTTGATATTCCTTTTACAAAGGCTGAACTGAACGCTGACTCGATCAGGTTAAGTATCAAGGGTGACGACGCCTGGGTGCCCGCGCGCCTGTTTCTGTTCGGTCTCAGCGAGCCTGAAGGCGGCCAGCCTCCTGAATTTGTCGTGCCTCTGGTGCATCTTCCCACATGGCCCCTTGGTACCTTGAGCACCGATATCGGAGAAGGGCAAGAATCAGTTGTGTTGCCCCTGCTGGACAATATTATCTTGCTTTAATAGTATGGATTTTAATGGGATCAGACTCGATTGATCATTAGAAAAAGAGCCAATTTATCACCCCATTCAGGATCAATCGACTCTGACCCTATTTCGGACTCGCTGTAACCAGCGCTAAAGTTTTCAACAATTGCTGACGTATTTCAATCTCGAACCTGTTCTCGCGACTCTTGACTCTTATCTGAAGACAACAACAAGTCCACGCCAGCAGATTCAATGTATTACGTACCTGCCACATCCATTTCATAACAACCCGTTGGTCATGGCAACCCGCAATAGCACAATCGACGTGGCAAAAGGGATCGGCATTTTTTTTGTTGTGCTTGGACACAACTGGCTGTCGACCCACGAGAAGAGCGAGCTCACAAGAGTTATTTTCTCCTTTCACATGCCTTTGTTTTTCTTCCTGGCAGGAATATTCTTGAGAGCGCCGGACGGAATCCTGCGTTTCGCAATAGGGCGGGCAGGGTCCCTACTGAAACCCTATTTCGTTGTCCTGTTAGCTTGGGGCTTACTCAAGATGCTGGGGACCGCATTGGGTGTGGGTGGTAAAGCTGGCATGAGCGGCACAAGGTATTTTATAGGCCTGCTTTATGGTACTGGCGACACGATTGCGTGGATTGCCCTATGGTTCTTACCGCATCTCTTTATCTCGCTGATCGCGTCCCTGATCATTTTGAGGGCGATTGAAGCTTGCACGAACAACAAGGTATGGGTAGTGGCAGTCGCCCTCATGCTTTTAGGGATTGGTATAGATTCTATCGATGCCTATCGTCACCCTACGGTAATAGCCGCAAGCGTTATGGGACCAGGGCGATTCCTGGGACTTCCCTGGGGAGCTGATCTCGTTCCAATCACATCTTCCTTCATTATCTTCGGCTATCTACTCGCTGCGCCTGCAAAATCGATGAGACTCAGTTTGCCTGGCTTATTTGTATCCGTCGCGGTGTTTGTTTCTCTGCACTATTATTTCGATGACACCATTGATCTCAATGAAAGGGTGTACGATAGCGCAATTGTTTCGACCGTGCAGGCGGCGACAGGAATATATATAACGCTCAGTGCCGCTTCGTTACTGCAAAATTTTCCCTCATTCGAAAAACCACTGGCATACGTGGGATCAGGGACACTCTTTATCCTGATCTTTCACAACTTCCTGCAAAATCGGGCGTTTGTCGCGCTGCACTATATCAGTCCTTATTTGTATCTAAACAGCATTGTGAGTCTTGCGTGGAGTATCGGGATGTCTTTGCTCCTGTGGGAGATGGCGAAGCGTCAGCGATGGTTGTCAAAGTTGCTGTTGCCACAAAAACCACAAAAGGCAATTGTTCGCGACGAGTTGGGGCGGAGTGCCGACTAATCTGTCGCTTAAAGATCCTCAAGATCCTCAAAAAACCGGACGCGACTGCACTTATTGAGGGAGGGGGCCATGTCAGGTACGGGAAGAAAACCGCATCGACAAGTCTATGGCCTTTATATCCTTGGTAAGGCTGCCAATGGAGATGCGGTTCACACCGGTTTTGGCTACTGCGCGGACATTGTCAAGGGTAATTCCGCCGGAGGCTTCCAGCACTGCGCCTTTATTGGTTAGCCGCGCGTTCAATACTACTGCTTCCCTCAGTTCTTCCAGATCGAAGTTATCCAGCAGAATCAGTGTCGCTCCGGCATTCAAGGCAGCGCGCAGGTCTTCCAGTGTTTCCACTTCGATCTGGATGAATATCCCATGAGCGGCAATTTTCCTCGCTGCACGCAGTGCCGGTTCAATACCACCAGCCGCCATGATATGGTTTTCCTTGATCAGAATGCCATCATATAAACCGATCCGGTGGTTTGTTCCCCCGCCACATTTAACCGCATACTTTTGGGCCAGCCGTAATCCGGGCAAGGTCTTGCGGGTGTCGACAATGACTGCACCCGTTTCGGATATTGCATTCACGTAACACCGGGTCCGGGTGGCGACAGCCGAGAGCAGTTGCAGAAAGTTGAGAGCTGTCCGTTCACCTGTCAGCAGTGCCCTGGCATCACCCTTCACTTCACAGAGTTTCTGTCCGGCGCCGACTGTTTCGCCGTCCCGCGCATGCCAGCGCACTTCGACTTGTGGTTCCAGTTGCCGAAAGCATTCGTCAAGCCATTGGCTTCCACACATCACAGCCTCTTCACGGCTGATCACAGTAGCGGTTGCAGTTTCGTCACAGGGAACAAGACCGGCGGTGAGGTCGCCAGCACCCACATCTTCGAGCAGCGCCTGACTGACGTTATTCTTGATTTCGGTTTCCAGATACGTGAAATGATCGTCAAACATTTTTATTATGTTTACCGGAACGAATGGAGTATTTTAGCTGAATGCAATACGGAGGCGTCATGTCTGATGTGTTGAAAGTAATCTCATACGGTTTCGGTACGATTGTCGGTCTGATCGTGATAGGGATAGTCGTATTCTGGTTCATTCAGGATGTAACCCAGAAGAAGCATTCCATCCTGCGTAACTATCCAGTAATCGGACGCCTGCGATTTTTCCTGGAGAAGCAGGGAGAGTATTTCCGGCAATACTTCTTTTCCAGTGATCGGAGTGAGATGCCCTTTAATCGCGCTACCCGCTCATGGGTGTACAGGAATGCAAAGAATGAGGGCGGTATCGTCGGTTTCGGCTCGACCAATGATCTGCGCGAGCCAGGCTCTATTTTTTTCGTCAATGTCGCTTTCCCCGTATTGGAGAGCGACCGGTTGCCCACTCCGCCGCTGACGATTGGCGAGGGCTATTGCGAGTATCCTTTCCATGCGAAATCCATTATCAATATCAGCGGAATGAGCTATGGCGCGATCTCGGCGCCTGCGGTCCGCGCATTGTCACTTGGAGCGGCGGAGGCGGGATGCTGGCTGAATACGGGGGAAGGCGGGCTCTCACCTTATCATCTCGAAGGTGGTGGCGATATTGTCATGCAAATCGGTACTGCAAAGTATGGTATTCGCGACCAGGAGGGTAATTTTTCACCGGAGCGGGCAAAGGAGCTTGCGAAGGTGGTCAAGGCATTTGAAATAAAGCTCTCTCAGGGTGCGAAGCCGGGTAAGGGGGGGTTGCTGCCCGGAACCAAGGTAACCGACGAAATCTCGGCTATCCGCGGTATTCCTGCTCATCTTGATTCAATCAGCCCTAATCGTCATCGCGATATCGGGAACGTGGATGAACTGCTCGACAAGATTGCCTATATCCGCGATCTCACCGGCCGGCCCGTGGGTGTCAAGGCTGCTATCGGCGGGTGGCGCTTCATTAATGAGCTGTGCGATGCAGTGAATCGCAGGGGTTCCGAATATGCGCCGGATTTTCTCAACATCGATGGTGGCGAAGGTGGCAGCGGCGCTGCGCCCCAGACTCTGTTCGACCATATGAGCCTGCCCATTGCGGAAGCGTTGCCACGGGTGGTGGATGCATTACTGGAATCCGGCTTGAGAGACCGCATACGTGTGGTTGCAGCAGGTAAGCTGGTGACACCGGCACGGGCGGCCTGGGCGCTGTGCGCGGGTGCGGACTTTGTCAACACCGCGCGCGGCTTCATGTTTTCACTCGGCTGTATCCAGGCCATGCGATGTCACACGAATACCTGCCCTACCGGTATCACCACCCATAATCGGCGCTTGCAGCGTGGTCTGGTGGTGCAGGAGAAATACCTGCGTGTTGCCAATTATGCCAAAAACATGAACAGGGAAATCGATATGATTGCCTACTCCTGCGGCTTGCGCCACGCGCGCCAATTGAAGCGCGAGCATGTGCGCATCGTGGAAACGGCGGGCAAAAGTGTGGCTCTCAACATTTTGCATCCATATCCGGAAATACCTTCGCTTTGACTGGCATGCGGTACTGGATCATCCGATACAGCAATGGCTTTGCTTATTGCATTCTCCATCTCGGCGGAGAATCCGGACGCGTGAGGGATATCTTGAAAATTTCACGTATCCCCATATATATAAGAATCATTCACTACCCATAAAGGGCTTCTCATGCGTTTCGACAAATTAACCACAAAATTCCAGCAGGCGTTGTCCGACGCGCAGAGCATTGCCGTGGGTCAGGACAACCCTTATATTGAACCGCAGCATTTACTGCTGGCGCTCTTGCAGCAGCAAGATGGAGGCACGGTTTCGTTATTGCAGCGCGCAGGTGCGAATGTGCCGCCCCTGCGGGAAGCGCTGAAAAAATCGATCGAGCGCCTTCCCAAAGTAGAGGGTACGGGTGGAGAGATCAACGTCTCGCGTGATTTGGGTAATCTGCTCAACCTGGCCGACAAGGAGGCGCAGAAACGGGGTGATCAATTCATTGCGTCGGAAATGTTCCTGGGGGCGGCGCTTCAGGACAAAGGCGAGACCGGCAATCTGCTGAGGCAGAACGGGGCCAGTCGCAATGCGCTGGAACAGGCGATCAACGAGGTGCGTGGTGGCGAGAATGTCAGCAATCCTGAGGCCGAAGCCAGCCGCGAAGCCTTGAAAAAATACACTCTCGATCTGACTGAGCGCGCGCGTGCGGGAAAGCTTGACCCGGTTATCGGACGCGACGATGAAATTCGACGTACTGTCCAGGTATTGCAGCGCCGTACCAAGAACAATCCGGTACTGATCGGCGAACCGGGTGTCGGCAAAACCGCCATTGTTGAAGGTTTGGCTCAGCGTATCGTCAATAATGAGGTGCCGGAAACCCTCAAGGACAAGAGAGTGCTTTCGCTGGATATGGCCGCGCTGCTTGCCGGAGCCAAATACAGGGGCGAATTCGAGGAGCGCCTCAAATCTGTCCTTAAAGAGATTGCGCAGGCCGGCGGGAGCGTTATCGTCTTCATCGACGAACTTCATACCATGGTGGGCGCGGGCAAGGCTGAGGGTGCGATCGATGCGGGCAACATGCTCAAACCCGCGCTGGCGCGTGGCGAGTTGCATTGCGTGGGCGCCACCACCCTGGATGAGTACCGCAAGTACATCGAGAAAGATGCCGCGCTGGAGCGGCGTTTCCAGAAGGTGTTCGTTGAGGAGCCGACGGTCGAGGCAACTATCGCCATCCTGCGCGGTTTGCAGGAAAGATACGAGTTGCATCATGGCGTGGATATAACCGATCCGGCTATCGTTGCAGCAGCCGAATTGTCGCATCGCTACATTACCGACCGCTTTCTGCCCGATAAAGCCATCGATCTGATCGATGAGGCCGCAGCCCGCATCCGGATGGAAATCGATTCCAAGCCGGAGGCGATGGACAGGCTCGACCGGCGCCTGATCCAGCTCAAGATCGAGCGCGAGGCGGTGAAGAAGGAAAAGGATGAGGCCTCGCAGAAGCGTCTTGCATTACTGGAAGATGAGATAGCCAAACTCGAGCGCGAATATGCCGACCTGGAAGAAATCTGGAAAGCCGAAAAATCTCAGGTGCAGGGTACGCAGCATATCAAGGAAGAGATGGAAAAGGTCAAGCTCGAAATCGAGGCGGCGACGCGCAAAGGAGATTGGCAGAAAGTTTCCGAACTGCAATATGGACGCATCCCGCAGCTGGAGGCGCAACTTCAGGTGCAGGATCGGCAGGGTGAAAAGGAGACCGTGGAGCAAAACAAGCCGAAGCTGCTTCGAACTCAGGTGGGAGCGGAAGAAATCGCAGAAGTGGTTTCGCGCGCTACCGGCATTCCTGTTTCCAAGATGATGCAGGGCGAACGGGAAAAACTCCTGAATATGGAACAGAAGCTGCACGAGCGTGTGGTGGGGCAGGATGAGGCGGTACGCCTGGTATCCGATGCTATCCGTCGTTCACGCGCCGGTCTGGCTGATCCGAACCGTCCTTATGGCTCCTTCCTGTTTCTGGGGCCGACAGGGGTGGGTAAGACCGAGCTATGCAGGGCGCTCGCAGGATTTCTGTTCGATTCGGAAGAGCATCTGATCCGCATCGACATGTCGGAGTTCATGGAAAAGCATTCGGTTGCACGCCTGATTGGCGCTCCGCCAGGGTATGTGGGCTACGAGGAGGGCGGCTACCTGACGGAAGCCGTACGACGGAAACCCTATGCGGTTATTCTGCTGGATGAAGTGGAAAAGGCGCATCCGGACGTGTTCAACGTCCTGTTGCAGGTGCTGGATGACGGACGCATGACAGACGGGCAGGGGCGCACGGTGGATTTCAAGAACACCGTTATCGTCATGACTTCAAACCTCGGTTCGCAAATGATCCAGCAGATGGCAGGGGATGATTACCAGGTCATCAAGCTGGCGGTCATGGGCGAGGTGAAGGCATATTTCCGCCCGGAGTTCATCAACCGCATAGACGAAGTGGTGGTATTCCATGCGCTGGATGAGAAGCATATCAAATCCATCGCGCGGATACAGTTGCAGCAACTGGAAAAGCGCCTTGCGAAACTTGAGATGCACCTCAAGGTGACAGATGCGGCACTTGCAGAAGTGGCCCAGGCAGGATTCGATCCGGTGTTCGGCGCCCGACCGCTCAAGCGTGCGATACAGGCCCAGATCGAGAACCCGCTGGCAAAGGAAATTCTCGAAGGTCACTTCGCTGCGAAGGATACCATCACAGTCGATTCGAAAAATGGCGTGATCACCTTCTCGAAGGCAAGGGAGTCCGAACCAGCTTGAGGGTTTGCCAGAAGCGATGGACATTCAGGCTCCTTCCCCGCGGGAGGGAGCAGCTTTACAGTATACCGTCGTCCTGAATTCATTGGATTCATCCAAGGTGTCGGGAACCCGCTCCTCCGGGCGTTGTCTGACAACGCGATCTGGTACCGTCGCGAATGTGCTTTGCCGGCGCCGGATTCAGGTAAAATAACCGTTTTTTTCGAATCTACCTTCATGGCTAACGTCGCAATAAAAGGCAGCCTGGTCGCCATTGTCACTCCGATGCATGAAAATGGCGAACTGGATCTGGAGCGTTTCCAATCCTTGATCGACTTTCATGTGTCGGAAGGAACTGACGGTATCGTGGTGGTAGGAACCACCGGCGAATCACCGACGGTGGATTTCGAAGAGCACCACTTGCTGATCAAAACCGCAGTGGAACAGGCAGCCGGACGGGTCCCGGTAGTTGCGGGAACCGGAGCCAACTCCACGCGCGAGGCAATTGACCTTTCCATCTATGCGAAGAATGCGGGAGCGGATGCAAGCCTGTCAGTCGTACCGTATTACAACAAGCCCACGCAGGAGGGTTTATACCAGCATTTCAGAGCGGTGGCCGAGGCGGTGGATATCCCGCAGATACTATACAACGTGCCCGGCAGGACGGTGGCAGATATCGCCAACGATACGGTCCTTCGTCTCGCGCAAATTCCCAATATTGTCGGAATCAAGGATGCAACGGGTGATATCGGTCGCGGGTTCGATCTGTTATGCCGTGCTCCCGAAGATTTTGCAATCTATAGCGGCGATGATGCCAGTGCCCTGGCTTTGTTGTTGCTCGGCGGGCATGGCATTATTTCCGTCACCGCCAATGTGGCACCGAAGCTCATGCATGAGATGTGCGCCGCGGCATTTGCCGGTGACCTGACTGCTGCCCGCGCTGCAAACAGAAAGCTTTTGAGGTTGCACCTGGATTTATTCATAGAGGCCAATCCTATTCCTGTGAAATGGGCTGTTGCACAAATGGGATTGATCGGCGAGGGATTGCGGTTGCCGCTGACACCGTTGTCAGATCGATATCATCAGACTGTCAGGGAAGCGATGAGCGAGGCAGGAATCGATGTGGCGATATCTGTTTAAATGACTGCCCGAATTCGAGAGCCTGGAGCAGGATTTTCAGGAATCAAGTATTGCACATGAGATCGCAGATAATGGCTGCGCTGTGTCTGGCAGCGGCCGTTGCAGGATGCAGTGTTTTCTCGGACGTTTTGCCGGAAGCTAAAAAGATCAATTATAAATCGGCGGGCAAACTTCCGCCTCTGGAAATTCCTCCTGATCTGACCGCTCCAGGTTCAGATGAGCGTTATCATGTTCCGGATATCAGTCCCACCGGGGTTGCGACTTTTTCCTCTTACAACAAGGAGCGCAGCAAGACGGCAGGCATCACCACCGGAGGAGCCTCCATTCTGCCCTCAATGGATGAGGCTGGAGTACGGATGGAACGCTCGGGTACGCAGCGCTGGCTTGTTGTAAATGGCGAACCGGAGGAAATATGGCCGATCGTCAGGGATTTCTGGCAGGAACTGGGCTTTCTCATCAAGATTGAAATGCCTGAAGCCGGCGTGATGGAAACGGATTGGGCGGAAAATCGTGCGAAAATTCCTGAAGATATTCTTAGGAATACGCTCGGCAAGCTTCTGGATAGCATGTATTCAACGGGCGAGCGTGACAAGTTTCGCACCCGTCTTGAGCGTGGTGAAAACGGTACTACGGAGATCTATATCAGCCATCGCGGCATGGACGAGGTGATCGAGGGCGCCAACGTGCGGACTGTATGGCAACCGCGCCCCTCTGATCCTGATCTGGAAGCGGAGATGCTTTCCCGCCTGATGATGCGCTTTGGCGTGACGGAGGAGCGCGCCAGAAGCGCAGTGGCGAGCACAGGCGTCCAGGAGCGTGCGCGCCTCAATGGTGAAAAAGGCGGAATACTGACCGTAACCGAAGCTTTCGACCGATCGTGGCGGCGTGTCGGACTGGCGCTGGATCGTATCGGATTTACCGTCGAAGACCGAAACCGCTCTCAGGGGGTTTACTTTGTGCGCTATGTAAATCCGGATGCAGAAAACGGCGCAGGGACCGGTTTGCTTTCAAAGCTTGCATTCTGGCGGAGTGAGGATAGTGACAAGCCGGATCAATATCGCATCCAGTTAAGCGAAGCGGGGACCAATACTGACGTCACGGTGTTGAACAAGGATGGCGTGGCGGAGGATTCCGGCGACGCAAAGCGCATATTGAAGCTGCTGTATGAGCAGTTGAAGTGATCACCTTCGATTGCTATTGTCCATAAGCTGTATGTCTGATTCATACCCCGTGCGACCCGCTACAGCCGCATGAGCGTTGTAGCGAGCCTCATGTTGAGGCAGCGGGCTTCGCTCCAACGATCCGGCGGTATCATCGATGCTGCCGCCAGATATCTCGGAGCGAAGGCTGCTATGCTTTCTTCCAGCTATCGGGCAGGTTCCGGATAAATCCGGTTATTCGCCTGTAATATGTCGGCGAATGGCGCTCCGATCGCTTTATCGAGCAATAACCTATGTTTCCAGCCTTGCATCCATTGTTATTTTTGCCTTGAATAGTTTGGATACGGGGCAGCCTTCCTTTGCCTTGTTGGCGATCTCTTCAAATTTCGCCTGATCTGCCCCCGGTATTTTGGCGGCAACGTCAAGGTGGATAGTGGTAATCTCGAAGCCTTCTCCAACTTTATCGAGCGTGACAGCAGCGTGCGTCTCGATTTTCTCCGGCGTCAAACCGGCTTCCCCAAGCATCAGGGAGAGCGCCATCGAAAAACAGCCTGCGTGCGCGGCGCCGATGAGTTCTTCCGGATTGGTGCCCTTGCCATTTTCAAATCTCGATTTGAAACCGTAAGGTGCTTCGCTCAGTACACCCGTTTCCGTGGAAATCGTTCCGCCCCCGTCCTTGATTCCACCTTTCCAAACTGCCCACGCCTTCTTTGTAGTCATGTTTCCTCCTCATATGGAAAAGTTATCGTTTACTTCCATCGTATAGCTTGATTATCAACAGGTGTTTCAGAAAATGGTTCTACTGCTCTGTTTTACCGCCCGGATATCTACTTCATTTTTACCTTCGCTTCCAGCGCGTCCCCTTGCTATTTCGCCCTGGACAGTTTCTATTCACGTTCATGAATTTTTTCTTCCTCTGCCTGCGCATTCCAGAGTATGGCGACGCCGATGACCGCCGAGAGGATCGATCCGCCGAAAATTGCGATTTTGGCGGCCGCATAATCGCTTACCTCGGAGAAGGCCTGACTGGCTATGAAAAGCGACATGGTAAAACCGATTCCGGCGAGCGCTCCTGCCCCCCCAAGTTGTCGCCAGGAATAGGCATCTGGTTTGGTGGCAAAGCCCAGTTGAACAGCGGTTACGGTGGCAGTGATAAATCCGAGAGGTTTGCCGATGACCAATGCTGTTGCGGTGCCGAGCATTAACGGTACGTGCTCGCTGAACACGCTTGTCTCTACAACCACTCCTGCATTCGCGAATGCAAACACCGGCAATACCAGAAAGCTCGATCTTGGCGCCAGATGCTGGAGCATGCGATCAGCAGGAGATTCCAAACGGTCATGAATGGCATCCAACGCTTCCAGTGCAGGTTCGGAAGGGCCGTAATGCATAACCTCCCTTCCGCGCCGGGTTTCCGCAGTCAGAATGGCATCCGCCTGCAGCATGAGTGCGCGAAGATTGGGCGGCGGGCGTGTAGGAATGAACAATGCGAGAATGATGCCCGCCAGCGTAGCATGTACCCCGCTTGCATACACACAAGTCCACAGGGCGATTCCGAGGATCACATACGGAGACGCTCGATACACGCTGCCCTTATTGAGCAGCGCCAGTAATCCCGCAATCGCGGCTGCGCTGCCCAGATAACCGATATTCAGTTCACCTGAATAAAAAATTGCAACGACAATGATTGCCCCAATATCATCGACAATGGCAGCCGCGGTAAGAAAGACGCGTAGCTCGACAGGAACGCGCCTGCCCATCACGGCAATCAGCGCAATCGCAAACGCTGTATCCGTTGCCATTGGGATACCCCATCCATATGACCATGTTCCATCACCCCCCTCCGCTCCGGGAGCGATTGACGGTCCTGAAGGCACCAGAATCAGATAAAGCAAGGCGGGGACAGCCATGCCTCCAGTCGCTGCGACGATTGGCAACATTGCGGATTGTCGGCCTGCAAGATGTCCCACGGTGAACTCGCGCTTGATTTCGAGACCGACAACCAGGAAAAAGATCACCAGCAATCCGTCATTTATCCAATGACGTAATGAAAGCTCAAAAGCGCTATGCTGGAATGTAATCCCGAGGCGCTGCTCCCATATTTCATTGAAATCCGGGCCGAAAGCGGAGTTGCTCAGAATAACCGCGAGTCCGGTGGGAGTGAACGCACATCCCAGGGGCCATCGTAACGTCGATCATTGATGAAGAATGTCGGCGTGACGGTGACACCGCTGGCGTCTGCGCTGGCTATATCCGCATCTACGCGATCTCTTGCTCTTGCTGCCGCTTCTTCCTGTCCGGCTCCCTTATTCCCATCCAGCTTCAAATCAGAAATAATGGTGTGCAGATCATCTGCGTTCAGCTTGTCAGATCGGCTCATCAGTGTGACATGCAGATTCCAGAACCGAGCGGGATCGTCATACGACTCTACCAGTTCAGCTGCACGCCGCGCAATTTTGCTTCCTGCCAACGGGCGATGGCGAAATACATAACGCATGCGGTTGCCAAACCGGCTTCGCAGCTCGGCAACGCGCTCGTGTGCAGAGCGTGAGGGCGCATCGGCGTAACTGCCGTACTCGACCAGGGTAATTTCGGCATCCGCTGGTCCCAATGTATGGTCATACGCTTCGTCGACCGGCCTATTGAGGCGATTTGGTGGCGGTTCAGGATTCATCAGAGATCGAGCGTATCAAATATATTCGCTCACTCCTGGCAATGGCGCCGAGGATTTAGCGCTTTTTGCTATCTATCCTGCTCGATGAATTGGGACCGCGAAGCGAACTGCTGCGCTTCGCTTAATAGATGAGAAACGGGTTGTATGTTTCCGCCAGCACGGGGGTCGCAAGCTCTTGGCCCTCAAGGCGTTCGATTGCTCTCGACAATGCGTCTCGAAGCTCTCGGGCCTGTTCAGCCTGCATTACGTAGGGCCTGCCGGGATCTGCCTCGGCAAGTTTTTGCTGCTCGTGAGATAAAAATGGAAACCGGACCGAGAGCAATCCATCAACAGGTTCTGTTTTTATTTCCCATCCCGTGATTGGGAATTGAAAAAGATCGTCACCCATTACAGCAACTCCTGTCATTCTCTGAAACCCGAAGCCTAGCAAAAAGAGCGATTTTTTTTCGTTGGATAGCGCACATACAGGAATATTTGGCGTGCAACATGACCTGTTCCCGTCTCCTCCGGAATTTATCCCTCAGACTTGCGGCCTCCTTAGATATAAGGCGTCCACCAGCTGCCGCGGTGCCGGGACTTTAATGCCGCGAACCGTCGGCAGATGGGATAGAGCGCCGCGGTAACCACCACCCATACCAAGTAAACAATCGGAAGGCTGAATCCCCACCAGGGCGGAAATTCCCACGAAGAAGTCATGAATGAACTGATATCGGCTCCCATCGCAAACGCAATGAGCAGGGCGAGTCCGTGAATAAAATACAGATGAATGAGATAGAAAAACAGGGGCACGCGCCCAAAGGTGATAAGAAAACGCCCCGGGCCGCCATGCGGTCCATGCGCCTCATGCCACCATTCAAATGCAGATATCAGCAGTAACATGAGTCCGAGCGTCATCAGCAGATAGAGCAGTGACGGCGGATATTTTGTCGTATTCAGGAAGGATAGCAGGGTAAACACCGAGGTTTCCTGCGCAACCCATGGATCCGGATCGCCATAGATATTCAGGGCTCGGAGAATGAGGAAGCCTGCGACAAGAATAACGCCGCATTCAAGCACTGCCTTTATTCTTGCCTTTGATGGCAGCAGCATGATCGGGCCAAATGCGTAACCTGCGGCCATTACCCCGATCCAGGGGATGAGGGGATACACTACCGGGAAGTGGGGGATATGGAGCACACTCAACAGCCATCCTTTCCAGGTGAGCGAGCCGTCCACTATCTGAAAATCCTCAAGCCGTATGCCGTCGAGCAGATTGTGAGTCAGGATCATGCCGATGCCAAAGCCGGCTATCGCCCATAGCGGCAGATAGACGAGTGCCGCCAGAGCAATCATCGACCAGCCCAATGCCCAGATCACCTGTAAATCCATCAAGTTGTAATCCAGGTTGAAGAACCAGGCAAAACGCACCACCGTCAGCTCAAGAAATACCAGCCACAACCCCCGCAGGAGTAACCGTTTCGCCAGTTGTGAGCGCCTCATGCCTCTGGATGCGGACAGATAGGCGCTCGTGCCTGCCAGAAAGACAAATACCGGTGCGCACAGGTGGGTGATCCAGCGCGTCAGGAAGATAGCGGGAGTGGTACGCGCAAGATCAGTGGCGCTGAAATCCGCATCGGTGAAAAATCCCCGCACATGGTCAAGCGCCATGAGCACCATCACCAGTCCACGCATGAGGTCGATGGACGTTATGTAGGGAGCATTCGGGGTGGAATTTGCAGGTGAACGCGAGCTTTGCATGGATTTGCCTGAGTCTTTTTCCTATTCCTGAATGTGGATTATCTGTAGCAATATCTTTCTTGCTTGCCGGATAGATCCGACTACGGGTTTTATAGGGTAATTCACGCTGGACCTCAAGCTTTATTGGAGCGAGTGTCCCGTGCTATTAATCCGGCGAGCAAGCAGTACAAAAGTCATACCGGCGGAAGTCGGTATTCAGTCACGTTCAAAGCACGCCGCTGAACCGGGACTCCGTCTGCTATCGGAGAAAGACGTGCGTGTTTTGGAGGTTAACCAGCGCCAGGGGGATGATCTTGCGAAATTTCTGAGATTGAAGGAAACACTAAGGAAGAGGTTCGGAAGCCTTCCGCCATTGATATCCGCTTCCGGAAAACCGGAAATTTTGTCTCAGCAGCCGTAGCCCGTTATCGTCGCGACCTATTCATTCACCTCCCTCCACTTCGCCGCCGCGAGACAAACTGCTTCCCGCAGGGTGGCGGCGCTGCTTCTGATTTCATCGCAATACAAGGTGAACCCGCCGCGACATTGCTGAGTGGGGCGCGTATAAACCGCCTGGTCGCAGTATTCGCTTAACCAGTCAAGTATCTCGGTATCCGAAAGATCAAGGGGGGCGGGACGATGTTCGGTCCACGCTGCCATCCAGCTCATCCATCGCCCCACCCCGTTTCCCATCACGCTCTCCCTCGCTCTACCATAGTTTGCCCTTTCAAGTCGGGCTCAAGTTCCGCGCCAGGCACGGCCTGGATATTTCTTTGTGCCTTTCCCTTCTCTGACCGCTTGTCTTTCGACGCCCTGAGGGTCTTACTCGATCGAGGCTATGCCTGAGGCAGGCTGCACGTCTGTTTCACGGATGTTGCAACACCAGGACCGATTAACTGCGGTGTTGCAACATGGAGAGCATAATACAAGTAATACTTGTAATTGTCAAGACAAACTTGTAAACAAGTTTACTTGTTTACAAGTATCGAATGGAAGGAGGGGTCGAGTTTTGAGTTAACGGCCGGGAACCCTGACGAAAGGAATTTCAGCCTGGCGCTCGTGCGTTCTGCCGGGGCCGAACTCCATCACATGATCATCACGAAGGATGACCGAATAATCGACAGTATTCGGATAGGGTCCACTGAATAAGGACCAGGAGTGCCGGCGATCGATATAGAGCAATGCCTCATAATCGCCACTGCGCTGATAGCCATCCGGGTTACCCGCAATCCTTATTACTTGTGCTTTTGTCATGCCTTCCCGGACACCTGACATTTTTCCTGTGATAACACACGAAGAAAGCGCCAGCATACTGAACAAGGCAACAATAAGATTTTTCATATGAGCTCCTGATCGATAAAAAGGCGAAAAAAGGAATAAGCTATAAAAGCTATAATAATTAATATGTTATTTCTTGCTAAATTTCGGCCTTCCGGATAAATCAGCTCTCCAGTTCCCGGATAAGCAATGCAACTTCCGCTACTTCACCCAGCACTTCCTTTACTGCCTGCTCAAGTGTATACCTCCTTTTTTCGAGTTCCCGCAACTCCTCGGGGAATTGCATAATATATTTGTCACGTTTTGCACGTGCCTTTTCTGAAACATGAAAAGCGAGCAGCATCTCTGTGCTGTCATACGGCAGTCTATTTGCTAATGATCTCATGATGGCAGGAGTGTTACTGGCATATCACCGGTCCAGATTATTGTAAGGCGCACTACTCTTCTATTATCCCGATGATATTCACGAGTGAGTGACGGGAATATTCCGTATTTCCGTATGTATCTTTTCTTTTTATAAATATGCTACTACAGCAGGATCAGCCTCGGCGTCTGTCACTTTTACGGCGATCAGGTCCGTGCCTGGAAAACTGTCGTCTATCTGATTGCCGTCTTTCCCCTGACCTTCGTTCTACTCTCGGACATCCGACGCGGAGGAAAAGCTGGAGGTGGATGAGGAGGCAGATCCGGTACCGGCAACGGTTTCAGATCTACCGAAGGAGCCGCCTCAACCACTTCGGTAGATGTTTCGCCGACCAGCGCCTTGCTTATTGTTACCAAGCGCGCTGCATCTTCTTTAGACATGCGCCGCATTGCTTCGATAACCTGATTGATAAGGGCATCGTTCTCCGAAACCGGTTTCTCAGCAACGCGTGGAGAAGTACCTCGAGTTCTACGTGGCGGATTCTCCGGCTGAGGCGATACAGTTGTATCAGGCGCAGCCGGAACTTCCAGTGACATTCCGAAATGCATCATCGCTGGGGGCAGCTTGAGCACTTCCGCGATCCTGTTCAGTCTTTTTCCGCGAGGTTGCGTAGCACCGGATTCCCACTGCTGAACCGCTTGTGGAGATACGCCCACGAGCTCGGCCAGCTCTGACTGGTTCAATTTAAGCTTTTCGCGCCCCTCGCGAATTATCCGCGCAATGTCCATGCCATCATAATACAAGCAATTCTTGCACCCCGCTTACAAGTTTCTCTTGACATATACAAGTTAAACTTGTAATAATATCTCTCATTGGAAATCTTCAAGCAAAAAAGGTTCACCTCATCAGGAGACCACAAAGCAATACCGCTTATCGTCGAACAAATGGTTCCGCACTCTGAAAGACCGTAGACGTATCGGGTAACTATCAGCACCAGCCTGTGGCACAGGTATTTACACAAGGACAGTATGCAACATGCTAGAAAATTTTAAGGAAGGAGTCGGAGCGTAACCAATGAGAACGGGTATCAGAAGATCAGGCATCGAAAAGAACGATATGCGCTTGCCTCTTGAGCGTTGGGAGTATGGAAATCCAGAAGCGGTTGCAGAGCGCAGGCAGGGTAGATCATGCCACGGTTGCCGGTATGAGTCGAAAATCCGGATAGGGTGGAATAACCTGGAGTTCTGTGAAAAAGGGCGAAAACACGGCGTTCGTTGTACATTTTTTTCAAAAAAGGGAGTATGACAAATGAAGTTTAATGATCCGCAGCATGCATTGAGCTGGGCATATGAAACCACTAGTCGTCCGATCGTAAAAATCTCATCCGTTAATGCAATGCGTGGGCCTGACAGAGCAGGGGAGGGTGGCGCAAATGGCGAATTGACCGCACACGATCTTCACGCGCAGGCAGCGCTGATTCTAAGCTTATGCAATCGCATATTATCCGATCTGCATATGGCGTACATAAATGTTCAATTCGGCCGGGAAGCGAGCGGGTTCGATCTGCTCAGTCGCCACCTCGCTGCAAATTTTGGGACAGGAATCCACAACCGTAGAGGTATCGAGCAGATAATTCGCGCCTACTGCGGCCAAAAGATCGGATTGCGTGAAATCAGGAAAACTATGGCTTGTGGAATGCTCAAGGCGGCCTCATTGCGTAATCGTGGTTATGACGCACTCGATCTGATTCATGATCAGGCGATGGATATGCTGCAAAGGGAGATGGAAAGCCGCGGTTTGCTGCGGAGCCCGGTGGTCAGTGAAATAGCGTGATTAGATGAGATCAGAAGAAGATCGAGCTGGTGCGCTGTAAACATCTTGCACGGCTCGGTCCTGATCCCTCGCCGGTTCGGAATGGGGTTCTGTAACGATTCTGCTTTCTTTTCGGGTTGGGTACGCCACCGCACAGAATTAGCCCGCTGATTATGCAATTCTCAACTTAAGTGGTATGAACACAGACAGAACAGGAGTACCGGGCCTGTTTTATCACAGATAATCTACCCTCGAAGAACTTACATATGAGAGAGAAGACGACTATCGTTTCAGTAGGAGTGAGCGGACTCGTAATAGCAATGCTTGCGGGATGCGGTACCCGCACCGCGCAGGAAGACGTCAGATCCATTGACTGGTATGAGTCGCATGCAACGGAACGAGCTGAAAAGTTAAAAGATTGCATGACCAATCCACGTACGTTGGATGCAACGCCCGATTGTGTCAATGCGAGCCGTGCTGAAAATAACATTAAAGCAACGACTAAGTGGGCTACGCCAGACGAAGGTGTCCGAACTGAGCCATCTATAAGAAATTAAGAACGAACAGAAGGATGCTGTCTTTCCGTGAGGTAAGATAAAACACGAAGTAAACGGAGGTTGGCGGCGGTTGGTCCGAGCGCCGCGTTACGGCTGCTGAGCGAGTGGGGAACGTGAAGCATGGCTCGCAGTACGCTTCATCAATTTGCTCAATTCACGCAACCACAGCACGGAACTTGCTACCCCTGCGCAAAGCAACCAGTCCCGCAAACTCAGACTGACAGTGGAGAATGCGTGCTGTAGAAATGGCACGTAAATTACGACGATCTGCAGCAGGAGTGACAGCAGAATCGCACTCCACAGCCATTTATTGGAGAATAAGCTGACGAATGCGCTCTGTTCATCAGAACGCGCATTCAGCACATTAAAGAGGGAAAACAACACCAGAGTGTTGAAAGCCATTGTTTGCCCATAGCGCATGCTGCCCGAGCCTTCTATAAAACCGTGCGGCAGGCTGGCATCGAGCACCAGCAGCGTTCCCGCTGCCGTGATTACACCTACAAAGACGATGCCGAACCACATTTCAGATGTTATTACACGTTCGCCCTTTGCCCGGGGAGGTCTGCGCATGACATGGGCTTCTGGCGGATCAATGCCCAGTGCGAGGGCGGGAGCTCCATCTGTTACGAGATTAACCCACAGGAGTTGCGTTGCCAGCAGGGGCAGCACAATAAGCTCGTCCTCTGCCTGCAACCCGATGACATTTGCAAGCAATACACCAAAAAACATCGCGAGCACTTCTCCTATGTTGGACGAGAGCAGATAGCGTAAAAATTTTCGAATATTGGAGAAGATGGTACGGCCTTCTTCCACCGCCGCCACGATCGACGCAAAGTTGTCATCTGTGAGAACCATGTCAGCCGCCTCCCTGGAGACGTCCGTTCCTGTGATTCCCATGGCCACTCCAATATCCGAAGTTTTCAGGGCGGGCGCGTCGTTTACGCCATCGCCGGTCATCGCAATGACTTCACCCCCTCGCTGTAGCGCTTTGACAATCCAGAGCTTGTGTTCCGGGTTCACGCGCGCATACACGGAAACTTCCTTTACGGTGCGATCCAGTTCCTCATCCGAGAGTTGCTCAAGTTTTGCACCTGTAACAACTTGTTTATCTCCAGCTATTCCCAGCTGCGTGGCAATAACGGTTGCGGTTACAGGATGATCGCCTGTGATCATTATCGGCCTGATACCGGCAGCCTTTGCCTGGCTGACGGCGTTTTTCGCTTCCTCGCGCGGAGGATCGATCATGCCGATCAGCCCTACGAATACGAGATTGTACTCAATGCTTTCATCCCCTCCATTGGCTTTGAACGCATCAGAGGGGACGGACCGGAATGCGACACCGAGAGAACGTAATGCCTCAACTGCCAATTCCTCATTCAGCTTCAGGATCTCGCTGCGGCGCTCTGGAGTTAGCGACCTGGTTTCTTCCCCCACCAGTTCAAAGGAGCAGTGGCCGAGCAATGCATCGGGCGCTCCCTTGGTAAAGACAAGCAGGCATTCGCGTTTTTTTGCATCGGCATGTAGCGTCGTCATCAATTTACGCTCTGAGGAGAAGGGAAGCTCGCCCACACGCTCGAATCGTGCATCCAGTGCATCAGCTTCCACTCCTGCCTTGCGCGCCGCGACGATAAGTGCTCCCTCGGTCGGATCGCCCTGTACCCTCCATCCATCCGCATCATGCTGCAATATAGCGTTACTGGCTCTGTCGGCGATGGTCAGGGCGCGCTCAAGCTCATGATGCAACGCGCCTTCAATCCTGCCATCCGCTTTATCTTCTATGACACCTGGGGCAGCTTGAAGCGAATTATCCGGATATTCTTTATTATCCCCAGGACTGCAGCGGCGCACCTCGCCTTTGGGTGAATAGCCGGTACCTGTCATTTCGATGCGTCCACTTGCCGTAACAACTACCCGGACTGTCATTTCATTTTTTGTCAGGGTGCCTGTTTTGTCGGAAGCGATAATGGTTGCGGAACCAAGCGTTTCGACTGCGGGGAGATGGCGTATTATTGCATTTCTGCGCGCCATGCGTTGGACGCCTAAGGCAAGTACAGCTGTTACCACGGCAGGTAAGCCTTCGGGTATGGCGGCAACGGCAAGGGCTACTCCCAGTATGAGGACGTCTATAAATACAGCCGGACTGCTTACATTCCCTACGAGAATAATTGTGATAATCATGATAACGGCAATTGCCATCACGATTATTCCAAGTAGTTTGCCGACGCGCGCAAGTTCTTTTTGCAACAACGTTGTCTCTGGCGGCACCGTTGCCAACATTCCTGCGACATGTCCCATCTGGGTTTGCGCGCCGATTGCCACTACCAGTGCATGTGCATGGCCGAAAGTAACAGCGGTTCCACTAAAGATCATATTATGGCGATCCCCAAGCTCGGCCTGTCCCATGATGAGCTCCGTATCCTTGGACACCGGCAGACTCTCGCCAGTGAGTGCCGCTTCAGTTGTTTGCAGTCCGGTGGTTTGAATAAGCCGCGCGTCCGCAGGGATGGTATCGCCTTCTTCGACGAGAATGATATCGCCAGGCACCAGTTCTGCTGCAACAACAGAACGTTGTACACCGCCGCGGATGACCTTGGCACGTGCTGCCGACATCCGGCGTAAGGCAGCGACTGCTTCTTCCGCCCTGGCTTCCTGAATGTACCCCATGATCGCGTTGAGCAGCACCACCGCAAAGATAGCGATTGCCTCATAAGGCAAAGCGGATTCGCGTTCATAAAGCCACAGGCCTGCCGAAATTGCTGTTGCAATCAGCAGAAGGATAACCAGTACATTCTGGAACTGAGCGAGAAACTTTTGCCAGCGGGGAACAACTTTTCCGGGCGGCAATTCATTTCTGCCGTATCTATCCAATCGGGCCAGTGCTTCTGTATCGCTCAAGCCAAGCTGGGTATTCGTTTCGTAGGCGGAGGCCAGTTCCTGAATGGATTGCTGATAGGAGTCTTTTTTATTTTGCTCGGATGTATGCAATATTCATCTGCCTGCTTCTTGTTTTCCTTATTCGTTCCGTAACATAAGGGGCCTTGAACAGATACTTGCTGGCGCAACCAGATACCGGATGCTGGCGAAAAGGTAGTGATAATCGGCACTGCGCCTTGGAACGATCGATTTTAATTGCAATTCGCTCACCTAGAGGTTTGTTCAAGAGATCCTTGTACTGAAGATAGGCTGGAAAAAATAACAGGGTGGCGGAAGCAGGGGTTAAGGGGTTACATAGATAGCTAACAAAAGATCGGTGGATCGGGTGTTCCAGGGATGAGCTCTCTCTATACATGGAGAAGCTTTTCGAATTTTCTTTGAAGAAAGCGGCCCGTCAATAGGGCAACAGAGTGTTTTGATCGTACCAGGGGGAGGAATTGGTACGATCTTTGAGTTTGAGAACTGCTACAACTAATGTTGTTCGACCGAACCGCGCCACGCTCCGGTTTCCTTTCCGTGGCTTTCGAGAAATTCCTTGAAGCACTGGAGATTTTCGCTCGTACGCGCCTTTACTGCCCCCAGAGCGTCCCCCAGTCCTTCAAGGAAGCCCTGCGGTCCATAATCCATCTTCAGCACCACTCGGGTTTTTGAGTCTGAGATTCCATAGAAGCTTACAATACCCGAATTTTTGGCACCACTCGTGCTATGCCAGGCGATCCGCTGATCGGGAACCTGTTCCGTAATCTCGGCATCCCATTCTTCTTCCTTGCCTGCGATCTCTGCCCGCCAATGCAAGTGGGTATCATCGATCTGTCGTACTTCGCGCACACCTTTCATGAACCTGGGAAATTCTTCAAATTGGGTCCATTGATTATATGCAGTACTAACCGGCACATTGACTTCGACGAAGTTCTCCACAGTCGATGTGTAGCCGGGGTCCCTCGATCTCCTGAATGTTTTCGATAACATCATTCCCCCTGCAACAACTGCGGCGAGTGTCACTATTCTTCCTAGCATTTTTACCTCCTGTGAACTTGATTTCATTGGCACAAGCCGGATTTTTCCGAGGCAATGACGTATCTTAACTTTATAAAAAATTAATGATATTCAGGATAATAGGTTTCACGAACCATAGAATTCTGTGCGGTTGTGCACGTATTCCCAAATTTCTCGGACATGGTCTGTTAACACTTGTATTCCCCGGTACGCTGCCTGCCCATAACGGGTAAAAGTAACTGAATCAAGAAGACAGTTCTTGGACAGGGAGAAGGTCGGCTGCCATAAATCCCGATTGCGCAGATCCTCAAGGAACGACGATCAGATTTCTATTATGGCTTTCAAGGGCAGGTGATCCGATGCAATCCGCGCGAGGCCGCTGGTATGAGCTTCGAGGCTTTTCAGTCGGCGGCGCGGATGCACCCACAGGCGGTCCAGCGCCATGAAAGGTCTTTGCGCGGGAAATGTGGCGCAATGAGGGGGACGCTTGAAGTGAGCGTGCAGCCAGCGAAGAGGGCGTCCCCACAGGAACCATTCATTGAGATCGCCCATTAACACGTAGATCTCCGTAAGACGGACTTCAAACAGCTTGAGCAAGTGGCGTACCTGCTGCCGTCGTTCCCAGGGTCGCAGGCCGAGGTGGGTTGCAACCACATGCACTTGACGCTCGTTCCAGGCAAGGGTGACATCGAGCGCTCCCCGTGGCTCCCGCCCGGGCAAGGTAAGATCTATCCGATTTACCGCCACGACCGGAAGCCTCGTTAACAGGGCGTTTCCATAGTGATGTGTACGGCGCACCAAGGTTGGTCCGGCAATGGCGGTGAGCCCAGTCTTCGCTGCGAAATAATCCAGCAGGTCATAACCTTCAACCTGGTGGTGCTCTACTTCCTGCAGAGCAACTACATCCGCATTCATCTCCTGCAGAACGTCTATGGTGCGGTCAGGTTTAAAGTGTCCGTCAGCGCCGATACAACCATGTATATTGTAGGTGGCTAATGTCATCTGCATATAATTTCATGAATTCCCGTTTTCCTGCCCGAACAGGTGTTTAGACTGAAAGCTGCCGGGCTGAAAGCAGGGAGCCAGCGCCTGGTTAAGCTTCAGTCAGACTGAGTAACTGGCGAAGCGTTCATCGCTTCGCGCCGTCGGTTCACCCATCTCCAGCATGTCCATGCGATAACGATTATGATCGCAGCAACGGCAACCAATGCGGCAAACGCGGGCAGGTCAGGTTTCTGGATAGTGGCAGCCAGCTGATCCGTAAAAACGGATATGCCAGTTATCCCTGGCAGCAAGCCTGCTGCGCTTCCCAGCATAAAATCCCGGAAACGGATCCGCGACGCTCCTGCAACGACATTGACGACCGTGAATGGAGCAAGCGGTATAATCCTGAGAGTGATGATAGTCATCAGACCGCGTCGGGCCAAGCGTTTGTTCAGTTCCCTGATTTTTTTTCCGGCAAAGCGCCAAACTGTGTGGCGTCCTACCAGATGGCCTATACCATAGCTGGAGGCCGCACTCAATAGTGCCCCCGTCATCGAGTAGAGAAAACCGTACCAGGGGCCGAATACCAGCGCACATACCACGATAAGCACAGTGAGGGGAAATGCAACCAGGCCACCGAGAAGGAATATAGCGAGCGTAATGAATGGAGCAGTTGGAGCGCGCTCGAATTCGGCGGCAAGCGTTACCAGGGTACTGACGTCTATCCATTCCTTGAGTGGCGACCAGCGCCATGCGGCTGCGAGCGCCAATACACTGACTAGTATCGAAACGATGAAACCAATGTGACTTCGCGCAGGGGCGCGTTCTCCCTCGGGAATAAGCTTTGCCATCAGCAGGCTCGCATCGAGCGGTTTGTCCGGGTCCACGATATCCTCGTCCGGCACCAGGGCATCCACATCGGTGGTGACTCGAAACTGCCACGGACGTACGGTACGGCCATGACCTCGCAATGCTTCAATCGTTTGTATCAACGACCCTTCCTGCGCGAGGCGCTCCTCGATTCTGTTGGTGTCCATGTCTAAATGTTCGGCAAGCAGGCGGGTTCTAAAACCCGCTATTGCCCGGCCTATATCCTCTCTGCCATTCGCTTCAAGCATAAGATCGCATTCGGTATCCAGTCCCATGGAGCGATTATTGAGATTGGCTGATCCGATACGCAGCCGCTCATCGTCAATGATGATGATCTTGGAGTGGACGTTGACGCACTCGTTGACAAGCCCGGGTATGCACGGCTCGTAAAGGGCCAGGCGGTGGTACCGGTCTGCGGCAACCAGGCGCTTGAGCAAGCGCTCGCGCAGCACATCCATCGTGTATTGCGATAGCCAGCCGACTGTCTGTTCCGCCAGCAGCATGACAACTTCCGGTCCGTGCTCTTCCTCCAGTCGCCGAACCAGTGCATCCGCTACGATGTGGGTAGTAAAATACTGCGCTTCGATGTAGATGCTATCGCGCGCGGAAGCGATCAGATCCAGCACCAGCCGTTCCACCTCACGCACTTCTTTCTGGTTTTCATATTCGGGAACAGTGCGGGCGATCGCAACCTCGATGTTCTCAATGTCGGGTGTAATATAGTCGGGCCAATAATTTCCCCTAGTCCTGATCCTGGGCGCGGAGAGTTTCTGCCCGGTCGCGCGGAACCAGCGCTCACGCGCCAATTCTCCCAGAGCGGTGGCGATCGGTCCGGAAACCATCATCTGGATATCGTGATAAGGCTGCGGTATGGGTTCTGTCAGCAAATCCCTGCGGCGCTCATCACACGCCGCATGCTCAGAGGTGTCCCAACGACCCAGCGTCAGGTCCAATCCACCCACGAATGCCACCTGGTCGTCAACCACCACGACTTTCTGGTGATGAGAGGCCCCGATGGGGTGATGATCATCAAGATGAAAATGCAAGCGTCGGTGGCCATTCCATCGTTGTTTATAGAGAGGAAGCCATTCGCGGTCAGATGCAAACAGCATGACGAAATCCCAGTCGAGGACATGAACGTGGAGATTTCTGTTACGCTTGACCAGGCTGTTGAGGAAGTCACCGAGGGTGATTGGCCAACCATCGGGTTCCTCATCCCGTACCAGTTTCAACCTGCTGTCGATGTCCCAGGCCATGATCAATACGGAACGGCGAGCGTGTTTTACCGTTTCCCGGAAAGCACGAAAAAAATCCGCTCCATCAACGATAAAAGCAGCCTTGTCCGCGTGCTCGATGCGCCAGCAGTTATTCCCCGGCTTCAGGATGGATGATCCGTTCATTGCTTTTGAGATTTGCACCGGGAAGTATGATAAAGACTTTTGCAGGGCTTAAAACTTGCACCCTTGCACGGGCGGCGGTTAGAGGCTCTGTGAGCAAGCTGAATTCCTCCAGACCGCTGACAGCTGCAATATGAGCAAGCAATTCCGGTCCACCTGCCGCGTCAATCTCTTCGAGTTGAGCTGGGGGTTCTCCAGGATGGAGCGTTTCAAACAGAGCGTGGTTATAGTTGGAGGGGAGGGTTACTTCTATTCGCTGCGCCCCTTCCAGTAGCGGGGGTATTGATTCAATCGTTTCACGTCCACGCCAGGGCAATTTGATCAGCGGTTCTTTTTCCATTTCAAAGTTATCCTATGGCTGAGAAGCTGCTTCGCCCTTAAAAATAACTCAGCACCCGGCATGATTCGCGGTCTACTGGCATCCTGTCATGGCCGTTCGTTGCGCACGGCAAAGTCCCCGATGGGGGATTACGGATGAGTCCGCTCTGGAATGCCGAGGTTATACCATGGGCGATGAAGGCGATAATGCCTGAGCTATCGCTTCGTGTTCCGTTCGTTTTCGTACATAAAGGGCACGGACTTGATAATGGAAAATGAAGCGCTCTCGCTGTGAACGGTGAGCGAAGCGCTTGCCACCGGATGAGGGGAGAGCTAGGATTGGATGCGAAAAGATGCGGCTTCGGTATATCGGGTGGAAGCTCTCACAGCGCGATTCGAGGGGTTCCGACAGTGCAAGCTGAGTAACAGCTACCAGTTATCCAGTACATTCAATCGCATTCGCAAGGTCTCGATTTCATCCAGTAACTGCAGGGCAAGCGCAACTCCCGCAAGGTTGATGCCAAGATCGCTTTGCAGCCGGAGTGCCATTCTGGCACGACGCATCTGTGTTCCGGTGAAGCGCCAGCAATGCGGTTCACGCTCTTCCGCCATAATCTGCGGGGTGATCAACCCTTCATCCACCAATTCGATGATATAGCCACTTTGTACCGAGCATGCGTGACTGAGCTCCGTCAGTGTCAATGCATTCTGTTCATCGATAAGAGTTACCGATAGTTCCAGCGGCGGTGAAGGCGCGTTGTTTCGATGACCGTTTTTGTTGCTCATGTCTGCATTCCCAGTTTGGCCCGCGGGTTGAACGATTTGAATTGCTCTGCCATGCTGCGGTAAAAGGCCTTGTCTCTTTCATCGGTGGCAGGGGGCGGTGCAATGCGCAATACGGCGTAGAAATCCCCCGGCGTTTTACCGGGAATACCGCGTCCTCTCAATCGCAGCTTCCGTCCGGTAGTGGAATCAGCAGGTATTTTCAAGTCAACCATTCCTTCCGGAGTGGGAATGGTGACCGTTGCACCCAGGGCCGCTTCCCACGGTGCCACGGGCAGGTCAAGATAGACGTCGTACTCATCCACTCGGTAGATCGGATGGGAGCGAAATTCGACTTCCAGATACAGGTCGCCCGCTTTTCCCTGACCGTGCCCGGGTGCACCTTTACCCGTGAGGCGAATGTATTGCCTGGGGCGAATACCACGGGGGATAACCACATTCAATTTATGTTCGCGGGTCGATACATGTCCTTCTGCATCCACCTCCGGCACTTGCAGCGAAATGGTGCGGGTGGCGCCGTGATAGGAATCTTCCAGATCGATCATTATCTTGGCGTACCGATCCTCGCCAGGGGCATGAAAGAAAGCTCCACCAGGTCCTCCATGGGTTTCTCCTCCACGTCTCGCCTGCTCTGCACGAAAACTGCGCCCAAACAGGGATTCGAAAAATTCGCTGAACTGGGAAGCATCCGCTCCTGTAAATCCCTGTTGCGAAAACTCGAAGCCGGCGTTCCAATCCGGTGGAGGACGAAATTCCTGATCGGCTTTCCAGTTTGTGCCAAGGCGGTCATACGCTACGCGCTTCTCCGGATCCTTGAGCACTTCATAGGCTTCACCCAATTCCTTGAAGCGGGCTTCCGCCTGCGGATCCTTGCTGACATCCGGATGATATTTGCGTGCCAGTTTCCGATAGGCGCGCTTGATATCATCCTGTGAGGCATCACGGGGGACGCCCATGATTTTGTAATAATCCTTGAATTCCATTGCGATTACAGCGGAAAGAGGCCGTTATGGGAGCGAGACTTCAAGCATAGCCAATCCCGCCGAAGAATGTAACTACCGCCGCACCAAACTTTAGCCGAAATGGTTCGTTTAATAGCGACCTGAAGCAGGATCACGAGCAAGGGCATTGCAGACGTAGCGTAGCCTGCTGCTGCCGCCGGGTCCCGCTCGGGTATCCGGATTACCGTTTCATTCCTTGTTATAAAGACTTATGAGTCAGTCCATGAGGACATTCGCCATCATAATCAGTGCCCCATTTTTTGGCCCGCCAAGCGAGCGCCAGGAGTAATAATCCCGAAACGATAGCGTACATGGCAATCATCCAAACCAGCGCCAGTGCGCCGGCACCGGGGAAGAAGAATACGAACGCACCGAACGCAATGGAGATGATGCCGTTGAGAATCAGGAATCCTTCCCCGCGGATGACCTTGCGTAACCGGATGGCCATTGCAATATCCACAATCCCGCTTGCCAGTGCGGTTGCTCCTATTATCAGCACGAGCACTACGGCCGTCAGGTCGGGAAGCATGAACGCTGTTACACCCGCTCCAATCCCTACCACTCCCCACAACAGCATCAGCCACCAGTCATGATGGGTTTTCCTGCCTTGGAATGCTGCTACAGAGGATACCACCCCCTGAATGAGAGCATAGGCAGCAAACATGACAAGCAGCCACAGGAGCGTGATTCCAGGCCAGAGTGCTGCCAGGATGCCGAACACCAAGGATATGGCGCCCCGGAGCGCCAGCGAGCGCCAGGATTTAGAAAACAGTTCGTTCATGATACTACCTCTCTTTTTTCAAAGTGACAGTGACGTGTACAAAGAATGAACATGCAGCGCATTTAATGGCAATCCGCAAGGTGCTGAATTGCCGGACTTCTCCGCAATTTTAGAAAATCCATTTATCACTAAAGAAAAAAATGCCCCGCAGCGTTCAGTGTTGACATCTTCCATTAATTCAGTGACTGATGCCGTGCGTTAACCGACATAAGACGAATGGGTACAATGGGTACAATGGGTACAGGGGAAAATCCGCCCGTTATGTGCGGTGGGGCACAGCCAGAAGGCCGATGATTACGGTAAGGTTGAAATCAATTCAAACTTGACGACAGAACTTGACGACAGTCATCCCGCTTTGGAGGGCGTTTCGGTTTATGCCTGTCAACATGCGACTATGGGTGAATGATGGCCACGGATAAAAAATCTCCCTCCAGGCAGATACGGGGACGCGAGGAAACGGGAACGCTGACAGAAAAGGTGGATTTGCCCAAGCCGGAACCGGGCGGCGAGGATCAGACAGAGCATCAGATGTTGTTGCCGCATGAGCGCGACGAGACAACTCGGCCAGCCGGTACGAGCCACCGAGGGGATGAACACTCACGTGAGATAATCGAACAGGCGCATGACGATACGAAGCAGGGTCTGAAGGATACAGACCGGCGTGGAATACCATCCGATATAGTTGATTCTGATATCCCGGCAGCAGATGATATTCCCGGAGTCTCCCGCGACAGAAACGTAAAGAAACATTGATGTGCTTGCATTTTGTGCTCATCCAGCAGTGGATGAGCAGAACAGAAAGATAAAAAACTATCATTTCAGTGTTCTCAACCAGACAAGCTGAGGCAGGTCAATGAAAACTGTTAAACGCGTTCTTACAGGTGCAACTGTATTTGCATTTGTCCTGGCAGGTGTTGCCTCCACTCCTGGTTTTGCTCAAACAGGATCAGGGCCATCCTCTACTCCTGCTGCGCTCCCACCTGTGCAATCACAAGGCCAGACCGAATATTTGACGGGAGGGGTCGGCGCGGATGAGTCGGAGGCAATATTGCAGGAAGCACGCGCCTGGCCCCTGGTGCTTGAGCTTGCCCAGAATGGGCCGACCCGTGCTGCCTATATCAGTGATGTTAGCGTTAAGATCAAGGACGGGTCTGGGAAGATAATTCTCGACACGATTACCGAAGGGCCCTTTCTGCTTGTAAGGCTCGCGCCTGGAAGATATTCCCTCGATGCTTCTTATGAATCGAAGACGCTTCATCGTGATGTGAGCATAGGGAAAGGGGGCAGCAACAGGATAATCTTGCTGTGGCCCGCTCCCGGAAACGAGAAAGACGGTTGATAGTGGACTAAACAGCTAAGAGGCGCCTTCAGAGATTTATCAGGAATGATCCTGGATGCGCATCCCTTGAACGGCAGGAGTTATGAGGAGTTATGGACAAAGCCTGTAGCCCAGTCTGTCCAGGCGGTTGTGAAACCAGTCGATAGTCAGTTTCCCCTGCCTGTTGCGGGTGCTAGAGGCTGAACCGCGAACGGGAGCTGGAGTTTCCTCAGATTTCTTCGTTTCCCCTCTGTCGCTTTTGTCCGGTTCCGGCGAGGGTGCCGCATGACAGGAATAACGATTCTGACTGCGCTTCGCTGTCAGTCGATCGATTCAAGTCGGTATTCCCATCCGCATAAAGCGACAGCTGTTCCGGGCCGGACTGGCCTCTGAACTTGATCGGCTGTCGCAAATAATACGTCTTGCCATGACAATGAATAAAATATCTGGCTCTGCCTTTATCTTTATGGCAGCACTCAGCTTGCTATTGCCAGTGATCTGGGCAGGCCAGGCTGGGGCGGAAGAACAGGCAACCCCGCCTACACTTACTCCCGCTCAAGCCAAGCGGACGTTATCGATTCTTCAGGACGATGCAAAGCGCGCAGAGCTCGAACAGACGTTAAGGGCAATCGCACAAGCGACGGCGGAAGCGCCGCTGGCAAACACGTCAGACGAAGTTTCCGCGCCCGCTGCAACTTCTGATTCTGACCAATCTCCTGCTGCCGTACAAACTAATGGAGCCTCGTCATCCGGCACTCCACCGGGAGGAGGTGTTCCCATCGAAATCGCCAAGGGTGGACTTGTCGCCCAGGTATTCGATCTCATCGGCGAGCGGCTGCACATCGTTGGGAATCAGTTACGGACAGCCGTTCAAACACTTCTCCAGATAAGAACGGTGGGCGATTGGTGGCAGCACAATCTGGGTGTGCCGGAACGCCGTGCCATTGTCCTGGAGGCGTTATTGGAGGTTGCTCTCATACTTGGCGGGGGACTATTTGCCGAATGGGTCCTGAGAAGGGCCCTGCGGCACCCGCGGAGAATGATTGAAGACCGTGCAGCGGTTCGCCAAAACGCGATCGACCAGCAGATTGATCGGCAAAGGGACGACGAGGAAAGGGCGAAAGAAAAAGTAGGGCCGGAGAAGGAGGTGGACCAGGCCGCTCCTCATCTTCAATCTGCGACGAGCATGCATGCTGCCCCTGGCCTGGGTACGGGTGGTAGGGCAACGGCTGTCGACAGGCATTGGAGCCTGTTGCGTCGCTTTCCATTTGCTCTGAGTTACTGGTTGCTCGAATTGGTTCCAGTGGGGGGATTCGTGACGGGAGCCACTCTGCTCCTGACTGCGTTCGGCGGAAGATCGTCAATATTCTACACGACCACGATTCCGCTCATCAGCGCTTATGCCACTACGCGAATCGCACTGAGTATCGGTCATCTCATGGCATCACCAGTCGGACAGCGTTTGCGCCTGATGCATATCAGTGACGAGGCCGCAAATTTCCTGAATCTCTGGTTGCGACGCATTGTCATCGTCGCTGTTTTTGGTACTGCCATTGCCGATATCGCCCTTGAAACCGGCGCAACCCTCGACACTCATGACGCGCTTTCCAAACTGGTGGCTCTCATTGTCCATATCATGCTGCTGATAATGATTTTTCGCAGCCGCAAGGAAGTGGCAGCCGCGATCCGTGGTTCCGCCGAAAACAGTCAAGTCCTGGCCGGGTTGCGGAGGCTGCTGGCTGATAGCTGGCTTTTCGTGGCAACGTTTTTTATCGTGGGCGCCTGGCTGTTGGGGTCGATGGGAACGGAAAATGGGTTTCAGCAGGTGCTCCACATCTTTGCGCTATCAGCCGTGGTTATTATCAGCGCGAGCCTTGCGTCGATCTTTGTTCTGGGCGCAATCGACCGTGCATTCATTGCCGACCGGAAAAATACGCCGGAGCAGCAAGGACAGCAGTTATTCGAAGGATCAGCCGAAGCTGGAACAAAAAGCCCTTATCACCTGCTGATACATCGTGCGGTCTCATTGTTGATCACTGTTGTTACCGGACTCGTATTGCTTCGGGTTTGGGGAGTGGATACTTTGTCCTGGTTTGAAAGTGGATCCGTTGGCCGGCGTGTGGCTTCGGCTGTTGTTACAATCACAGTTACCTGTGCTTTGGCACTGGCGGCATGGGAGTCATTGAATACTGCGATCTGCCGACGCATCGATCGTTGGGGGAAGGCTGGCGATATTGCTCGTGCCGCCCGCCTGCGTACCCTCCTGCCCATGCTGCGCACGACCATGTCCGCTGTCTTTATCATGATAGTTCTGCTTGCTGCACTGGATGAGCTTGGCATCACCATTGCGCCCCTGTTGGCCGGCGCCAGTATCATCGGAGTTGCATTAGGTTTTGGTTCACAGAAGCTGGTGCAGGATTTCATCACCGGAATTTTCCTGCTCATGGAAAATGCCATCCAGGTTGGCGATTTCATCACAGTGGCTGATCTTTCAGGATCGGTCGAGCATTTGTCGATCCGCACCGTCCGGCTGCGCGCCCCGGATGGAGCGTTGCACGTGGTTCCGTTCAGTTCGGTTTCAACCGTTACCAACACCAATCGCGGCCTCGGGAACGCTTCGATCAGAATTAGCGTGACCGCCGATTCAGATGTCGAGAAGGTGTTCGCTGCTATCAGAAGTGTCGTGGATGATATGCGAGCCGATCCACATTTCAAGGATCTCATCCTGTCGGACGCTGATATCTGGGGCGTCGACCAGATGGACGGGTTCATGATTACCATTCTTGGACAGATACGAACTCTGGATAAAGGCCGATGGCCAGTACAGCGCGGCTTCAACTTACGTATTCTGGAGCGTTTCCGTGAGTCGAACATCCGGTTCGTCAATCCTCAGGAGCGGCAGCTGGTAATAGAGAAAGAAGAAACCGGGGTGGGTAGCGCGCAATTCAATTCATCGGAATGCGCGGGAGACACCGGCATTCATGCCGGCGAGGGATAGCGCGTCACGCAAGGCGTGACCTGTTCCCGCATCCTCCTTTCTTGAAAAGCTATCCTTACAGAATGTTGGTATAATGCGTGAATGGAAGTCAGGCGCGCCTACAAATTCCGGTTTTACCCTACGCCAGAGCAGGAAGTGATTCTTGCCCGGACGTTCGGCTGCGCGCGTTTTGCCTACAACCACATGCTTCGCCAGCGCACTGACGCATGGTTTCAGCGAAAGGAGAAGGTCAACTACAACCAGACTTCCGCGATGCTCACGGCGCTCAAGAAAACACCGGAACATGTT
>Ga0182738_1000416_pt1 | contig 62263 bp, 58 predicted proteins | sample eDN5th30CBELigMG_FD_128876 | JGI IMG/M metagenome (GOLD analysis project Ga0182738, IMG submission 128876) | Enriched Miracle-Growth compost microbial communities from Emeryville, California, USA - eDNA 5th pass 30_C BE-Lig MG (version 2)... ... | reverse complement strand
GCTCGCGTGTCTCCGGCACGGACCAGAGTTCAGAAAGTACAATATAAAGGGAGGAAACATGACATTGGCAGAGGCGCTCGCCGCCGAGCGAGAGAAACAACGCCACGAGGCCGAGGATGCCGCGACGAAGCGGGAAGTCGGCCGGGCGGTGCTGCAAGCGTTGGCCCAGCGCCTCAACGCCGAGCCGCTGCCGAGCTGGTTCTTCATCTCCAAGGGCGACGAGATTCTCGTCGCCCACGCGAGAAACAGCACCACGTCGCGCCAGCACGTCGGCACCTGGTCGGTCGCCGACGACATGCGGCTGGTGTTCGAGGACGAAAGCACGGAGTGGATCACGGCCGAGAGCTGCGCGCGCGTCCTCGACGATGCGGTGAAGATCACCGCCAGGTTCATCGTCGAGGCGGAGAGCCGCGTGCAGCCCGTGGTGCACGAGCTAAGTCAGCTTCCGCTCCCGCATCCCCAACGCGCCTCCTGATGGATACGCGGCGGATCACTCCGCCGCGATCATCGCCTCGACGGCGGCATCGTGGGCGGCGCCGTCCGTCTGCAGCATGCCGAGCGCATGCAGGTAGACCTCGAGGACGGCATCCTCCTCCTGGCGCTCGTTGGCGCTCTTCTTGCGCAGCCTGACGACCTGGCGCAGCACCTTCACGTCGAAGCCGAGGCCCTTCGCCTCGAGAAACTTGTCGCGAATATCGCCGGCGAGTGCCTTCTTCTCTTCCTCGAGCCGCTCGATCTGCTCGACGAGCTGGCGCAACTGCTTCTGCGCCGAGGCCTGTAGCGTCGTCATGCCTTTACTCCCCGCATGGTGATGAGAGAAAACGCTATTCGTGCCGCCTTGCCGCTTCAAGGCGGACGCACGCGCCATCCACTAGGAACTTGGCCGAGGCGTGCGGCGCTTGCGTCACACCTTGCTTTGGACTCGACACGATCTGAGGTGGGACAAAGCTACAGGCCCCGACTTAATCTCTAGATCTGTCATCCCGGGCGAACCCCGGCCTCGAGCCGGGGAAGACCCGGGATCCAGCGCAAGAGGCGCCGCAGGCCCATAGTTTGAGTCTTCGACCGGTCTTCCGCTGGGTCCCGGATAGCCGCTCACGGCGTTCGCGGCTTCCGGGATGACAGACCAATCCATGCGACCGGTGCGAGCGCCTCAGATGGGAACTCGCCGCGGCGTCGCTATCGCATTCTATTTGCGGCTGTCGGAGCTCGACTGAGCGAACTTGGCCTGCGCCTCGGGCGAGGCGTCGGTCTGATAGCGCTGCTGCCATTCGGCGTACGGCATGCCGTAGACGATGGCCCGCGACTCCTCCTTCGACAGGTCGAGACCGCGCTCGGCGGCCGCCTCGCGGTACCAGTTGGAGAGGCAGTTACGGCAGAACCCGGCGAGATTCATCAGGTCGATGTTCTGCACGTCGGTGCGCTCGCGCAGGTGCTGCACGAGACGGCGGAACGCGGCAGCCTCCAGCTCCGTCGTGGTCTCTGGATCGAGCTGTGTCATGCGGTGACCCTCGGCGCGGACGTCGTATAGGGCGGCGTTCCCTCGGTGTCGGTATGGGAGCCGAAGTACTGTACCGCGCGCATCGCCTCGCGGACATCGGCGCGGGCGAATACCGCCCTGACGGCCGTGGCGAGGCGCTGCGCCCAGGCGAGCTGGCCCTCGGGCGTGCGAATGAGGTCCTGCCGGACCTCGACGATCGTGTGCGCCAGCCCGCGGCGGGTGCCGTGCTGCCACATGCAGTCGCCCGCGAGCTTGCCGTCGTAAGGCTCGTTCTCGCCGACGAGGATGCCGCTTTCAGCGCGCAGCGCCTCGAGCAGCGGCACGGAAAGCCGGTAGTCGCGGTCCCATAGGATCGCCGCGTGCCATGGCCGAGGCGCGCCCTTCCAGTTGTCCGTGAAGCTGTGGATGGACAACAGCGCCGGCGGCACGCCCGCGGCGACGCAGTCCTCGATCAGGCTGTCGATACGCTGATGGTACGGCTCGTAGTAGCGGCCGATCCGTTTGGCGCGCTCGGCGGCGTCGAGGCGCCGGTTGCCGGGCACGACGGCGCCGTCGGAGATGCGCATCACCAGGGTCGGGTCGTCGAGGCCGCGATTGACGTCGATGAGCAGGCGGGAAAAGCGCGTCATGATGGCGGGCACGCTCAGCAGCGCGGCCAGATTCCGGGTGACGGCCGCCGCGCCGATATCGTAGCCGATGTGGCGCTCCAGCTCGGCGGCCGGCAGCCCGAGGGTGCCGTACTCGGACGGCAGCGCGTTGGTCGCGTGATCGCAAAGCAGCAAGAGGCCGGCGTCGAGCGGACCCGGGATCACCTCATAGCTGTCGGTAACGAGGGGGCCATCGACAGGAAATTCGTCGTGGCCGTTGGTGTATGGCATGGGGCGAATATAGCCGCGCCGCGCCGCCACGAAAACCACCCGCGTCGGAGCGCCGCTTGACGGGCGAAACGCGATTGCGCAAACCACCGGGCAGAACTGCAACGGGATGAGGCAATGGCGGCACTTGGCGCTCCGGCGTCGCGATCGCGCATCGTAGGCTCCGCAGCGCACTGGGCTCGGCTGCCGGAAGTGCGCCCGCTTGCCTGCGGCCAACCGCAATGCCGCCAAGTTCCTGGAAAACAAACGGTGCGCACCTCTCGCGGGGATCTGCCTCCCGCATCTCGCACCGGCATGATTAACAGCCCTGTCCGCCGTTTCCGGCCGACCTGCGAGGCGAGGTCCGCGGGTCGCGCCGCAAGGTGCCCCGCGCTCGAATTGCATAGGCCAGTGGAGTGAAGCTGCGTGCAGACCCAGCCGGGAGATGGACGACAGCAAGGTGCGCGGCGGCTGGCCGGCATCGTGTTGCTCCTGGCGTTGCTGACACTGCCGTCCAGCGGCGCGCGCGCCGACCTCAAGCTGTGCAATTCGACCTCCAGCCGCGTCGGCGTCGCCGTGGGCTACCAGGACGCCACCGGCTGGGCGACGGAGGGCTGGTGGAACATCGCCTCGCAGACCTGCGAGACGCTGCTCAAGGGCGCCGTTCCCAGCCGCTTTATTTACATTCACGCCCTAGACTACGACCGGGGTGGCGAATGGGTCGGCACGAACTACATGTGCACCGACGACAAATCGTTTGCCATCCGCGGGGTTCAGGATTGTCAGAAGCGCGGCCACAAACGCACCGGTTTCTTCGAAGTGGATACGGGCGAGTCGCAGGAATGGACCATCCGCCTCACCGACCCCGAGGCGAGTGAAAAATGAGACGTAAAAGAAGGGTCAAGGTCGTCGCGACCTTGGGCCCGGCCTCTTCGGCCACGGAAATGATCGAGCGCCTGTTCCTGGCGGGCGTCGACGTCTTCCGCATCAACATGAGCCATTCCTCGCACGACACCGCGCGCACCCTGCAGAACTCGGTGCGTTGGGTCGGCAAGCGGCATCGGCACCCGATCGGCATCCTCGCTGACCTGCAGGGGCCGAAGTTTCGCGTCGGCGAGTTCGCGGGCGGCCGCGTGTTCGTCAACGACGGCGCGATTTTCCGCTTCGAGCGCAGCGACAAGCCCGGCAACTCGGAATCGGTGCACCTGCCGCATCCGCAGATTTTCTCCGCCATCGAGCCAGGCCACGTGCTGCTGCTCGACGACGGCAAGCTGCGCATGCGCGTCATCGAGAAGACGCACGGCTCCATCGCCGCCGAGGTGCTGGTGGGCGGCGCGCTGTCGAGCCGCAAGGGCATCAGCCTTCCCGATACCGTGCTGCCCGTGGGCCCGCTGACCGAGAAGGACAAGGCCGACCTCGCCCACATGCTCAAGCTGGGCGTCGATTGGGTGGCGCTGTCGTTCGTGCAGCGGGGCGAGGACATCCACGAGGTGCGCAAGCTGGTCGGCGACCGCGCGGCGATCCTCGCCAAGATCGAGAAGCCGTCGGCGATCAAGGACCTCGACGCCATCATCGCCGCCGCCGACGGGCTCATGGTGGCGCGCGGCGACCTCGGCGTCGAGATGCCGGTCGAGCGCGTGCCCGGCCTGCAGAAGCAGATCACCCGCAAGGCGCGCGCCGCCGGCAAGCCGGTGGTCGTCGCCACGCAGATGCTGGAGAGCATGATCTCCTCGCCGGTGCCGACCAGGGCCGAGGTCTCGGACGTCGCCACGGCCGTGTTCGACGGCGCCGACGCGGTGATGCTGTCGGCGGAATCGGCCATCGGCCAGTTCCCCCTCGAGGCCATCCAGATGATGGACCGCATCGCCATCGAGGTCGAGGCGGACCCCAGCTACGACGCCATCGTGCACGCGACGCAGACGACGCCGCAGCCGACCGGCGCCGACGCCATCGCCACCGCCGCGCACGCCATCGCCGATACGGTGAAGCTGTCCGCCATCGTCTGCTACACGGCTACGGGCTCGACGGCGCTGCGCGTCACGCGCGAGCGTCCCAACCTGCCGGTGATGGGCCTGACCCCCGTGGAATCGACCGCGCGTCGCCTGTCGCTGGTCTGGGGCATCCATTCGGTGATGACGGGCGATCCGGCGACGCTGACCGATATGGTCAGCAAGGCATGCCGCATCGCCTTCGACGAGGGCTTCGTGCCCCCGCACGGCGGTGTGCTCATCACCGCCGGCGTGCCGTTCGGCTCGCCGGGAGCGACGAACATGATCCGCATCGCCTTCGTGGACGAGAACGGCGCGCCCTCGAACGAGGTGCGCTGAGACTCTTTTGGTCTGACGTGGGCTGAGAGAAGCTTTGTTTGCGGTAGACGTCGCGCTCGCTGAGAGCCGGCGCTCGCGCCGGGGCGCCTTGCGCCCTTACCGCCTACGGCGGTCAAGAGTGACGTTTTCCGAGAAGCTGGTTGGTGGTTATGCGGCTCACCCGAGAGCAGCGCTTCGCTTGGCGGCAAAGCCGCAAGGGCCCAAGGGGCCCCGCGCCTAGTGGCGCGGCCATCAGCTCGCGCGACGACAGCCGCATGCAAAGCTTCCAGCCGCTCGTGTCGCGAGAAAATTAAATCCCTTGGCCCTCGACCTCGACCGACAGCGCGTCGGCCGCGTCCTTGGCGCCTTCCTCGAACGGGTTGATCTTCAGGATCTCCTTGTAGGCCTGCAGCGCGGCCTTTTTCTGCCCCGTCTCGCGCAGGATGTTGGCGAGGCCCTCGAGCGCCTTGTAGTGGTTCGGATCGAGCGCCAGGGCGCGGCGCAGGTCGCCCGCCGCGGCCTCGTAGTTGTTCTGCAGGAACTGCACGTAGGCGCGCCTGTTCCAGCCTTCGGCATAGCCGGGCGCCAGCTCGACGACCGCATCCAGAAATTGCAACGCCAGATCGTTCTTCTTGTCGTCCAGTGCCTTCGCTGAGCGCGTCATGAGCACGCTGATGGTGTCGCTGCCCGATTGCAGCCACAGCCTCTCGATGGTCTCGGCAATGGGTGCCGCCTGCGTGGCGTCGGGCGCCTTGGCGAGATGCGCGTAGAGCTCGGCGAGCATCTCGTCGCGATCCTGCGGCACCGGCTTGCCGGCATCGGCCTTCGGCTTGGCGGAGGGGAAGACGGCGCCGGGCGGCGCGGGTACGGGCGGGAGATCGTGGTGCGGGGCCGGGAGCGGCTTCAGCGCGTCGGCGCCGGGAAGTCCCTGGGCCGTCACCGGAGCCGCCCACGTCGCGATGCCGGCGGCGGCGAGAACCGCGCAAATCCGGCTGGCTCGGGAGAGGCGAGGCGTCATGCTGCGCATCCTCTACACATAGGACGCGGCAGCGTAGGCGTCAAAAGGTGGCGAAGATGCGCCAGCTGGCGTGATCGAGGCCGAGGGTCGGGGCCGCTCGAGGCGGCCGCCATCGTCCGGGCGGCCTATGCGGCCGCTAGCCCTGCCGCGCCTTGAAGCGACGCTGCACCTTGTTGATGATGTACACCTTGCCCTTGCGGCGGACGAGGCGGTTGGCGCGATGACGACCGCGCAGCGATTTCAACGAGTTGCGAACTTTCATCTCTAACACCGATGGCAATGATGGTGGGCGCGACAGGGATCGAACCTGTGACCCCTACGATGTCAACGTAGTGCTCTACCGCTGAGCTACGCGCCCCAGAGGCGCGGTTCTATGCGTTCGCCCCCGTCAAGGTCAACTGCTGATTGATGCGACGCCGTCGCCGCGTGCCTCAGGCAGTCAGGAGGCGGTCCACCTCGCGCACCAAATCCTTAAGATGGAAGGGCTTGGAGAGCACGCGGGCGTCACGCGGAGCGGCGTTGTCGCTGTTGAGGATGACGGCCGCGAACCCGGTGATGAACATGATCTTGAGGTCGGGATCGAGCTCGCTGGCGCGGCGTGCCAGCTCGATTCCGTCCATCTTCGGCATCACGATGTCGGTGAGCAGCAGGGTGAACGGCTCGGATTTCAGGCGCTCGAACGCCTCCTCCCCGTTGGGAAAGGCGATGACGTCGTAACCGGCCTTCTTCAGGGCCCGCACCAGAAAGCCCCGCATCGAATCGTCGTCTTCGGCGAGCAGGATGCGAGAGATCGATACGCTTGAGGGCTTTGCTGTCATGGCAACTCTGAAACTATCCATTCGACACGCCAGCCGGCCAGCTGGCGCTGCGCGACTGTGATTCCACTATGGTAAACGGCAGGTGAAACTCGACCGTTAGATCGTCGATCCCTTTCCCTCCACCGCCGGTCATGGCAGCCATACCCGGCGCTGGTGGACATAATGGGGCGACGTTGGCACAGTGAGCAAGGGCGATGCCAGCGCTTGAGACGCATTGTCCCGACGGTGCGATTTTTGTGCTCGGGCATGGCCGGAGCAAATGAGCGCCCGTCGTAGTACCGGCGTTTCTGCCACATCAGAGGGACACCGCAACGAGAATGCCCGTCCGCGAAGGTCCCCCTATCCCTGCGGAGCTGCTGCCGCCGTACGTCGTGAGCGCGCCCGAAGCTGCAGCGGCGCCGTTCGTTCTCTGCTCGCCGCATTCAGGACGTGTCTACCCGCAGAGCTTCGTCGAGCTTTCGCGGCTGAGCCCGCTGTCCCTGCGCAAGTCGGAGGACTGTTTCGTCGACGAGCTGTTCGCGCCCGTCGCCGCCGCCGGCGTGCCGCTCATCTCGGCGCGCTTTCCGCGCGCGTTTCTGGACGTGAACCGCGAGCCCTACGAGCTGGATCCGGAGCTGTTCGGCGAGCCGCTGCCCGATTTCGCCAACACGCAGTCCGTGCGCGTCGCCGGCGGTCTCGGGACGATCGCCCGCATCGTCGCCGACGGCGAGGAGATATACCGCCGCAAGCTGCCGCTTGCCGATGGCCTGGCGCGCGTCGAGCACCTCTACATTCCGTTCCATGCCGCGCTTTGCGATCTCATCGAAGGGACACGCCGGCATTTCGGCTATGCCGTCCTCATCGACTGCCACTCGATGCCGTCGGCATCCATGGCGCCGTCGGGCGGGCCGCGCCCCGACATCGTCCTCGGCGACCGCTTCGGCGCGTCGGCCGACAGCAAGATCACGCGCTTCCTCAAGGACGCGCTGACCTCGCTCGGCTACGAGGTGCATATGAACCGCCCGTACGCCGGCGGGTACATCACCGAGCACTACGGCCGCCCGGGGCGGGACGTCCACGCGGTGCAGATCGAGGTCAACCGCGGGCTTTATCTCGACGAGCTGACGATGCAGCGGACGGCGGGCTTCACGTCATTGCAGCGGGATTTGCTGGCCTTGGCGGCGCCGCTGTTCAACGAACTGCCCGCGTTGCTGGAGCATCGCGCGGCGGCCGAATAGGGCGCTTAGATGCCAGCCTGCTAAGCTATGCAAAAACTTCATGCTGCATTGCACAAAAACGGTGCGTACTAACGCCGTTCAGGTGCGCCGATCGCGGGCTGCGCGCATGGGCATGACGGTGCACGCCCGCGGGCCGGATGGCCGCAGGCAAGAAAAAAGGGCCGTTCGGGTCTCGAACGGCCCAAGTCTAGGGAGGAAACGCCCAAGGAGGGCTACGACGAGCGAGCCGGGCTCGCCATGTCGCATCGCAAAAGTTACGGGTGCGCCGCAGCATTGACAATTGCATTTTTTGCATAGCTGCCCTGCCGAAATCAAGGGCTCCTGCAACGTTGGGCGCCGGACATGAAAAAAGGCCGTCCGGAGGTCGAACGGCCCAAGTCTAGGGAGGAAACGCCCAAGTGGGCTAACGGCGGTCCGGAAGACCAGCGCCACCGCGCAGACTGAGATATGAGCCTGTTCGCGCCCTGCATCAACCAACGAGCGACAGTTGGTCTCGCATTGCGGGAACGATGTCACTACCCAGCAACAGTAATTGATTATAGGCCACAATCGTGAAAGATGTATACCACGACGTGCCTATAATTGGGCCGATATCTCAGTATCTATCCTAACTCCGACTTAGGCTGACTGACCCAATACTGTGGCAAATCAGACGCGCCCCCCTCTGCCCGAACTCATAGACTTCGCGCACACCCTCGCCGACGCCTCGGGAGCGGTGATCCGGCCGCATTTCCGCGCCGCGATCGATGTCGACAACAAGTGCGCAGACGGCGGCTTCGATCCGGTGACCGCCGCCGACAAGGCCGCCGAGCGCGCGATCGCCGACGCCGTAGCCCGCCGCTGGCCGGAGCACGGCTTCGTCGGCGAGGAGCACGGCACCACCAACCCGGATGCGCCGCTGCGTTGGGTGGTCGACCCGATCGACGGCACGCGGGCGTTCATAATGGGATGGCCGATGTGGGGGACGCTCATCGGCCTCCTCGACGGTGGGGTGCCCATCCTCGGCATGATGGACCAGCCGTTCACCCGCGAGCGCTTCTGGTCCGGCGTCGATGGGGCCTACCTGCGCACCGCCGACAGCGGCCCGACGGCGATCAAGACCCGCCGCTGCGCCGCGCTCGCCGACGCCATCCTATCGACCACGCATCCGGACCTGTTCGCCGCCGGCGCCGAGGCCGACGCTCTCGCCCGTCTCAAGGCACGCGTGCGCATGACCCGCTATGGCGGCGATTGCTACGGCTATTGCCTGCTCGCCGCCGGCTTCGTCGACCTCATCGTCGAGCCGGGCCTGAAGCCCTACGACATCGTGGCGCTCATACCCATCATCGAGAAGGCGGGTGGCCGCGTCACGACCTGGGACGGCAAGCCGGCGACCGAAGGCGGCCGCATTGTCGCCGCCGGCGATCCACGACTGCATGCCGCGGCGCTGGAGCTGCTGGCCGGCTAGGCGCCGCGCGCGGTCAGGCGACCTGCATCTCGACGCCCAGATAGGCATCGAAGGCGGCCCAGAAGCGCGTGCGCACGGCATCCGTCTCCTGCAGTATCTCGTGCTGCGATCCGGGCATCAGGATGCACGAGGAGACCTTGGCGCGGACGGCAAAATCCTCGACAGCGCGCGTCGAGACGACGGTATCGGTGCCGGCCGCGAACATCAGCAGCGGGATGTTGATGCGCGAGGGAAAATCGGCCGAGCCGAGCAGCTTGCAGGACCGGAGCGCGCTGCGCAGCCAGCCGACCGTCGGCGAGCCCAGCCCCAGCGACGGCGCCAGCTCGAGGACCGACTTCGTCCGCTGCCAGCGCTCCTGGTCGGAGGTCAGCGCGTTGCCCTCGAATTTGCGCATGGCATAGAGCTCGTCTGAGCCGCCAAGCACATATGCTGTGGACATGCCCAATAGCGAGGCGGCCTCGGCGTAGACGCGGGCCCGCGCCGCCGTTGTCCCGAGGCAGCTCGTCGAGATGCTGACCATCGGCGCCGTCAGCACCAGGCGCTCGAACCACAGGCCGGGCATCGTCGCGTTGCGCAGTAGGATGTTGCCGCCCATCGAGTGCCCGAGGCCGATGAACGGCGGCGGGCAGTCCGGCAGCACGATGTCCTTCATGAAGCGGATGAGGTCGCGGTCGTACTCCCAGAACCCGCGCACGTGACCCTTGCGCGGGTTGGCCAGCATCCGCTGCGAGCCGCCCTGACCGCGCCAGTCCATGGTGGCGACGGCAAAGCCGCGGCGCCGGAGGTCGGCGATGACCTCGAAATACTTCTCGATGAACTCGGCGCGCCCCTGGAACAGGCAGACGGTTCCCCGGCGCGGCAGGCGCGTCGCGTCCCAGCGGGCATAGCGCAGCTCGGCGCCGTCGTATCCCTTGAAGGATCCGACGGTGCCGCCGCTCGGAACCGGATTCTTGGCGAGCGCTACGAGCTTCATTGGCACTCCTCGGGGCAAAGGGCCGATTCTTCCCCGCCATCATACAGGCGGGGAAGACTGGCGCCATTGAGGAGCTTGCCGGCGGAGCTAAAGGCCGAGGTAAACGCCAAGCCGCGGGCGGTCATAGTGGCGGCGCGGCGGGCCATACGCGTAAGGTCCGCCACGGAAGATCGGCCGGGCATCGACGATCTGGCCGCTGCAGCGGTCGATGGTCAGATCGTAGAGGCGGTCGCCGCCGCGCCGGGCCTTGACCAACACCACCTCGCCGCGTGGCTCGACGGCATGGAAGTCGTACCAGCCGGAAGCGCGCAGGCGGTCGCGGGCCAGCTCGCGCGGAACGCAGCCGCGGTCACCGTACTCGGGATAAGGCGGCTCGAAATCGTCCGGCACGGCGGCATAGCGGTCGCGCGGTGGCGGCGGCGGTCCCTCGCCGTACCCGTCGTAGGGCGGCTCATAGAGGTCGGCGGCGGTTGCGGTTGCTGGAAGTGCGAACAGAGCGGCGGATACGGCAAGCACCGATGCCGCAGCGAGACGGGCGTACGCTGGCATGCGAGACTCCTCGGAAAACCGGATGTTGCGGCTGCTCCCAAAGCCCTTCGAAGGTGTTCCCGACAACATGAACCGGAGCTGAAGGAGCCCGGTTTTCCGTTGCGAGAACGCCACTTGTGAACGGCGGTCGGCGCCGGACCGTTCCCGTGCCGGCCCCATCTTGAACGGCTCGGCTCCGCGCCTAGATATTTCCTGCGCACGCCCTTCGGGGGTGCGATCCACGTCGGCCCGGCCCATTGCGGGCGGGCCTTACTGCATGTCGCTCAACACGGAGGATATGTCATGCGACAGTTCGATTTTGCTCCCCTTTATCGCTCCACGGTCGGCTTCGACCGGCTCGCCCAGTTGCTCGACAGCGTCGGCGGCTTCGAGGCGGATGCGTACCCGCCCTACAACATCGAGCGTCTCGGCGACAACGAGTACCGCATCACCATGGCGGTCGCCGGCTTCAACAAGGAAGAGTTCAAGATCGAGGTCAAAGAGCAGACCTTGGTCGTCTCCGGCCAGAAGAAGCCCGACGAGAAGGAGCGCGTGTTCCTGCATCGGGGCATCGCCGCCCGCTCGTTCGAGCGCCGCTTCCAGCTCGCCGACCATGTCGAGGTCTCGGGCGCCGATTTCCAGGACGGCCTGCTCAATATCGACCTGGTGCGCAACCTGCCCGAGCGTATGAAGCCGCGCACCGTCGCCATCGGCAGCGGACAAAAGCAGATCGAGGCGACGACGGCCTAACTCTCACGCCCTGCGCGTAGCCCCCGGGAAGCGGTCGCCGGCAACACGGCGGCCGCTTTTTTTGCCCCCGGCACGCATTTGCGCTCGTTTACGCGGCGTGGCCGGAAGCATTTGCCGTTGGGTGCTTGTGCACGGCGGGGAAATCTGCCAATGTCGCGCAAAAGGTCAGCACTCCTGTCCTTTATAACTCAGATGGGCCGCTGCTTTGCACGCCCAGGCGCTGTATCCCGCTGGGACTGAGCGAGGTATCCTTCAGCATGCGGCCCATGTTCGAGTCCGCAAAAAGCCTTGGCATTAAACGGCCGCTGCTGACGAGCAAGCCGCCGGATCGTCTCGATTCGTTTTGACGCCGAACGGCCGCCTGCAGCCCCCTGAAGGCCGACTGCGGCTCCATCCCCGTCCGAATCGAGCAGTAATTACTGCCGCGCCCCATGAGAGGTCGCAGCTATGACGAAGAGCCGACACATCAGCGACAGCGTGCCGTTTTCCGGCGGCATGCCGGAGGCGCAAGGACTGTACGACCCGGCGAACGAGCACGACTCGTGCGGCGTCGGATTCATCGCCGACCTCAAGGGCCGCAAGTCGCATCAGATCGTCGAGGACGCGCTCAAGATCCTCGCCAATCTGGAGCACCGCGGTGCCGTCGGTGCCGACCCGCTGGCGGGCGACGGTGCCGGCATCCTCGTCCAGATCCCGCACGACTTCCTGAAGGACGAGTGCAAGAAGCTCGGCTTCACGCTGCCGCCGCCCGGCCGCTACGCCGTCGGCAACATCTTCATGCCGCGTGACGAGCGCCTGCGCGCCCATTGCGAGCGCGTGTGGACGCGTATCGTCAAGGAGCGGGGCCTGGAATTGCTCGGCTGGCGCACCGTGCCGGTCGACAACTCGACGCTATCGGAGATGGTCGTCGGCACCGAGCCGGTGCACCGGCAGGTCTTCATCGGCCGCCCGTCGACCATCCTCGACCAGGACGACTTCGAGCGCCGCCTGTATCTGGCGCGCAAGGTCGTCTCCAACTCCATCCAGGAAGCCTACAAGGGGCGTGACATCGGGCACTACACCGTGTCCCTGTCGTCGCGCACGATGGTCTACAAGGGCATGTTCCTGTCCTACCAGGTGAAGGCCTACTACACCGATCTCTCCGACCCGCGCTTCGTGTCAGCCATGGCGCTCGTGCATCAGCGCTTCTCGACCAACACCTTTCCGTCCTGGAAGCTTGCGCATCCCTATCGCTTCGTCGCCCACAACGGCGAGATCAACACGTTGCGCGGCAACGTCAACTGGATGGCGGCGCGCGAGGCGTCGGTCTCCACGCCCCTGTTCGGCGGCGACATCTCCAAGCTGTGGCCCATCTCCTACGAGGGCCAGTCGGACACCGCCTGCTTCGACAACGCGCTCGAGTTCCTCGTCATGGGCGGCTACTCGCTGACCCACGCGGCGATGATGCTCATCCCCGAGGCGTGGGCGGGCAATCCGCTGATGGATCGCAAGCGGCGCGCCTTCTACGAGTATCACGCCTGCCTCATGGAGCCGTGGGACGGCCCGGCCGCCATGTGCTTCTCCGACGGGCGTCAGATCGGCGCCACGCTGGACCGCAACGGCCTGCGCCCCGCGCGCTACCTCGTCACCAAGGACGACCTCGTGGTCATGTCCTCCGAATCCGGCGTGCTGCCGATCCCGGAGGAGAAGATCGTGCAGAAGTGGCGCCTGCAGCCGGGCAAGATGCTGCTCATCGACTTGGAGAAGGGCCGCATCGTCTCCGACGAGGAGCTGAAGGCCGAGATCGCCGCCAGCCATCCCTACGAGACGTGGCTGAAGCGCACGCAGATCCTCGTCTCCGATCTGCCGCTGCCGAAGACCCGGCAGGGAGGCAGAAAGTCCAACGTCTCGACGCTCGATCTGCAGCAGGCGTTCGGCTACACGCAGGAAAGCGTCAAGCTGCTGATGGCGCCGATGGCCGAGAGCGGCCAGGAGGCCATCGGCTCGATGGGCACCGACACGCCGATCTCGGTGCTGTCGTCGCGCTCGAAGCTGCTGCACACCTATTTCAAGCAGAACTTCGCGCAGGTGACGAACCCGCCGATCGACTCGATCCGCGAGGAGCTCGTCATGAGTCTCGTGTCGTTCATCGGGCCGCGCCCGAACATCCTCGATCTGGAAGGCACCTCGCGCCAGAAGCGGCTCGAGGTGTATCAGCCCATCCTCACCAACGAGGACCTGGAGCGCATCCGCCAGATCGGCGAGGTGAAGGACAACGAGTTCTCCTCCATCACCATCGACATCACCTATCCGGCGGAAAAGGGCGCCTCCGGCATGGCGGCGGCGCTCGACTGCGTGTGTGCAGAGGCCGAGGAGGCGGTGCGCTCGAAGGACTACAACATCATCATCCTGTCCGACCGCGCCGCCGGCCCGGACCGCATTCCGATTCCGGCGCTGCTGGCCACGTCGGCCGTGCACCATCACCTCATCAAGCAAGGGCTGAGAACCTCGGTCGGCCTCGTCGTCGAGACGGGCGAGGCGCACGAGGTGCACCAGTTCTGCACGCTGGCGGGCTACGGCGCCGAGGCGATCAATCCTTACCTCGCCTTCGAGACCCTGGAGCAGATGCTGCCGGAGCTCGACGAGGAGGTGACCGCCGAGGAGGTCAAGAAGCGCTACATAAAGGCCATCGGCAAGGCCATCCTCAAGGTGATGGCCAAGATGGGCATCTCCACCTACCAGTCGTACTGCGGCGCGCAGATCTTCGACGCGGTGGGCCTGCGGTCCTCGTTCGTGAAGAAGTACTTCACCGGCACGCATACGCAGATCGAGGGTGTCGGCCTGCGCGAGATCGCCCAGGAGACGGTCGACCGGCACGCGGCGGCGTTCGGCAACGTGCCCGTGCTGCAGAACGCCCTCGACGTCGGCGGCGAGTACGCCTACCGCGTGCGCGGCGAGGCGCATGTCTGGCGCGCCAGCGTCGTTGCCGACCTGCAGCATGCGGTACGCGGCAACGTGCCGGAGAAGTATCGCGCCTTCGCCAAGCAGGTGAACGACCAGTCCGAGCAGCTCATGACGATGCGCGGCATGTTCCGCCTGCGCTCGGCGGACGCTCTCGGCCGCAAGCCGGTGCCGATCGACGAGGTCGAGCCGGCGGTCGAGATCGTCAAGCGCTTCTCGACCGGCGCCATGTCGTTCGGCTCGATCAGCCGCGAGGCGCACACGACCCTCGCCATCGCCATGAACCGCATCGGCGGCAAGTCGAACACCGGCGAGGGCGGCGAGGAGACGGACCGCTTCAAGCCGCTGCCCAACGGCGATTCCATGCGCTCGGCGATCAAGCAGGTCGCCTCGGGCCGCTTCGGCGTGACGGCGGAGTACCTCGCCAACGCCGACATGATCCAGATCAAGATGGCGCAGGGTGCCAAGCCGGGCGAAGGCGGCCAGCTCCCCGGCCACAAGGTCGACGCGGTGATCGCCAAGGTGCGCCACTCGACGGCGGGCGTCGGCCTCATCTCGCCGCCGCCGCACCATGACATCTACTCCATCGAGGACCTGGCGCAGCTCATCTTCGACCTGAAGAACGTCAATCCGGCGTCGCAGGTGTCGGTGAAGCTCGTCTCCGAGGTGGGCGTCGGCACGGTTGCCGCCGGCGTCGCCAAGGCGCGCGCCGATCACGTGACGATATCGGGCTTCGAGGGTGGAACGGGCGCCTCGCCGCTCACCTCCATCAAGCACGCCGGATCGCCGTGGGAGATCGGCCTCGCCGAGACGCACCAGACGCTCGTCCTCAACCGTCTGCGGGGCCGCATCGCCGTGCAGGTGGACGGCGGCCTGCGCACCGGCCGCGATGTGATCGTCGGCGCGTTGCTCGGTGCCGACGAGTTCGGCTTTGCGACGGCGCCGCTGATCGCAGCCGGCTGTATCATGATGCGCAAGTGCCACCTCAACACCTGCCCCGTCGGCGTCGCCACCCAGGATCCGGTGCTGCGCGCCAGGTTCCAGGGCAAGCCCGAACACGTCATCAACTACTTCTTCTTCGTCGCCGAGGAGGTGCGCGAGTACATGGCCGCGCTCGGCTTCCGCAAGTTCGACGAGATGATCGGCCAGACCGAGGCGCTGGATAAGGACCGCGCCATCGAGCACTGGAAGGGACGCGGGCTCGACTTTTCCAAGGTCTTCTACCGGCCGCGGATGCCGAAGTCGGTCGCCGTCTACCACAAGGAGTTGCAGGACCACGGCCTGGAGAAGGTTCTCGACAACAAGCTCCTCGCGCTCGCCCAGCCGGCGCTGACGGCAAAGAAGCCCGTGAAGGCAGAGGTGCCGATCGTCAACGTCGATCGCAGCACCGGCGCCATGCTGTCGGGCGAGGTCGCCAAGCGCTACGGGCACGCCGGGCTTCCGGAGGACACGATCTGGCTGACCCTGAACGGCACCGCCGGACAGAGCTTCGGCGCCTGGACGGCGCGCGGCGTCACGCTGGATCTTGTCGGCGAGGGTAACGACTACGTCGGCAAGGGTCTGTCGGGCGGCAAGATCATCGTGCGCCCGAACGCGCTGTCGGGGATCAAGCCCGAGGAAAGCATCATCGTCGGCAACACGGTGCTCTACGGCGCCATCACCGGCGAGTGCTATCTGCGCGGCATCGCCGGCGAGCGCTTCGCGGTGCGCAACTCGGGCGCAACGGCGGTGGTGGAAGGCACCGGCGATCACGGCTGCGAGTACATGACCGGCGGTGTCGTCGTCGTGCTCGGCCCCACGGGCCGCAACTTCGCAGCCGGCATGTCGGGCGGCATCGCCTACGTGCTCGACGAGGCGAACGACTTCGAGACGAAGTGCAATCTCGCCATGGTCGAGCTGGAGCCCATCGAGGCCGAGGAAGAGATCATGGAACGGCTCATGGGCCAGCAGGGCGACCTGGAAAGCCACGGCCTCGTCGACGTCATGACCGACATGACCAGGCACGACGCGGAGCGTCTCTACGCCCTCGTCGCCCGGCACGCGCATTACACGAACTCGGCGAAGGCGAAGGCCATTCTCGGCGACTGGCGCGGCTATCTGCCGAAGTTCAAGAAGGTCATGCCGGTCGAGTACCGCAAAGCGCTCGTCGCCATGGCCAAGGCGCAGGCGGCCGACAAGGACGGGCTCGAGAAGATCGAGGTGGGCCTCAAGCTGGCGAAGGCTTGAGGTGCTTCACCTCGCAATAACTGGTGGCCGGGGAACGGGCGGCGGCGAACACGCCAGCCGCTGCGCATAGGAAACGGGAATGGGCAAGATTACTGGCTTCCTCGAGTTCAAGCGGGCGGAGCGCAAGTACGCACCGGTCGCCGAGCGCCTCAAGCACTGGCGCGAATTCGTCGAGGCGCTGAGCGAGGAGGAGACGAAGGTCCAGGCATCGCGGTGCATGGACTGCGGCATCCCCTATTGTCACACGGGCTGCCCGGTGAACAACCAGATCCCGGATTGGAACGATCTCGTCTACCACGGCGAATGGAAGACGGCGGCGCAGAACCTGCACTCGACGAACAACTTCCCCGAGGTGACGGGCCGCGTCTGCCCGGCGCCGTGCGAGGCCGCCTGCACGCTCAACATCGACGACGTGCCCGTCGCCATCAAGACGGTCGAGTGCGCCATCGCCGACCGCGCGTTCGAGGAAGGCTGGACCGTCCCGCAGCCGTCGGAAACGAAGACCGGCAAGAGCATCGCCATCGTCGGCTCCGGACCGGCGGGCCTCGCGGCCGCGCAGCAGCTCGCGCGCGTCGGCCACGACGTGCACGTCTACGAGAAGAACGCCAAGCCCGGCGGGCTCCTGCGCTACGGCATCCCCGACTTCAAGATGGAGAAGGGGATCATCGACCGGCGCGTGAAGCAGATGGAGGCCGAGGGCGTGACGTTCCATTGCAACGTGCACGTCGGCAAGGACGTCTCCGCCAAGGAGCTGGAGGACGAGTACGACGCCGTTCTGTTTGCCGGCGGCTCGGAGAAGCCGTTCGACTTTTTCGCCGCTGCCAACGGACGCGATCTCGACGGCATCCACTACGCCATGGATTTCCTGCCGCAGCAGAACCGCCGCGTCGCCGGCGAGGTGCCGCCGGCCATCACCGATGCGCGCGATATCCTCGCCAAGGACAAGCACGTCATCGTCATCGGCGGCGGCGACACGGGCTCGGACTGCATCGGCACATCGTTCCGCCAGGGCGCCAAGTCGGTCACCCAGCTCGAGATCATGCCGATGCCGCCGGAGAAGGAGAACAAGGCGCTCTCCTGGCCGCACTGGCCGCTGAAGCTGCGCATCTCCACCAGCCAGGCGGAGGGCGCCAAGGTCGAGTACTCGGTGTCGACGACGCACTTCTCAGGCGAGAACGGCAAGGTGAGGAAGCTGCACTACGTGCAGGTCGACAACAGGATGCAGCCGGTTCCCGGCACCGAGGCAGAGCTGCCGGCGGACCTGGTGCTCTTCGCCATGGGCTTCTCCGGCCCGACCGAGGACGACATCATCGGCGAGCTGCATCTTCCGGTGGTCGCGCGCGGACGCTTCAAGGGCCTCGACGCGAGCGAGCGCGATTACAAGATTCCGGGGCGCGAGAAGCTGTTCGCGGCCGGCGACGTCCGGCGCGGGCAGTCGCTCGTCGTGTGGGCGATCCGCGAGGGGCGCCAGGCGGCGCAGTCGATCGACACGTTCCTGATGGGCAAGAGCCTGCTCCCCCGCTGACGGCGGTTGGTTGGGCTGTCATCCCGGGCAAGCGAGGCGAAGCCGAGCGCTGACCCGGGACCCAGCGGAAAAGGCGTCTCTGCCAAATCGAAGCTTCGCTGCACCTCGTGCTGGCTCCCGGATAGCCGCTCGCCTCGCTCACGGCTTCCGGGATGACAGACGGAGGAGCCTGCCGCGCTGCAGGTTGGTTGGGCTGTCATCCCGGGCAAAGCGAGGCGAAGCCGAGCGCTGACCCGGGACCCAGCGGAAAAGGCGTCTCTGCCAAATCGAAGCTTCGCTGCACCTCGTGCTGGATCCCGGATAGCCGCGCGCTGCGCTCACGGCTTCCGGGATGACAGACGGAGGAGCCTGCCGCGCTGCAGGTTGGTTGGACTGTCATCCCGGGCAAGCGAGGCGAAACCGAGCGCCGACCCGGGACCCAGCGTGAGAAGCATCTTTCTTTCCGGCGCCTTCCGACTCCGCTGCGCGGAGCCGGCCGGAAGGCGCGGCGGGTTGAACTGTCATCCCGGGCAAGCGAGGCAAGGCCGAGCGCTGACCCGGGACCCAGCGTGAGAAGCATCTTCCGTCGAATGAGCTTCGCTGCACTTCGCGCTGGCTCCCGGATTGCCGCGCGCTGCGCTCGCGGCTTCCGGGATGACAGAACTTTGGCGCTCAATCAGCCTGCACAAACAGCGCCGTCGCCCAGGGCGCGCGGGCCAGCTCCGATAGTGCGGAGAAAAGCTACTGATTGCTGCCGGTCGCGCCGTCGCCCGGCGCCATTGCCGGCGGCTCGCCATGCGCCTCGGCCGTCGCCTGCGGCCGCGGCCAGGTGAAATCATCCGCACGGCCGGGCTTCGGCACCAGCCGCTCGCCGCGCTCCAGCACGCGGAAATATGGACTTTGCGTCGGCGACATGCGCCGCCGGCTGCCGTCGGCACCGCGCGCCGGCGTGATCGAGCTCATGACCGTCAGCCCGCCCGGAATCTGGTCGACGAGCATGTCGCCCATCTGCGCCGCCTTGTCGTTGCTCTGCTTGCGCGTGACGAGCGCAACGACGGAGGCCGGAATGGCCGGGCGCACGATGTCCACCGTCACCACCTGCTCCGTGCCCTCCGGCCCGGGGATGCGGATATCGACCTTGCCGGTGTCGAGCTTCTGGTCGCGCGCCGTCTCCGGTCCGCCCGGGCTAGCAGCGGCCGCGACGGCGGCGCCGCCCTTGCTCGCCTTGGCCGCCTGCTGACGAGCGGCCTCCTCGGCGCGCAACCGCACCTTCTCGGGATTGACGCGCGACTGCTCCGAGGAATCGCCGGCCAGCGGGATCGAGCGCTCGGTGCGCGCCTGGGCGATGTCGCGCTTCAGCTCGCGCTCGACGAAGTGCGCCAGCTTCAGGTAGCCGGCGTCGGTGAAATGTACACCGTCGGAATCGCGCAGGCGGCGGTTCTTGCCGGTGATGTCGGGCCCCCAGTCGCTGTAGCCGCCGCTCTCGTCGATGAAGCTCGCGTACGCATCGATGTAGCGCACGCCGTTGAGATAGGCGCGCTCGCGGATCACGTCGTTCATCCGCTGGGCGCGCTCGTTGTCCTGCCACCGGCGCATGTTCGGCAGGCCGACCCAGTAGACGCCGCGGTTGTTCTTCTTCAGCGCGCGCATCGTCTGATCGACGCGGGCGGCATACTCGGAGCGCCACTCGTCGTTGTTCTCGGCGGCGCGGCGGCGATTGAGGCTGTAGCGATCCTGCGCGCCGACCATGACGATGGCGATGTGGCTCGGATCGGTGCTGAAAGCCTGCTCGAGATCGGCAAGCTCCTTCGGCGCGCTATTGCGCATGAGACCGGCAAGCTCGTAGCGCTTGGGCATGATCGAGACGCCCGGACCGGCGGTGAACGCCTGCACCAGACCGCCGAGCAGGCCCTCGGCCAGCCAGTCACCCACGAGCTCGACTTGGTAGACGTCGTTGTCCGGGAAGGGGGTGATGAAGCTTCCGCCGGGACCCTGGTCCTGGGCGGCAGCGGGCAACGCCTGCGCCACGACGAGCGCCGAGAGAGCCAAGGCTATGAGCGCGCGCATCACGTCGGTCATCCCCTGTGAGCCGGCTGGCCGAATCCATCGGCGACGCAACGACATAATTGCCATTGCGTCGCCTAAGGACAAGGCAGAAACGTGACCGGAAAGGCGGGGAGGACCATTCCGCGCAGGCTTACGCCGCGCGCCTCGGCCGCTTCGCACCTTTCAGTCGGACCGGCACGCTGTGAGGGCGTGCGGCCTGCCACTTCAGGTCGGTCAGCTCCGAGCCGCGGTGGTGGGTTTTCACCACGACGTCGCGGACGCTGAACGCCTCACGCAGGATCTCGACGCACATCTCGGGACGCGCATCTCCGCACATGAAGACGTCGAGGGCCGCATAGTCGGCCTCGGGCCAGCTGTGGATGGAGATGTGGCTCTCCGACAGAACGGCGACGCCGGAGACGCCACCGTTCGGCGTGAAGTGATGCAGGTGGACGCCGAGCAGGGTTGCACCTGCGGCCTCCGCGCATCGCTTCAGCGTATGCTCGATGTGCTCGAGATCATCGAGCCGTCGAGCGCCGAACAGGTCCACCAGAAGATGGGTGCCTGCGTAGCGCTTCCCGTCACGCTCGATGAAGAAGTCTTTCCTGTCGTCATGCGCAACGTGCGCATAGTCTTTGTGCGCTACAGGCGCAGCAACACGACGATCTTCCTCTTGGGCGGTGCTTGAACGAGTCAAGTCCATCCCCAATTGGAAGAGGGTGTCATTAAAGGCCATATGACCCTCCCCAACCAGCAGATAGAGGTGACCCGTCCGCTCCTTACCTTGGGGGTTCTGGAAAACCTCGACCTTAAGGGCAGGTGGACGAACGGAGAGGGGTCATATGAGGCCAACACCCCCCCCACGCAAGAAAAATTTTGACCCGCGGGCGAAAAAAGTTCAGCTCGCCGCGCGCAGCATTGCCGCATGCGGCGTGAGAGCCGTTTTGGAGCGCCAGCGCGACGTGGCGCTCACTTCTTGCCGAAGAGGCCGTCGAGCAGCTTTTGCGCCTTCGACGGGCTGCCGTCCTCCTTCTTGCCGAACAGATCCTGCACGATCTCGCCGGCGTTCTTGCCCTTGAGCTGCTTGCCGATCTGCTTCACGGCGTCGACCGTCGACTGGCTGTTGAGCGCTCCGGCGATATCCGGCTTGAACTGCGGCTGCTGCCAGGCCCCGGTGATGTGCACCGGCACCTCGATGCCGGCAGCGCTCTTGTCGCCGCCGTCGCCCGCGAGGTTGGCGACGAGCTTCGGGCGCACCGTGTAGTCGAGGCTGCGCTGCGGCAGATCGACGGCGCCGTCGCCGGTGGCATGCAGGTGCTGGCTGTCGAGCTTCAAGTCGCTGTTGGAGGCGATGCCGTTGACGATGCTGAAGGAGCCCGTCAGCCCCCGGAAATCCGTCTTCTTCGAGGGATCGTACTGGAAGTTGGGCACTTGGCCCTCGGACAGCCCAGCGAGCGCCCCTCCGAGATCGAAGCCGCGGACGGCGCCGTTCTTCAGGGCAACGCGCGAGTTCCCCGCCAGCGAGCGCATGATGGCATCCTCGCTGGCGCCGCGGCCGCTGACATTCCACGCGACATCGGCCGTGCCCGCCAGCCAGTCGATCTGCGCCGCGTCGCCCAGCATCGGCCCGGCGGAGATGCCCGACAGCGTGATGTCCGAGGTGATCGCCGCCTCGCTGCCGCTGGCATCGACGATCACCGTGCCCTTTCCGCTGCCCTCGTAGAGGTTAAGGCTGGCGAGTTGCAGGCGCGCCACCTGATCCTTGAGGTCGATCGCCACCTGCGCCGCGTCGATGCGCGTACGGCCGTAGCTGACCTCGTCGAGGGCGATCTGCGCATCGCCGTCGACCAGCCCCAGCGCCTTGATGTTGACGGGATCGGTGCTCCAGCCGGCGCGGTGCGCATAGCCTTTGACCCGCGGCCCGGGGCGGTTCAGCAGATCCTCTATCGACTGCGGATCGCTGCCGCCGGACGTGGACGGCTCGTCAGCGCCAGGCAGGCTCAACGGCGTCGGCGCGGGAACGGCACCGCTGCGCCGCTCAACCGCGCGCAGGTTCGCCGCCAGCGGCAGGGCCGCGATGTCGATGCCGGAGACCCGGAGATTGGCTTTGACGTAAGGGCGCGCATCCTGGCGCTCGCTGAAGCTTACCGTTCCGGCGGCTTTTGCGCGGCCAGCCTTGAGATCGATGTTCGACAGCTCGACGGTGCGGCTCGTCGAAGCGACGGAGGTCGAGAGCAGCACCTCGCCGGCACCCGCCTCGGGCGAGACATCGCTGCCCCACCAATGGGCCAAGGCAGACAGCGAAGGCGAGTTGGCCTTGATGACGCCGGCCGCCTCGGTACCGCCCACGGTACCGTCGTAGCTGAACGTCAGCGGCATGCCCGAAACGTTGAGCGCGAGTTGAGCGGAGCGTGCCTGCGCAAGCTCCGATGGCGTCGACAGCGTGCTCTTGAAGGTGAACGTCTCGCCGTCCGCCAGCAGGCTGCCCGTACCGACCAGCGGCTTATCCAGCGCCGGCAGCGCGAAGCGCGCGTTGATGCCGTCGAAGCGGCCCCAGGCGCCGTTGCGCTCGTCGTCGTAGCGGACGGCGCCGTTGCTGATGGAGATGTCGTTGAGCGACAGCGCGGCGAGCTGCTGCAGCGGCGCCGCCTCGGCCGGGCTGACGAGCAGGGCGGCGAAGCTCTGCTGCCGGGCACCCGACCCCGCAAAGCGGAACGGCATTGCGGCGCCGGCCATGTCCCAGCTTCGCCGCCCGCCGCCGTCCACGCGCAAGGCGAAGACCGGATCGTTGAGCACGACGCGATCGACGACGACCTCGCGGCGCAGCAGCGGCAGCAGCTCTACGCCGACGTCGAAGCTTGCCGCCTTGAGCAGCGGCTCCCCGCCCATTCCCGGAGGCGCCGACAGCGACACGTCGCGAAGCTTCAGACCCGGCGAAGGAAAGAACGTCAGTGCGGCGCCGCCGGCGATGGTGAGATCGCGCCCCGTCTCCGCCTTGACGCGCGAGATGATCTCGCGGCGGATGAAATCGGTGGGCGGCGCCATGAACAGGAAGGTCGCCCCGCCGACGCCGAGGGCGAGCAGCGCCAGGCCGCCGTAGACGAGCGCCGATCCCAGGAACGACGATCGACGCGGCGGCGGCGTCGGCTGGCGCTCCCCGGCAAAGCCGTAGGGCAGGTTCGCCCCGTAGCGCTGATCGCCTAGCGAATCACGACGCGGATAGGGATTGGGACCTCGGCTGGGGGGCCTCGAGTTCGTCATGGCAGCCGTATGGCTCCTAAGGTTGTGAACGGCGACATAAGCCGCCGCGAGACGAATGGAATAGTGCAACCCCCGAAAAATGGCCGATTATGGTGCACTGCCGAGGAAATCGCCTCGTTTATGAGCTTCAGGTTGCACCGCCCAAACCTTAACTAACGACGTTAAGTGTCCATAAGGGAACAGTTCACTCGCGAAAATCCTATATTGTCAGGCATGGCGCTGACAGCCATGTGACAACACGGTGCGCCTTCGGGTCGCCAGATTGCTGCGATGCAGCAGAGGGCCAAGACGATGCACTACTACGCCTACGAGTTTGCCCACGCCTTCCTCTCTCCGATGCGCCTCGGCGTAAGCGGTCTGCGTAGCTTGCTCGACTGGCCGTTCAACCCCATCGGGAACACGCCGTACGGACGCCACCTCGCCGCCGCGTGCGAGCTGTTCGAGAACGTCACGCGCCGCTACGGCAAGCCGGAATTCGGTCTCGACACGACGCGCGTCGGCGGCGTCGAGGTCGGCGTGCAGGAGCGCATCGTCGCCTCGACACCGTTCTGCAACCTCGTGCACTTCAAGCGTGACCAGTCGGCTCTCAGCGGCACACGGTATGACCCGAAGGTGCTCATCGTGGCGCCGCTGTCGGGCCACTACGCGACACTGCTGCGTGGCACCGTGCAGGCGATGCTGCCCGACCACGAGACCTACATCACCGATTGGATCGACGCGCGCGACATCCCGCTGGCGATGGGCCGTTTCGACCTCGACGATTTCATCGACCACGTGATCGAGTTCATTCGCGTGCTCGGCCCGGACACGCATGTGATGGGTGTCTGTCAACCCGCGGTCCCTGTGCTGGCGGCGGTCGCGCACATGGCGTCGACTGACGACCCGTGCCAGCCCGCCTCGATGATCCTCATGGGCGGCCCGATCGACACGCGGCGCAACCCGACGGCGGTCAACAAGCTCGCCGAAGGCCGCTCGATCGAGTGGTTCGAGAACAACGTGGTATCGACGGTGCCGCTCCCGCATGCGGGCTTTCTGCGCCCCGTCTATCCGGGGTTCATGCAGCTCACCGGCTTCATGACCATGAACCTCGAGCGGCATATGAATGCGCACGTCGACCTGTTCAAGAACCTCGTGAAGGGCGACTGCGACAGCGTCAAGCAGCATCAGACGTTCTATGACGAGTATCTCGCCGTTATGGATCTCACGGCCGAGTTCTACCTGCAGACGGTCAAGACGGTGTTCCAGGAGCACGCGCTGCCCAAGGGCACGATGATGCATCGCGGCGTGCGCGTCGATTGCTCGGAGATCCGCGACACGGCGCTGATGACCGTCGAGGGCGAGCGCGACGACATCTGCGGCATCGGGCAGACGCAGGCGGCGCAGGACCTGTGTACCAACATCCCCGACGACCAGAAGGTGCACTACATGCAGGAAGGCGTCGGACACTACGGCGTCTTCAACGGCACCCGCTGGCGCACCGAGATCCAGCCGCGCATCCGCGAGTTCATCCGCACCATTGAGTACGAGCGTGGCGACTTGCCGACGGGCCGTACGGCCCGCCGCATGCATCACCCGGCCGTCGCCGTTTCGCCGGTGTAGGCATGCTCTGATGCTTGGTCGCGGCCGGGCATTCTCCATCTTTGCGCACGCAAGGCCCGCGCCGCTCCCGCAAGAAATCGCGCGGGCCGCCAACAAGGCGTGGATCGCCGCCTAAATTGCGCGGGCCCTTTAGCGCCGGCTTAGCATCTGTCTGCCAGTCTTCCGGGAAACAGACCGGAGACGCCATGGGACGTCCGCTTCTCGCCATCGCTCTCGCCTCGGCGCTCGTGCCTGCCGCCGCCGGCGCCGAGGACCTTGAGATCTCTTTCAACGATCACTGCCGCGAATGCCACTCGTTCGTGAAGGACGACAATCGGCTCGGCCCTTCGCTCTATGGCGTCGTCGGCAGGAAGGCTGGCGCCGAGCCCGGCTACGCCTATACGCAGTCGATGCAGGATTCCGGCGTCGTCTGGAACGAGGCGACGCTCGACAAATGGATTGCCGATCCCGACGCCGTCATTCCCGGCAACGGCATGAGCCCGCCCTACAGCGGCATCGCCGATCCGGCAATCCGCCAGCGCATCATCGCATTTTTGAAGTCGATCTCGCCGAAGAGCTGAGCGCCTCGCGCCCCAGCCGGCTTCCCGCGGGCGTATCATAGAGCGCAAACAAAAACGGCGGCCCGTGAGGACCGCCGTCCGTTCCGAGAACGGGATCGACAGTTAGATGATGTCGATCTCGGCCGGCATGTAGGAGGTGACCTCAAGGCCAACTTCCTGCTCGCGCACGGCCGGCTTGCTCCAAACCTTCATGTTGCTTCCTCCTCTAGGGACCGAATGACCAATTTCATCCAGCCTGTGACAATTATGTAGGCATTCGACCTGATAATTTCCAATCGCGTTTTCTTGCCGGTCGAATAAGCGCGCCTGATACGGTGATGATATTCAGTTACAGTGCGACCACCACGAAAACGGCCGCCGGAGCTAGTGCGCGGCCTCCCAGTTTTCCGCCGCTTTGGCGTCGACATGGATCGGCACCTTCAGCTTGACCACCGGCAGCGCGGCGCCTTCCATCACTTGCTTCACGGTCAGCAGCGCGTTCGGCACCTCGGCCTCGGCGACCTCGAACACGAGCTCGTCGTGCACCTGCAGCAGCATGCGCGTCGAGCGCAGCCCCGCCTCGGCCAGCGCTTGCGGCATGCGCACCATGGCACGGCGAATGATGTCGGCCGCCGAGCCCTGGATCGGCGCGTTGATCGCCGCCCGCTCCAGAAAGCCGCGCATGCTCGGGTTCTTGGTGTTGATCTCGGGATAGTGGATGCGGCGGCCGAAGATCGTCTCGACGAAACCGCGCTCGTGCGCACGCCGCTTGGTCTCGTCCATGTACGCGCGAATGCCCGGGAAGCGCTCGAAATAGGTCTTGATGTAGGCGCCCGCCTCCTCCTTGGAGATACCGAGCTGGTTGGCGAGGCCGAATGCCGAGATGCCGTAGATGATGCCGAAGTTGATCGCCTTGGCGCGGCGGCGCACCTCGCCCGGCATCCCCTCCACCGGCACGCCGAACATCTCCGATGCGGTCATGGCGTGGATGTCCAGCCCGTCCTCGAACGCCTTGCGCAGCTGCGGGATGTCGGCGATGTGCGCCAGCACCCGCAGCTCGATCTGGCTATAGTCGGCGGAGATGAGCTGCCTGCCCGGCTCGGCGATGAAGGCGGTGCGAATCTCGCGCCCTTCGCGCGTGCGGATGGGAATGTTCTGCAGGTTCGGCTCGGACGAGGCGAGACGCCCCGTCGTCGTGGCACCGAGGGAGTAGCAGGTGTGAATGCGACCCGTGCCGCCGTGCACGTAGCTCGGCAGCGCATCCGTGTAAGTGGAGCGCAGCTTGGTGAGCTGCCGCCACTCGAGCATGGTGTTGATGAGCTTGCGCGCGTCGTCGGGCAGCTCCTCGTTGGCGGCGAGGTCGTCGAGCAGTCCCGCACGCGTCTCCCACTGCCCGCTCTTGGTGCGCTTGCCGCCGGGAAGCTGCAGGCGGTCGAACAGCAATTCGCCGAGCTGGCGCGGCGAGCCCAGATTGAACTTGTGGCCGACGAGGCGGTTCACCTCCTCCTCGAGGCGCGCGACGCCCTGCGCGAACGTGGAGGAGAGCCGCGAGAGGATGGCGCCGTCGACACGGATGCCGGAGCGCTCCATCTCGGCAATGACCGGCACGAGCGGCCGCTCCAGCGTCTCGTACACGGTGGTGACGCGCTCCGCCGCGAGCCGCGGCTTCAGCACCAGCCATAGCCGCAGCGTGACGTCGGCGTCCTCGGCCGCATATTCCGTCGCCTTGTCGAGCGGCGCCTGCGCGAAGGTGCGCTCGGACTTCTTCTTGCCCGGCACGTGCGCGATGACCTGCTCGAAGGAGATGCAGGTGTGCCCGAGATGGCGCATCGCCAGATCGTCCATGCCATGCGCGGCGCGCCCCACGTCGAGCGCATAGGACATGAGCATCGTGTCATCGATGGGCGCGACCTCGATACCGTGCTGCGCAAGCACGTTGAGGTCGTACTTGATGTTCTGGCCGATCTTGAGGATCGATGGCTCCTCGAGCAGCGGCTTCAGCAGCGCCAGCGCTTCGACGACGGGGATCTGCTCGATGCCGTCGTGGCTGCCGAAGTCGAAGCTGTCGGAGGCCGCGCGATGGCCGAGCGGCACGTAGCAGGCGTCGCCCGGCGCCACGGCCATGGAGAACCCGACGAGCTCCGCCACCATGGGATCGATCGAAGTCGTCTCGGTGTCGAATGCGACGCGGCCCGCATCGTAGGCTTTTCCGATCCATGCCTCGAGCCGCGCGCGGGTGGTGACCGTCTCGTATTTCGAGCGGTCGAACGGCGCCCGCGCGAGCTGCGCCGCTTCCTCGGCCGCGGCAGCCGGAGATTCCGCTCCTGCCGCCTGCGATGCGGCATCATTTGCTCCTGCGCCCGCGGCTGCAGACACCCTGCGCCCCTTGGTCGGCACCGTGGAACCGACCGACACGGCGACCGGAGCGGGCGGCTCGGTGCCCAGCGCCTCGGCAATCCGCCGCGTCAGCGTGTTGAACTCCATCTCGCGCAGGAAGCCGAGCAGCGCATCCGCCACGGGATCGCGCACGCCGAGCGCGTCGACGGCGATGAGGTCCGGCACGTCGTCCTTGAGGCGCACCAGGTCGCGCGACAGGCGCGCCTGGTCGGCAAATTCGATCAGCTTCTCGCGCCGCTTCGGCTGCTTGATCTCGCCGGCCCGTGCCAGCAGGGAATCGAGGTCGCCGTATTCGTTGATGAGCTCGGCGGCGGTCTTCACGCCGATGCCCGGCACGCCCGGCACGTTGTCGACGGAATCCCCGGCGAGCGCCTGCACGTCGACCACCTTCTCGGGCGGCACGCCGAACTTCTCCATCACCTCGTCGCGCCCGAGCTTCTTCGACTTCATGGCGTCGAGCATGACGACGCCGGGCCGGACGAGCTGCATCAGGTCCTTGTCGGAGGAGACGATGGTGACATCGCCGCCCGCATCGACGATGTGGCGCGCGTACGTGGCGATGAGGTCGTCGGCCTCGAAACCTTCCAGCTCGAGGCAGGCGACGTTGAAGGCCTTCACCGCGTCGCGGATGAGCGGGAACTGCGGCACGAGCTCGTCGGGCGGCGGCGGACGGTTGGCCTTGTACTGGTCGTAGATCTCGTTGCGGTAGTTCTCGCGCGAGGCGTCGAAGACCACGGCGAGGTGCGTCGGCGCCTCCGCGGCCCTGGTCTCGCGCAGCAGCTTCCACAGCATGGCGCAGAAGCCGTGCACCGCCCCCACCGGCAGGCCGTCGGAAGGGCGCGTCAGCGGCGGCAGCGCGTGAAACGCACGGAATATGTAGCCGGAGCCGTCGACGAGGTAGACGTGACTACCCTTGATGACGGGCGTCGGCTCGCCATCCGGCACAGTCGAGGTCGCGGCCTTCTTGGCCTTGGATTTGGGTTCGCTCATGGATTGGGTCTGGGGTCCGGCTGTAAAGCGGGACTATAGGCGCTGGCGGCGGGGCGGTCAGCACGCCCGCGCCACTCATATGGGGATGGCGCGGCCGGCGGTAAACAGGGCGCGCCCGTTTCCGCCGCTCAGCGGAGATCGAGCATCTTGGCGTTGCCCTGCTTGTCCCAAAGCGCCTTCATGTCGGGGAGCGGCACCGTACGCTTGTTGGGTGGAATGCCGGCCGAGCTCGCCCGGTGCGCGAGAATGAGCCAGCGGCCGTCCGGCTGCTTTTCCAGCACGAACACCGTATGCGCGGCGTTCTCGTAGGTCTCCTGGTTCGCCGAGGCGAAGAAGTAGCCGCGCTCCCACACGATGACCTTGGCAAAGTGCGGATCGATCTTCAGCACGTCGATATCGTAGGCGAATTGCAACGCGCGGGCGGCGAGCTCGTTGGAGTAGGTGGGACTGCGCGCGCGCGAGCGGGGATTGATCTCCGTCTCGCCCGGTCCGCCGTCGATGGACATGGGGGCGTAGAGCAGCCAATGCTTGCGCGCCGGTCCTTTCTGCAGCTCGCGGTACCAGGTGGCGATGACGTCGCGGACGGCGGCCTCGTCGCCGGTTTGGGACGCCCCGGCTGAGGCGCGCGCGACCATGGCGAGCAGAAGGAGGAAAGCTGCAAAGACGCGCACGGGGAACCTCCGGGAGCCGAAGCTGGTGGGTATTTCGGCCGATTCTGCGGCACGGGCGGCGCGCCTCTCGGGCCGGTGGGGCCACGTCGGCCGCCTGCCGGGGCGCATTTGCCCGCCGGAGACGAATGCGCTATCAACGCCGCTCAAGCACCCGTAGCTCAGCTGGATAGAGTGTCGCCCTCCGAAGGCGAAGGTCGCAGGTTCGAATCCTGCCGGGTGCGCCAAAAACCACTGATTTTATTGAGTTTATTACACGTCGCAGCAGCGCGTCGAGCGCACTGCTTATCACTTCCGTCAAATCTTCCGTCGTTTGCCTGGAGAACAGTTCGCCGCCTCCTCCAGCTCGTCCTGTTCGGTTTGAAGGTAAACAGCCGACAGCGTCTCAGGCGATTTGTTGATCAGGCTTCGACAGGACGTGCTGCGGCGTCGACTTCGCCCGCCACGTCGAGCCCGTGTGAATCAGATCGTGCACGCGAAAGTCTGCGATACCGGGTGCCGGTCGATCACCACCGGAGCGGACACCCCGACACTGCCGGGATATGTTGCGGCAGCGATCGGCTCCGGCGGTGTTCCATCCGGGACTGCTGGGACGGAACGACACGCCAGAATTGCTGGAGCATCCGGTCCCATACTCATCAACGAGGTTCTTTCATGCGCATTGCTTCCCTTGTTTTCGTTCTTGCCGGCGTTCTGAGCAGCAGCGCCTCCGCCGCACCGACCGCGTGCGAGCTCATCTCCGCCGCCGACATGAGCGCCATTCTCGGCAGCACGGTGGGTGCCGTGGCCGATGACCGGGGCGGGCAGACCAAATGCACCTATGAGGTGGCCGGGGAGGAAATCGGCGGAGCCTATGCCGAGGTGCAGCTGAACTGGGGCGACGGCGCCGCGGGCATGAAGGGGGCCGGGATCATGAAGCCGGAGCTCGGAAGCGTCATGAGCGAGCTTGCCGGCGTCGGGGACCAGGCTACGTCGGTGGGCCCGATGATCCTCATCCGCAGGGGCAGCGACCTGATCACCCTGGTGATCTCCGGCGTGCCCGACACCACCGGTGCCATCAAGCGCATATACGGTCAGCTCGATGCGCGGCTGCCCAAGTCGTCCGCGCCCTGACCGGCAGGCGACGATTTGCACGACGGCCGTCCTGCGCCGACGGCCGACGGCGCGTGCATCAGAACCGGTAGTTGACGCCTGCCGTTGCCGTGTCGAGCGTCACGGCCGCCGGTGCGTCTACCCATTGACGGGCCGCCTCGCGCGCCGCCTGGCGGCATACGGCAGCGCGAACATGTAGAGGCCCGTGAACAGCAGCAGGAACAGCGGCGGCAACGGCGCGTAGATCACCCACGCGGGCGGCGCGCCGACCGCCATGGCGGCGAAGTTGGCGACCACTGCCGCCGTAAAGATGATGGACAGCCAGCGATGGCCCTGACGAATCCAAGCATTCCAATTCATGCGATATCCTTTTGGAACGTGCCGACGCGAGCGCGATGGGACGTCAGTCCGCTCGCGCGACGACCTCCTCCAGCTTGGCGAGGAACTGCTGCCATCCGGCCTTGGCGCCGCCGAAGGCCTGCTTCTGCTCCGGCCGGAAGCCCGCCTGCTCCATGCGCAGACGCGTTCCCGCTGCCGTCGGCGTGAGTGTGAAGGTCACGACGCTGTTCAAGGCATAGGCCGGATCGTCGTGCTGGAAATTCCACGTGTAGGCGAGCGTTTTGTGCGGCTCGACCTCCAGCACCTCGCAATCGAGCACGCCGCCCCAGTCGCCGCGCAGATTGAACCGATGTCCAACGGACGGCGAGAAATCGTTTTGCATCAGCCAGTCCGCGATCAAGTGGGGCTGCGTCAGCGCGCGCCAGATCTTCTCCGGCGGGTGCGGGATATCGCGCTCGACGACGACAGACAGTGTTTCACCCGGCGCTGCGGTCATTGGTCCATCCTCTTCAGCAGATCCTCCAGAGCATCGAAGCGACGCTCCCAGAATCCCGTCATTTTGCTCGTCCAGTCGATGAGCGGTGCGAGCGCGCTGAGCTGCGCCCTGTAGTGCGTCTGGCGGCCCTCGTGGCGGTCGCGCACCAGCCCGGCCTGCTTCAGGACGCCAAGGTGCTTCGAGACAGCCGGCTGGGAGATTCCGGCCTGCGCCGTCAATGCTCCGACCGTCTGCTCTCCGTCGCGGCACAACCGCTCGAAGATGGCGCGGCGGCTCGGATCGGCGAGCGTGCGAAATAGAAGATCGTGGTCGCTAGGCATCTGACCCATAACCGTGTGGCTATGATTTTATCTATAACCGCGTGGCTATGCGTTGGTCAAGCCGTGGCCGCTCCGCCGTGAAGACTTCTCGTCGACTGTTCCGCGCCCGGCACGGCGCGGCGGGAAAAGATGCCCTTCTCTTTGCCACCACTGCCAGGGGCTGTTGTGCCAGCGTGCGCGGCAGAGGAAACCCCTGGCAACAGAAGAAAATTACCGATGCGTAACATAGCCTTAGCGCTAGCCGCGCTGTCCCTTACCGTCACCGCAGCGGCGGCTGCCGACTGCACCGCCGAGGTCAACGACGCCTTCGCCAAGCTGCGCAAATCGTCGGCGTTCCGCATGGAGACGAAAATCGTCAACGCGGAAGGCACGCTCGAGATGAGCAACGACTACGTGCTGCCCGACCGCATGCACCAGACGGTGTCGATGGGCGCGCAGGGCCCGCAGAAGATGGAGATGATCCTCATCGGCGGCAAAGCCTGGAGCAACCAGGCCAACAACGGCTGGGCCGAGGTGCCCGAGAAGTATGCCGAGACGATCGCCAAGCAGATGAAGGAGACCGTCGTCGAGCCGCCCAAGGACAAGCAGGAATACGAGTGCCTCGGCGACGTGGCGTTCGAGGGCAAGACGTACGCAGCCTACCGCGCCAAGATCGACGCCGAGGGCGAGGTCAAGACCGCGGGCCAGCCCGACGCCACCGCCAAAGCCACCAACGTGCAGACCGTCTACATCGACAAGACGCTCGGCGTCCCGGTGCGCAACATCGTGACGTCGCAAGCCGATCCCCACAAGCGGCTGTTCGACGGCACCTTCACGCTGCGCGAAGGGCTCAAGATCGAGCCCCCGAAACTGTGATGGAAGGGCGGGAATAAGTCCCGCGACAGCGCACGCGAACCGGCGCACAAAATGCGGCGGAACGGTTCATTCCTGCCGGGAGGATCGAAACATGCTGCGCTCACCCTTGCTGTCCATGGCGATGGGCATCGCGTGTGCGATGGCCTTCTCGCTCGACGCCGTGCATGCCGGGGACGATCCCTGGCCCGACATCCGCGCCGGCGTGTTCGAGAACCGCGCCATCGCCGAGAACGACGGCGCGCTGGCGCTCTACGTGCCCGAGCGGGCCGAGGACGCCGCGCTGGTACCGGTCGCGGTGCACCTGCCGCCGGACGTCGCCAACACCGCCAAATCGCTCACGCTCATCATCGACCGCAACCCGGCGCCGGTTGCCGCCACGTTCCGCTTCGGCGACGGCTTCAGCGCCACGCCGGAGATCGGCGAGCGCAAGATCATGACGCGGGTGCGCATCGACAGCTTCTCAAAGGTTCGGGCGGTGCTGGAAACGGCCGACGGCAAGCTGCACATGGTGGCGAAGTTCGTCATGGGCGCCGGCGGATGCTCGGCTTCCGCATCGAAGGACGCCGACGGGGCCCTCGCCAATCTCGGCAAGATGCAGGTGAAGACGGTGGCCGACGCCGCGCACAGCGCCCGCTGGCGCGAGGGCATCGTCATGATCCGCCACCCCAACTTCACCGGCATGCAGATGGACATCGAATCGCGCGGCTATACGCCGGCGCGCTACGTCGATCTCGTGGAGGTGACGCGCGGCGGCAGCCTCGTGCTGCGGATGGAAGGCGGCATCTCGATCTCGGAGAACCCCAACATCCGCTTCAACTACGACGGCGGCGAAGGCGACGGGCTCGAGGTGCGCGCCAAGGACAGCGACGGCGCCAAGTTCATCGGCAAATCGCTCGCCACCGGCTCATAGCATCGCCAAGCGCGCTCAGCGCACCCGGCGCGCGTCGCTGACGAGGGGACAGGCGAGCGCCGTCTCCAGCGCCGCCGTGACCTCGTCGACGGTGTTGGCATCGGCGTACATGCCGCCTGTCTCGTCCGCGAGACAGCGCGAGCGGAAGATGCCTTCCGAGCCGATCGAGCTCGCGATGTGATAGCTGATGACGTGCACCGTCGTATGCGCGCCCTGCTCTTTCAGCACCTTCGCCAGCGCGCAGGAATCGCCGCCGCACGTCTCCTCGCCGTCCGTCAGCAGCACGATCGTCGCCGGCCGGTCGCGGAAGCCCAATGCGTCGGCCGCACGCTGCACCGCGCGCGACAGTGGCGTGCGCCCATCCGGCTTCAGGTTCTCGACCCTGTCGAGGATGCGCCGGGCAGCGTTGATCGTCGGCCGCATCTCGAGCGTGACGTTGGCGCACACGGGCCGCGAGCCCGGGCCGTAGGTAATGAGCCCGATGCGTCGCTTCGGCGCGGCACGCGGAAGAATGCGCGACAGCGCCGTCCGCACGGCATCGATGCGACGCAGCCCGGCGTTGTCGCCGGCAGCGGCGGCCATCGACTTCGAGGCATCGAAAACGATCATCGCATCGTCGGTGCACGGCTGGCCCGTCTCGGCGGCCGCGACCGGCGACAGCAACGCCAGCATCGCTACGACGCGCAATGCCTGGCCTGCCGCCGCCTGCTTCATGGCCGATGCTCCGCGCCGCTGCCCGCGGCATGGGCTACCGCTGCGATCGCCAGCGAGCGGGCCCCGCCGCCCGTGACGATGCGCTTCAGCTCCCTGGCCGACGCCATGTCGAGCACCGATACATCGCCCGAGAACCAGTTGGCCACATATGCCTTGCGGCCGTCGGGCGACACGGCGACACCCTCCGGAAAGCGGCCGACCTTCTGCGTCGCGATGATGCTGAAGTCGTCCGTGTCGAAGACCGTGATCACGCCGGTGCTCTGGCTGGCAACCAGCAGCCGCCTGCCGTCGAGGCTGGTCGCGAGGCCGTACGGCATGTGGCCGACGTCGATCCGCGCCTCGGCGCGCAGCGTCCGCGTGCTGATCACCGACACGTCGGAGCTCTGCACGTTGGCGACATAGACGCGTGTCCCGTCCGGCGACACGGTGAGCGCAAAGGGTGCGCGCCCCACGGGGATCGTCGCCGCCACGGCCAGCGTCGCCGCATTGAGGACGGTAATCGAGTTCGCCTCGCGATTGGCGACGATGACCAGCGCACCCTGTGGACTGGTGACGATGCCGGCCGGGGCATGGCCGACGGAAACCTTGCGCAGCACCTTGCCGGTCTGCGGATCGATGGCGGTGACGGTGTTGTTGTTCCAGTCGCTGACGAACAGCGTGTCATCCTGGCTGACGGCGATGCCGAAAGGCGTGCCGCCGACCTGCAGCAAACGGACCACCTGCCGCTTGCCGACATCGATGACCGAGATCTCGCCGCGCTCGGGATGGGTGACGTAGATCGTGCCGCCGGAGCGGTCGGCGGCAATGCCTGCGGGAGAGAACGCCACCGGTATGGTGGCGGCGATCTCGTCGGTCCGCATATCGACGACGCTGATTGTCGCCGCGTCCTGGTTGCATACGAAGATGAGCGGCACCGCCTCCGCCTGCGTCGCACGCGCCGGCATCGCCAGAAGCGACGCCGCGAGCGCGACGAGGAGGCTCCGCCAGCGCATGCCCTACTTCCCTTCGGCCTTGGCCTTGAGGCCCCGCAGACCGGTGGTGATGTAGTCCTTCATGGCCTTCGTCGCCGCGGCGTCATTCTTGTCGGGCGGCGGCTCGTTGCCCGTGTCGGCGCGGTAGAAGCGGCCGAGCCAGGTGACCTGGCTGCCGCCATTCGCGCCCGGCTTCACGGTGATCTCCGCCGTGTAGGAGCTGACCGGAAACACGTCCACCTTCTCCTTGCCGAGGCGGTAGAGGTAGCTCATCTCCTTGTCGCCGCCGTAGTAGTCCAGCCCCTCCTCGAGCTCGCCGCCCGCCTTGAAGGTGATCGTACGCGTCGCGCCCGAACCGTTGCCGCCCTTGCCTTCGCTCTTGCTGAGCGCCGGGTTCCAGTCGGCGATCTTGTCGAAGTCCTTGATGATGTCCCAGACCTTCGCCGGAGGCGCAGCTATCTCGACGCTTTCCTCGACTTTCTGCGGGGTCGGGCCGTGCGCGTGCGCAGCGACCGCAATGGCGCAGATGAACAGCGACGTCATGAGTGAACGCAGTGGCCGCATAGGGAAGGCTCCATTCTAAAGCTCGGTGCGGGTTGAATTGGCGAGACGCGCGCCAGGAAGCGCCGCAAGCGCGAAAAGAAGTACGAGCAGCGCCAGCGCCAGACTTCCCGGCACCGCGCGAACGTCGGTGGCGACGGCGAGCGCGCGCGGGTGTGCCGCCACCTCGAAAGGTGCAAGCAAGCCGGGGGTGTCGCCGAGGTACGTGTAGGAAAGGCCGGTGACGGAGGCGAGCTGCTTCAGGTACGCTTCGCGCACGACGGCCATGTGCTCGTTGTTGTGCGCGACGGCGCTGCCGAACGGCGCCCACTTCGGGTGATAGCCGGGGCGCGAGGCCGCGTCGGGCGGCGGCGGGCCGGAGCGGTTCTCCTGCGGCACCTCCTGCTCGCCATAAGTGCCGATCTCGCGGCCTTCCTCGTCGTACTTGAGCAGCGGCGTCATGGTGCGCCCGCCGTCGCCGACGACGATGCCGCCGACATCTTCCGGCTTGCCTTCGAAGGGCGGCAGACCGCTGAACGGCAGCGGCGGCAGCTCATGCCCGTCGGTTATAAAGACGAGGTCGGCCTTGAGCTTGCCGGCAAGCTCGACGGCGCTGTAGAGCCCTTTCGCGACGTAGCTGTCGCCTTCCCAGGCCATGCGCCAGTCGAGCATGGCGATCGCCTCGTCGATGGCGGCGAAGTTCTCGCACACCTCGACCGGATCGAAGAGCAGGAAGGTGCGACGCTCAGTGAAGAAGCCGAGGCCGAGCCGCGATTGGCACGGCAGCTTGGCGAGCATGTCGCGCAGCGCCGTCTTGGCCGCCTGCAGCCGGCTCACCTTCTCGTGCCCGACCATCATGTCGCGCGTGTTCATGCTCGTCGTGATGTCGACGACGGCGAGCACGTCGTAGACGTTGCGTTGCAGCTTGATGCGCGGGATCAGCAGCGCGCACAGGACCGCCGCCAGAGCGCCGGCGACCAGCCACGTGCGAACGTCGCGGAGCGGACCCCAGCTCATGGCAGCCCCTTCGGCACACCGGGAAGGTCCGTCCACAGCTTCTCGGGCGTCTCCAGCGGCTTCTCCTCGTCCTCGCCGGCCGTCTGCGGCAAGTCGCGGACGAGGCGCATGGCGACGTCGAGATTGTACTTGGCGTTCCAGTTGGCGGGATCGAGACGCAGCGCCGCCCGGTACTCGGACTTGGCGAGCGATACGAGCGGGATCGCCTTGTCGAAGCCCCCCTTCTCGATCGCCGTGACCGCCGCCCGCATGCGCGCGTTGGCCATGTTGTAGAGCATGCGCACCTGCGTGCGCGTATCGGCGCGCAATGGTGCCTGATCGAGCAGCGGCTGCGCCTCGTCGATGCGGCCGCGGCGCAGCAGATAAGCGGCGCGCATATCGAGCAGGGCGGGGCTTGCCTTCGCCGGATCGATGACGATCTCCTTGCCGGCGCGCATCCGGTCAATGGTCGCGTTCGTCGATAGCTTGTCGACCAGCATCCACCCGGCCGCCGCGGCAACGAGGACGCTGCCGGCGAGCAAGGTCCACAGCGCCATTTCCTTCAGCGTACCGGCGGGGGGAAGCTTGCCGAGAAACGGAATGCGCATGTCAGGCTGCCTCCCGTACCGGCTGCGCGCCGGACTTCGCGCGCTGCGTATCGCCCCGTGCTTTGGAGGGCGCGTTCACTGCACCCGCGTCGAGCCGCACCTCCGCGAGCTTGGCGAGCAGCAGCAGCAGCAGCGAACCCGCCGCCACGCCATAGGCGATGCCCGACAGATCCATCTCCGGGATGCGCTCCTGGTAGCGGATCGGGTTGCGCTCCAGCTTGTCGATCTCGGTGATCGCCTCGGCCACCGCCTTCGGATCCTCGGCCTCGAAGGCGCGGTAAGGCACCTTCAGCGTCTGGAAGAACAGGTTGAGATGGCGCTCCGGCAGCGCCTGCGGCGTATCGGGAACGCCTTCGGCCGGCGGATCGAAGATGCCGGGCGCTCCGGCAGTGCGCAGATACAGCCAGTAGAGATTGACCGGCCGCTTGGCGATTTGCGCGCGCAGCCGCTCCTGCACGCGACGGTCGATCACCGCCGCGCCGTCAGAGACGAGCAGGATGGCACGCGAGGCGGCGGTCGGGTCCGCCTCGTGCATGGACAGCGCCAGAGACAGCCCGAGGCCGACGTTCGTATAGGCGAGGCCGGGCTGCACGATGGCGTCGATGGCACCCAGCACGGCGTCCTTGTGGCTGGTGATCGGCAGCACGTGCATGGGCATGGTGGAGAACGCCGCGACGCCGAAGCGGTCATGCGGGCGGCGGCCGACGAAGTCGCGCAAGAGGCGCCGGGCAGCCGCCGATTTTGAATCCTCGCCGACGCCCGGCCGTCCGCCGGCAAACGTGTCGTCCATGCTGCTGGAGCGGTCGAGCAGCAGCACGATGTGCGAGCCTTCGCCCACCCGCTCCACCGTCTGCCCCTTGAGATGGATGCCGCTGATCGCGGCGATGAGCGCCGTCATGGCCACGAGGCCGAGCAGATGCAGCGCCACATCGACAACGCGCGACAGCCTATCGGGCTCGACAGCGCTGAGCGACGGATAGCCCTGCGACTTCTGCATGGCGAAGAAAAGCGGCAGCAGCGTCAACGGCAGCAGGGCGAGCAGCAACGGCATGTCGAACGCGAGGTTCATGCGGCCCTCCGCTCGGCAGCGCCAAGGCGCGCGCTGAGGTCCGCCAATGCCGGCAGCGGCATCGCCGCGCGCGCTTGCTCCACGTCATTGGCGAAGAATGCCTTGCGCGACGAAAGGAACAGCCGCTCGACCTCCGGCGTGTAGGCGGCGAACTCCGGATGCGCGGCGAGGAACGCCGCGACATCGTCGGCGAGAACGCGGCGGCCGGCCGCGACGTCGAACGCGCGGTGCAGCTTCAAGAGCGCGATGCGATAGCCGGTCGCGTTGTCGAGCCGGGCAGCGTTGGCGCGGAGGAACCGCGCCGCGTCCGTGAACGGTCGCGCCGAGCGGCGGTGGAATGGCCACCACGCGTTGTGCCAGGCGAGTGCGATGAGCGAGCCGAGCGCCACCAGCGAGGCAATGAGCAGCACCGTCCGCTCGCGACCGGTGACGAGGCGCGGCGGCGCGTCGTCCGGCTGCAGCTCGACCGCGCTGCCGCTGCTCTGGCTGGCGGAGGCGAAGAGCCGGCGGATCGGCGACGTAATGAAATCGAACTCGCGTACGCGCAGCTCGGCGCCGTCCGCCGCGCCGGCAAGCTTCAGCGTGAAGCCGGGGATCGTCAGCTTGCGCGGATCCAGCGGCGTGTAGAAGGTCTGATAGACGAGCGTCAGCCGGTAGAGCGTGTCGTCGCCCTGCGCCTCCTTCTTGAGGTCGACCGAGGACAGCTCGAGCCAGTAGTTGAGCGGGCCGGGCCGCGGTAGCGATGCGAGGTCGAGGTCTTCGCCCGGCGCCAGCCGCACATCCACCTCGCGGCGCAATTTGTCGCCGAGGAAATAGCCGAATGCCCGCGGCTCGGTCACAGTCAGAGTCGGCGCACGCTCCAGCGCGCCGGCTCCGGCCGCGAAACCGAAGACGACGCTGAGCACCAGCAGCCATCTCATGGCGAACCGCCCACGAGATGCGCGCCGAGCCTGTCCCAGTCGATCCTGTCCTTGATTTCGAACGGCGCACGGCCGAAGCGCGCGGCGATCGACTTGAGATCGGCGCGGCGGCGCCCGCTCCTCCTTTGCCATGCCTCCCGCAAGCTCGGGCGCATGACGACCAGACGCCGCCGGCCGGCCTCTAAATCGGTGAGCGACATGATCCCCCACCGAGGTAGATCTTGGATTTCGAGACTGTCCGACAGCACGATCGGGACGATGTCGTGATGGGCGAGCGCGCCGAAGATCTTTTCGGTCTCCTCGCGCGGGATGTAGAAATCGGAGATGAGGAAGACGAGCTTGCGACGGCCGGCGATCAGTGCAGCGGCATCGAGCAGGCCGGCCGATCCTTGCCCTTGCGGCATGAACGTTCTTATCCGCCGCAGCATTTCCAGCTCACTGCCGCGCGCGCGTGTCGCCAGGAAGGTGAGATCCGGCTGCACGATGGCGTCGCAGCCGATGAGACCGAAAGCGTCGCCTGCGCGCCGTGTCGAGGCGGCAAGCGCGGCACACAGGTCCGCCGCCAGCCGCATCTTGTCGGCGTGCCCGCGAAATCCCATCGACGCGGATACGTCGACCAGCGCGTAGACCGATACGGATGTCTTCTGCTCGAAGCGCCGGGTGTACAGCCCCTCGAACGGATCGCGCGCGCTGACGCGCAGGTCGAGGCGGCGGGGATCGGGATTGCGCAGCAGCGGCACGACGTCGCGAAAGAAGCCGCCGGAACCGTCGAGCTTGCCGCGATGGGACCCGACATGCACGTCCGCGCTTCGCCAGGACAGCCGGTAAGGGATGTCGGCCGGCGGGGACGATGCGCGCGGGGCATATGTGCTCATGGGGCCGGAACCCGCTCGAAGAGCTGGCGGCAAAGCTCGCGGACGATGGGCTCGCGGCGCAGCTCGTAGATGGGATCGAAGAAGATGCGGTGCGCCATGGTCTCGAAGAACACCGAGCGCAGGTCCTCGGGAACGACCATGCCGCGATTGTCGAGCCAGGCGGCAACGCGCGCCGCCCGCAGCAGGTAGCTCATGCCGCGCGGGCTGGCGCCGCCCGCGATGAAACGGTGCATGTCCACGTCGGCTATTTCGATGCCGGCGGAAGCGGGATCGCGCACGGCCTGCCACAGATCGAGCGTGTAGCGCTCCAGGTCGGGGCTCGTCTCGACCGTTTCCTGGATGGCGGCCGCCACCTGGGGCAGCGCGCGGTGATCGAGCATCGCGTCGGGCACGGACCGGAGCAGGCTGTCGACATCGTGGAAGCGCGGATCGAACGCGAGCTGACGGCGCACGGCCGGATCGGACGGTATCGCTATGCCGATCTCCATGAGGAAACGATCGCGTGCTGCCGCGGGCAGCTCGAACGTCTCCTCGCGCTCGATGCGGTTGCGGTCGGCGAACACCAGAAGATACGGAAAGTGATACTCGCGATTGAAGGCGTTGATGCTGCGCTCGGCCATCAGCCGCAGAAGCAGAGAATGGACCTGCGGACGGGCGCGATTGATCTCATTGAAGAAGAAGATCGTCAGATCGCTGCCGTAGCGGATCACCGGGCCCGGCTCCACGCGCGGGCGTCCGTCCTCGCCGATGTAGGTGTGATAGATCATGTCGGCCGGCATCAGATCGATGGTGCCTTCGACACGCTCGTAGGCGCCGCCGAGACCGCGCGCCGCGGCGCGCAGCAGCGTCGTCTTGCCGACGCCGACGTCGCCTTCGAGCAGCACGTGACCGCGCGCGAAAATCGCGATGGTCAGCAGGCGAATGATGCGGTGCTGGCCGACGACGACCTTGTCGAGCTCGCCTGCGAATTCGAGAGCGCGCTGCCGCCAAGCGGTGAGGTCGATCCCGTGCAGATCCGTGACCGCCTTAGCTCCTTCGCGGGACAAGCGGATGCTCCTCTCTGCAAGGCCAATTTCATGTCGGCCGTTGGACCTGATACCGGAAACAAAGGTGGGGTGCGGCGGCAGCCGCACCCCGATTCCTCGGGAGGAAGCAGCTCTAGCGTGGCACTGCTCCGAGGAATGTACCCCGCGCGTTAGTCGGAGATCTCGTCGACGTCGTAGACCCACTTGCCGGTCTTGACGAAGTGAGCGGTGCGCTTCGCGTTACGAGCTTCCATCGCCCGCTCCGAATCGCCCTGCTTGGCGAGCTCAGCCGGATCATGCTTGGGGTCGTATTTGGAGCCGGCGATCTTGTCCGGGAAGCCGGGCTTGGGCTCCCAGCAGACGCCCGGCGCCTTGCACTTGGTGCCGTCGTAAGCGAAGGCGGACGTGGCAGCGACGAGAGCCGCTGCGGCAGTGCCAATGAACAGCAACGTCTTCATGACTTAGTTTCCTCCTGGCTTCGTTCAGTTAGTTCGGCGGTGTGTCCGCCTTCTTTGCTCGCGCCCCTCCGGAAGCGAACATCTCGTCAGTTGGCCATCGGACCGCACTTATCGACCGGCACCGCTTTGGCCTCTTCGGCAGTTCCGCCCTTCTCGCCGCCCTCGGGCTGCTTGTACGGCGTGAAGTTTGCCTTCTGCTCCTTGGTGAGCCACGTCGCGCCTTCGACCGGACCTGTGTAGAGGTTCCGGATCCAGGCCATGACCAGCAGGATCTCGTTGAGCTGCAGGTCGTTGTGCGGACCCATCATGCCCTGGGCGCCACCGAAGATGGTCTCGAACAGTCCCTTGTCTTTTTTGTTCTTCGGGTAGGTCCAGTAGTTGTCGTTGAGGCCGGGCCCGACTTTGCCTTCGGCGAGGTGGCCGTGGCAGCCCGAGCAGGACGAGAGGAAGATGTACTCGCCGCGCGGGAAGCATTCCGCGACGCCGTTGTAAGGATTCTTGCCCGTCTCGAGAAACTTCTTCACCGCGTCAGTGTCGCGTCCCTCTTTCGGGGTCTGTGCGAGGTCGAGAACGTCGCCCGTCACCGTATTGCGGAACGGCTCGTCGAGTGCGAGGGCCATGATCGGAAATGCAACGATGGCTGCACCCGCGAGTAGTCGTCGTGTAAACCTGTTCATCCAGCGCGCCCCTCAGGAGTCTTGGCAATCTCGTCGAGGGGAATGCCTTCTTCCTTCAAGATGGTTTCGATTTCCGGCCGCGCCTTCTCGAGCGCGGTGTTCACTTGGTCGAGCAGTTCCTTGTCGTCCTTGCGCACGCCGATCGACTGGTCGAAGTGGAAAGGAAGATGCTGCCCGTCGGCGCGCGTCGCGGTGTCGGGAATGACGACGAGCTTGACGGCATCGCCGCGCTGCTTGGCGTAACGGGCCACTTCCGGCGCGAAGGCAATGGCGATGTCCGCCTTTCCGGACGCCACGTCGTCGACGAAGCGTTGCGGATCGATGCGGACGTATTGGTTGCGTTTGCTCTTGAAGCCGGTCAGCGACTTTATGTAGTTGAAGTTCGAGTTGAAGAGGCCGAGCTTCTCGAGCATCACCTGCGCCGGTCCGTCCGGCGCGATGGCGATCTTCTTCGTCTTCTGCAGGTCGGGGCTGTCCCAGCTCGTGATGTCGAGCGGCGAGTCCTTGCGCTCCACGAAAACGTATGGCGCGCGGTAGTACGGCTTGGTGGTGAGCACGCGCTCATCACCCGTATCCAGGCCGATGACGACGTCGCACCGCTTCTGGTCGAGCTGATCGCGCACTTGGTAGATCGCCGGCTTGTCCAGCCAGTCGAAGGAGACCTTGCGGCCCATCGCCTTGGCCAGAGCCACCGCGATCTTGTTTTCGAACCCTTCGGCGCCGCGCATCGAGTACGGCGCTTCCACCTCGGAAGCGCAGACGCGCAGGATCGATGGATCGGACGCGGGCGGCGGCGTTGCGGCGGCATCGGCGGCGAGACTTAAACCGGCGAAGCTCACCAGCGTCGCGGCAGTCGAGAGCATCAGCCCCGCTGCGTGAGTTGCTTTGATTGTGTTGCTCATGTTGACGCTATGCATTCCTGAAGCAGATCTGCTCCGGCCGCCGGCCCTGTCGTCGCTTGTCGCTCGGGTCGACGCGCACCGTATGCATGGTGCTTGGAGACAGCATCCTTACCGTTGGAGGAGGAGACGGATCGGGTCGCTGCGAGGTCATCGCCCCGCCAGGGGCTCGCGCACCTGGCGGGAACGATTGGCTCGTCATCAGAGCTTCGGCATCTCCGGCGGGTACTCGTCGAGGTTGACGTTCTCCGAGTACGGGCTCTTGCCGTCGAGGGAGAAGACCAGCATGCCGCCACCCATCTGCGTCCAGTTCTGGAGGTTCTTGAACGCTCCGACCGCGCCAAGACCGGCCGTCGGGTCGTTCAGGTCGAACACCAGACCAACGCCAGGCCAGCCGCCGACGCCGTAGTAGATGGCGACGTACTGCGTGCCCTTGTGCTCGTAGGTCATCGGGTAGCCGATGGCGCCGGACGGCAGCTTGAACTTCCACAGCAGCTTGCCGCTGTCGCTGTCGCGTGCCTTCAGGTAGCCGTCGAGCGTTCCGTAGAACATCACGCCGCCCTTGGTGGCCATCGTGCCGCCCCAAGCCGCGAAGCGCTCCATGATCGCCCACTTGTCCTTGCCGGTGATGACGTTGCGCGCCTTCACCTGGCCGAGGCCAAGGTAGTTCTGACGGTCACCCTTCGGACCGGGGTACATCCACAGGGTGGCGCCGACGAAGAACTGACCGGCACGGTAGGGAAGCATGAAGGGCTCCCAGTCCATGCAGATGTGGTTGATCGCCAGGAAGAACACCTGCCGGTCCGGATCGTACGAGTCGTGGGCCTGGTCGTGATAACCCATGGCCGACGGGCACACGTTGGTGGCCTTGTGGTCCATGCGCGTGCCGTACTCGGGATCGCGAACCGGGATGCCCGTCTTCAGGTCGACGTGCGTCCAGACGTTGACAGTGTCGTCGATCTTGTCAGCCGAAACGAGGCTGCCGTCGGTACGGTCGAGCGTGTAGATGATGCCGTTGCGGTCAGGATGGGTGACCAGCTTGCGCAGCTTGCCGGACTTGTCCTTCTGGTCGGACAGCATCATGACGTTGACGCCGGCGTAGTCCCACTCGTCGTGCGGGGTCTTCTGATAGCCCCACTTCAGCTCGCCGGTGTCGGCATCGCGGGCCATCATCGTCATGGTCCACTTGTTGTCGCCCGGACGCATCGTCTCGTTCCACGGAGAGGGATTGCCCGATCCGTAGTAGATGAGGTTGAGGTCAGGATCGTAGGCATACCAGCCCCAGTTGGTGCCGCCGCCGATCTTCCACGCGTCGCCTTCCCACGTCGCCGTGCCGAGGCCCTTCTGGCCGTAGTGCGGGTTGGCTTTGTTGAAGTCGTCGCCGATGCCGATCTCCTCGTCGGGACCGGTCGCGTACTTGCGCCACACTTGCGCGCCGGTTTTGACGTTGTAGGCCGTCGCATAGCCTCGCACGCCGAGCTCGGCACCCGACGAGCCGATGATCACCAGGTCCTTGACGACGAACGGAGCGATCGTGAGCGTCGAGCCGACCTTGATGTCGGAGTTCTCGACCTTCCAGTACTCCTCACCGGTCTCGGCATTCAGAGCGACCACGTGGCCGTCGAGCTGGTTGTTGATGATGAGCGGCGGCGTCTTGCCGTCACCCGGCCAATAGGCGAGGCCACGGTTGACGAGGTCGCAGCAAGCAACCGAGCGAGCAGCCGGATCCTGCTTCGGCTTATACTGCCACTTGATCTTGCCCGGGTTCTCGAGGTCTAGGGCGAAGACGTTGTTGGGGAAGGACGTGTTGATGTACATCACGCCATTGACGACGCGCGGCGTACCTTCGTGGCCGTGCAGCAGACCGGTCGAGAACGACCACGCAACACGCAGATCCTTGACGTTGTCCTTGTTGATCTGAGTCATCGGGCTGTAGTTGTCGGACCCATAGGTCCGGCCGGTCATGACCCAGTTTTCGTTGCTCTTCGAAAGCTCGATGAGCTTGTCGTTGGCGCTGGCGCCGACGACGAAACCTACCAACGCCGCAAACGATGCGGACGCAAGTAGGCCTGACTTGAGGTGTGCTTTCATCAACAAACCCTCGCGTTTTCGCTCCCAGGAAAAGGCGGACTGCTTAGGGGTGCCAAAGAGGATCGCTCGCAACAGTCGCGAACGCAGAGACACCGCCGCCTTCTTTAAGATGCTGCTCGACGCTGCAAACTTGCGTGCGAGCTGCATGGGTGAGCTGGCCTTCACTGGCAAAACCGTGCCGATTGGAAGCCTTACTCAGCCGTGAACGAAGCTAGAGCGCGAATGTTGTTGCGTCTTTAGGTCAACTTCCAAGACTGGGACGGCACAGGTGGCAACACGGCTGCTCCTCGTGACCTCGATGTGCGCTGCGAAACGAAGCTAACATCGTCGCGGCCGTGAACGTGCGCATGCGCGTTCCGAGGCATCGGGAAAAACAACCGCCGTCCGCTACCAATGCTGAACCCGCGAATGACGAACAGTAAGAAGGAAAATACGCGTGCGCGGCGGCCGTCATGCTGCAAGCGCACATTGCACGCGGCATGCGCGGCGCTGCTGGCGATGACGCTCGGCGCGTGCAGCGACGAGCGCAGCGAGACGGCGCAAGCACCGCCGCCGCCTGCTCGTAGCGCGCATCCGGCAGCGCATTCGCTGGCGTGGCTGAGGCAGACGGATGCGGTGTCTCCGGATCATTGGCTCGCCAGCCGCGAGGCCGGGCGCGACCTCGATCCCTACGACCCGAAGGTCGCGGAGATACATCGCACGCTCGAGACAGCGGCGCAGCGCTTTCGCGATTATCCGCGCATGATCGCCAACCGGGCGGTGCAGCTCGAGGCGATGCTCAAGAAAAAGGCCATCGACGAGCATGCGCCCAGCACCATCGCCACGCTGTGCGAGGTGCCGGGCGACAGGCAGAATATCGAGAGTTTCGCGTCACTGGCGCAGCAGTACTACAATCTGCGCCTGCAGGGCCTCGACCGGAGCCAGAGCATTGCCGCGCTGCGCAGCCAGAGCGATCCTCGCTCTCGGCGCTAGGGCTTCTCAGCGGCGATGTCGGGCGGGCAATCGGGCCCGATGTACTTGCCGTCGATGGTCACACCGATGTTGCGGATACCCTCCGGCGGATCGAAGCTCATCTTCATGATGGCGTGGTAGCGCTTGTCGAAGTCGCCGCCGAACGCGGTGCTCATGATCTGCTTGCCGTGCGGCTTCTTGCAGACGACGTCGACGATCACCTCGCTGCCGGCAGCCGTCACTTTCGGCTCCGAGCAATCGCCGCTATCGGCGGGTGTCGCGATATTGTCGTCGGGGCCGACGCAGGTGTCGGTCGTCGTCATGCCGGAGCCGGCCGACACGGTGGTGAGCTGCCAATGTCCGGGCTTTCGCTTCGGAAGCTCGGCGGTGGCCGCCATAGAGACTGCAACGCTCAAAGCCAATACACTCGAAACAGCGACTGCCCGGGTTAGCATCATACGCTCCTGCGCTTCCTCGCCGCCTGTCTAGGCGCGGCGCAGACTAGCCATTTGATGGGGACGTGGGGACGGCGACCCTAGCCAATGTGACTGATCATTCCTCCCGAATGACATCGGGAATATTTGTCGCTCGTGCTGCCACTTGCTCGCTGGGCAATGCCCCGAGGCGTCGCCGCGAATCGCCATTCCCTCCTCGCTGAGGTCCCGCGTGGCGCCTGTCGCCCCGCCAGTGACTGCGCAAAGCTACCCACCGTCCAGTCGAGGGTACGGCTTCGAACCGGACGGCGAATCGCTGCATACGGAGCTTGATGCTTGGGAGGCTCGGATGCGGCGTAGGGCTTTGACTATGCGTGCATGCATAGCTGTTCTCGCCGTCGGCAACGCCGCCGATGCCGCTGCCGACGCTTTTGCCGTCGCGCCCTACGACTGGCGCGGCTTGTACGTCGGCGCGCATCTCGGCGGCGCCTTGTCCCTCGCCGACGTGAAGGATCCGTTCGGCGCCTCGCTCTATGGCGACACAGTGCGCGCGCCGGGCCCCTTGGCCGGTGGCCAGATCGGCTACAACTGGCAATTCGGGCGCGGGCTCGCCGGCATCGAGGCCGACGCGAGCTGGTCCGACCTCTTCGCCACCGAGACGTGCTTCGCCTATTCGGGCTTCTACGTCAGTGGCAACTGCCGCAGCGATGTCGGCGCGCTCGGCACGGTAGCTGCACGCTTCGGCTGGCTTGCCGGTGCCGATGGGGGAACGCTGCTCTACGGCAAGGCCGGCGCCGCATTCCGGCATGGCGAGGTCGACGCGACGACGAACGGTGATCCCGGCTATGCCACGACGCGCGCAAGTGGCACGCACTGGGGATGGATGCTGGGCGCCGGCGTCGAGCGTGCTATCTCGCAGCACTGGTCGGCCAAGGCGGAGTATGATTTCCTCGCCTTCGGCAACAGCGCGATGACGACGCCGCGAAGCGACTACCAGGCCGTGCCAAGCGGCGATCCGAACGCGATGGTCGCCGTCCCCTCGCGCGGCACCGACTTCTCCGAGAACGCGCATCTCTTCAAGGTCGGCCTCAACTACCGCCTGCAAGGCGGCCCATCGTCGATGCTGCCTGCTCCGCCGACGACGCCTGTCACCGGAACGACGCTCGAGATCGGCGCGCGTTATGTCTACGGCTGGGGCCGCTTTCAGAAGGATCTCGGTATTCGAGGCGAAGGACTGACCTCGCTCGCCTCGCGCCTCACCTACACGGACATGACGACCAACGGCGCCGAGCTCTACGCGCGCCTCGACCTGCCGGGCGGTCTGATGGCCAAGGGGTTCGTCGGCAAAGGGAACGGCAACGGGCACCTCAACGACGAGGACTGGGCGGTACCGTTTGCCACCTTCGTGCCCTACTCCAATACGTGGTCGGACGTCGACGACCACATCCGCTATGGCGTGATCGACGTCGGCTACGACATCTGGCGCGACGGGCAATTCCGCGTGGCGCCGTTCGTCGGCTACAGCATCTTCCACCAGTACATGCAGGGCCTGGGCTGCGTGCAGATCGCCAATCCGAACTCCGACTGCGGGACTCCAGTCCCCGATTCGGTCGAAGCCATCACCGAGGACGATATCTGGCGCGCGGTACGTCTGGGCATTGCCGCCGACGTAGAGATCGTTCCCGGCCTCACCCTCAGCGCCGACGCCGCCTACCTGCCCTATGTGAGGATCAGCGGCATCGACGATCATATCCTGCGCGACCTGGTCTCGCCCGAACGGGGCAACGGCACCGGCACGCAGCTCGAGCTGATGCTCAGGTACGCGCTCACCGAGCGGTTCAGCCTCGGCGTCGGCGGACGCTACTGGGCGATGTGGACGCCGAACGGATCAGTGGACTTCGGCGGCGAGGAGCTGGTGCCGATGCGCTTCAGCGTCGAGCAGGCCGCGTTGCTGGTGCAGGGATCGTACACCTTCGGCGACGGGCACGAGTAGCGCCCGTCCATTAGTTGGCATTTGCGGTGAGGCGTTGAGCACGCATTTGCCGAAACCCGGCAAGCTGGCTGCATGCACCGCGAACGACGGAGTACTTCCGGAGATCGCACATGGACAAACTCTCGCGCCGCGACGTGCTCGCCGCGACAACCGCCGGCGGACTGATGACTGCAACCATCAACGTGCAAGCTGCGACCTTCGGCAATCCGGACCAGCCGCCGCAGGGGATAATCAACACCGAGGGCAATCCCTCCAGCGCGACCATCATCGGGCCGAACAATCCCGCCCTGTCGGGACAGTTTCCCGGCGCGCTGTCGCCGCCGGCAACCGATGTCGGCTCGCTGCCGATGTTCTGGGCATCCTTCAACAACGCACCGCGGCGCATCCAGAACGGCGGCTGGGCGCGGCAGGTGACGCAGCGCGACTTCCAGATCTCCGAGACCATCGCCGGCGTGAACATGCGCCTGACGCGCGGCGGCATCCGGGAAATGCACTGGCACGTGTTCGCCGAATGGGCCTTCGTCACCAAGGGCGCTTGCCGCATCACGACGATAGATGAGGAGGGGCGCGCCAACGTCGAGGACGTGCGCGAGGGCGGCCTGTGGTATTTCCCGCCCGGCCTGCCGCACTCCTTGCAGGGCATCGGTGACGACGGCTGCGAGTTCATTCTCTGCTTCGACAACGGCCGCGCCTCGGAGTTCGATACCCTGCTGCTGACGGAATGGATCGCGCACACGCCGCCGGAGGTGCTGGCACTCAACTTCGGCGTACCCGAGGAGGCGTTCAGCAAGATCCCGCTGGAGGATCTCTATATCTTCCAGGGCAAGCTGCCGGGACCCATCGAGGCGGACCGGCGAGAAGCACAGGGGAACGCCGGCGCGCCGAAGCTGCGCTCATCGTTCTCGCTCGCCGATATGGCGCCGGTGAAGAAGACGCGCGGCGGCGAGGTGCGTATCGCCGATTCCAGCAATTTCCCGATTTCGCAGACCATCGCGGCGGCGCTCGTGCGCATTCATCCGCAGGGCATGCGCGAGATGCACTGGCATCCGAACGCCGACGAGTGGCTGTACATCATCGAAGGCGAGGGCGAGCTGACCGTCTTCGAGACCGGCCCCAACGCCGTGACGCAGAATTTCAACGCCGGAGATATCGGCTACGTGAAGCAGTCGCAGGGCCACTTCCTGCGCAACACCGGCCTGCGCGATCTCGTCTATCTCGAGGTGTTCCGCAGCGCGCACTTCGCCGACGTGTCGCTGTCGGACTGGCTGACGCATACGCCGCGAGCCATGGTGGCGCAGACGCTGAACGTCGACGAGGCAACGATCGAGCGCTTCCCGAAAGGCAAGCCTGTGATCCTGCCCGTCTGAGCCACGCCGGCTTAGGCCATCCTGCGCGCCGAGCCTTCACCGGCCACGACGGAGCTGAAGAACACCAGCGACGAGCCCGGCTGCGACTTGGCGCGGTACATGGCGACGTCAGCGTGGCGCAGCACCTTCTCGACAGTATCGCCGTCCTGCGGGAACAGCGCGGCACCGATGGCAACGCCGACCGCGTGCGTCGTACCGCCCGCCTTGATATCGGAGCGCAGCGCACCGATGAAGCGCTCGCCGATATTGCGTGCGCCCTTCTCGTCGACGTTGCGCGACAGCACGGCGAACTCGTCGCCGCCGAGCCGCGCGAACACATCGTTGGTGCGCGCCACGCGGCGAAAGCGCTCGACGACGGCCTGCAGCACCTCGTCGCCCACGGCGTGACCGTAACGGTCGTTGACATGCTTGAAGTCATTCAGATCGAGCAGGAACACGACGTGGGCGCGTCCCTCGCGCGGCGCGACGGCGGTCGCCATCTCGAGCGCCTCCAGCAGCACGCGCCGGTTCGGCAGGCTGGTCAGCGGATCCTGCATGGCGAGACGGCGCAGCAGCCGGACCTCCGACACCAGCGCGTCGGAGCCCGCGCCGTCGCCCTGGCGCACCTCGTCGAGGCGTCGCGAGATGAACACCCATACGCAGGCCGCACCGATGGCGCCGAGCGTCACGGCCTCCGCCGGTGAAATCTGGCGACGCGGATACGCGAGCGAGGCGAGGAAGCCGAAGACGTCGTAGTGCTGCGCCATCAGCACGCAAAACAGCATGATCGACAGCAGCACGATGAAGTCGCGCGCGCTCGTCCACGGATGCTCGGCGATGGCTGCAAAGACGGCGCTCGGCCTGTTTGCTTTCACGACGCGTCCCCTCGAAGATTGACGCTGGGGAGCCTAGCTGCCATCGCCTTCAGGAACGGTTAAGTGCTGCGGTTTGCAAGGCGTTGGCAAGCGTGGTTGCCAGGTGCTTACGGGGTGTGTGCGGCGCGCCATCCGGCCGCCAGCGCCTCGGCCTCGCTGCAGAACCAGCGCTCGCCTTTGCTCTCCTCGATCTTCACCGTGGCGTAACGCGGCGTCCATGGCGCGTAGTAGAGCCGCCCGTGCGTGCTGATATTGCCTTTGATGGCGCACCCGGCGGGCGCTGCGCCCTCGGCGGATGCCCAGCGCTTCTCGCGATAGACCCACGCCGGCTCCGCCTTGCCGGTCCAGATCCCTGCGCGTGCGGCGCGCGCCTCGTTCTCTTCGCGCACATAGCTGCTCGAGTACTTCACGAACGCCCAGGCATAGCCGCCGCGTACCATCTCGGCATTGATGTCGCGTCCGTCGACGTAGCAGACCGCGAGAAGGCGACGGTACACGTCGTGGCTGCGGCTCTCGCAACTGACGCTGCGGCCGCCGATGAGCGCCGACAACTCGCGCGCCGCCGCCGCTCCGCATTCCCACGTGCCGAAGAAGCGGCGTCCGCACGATTGCCCGCGCTCCGGCGCGTCGATGCCTTCGAGGCGGACGTGCGTGCCGCCGATGTCGATCGTGTCGCCGTCGATCACGCGCGCCGGGCCACTGACGCCGCCGTGGTCGGGCCCAGGGCGTGCGGCGGTCCCATCGCCGGGCAGCAAAATCAGAACCGGGAGAGCAAGAACGCCGACCAGCGCAGACGCCACCGGGCGGCGGTGAAGCAGGTACTTCAGATGAGCATTCATGCTGCGACTCATGACTGAGTCGCGTGGCTCAACCTCGGCTAAACCATGGAGCCGCCATGCAACCTGTGCGTTGCCGGCGCGTGCTGAGAGTCAAGCGTGCGGCCTAGGCGGCGAGACGCGCGCTGCGTAGACGGCAGCGCGTGTACGTCCGCGCGAGCGCGCGCCCGTGTGCGTGCACCTGTGTCGCAATCATGCGTGCGATGAAGCCGCGCCGCGCCGATCAGCGGCGGCGGAAGTTCCCCGGGCCGCCAGGCCGCTGCTGTGGCGGCGGTCCGCCGGCGCGCGTGTCCTTGTGGCGGAAGTTGATGCGGCCCTTGCTCAGATCGTATGGCGTCATCTCGATGGTGACGCGATCGCCCGCGAGAATGCGAATGCGATTCTTCTTCATGCGGCCGGACGTGTAGGCGACGACCTCGTGTCCATTGTCGAGCTTGACGCGGCAGCGTGCATCGGGAAGCACCTCTTCCACCACGCCCTCGAACTCGAGCATCTCTTCTTTCGCCATCAGAGTCCTTGCTGGGCCGCCATGGCCGGTCGAATGTTGGCTGACCGGCCCGCGGAGCGAGGCGGCATCAATCGAAACGCCATGGAGAAAAATAAGTAGGGGAGCAGACGTGCCTGCTCCCCCGAAGCGGATTGTTCCGCGGTTCTTACATAGGGCGCAGGTTGACCGCTGCGACCTTGCCGTTACGGCCCGTCTCGGTCTCGTAAGCGATCTTCTGCCCTTCGCGAAGGGTCGACAGCCCGGCGCGTTCAACGGCCGAGATGTGCACAAAAACGTCGTTGCCGCCTTCATCCGGCTGAATGAAGCCATAGCCCTTCTGGCCGTTGAACCACTTCACAGTGCCGTTTGCCATCAAGTCTCTCCAAAGCAATTTAGGCATCTCCCTCGGCGGATGCCTTGGGACATCAAATCGCGCGATGGAGCCGTCCAGTGTCGGCGCACAAGGCACCGTCGTAGAGTAAACCAAGGCGTGTTCGATCGGCCCTATATGGACCGCCCCATGCCGAAAGGCAAGGCGAGGATGAAGGTTGAAATGCGTTAGTTCTCCACGCTTACCGATCACGGCATGTGACAGTAAAGGTGTATGATTATCAATACTTGCTGGCACACCGCGGAGAGTTGTTCTCATCTGTGAACACTAGCCGGACCTCGTCAGATCGCGGCAAATTTACGGCGTGTTGGACCAGCAAGGCGGCTCCCGCTGCCGCCGCCAGATCCTGTCCGATCGCCTGAAACGACAAAAGGTGCCAGGCCTTTGGCCCGGCACCTTCAAAGCTTGTGCGACCGGAACCGGCCATCGCCGGTGGCGGCCAAAGCGGCGACGATCAGCGATAGATCGTGGCGTAGCCGTTGGCGTAGTCGGCATTGCCCGAGCGGCGGCCGTAATAGGCCTGGGCGTAGCCGCCATCGGCGTAGGCCTCCCGCGCATAGCGGCGCGAGCGGCCGGACGACCGCGGCTCGGCATCGTAGTCGCGCACCGAGGCCTGGCGGCTGCGGCCGCCACTGCGCGTCGCATACTTGCGGCCACCGGCAAGCGAGACGAAGTGATGGCCGATGTCCATGTGGATATGGCTCATATCCGGATAGGTCATCGTCCCGCCGCCCTTGTGGTTCGCGACCAGCCACTTGATGATCGCGGCCTTTCTGCTCCCCGCGTCGAAGTCGACGGCGTTGCCGCTGGCATGGCGAGAGATGCGTCCCGAGCCGGCGATGCGCGCTCCCGGACGGCAGGTGGAAATCACCCGCACCGGGCCGAAGCGAGCTTCCACCTTGTCGAGAAGCTCGTGCGCCGCTTTCGTGAGGCACTTGCGCGGGGCCTCGGGGTCGTCCGCGACGCGCTTGACGTTCTTGGCCTCGGGACGCCCCCAGTTGGGCGCCTTGGCCGGCTCGCCGTAGTTGCGGCCGTCGAAGCCGTAGTAGGCCGCCGAAGCGGCCGTGCTGAAGGAGAAAAAGAGCGCAACGCCGATCGCTGCGGTTGAGAGCCGCTTGATCATGATCACTCCTGAATTTGTCGTAGCTTTACTCGGGGCCGCTCATCGCGAGGCTTGACCCCATTCCCAATGCAGCTCGGTCAGCTCCGACAGCCGCAATGAGCCAGCTGCCACGTGATCGAGCCTGCGCAGTCCCCGGCTTGGCTCCCTGTCCATCGAGCCTTGTCCGCGATCATCGTCTGCGGACAACCGTGCCGGGTTGCGCGGGAGTGTGCCAACCCGTGTGGTGACAATTGGGCAGGGTTAATGGGATGCGGCGATGCGCCGTATGCGTCGCAAAAAAGAGACGGGGCGCCGGCCTTGCGACCGACGCCCCGACGAAATGCCTTGCAATGTTGCGCCGTTGCTAGCGCAGGTAGGGGCAGACGCGCTCCTCGCCGTAGCGGTTGATGTAGGTGCCGCGGCGCCAGGAGAAGTCGGGGAAGTCGCGCGCGCAGGCGCGCATGTCGCGATCGTCGGCGCGGCCCTCGCGGATGGCTGCCGCCACCAGCGTGCCGGCGATTATGCCGCCGAACAGTGCGCCGACGCCCCAGCCCGGTCCGCGCGCGAGCGTAACGTCGCTATCCTTGGCGATCGTCATCTTGCCGACCGGCGCAGCCTGCGCCCCGGCAAGCGGAAGGGTCGGCGCCAGCACGCTGGCGCAGACGAGTGCAGCAATGCTCGATTTGATGCGTGTCACGGTTCTTCTCCTCCAGGTCCCACTGCGCCCGGCCCGCACCGGAGCACGGCGCGCTGCCGCAATTCGCAAGAACGCTTGCGCTGAAGCGCCCAAACTTCGGCCCATCCTCGCTGCGCCGCATGGCATTCAGTGGGCGGAGACAAGGCGAACCCGTGTCGGCGGAACGCCGATCACACCGCTGTTCCGTCGCCGATGCTTCCCCAACACGCCCTGAGCACCAGCACGGAAAAGCTACGCCGGGGTTGGATGTTCCGCCTGCCGTGGTGGGGCAATCTCCGCTGCGCGCTGCAAATCCTGCCGCGCCAAGTCGGCCATCCCCAGGCCTGTGTACGCCTGTGCGCGCATGTTCAGGGCGGCTAGGGACATCGGATTGAGCTTGATCGCGCTCGTGAAGTCTTCGATGCGCCCTTGAAGTCCTGGATCTGCGCGCGCACGGCGCCGCGCGAGCAATAGGTCAGCTCCGAACGGCTCAGCTTCAGAGCGCGTGTGCAGTCGGCCAGCGCGCCGCCGAGATTGCCGACCGCGCGGAATGCCGAGGCGCGGCTGAGAACGGCGCGCACGTTCTTCGGCTCGATGGTCATGACTTTCGTATAGTCCGAGATCGCCCGCGCATGGTCCTGCATGCCGGCAAACGCGTGGGCGCGATTGAGCAATATCGGCACCGCTTTGGGGGCGATGGCCGCGGCAGCGTTGAATGCCGTCACCGCTTTGTCGAATTCCCTCCGCGAGAGATGGGAGAGACCCGAGTTGAAATCGGGCAGGGCGCGCGCCAGTCGGCGACGCCGCAGGACGGAGAGCCCGACACCAAAGGGAATGAAGGCGGCCAGCGCCCACGCCGAATAGCCGAATACCTTGTCGACGGCCGATATCTGGTACGCCGGCAGTGGAGTCGGGAGCAGCCCCTGCGCCTGCAACGCCTCGCGCCTCGCATCGTCGAGCGGGATATACCGGTCCTTGCCCCGGACGCCGAGAATGTATCCGTCGTCGCTGATCGAATAGGGCAGGCAGGCCATGTAGTGCGTGAACTTGTAGCCGAGATAGAGCGGCTCGCCCTCGGCATCCTTCAAGTCGACATCTTGGATGTGCCGCAGGTTCTCCTGCCGGCCCACCCTGCAGTGACCGGCGGACGCCGTCGGCGAGAATGCGAGGATGGCGCAAAAGGCAAAGAACAGGGCCTGCAACGGTCCTATCTCGAGCCGGGTACCACTGAACACCATGGCGACGCCATTCGGGACTGGCACTGCGCGCGCCGAAGGCCGGCCCGCAGAGCTGCAACTCGCCCAGTTTATCCGAGCGCCGTCCAATGCCAACGAGACCAGCAACGAAGACCGCCTCCCCGTGGCAGAAATGGCGCGCCGCTAGTTCTCGTCCATCTTCAGTGCGGCGATGAAGGCTTCCTGCGGGATCTCAACCTTGCCGAACTGGCGCATCTTCTTTTTGCCGGCCTTCTGCTTCTCGAGCAGCTTGCGCTTGCGCGAGATATCGCCGCCGTAGCACTTGGCGATCACGTCCTTGCGCAGCGCGCTGATCGTCTCGCGCGCGATCACCTTGCCGCCGATGGCCGCCTGAATGGGAATTTTAAACAGGTGCGGCCGGATCAGCTCCTTGAGCTTCTCGCACATGGTGCGGCCGCGGCTCTCGGCGCGCGTGCGGTGAACGATAATCGAGAGCGCATCGACCGGCTCGTCGTTGACGAGGATCGCCAGCTTCACGAGGTCGTTCTGCTCGTAGCCGATGATCTGATAGTCGAATGACGCATAGCCTTTGCTGATCGACTTCAGCCGGTCGTAGAAATCGAACACCACCTCGTTGAGCGGCAGCTCGTAGACGAGCATGGCGCGGTTGCCGGCGTAGGTGAGGTCCTTCTGCCGGCCGCGCCGGTCCTGGCACAGCTTCAGGATGCCGCCGAGGTAGTCGTCCGGCACCATGATCGTCGCCTTGATCCACGGCTCCTCGATGCGGTCGATGCGCGTCGTCTCCGGCATGTCGGCCGGATTGTGCATCTCGATCATCGTCCCATCGGTCAGATACATGTTGTAGACGACGCTCGGCGCCGTGGTGATGAGGTTCAGCCCGAACTCGCGCTCCAGGCGCTCGGTGATGATCTCGAGGTGCAACAGACCGAGGAAGCCGCAGCGGAAGCCGAGGCCCAGCGCCGCCGACGTCTCCATCTCGAACGAGAAGCTGGCATCGTTGAGACGCAGCTTGGCCATCGCCTCGCGCAGGTCGGCGAAGTCCGCCGCGTCGACCGGGAACAGACCGCAGAACACCACCGGCTGTGCCGGCTTGAAGCCGGGCAGCGCCTCGGATGTCGGGTTGCGCTCGTCCGTCACCGTGTCGCCGACGCGCGTGTCGGCCACCTGCTTGATGGCCGCCGTGAAGAAGCCGACCTCGCCCGGGCCGAGACTGTCCATCATCTCCTGCTTGGGACGGAACACGCCGACGCGCTCCACCTGGTAGCTGGCGTCGGTCGACATCAGGGTGACCCGCTGCCCCTTCTTCAACGTGCCGTCGATGATGCGCACCAGCACGACGACGCCGAGATAGGCGTCGTACCAGCTGTCGATGAGCAGCGCCTTCAGAGGTTTGCGGACATCGCCCTTCGGCGGCGGCAGGCGTTCGACGATGCCTTCGAGGACCGCGGCGACGTTGAGTCCGGTCTTCGCCGATATCGGTATGGCGTTCGAGGCGTCGAGGCCGATCACGTCCTCGATCTGCTGCTTGACGCGATCGCTATCGGCTGCCGGCAGATCGACCTTGTTGAGAACGGGAAGGATTTCGAGGTCGTTGTCGAGCGCCGTGTAGACGTTGGCGAGCGTCTGCGCCTCGACGCCCTGCGAGGCGTCGACCACCAGGATCGCGCCTTCGCACGCCGCGAGCGAGCGCGAGACCTCGTAGGCGAAGTCGACGTGGCCGGGGGTGTCCATCAGGTTGAGCTGATAGGTGTTGCCGTCCTTGGCCTTGTAGTCGAGGCGCACGGTCTGCGCCTTGATGGTGATGCCGCGCTCGCGCTCGATCTCCATCGAGTCGAGGATCTGCTCCTTCATCTCGCGGTCGGCGACGTTTCCGCACAACTGGATGAGCCGATCCGAAAGGGTCGACTTTCCGTGGTCGATATGGGCGATGATGGAGAAGTTGCGAATGCGTGAGGTGTCGGTCATGGCGCGCTAGATAGCATCGCCCCTCTGCACCCGAAAGGGCATCTCCCCCGCAGGCCCACACTCCAAATGCCGCGCATGACGGTCGGGTCTCTTGCGTCGCCTGAGCGCGCTTCGCGCGGCAATCCCAGCCGCTATCCGCCAAGGGCACCGCGCCGGCTGCCGACCCGGCTGTGCCATCGCCATCCGAATCGCGCTTTAGAGTAGTTCTAATGTGGCGTTTGGCTCTGGCCGTGCCGGTTTGTAAGCTCGCGCGACGACATCGGCGCGTGGGGAGCATGCGTCCAGGCCGAGCTCTACCGGCGCTGTCTACGCCGAAAGAGTCTGCCGCGTCGGGCGCGAAAGGGCAGAAAAAGCAGGCGTCCGGCGGTGGCAACCTTTGCGGTTGTACTCGGCAGCCGTATGGTGTTTGTGGCCGTTAACGACCATCGATGCCTACAGCGACGAGCTACATGACGCGCGACAGGCCGCGTCTTGACGCGGCCACATCCGCCAGCATGAGTTACCCGCCACCGACCGCCAACTCCCCTAAGGACGCGTGATGCACGTTATGAAATTTCTCGCGGCGTTCTCCGCCGCGGCCATCATTTTGAGCGCCGCCAGCAGCGCCAACGCACAGATTGAGCCTTCGCCAGCGTTCAAAGCGCCCGCCAAGAAGGTCAAGCGCAAGGCGCAGCCGGTCAACCCCGCTGCTCCAGCCGCCCCGTCTGCCGCCACTGCGCCGTCCCCATCAGCGCCGCCCGCAGCGGCTGCCGAAACTGTCGCCCAAGCCCCGCCCGGAATTTCGGCGCACGCCACGCACCCCGCAAAGCGTCCGCCGCATCCGCCCGCCAACGAGAACTGCCGCAACACGGAGCCCTACGCGACGTGGCTCGCCGGCTTCAAGAAGCAGGCCCTCGCCGCCGGTGTAAGCCGGCGCGCGCTCGCCGCCGTCGACGGCATCCCGCTCAACCAGCAGATCATGTCGCGCGACAAGAAGCAGGGCTTCTTCGCGCAGAGCTTCCTCGACTTCTCCGGCAAGCTGGCGACGCCCAACCGCGTCACCAACTCCAAGCGCAAGGTGGCCGAGCACCGGGCGACGTTCGACCGCGTGCAGAAGGAGTTCGGCGTTCCGGCCTCGGTGATCACCGGCTTCTGGGCGCTCGAAAGCGATTTCGGCGCCGGCATGGGCAAGTTCCCCATCCTGCCGGCGCTCGTGACGCTCGCCTATGATTGCCGGCGCAGCGAGATGTTCACCGAGGAGCTCATCGCCGCGCTGCAGATCATCGACCGTGGCGACATGTCCCCATCAACGATGATCGGCTCGTGGGCCGGCGAGATCGGCCAGACGCAGTTCCTGCCGACGCGCTATCTCGACTACGCGATCGACTTCGACGGCGACGGGCGCATCGACCTCTTCCGCGATGACGACGACGTCATCGGATCGACTGCCAACTATATGATGAACCTCGGCTGGCGCCCCAACGAGCCGTGGCTCGAGGAGGTGCAGATCACGCGCGACCTGCCGTGGGAGCAAGCGGACCTGTCCGTGAAGCTGCCGCGCTCGCAGTGGTCGAAGTGGGGCATCGTCTATCCCGACGGGTCGTCCGTGCCGGCTGACAATATGCAGGCCTCGCTCCTGCTGCCGATGGGGCGCAACGGGCCGGCGTTCCTCGCCTATCCGAACTTCGACGTCTACACGCAGTGGAACCAGTCCCTGAACTACGCGACGACGGCGGCCTATCTCGCCACGCGCATCGATGGCGCCGGGCCGATGTCGCGCGGCCGCGGAAATACGAACGGGCTCGATGGTCCGCAGACGAAGGAGTTGCAGCAGCTGCTCGCCAATCGCGGCTACGACGTCGGGAAGATCGACGGCCTCGCGGGCGCCAAGACGCGCGCGGCGGTCAAGGACGTGCAGATGAAGCTCGGCCTGCCGGCGGATTCCTACGCGACGCCCGAGGTGCTCTTCGCCCTGCGCCGCGGCCGCTGATTAAGCGGCCGCCCGCCTCGCACGTCGATCGCGCCGGCGCCGGAAGTCATTGCCAGATTGATCCTCGGGACAAGCCCGAGGATGACAGTCTGAGTGCGCGCCGGCGGCCTCCTTTTTTCGTCATGCCGGCGAAGGCCGGCACCAACGCAAGCTGCCGTTCACACCACGTTGCAGGTGAGGCGCGTACCTCGACGCGATCGGTCGCGGCGAATGGCGTGGATCCCGGCCTGCGCCGGGATGACGTTTCGGTGGGCGAGGCGAGCGCCCATTCCTTCCCCCGCCTCCGGCCGGCTCCGCGCAGCAAGAACAGAGCGCCTTCCCTCTGTCATCCCGGAAGCCGTGAGCGCAGCGAGGGGCTATCCGGGAGCCAGCGCAAGGCGAGCGAAGCTCATGAGATGGAAACGGAAGATGCTTTTCCCGCTGGGTCCCGGGTCGCGCTCGGCTTCGCCTCGCTTGCCCGGGATGACAGTTTGTTGGTTACGCCCACCGACTCGACTGCGGCGAGCCGGCCGGTGGGCGCGAAGTATTCGTCACACCGTCGTGCCGGGAAGAGCGCGTACACGCGACGCTGCGCCTTCCCTCCCTCTGTCATCCCGGAAGCCGTGAGCGCAGCGAGAGGCTATCCGGGAGCCAGCGCAAGGTGCAGCGAAGCTTCGATTTGGCAGAGATGCTTTTTCCGCTGGGTCCCGGGTCGGCGCTCGGCTTCGCCTCGCTTGCCCGGGATGACAGTCCGCCAATCAGTGAAGCTTGACGACCGGCTCGGTGCGCCGCGTCAGCGTGCGCGACAGGGAGTCGAGCAGCACCTTCCACGGCCCGTGCAGCGCCATCTCGTGCATCTTGTAGAGCGAGCGGTACATGAGGCGCGCGAACAGCCCCTCGACGATAAAGCTGCCGCCGACGATGAAGCCCATGAGGTTGCCGACCGTCGAGTAGTGCCCCAGCGACACCAGCGAGCCGAAGTCGCGGTAGTGGAACGGGCGCAGCGGCTCGCCTTTCAGCTTACGCTGGATCTCCGTGTAAAGGTGCGACGCCTCCTGGTGCGCCGCCTGGGCGCGCGGCGGGATCGGCGCCGTTTCGCCCTCGGGCACGAGGTAGGCGCAATCGCCCATGGCGAAGATGTTCGGGTCCTTCGTCGTCTGCAGCGTGTCGGTGACGATGAGCTGGTTCGACCGGCTGACCTCCAGCCCATCGAGGTTGGCGAGCACGTCCGGTCCCTTCACGCCCGCCGCCCAGACAACGAGCTGCGACGGCACGAACTTGCCGTTGGCGAGCTTGACACCGTCGGCCGTCACCTCCGTCACCCGCGAGTTGGCGAGGATATCCACCTTCAGCTTGCCCAGCGTGTCGGCCACGCCTTCGGAGATGCGCTCGGGCAGGGCCGGCAGAATGCGCGGCGCCGCCTCGATGAGGGTTATCTTGATGTCTTTCTCCGGGTCGATCTTGTCGAGGCCGAAAGCGACCACGCCGCGCGCGGTCTGGTGCAGCTCGGCGGCCAGCTCCGTACCGGTCGCACCGGCACCGATGATGGCGACGTCGAGCTGGCCGGGGCGGATCGGACCTTCCTGCGCGTAGGCGCGCACGCACGCGTTGATGAGACGGCGGTTGAAGCGCTCCGCCTGCTCGGGCGTGTCGAGCATGATGGCGTATTTCTCGACGCCCGGCGTGTTGAAGGCGTTGCCGACCGAGCCGATGGCGATGACCAGGATGTCGTAGCGGAACGAGCGGACCGGCGTGATCTCGCGCCCATCCTCGTCGTACGTCGCGGCGAGATAGACGAGCCGCTTTTCCCGGTCGATGCCGGTCATCTCGCCGTAGCGAAACTGAAAGCCGTGCCAGTAGCCCTGTGCCTGGTACTCGAGCTCGTGCTGCGCCACGTCCATGCTGCCGGCGGCGATCTCGTGCAGCAGCGGCTTCCAGATGTGGGTGCGCGATCTCTCGATGAGCGACACCTGCGCCTTCTTCTTGCGCCACCAGCCCTTGCGGCCGAGCTTGTCGCCGAGCCGGGTCGCCAGCTCCAGGCCGCCAGCGCCGCCGCCGACGATGATGATGTGCGGCAGGTCGGCGTCGCCTTGGCCGACGGGCATTACCTTGGTCGTCGCGGGTGCGGTGGTCGTCTCGGTCATCGTCAGGCGCCTCTTGGGATTCACAACCTACGGGCCGACGCGCTTATAGCACCTCGCCACCGGCAAGGCGCTATCGCGGCATGCATCGATGCATAGCTGCACTGCTGCGCTGAAGTGCGACCGGGAGCCGGCCTTATGGCGCCGGCTGCTGAGCGGGCGCAGGCGCGGGCACCTGCAGCGGCGCGCCGTCGGGCGAGGTCGGCGAGGTGACGAACGGCAGGTCCGCGAACACGAACGTATACGCCAGCGCTGCCAACACGCAGAGGGTGAAGCCGAAAATCAGAAGCTTGCGGTTGTCCATCGACGCCGTCCCCGAGGTTCGCAGTTCATGCCTGCGACCACGAAGCACGCAATGTGCTGAAAAAGCGCTAAGCCCGGGCCGCCTATGAGCGGATTTCGCCGCCCGTAGCCGCCTTTACCGCGCTGGCGATTTTCTGCGACACCGCCTCGATGTCCTTGTC
>Ga0182738_1000415_pt1 | contig 62422 bp, 62 predicted proteins | sample eDN5th30CBELigMG_FD_128876 | JGI IMG/M metagenome (GOLD analysis project Ga0182738, IMG submission 128876) | Enriched Miracle-Growth compost microbial communities from Emeryville, California, USA - eDNA 5th pass 30_C BE-Lig MG (version 2)... ... | reverse complement strand
TAAAATCGACATAAAAGGATCAGCTTGCTTGAACAAGCATTTATTATGCAGTAATAACCAGCGCAAGAAAAAGAGGCCGACCAGTTTTATGTTTATGTCGAAAAATTAAAATGGATTTATATAGATTATTCTATTAATCTTTTAAGTTCGCATCCTCTGTCTTTCCTTACAGCTATTTAAATAAGTTTTTTACAACAAACCAAATATTTGCTGGCCGCTCTGCCAATCTCCTCATAAAATAGCCAAACCAATCGACACCGTATGGGACATATACTCTAACTTTATAACCCTCATCTACTAGCTTATTTTGCAAATCTATACATATGCCATATAACATTTGAAATTCAAACATATCTGCTGCAATATGATGCTCAGACACTAAATCTTTTGCAAAATCAATTATTTTCTCATCATGTGTTGCAATGGCTGTATAATTCTCATTAAGCAGATGCATTTTAATGATTTTACAGAAATTTTTATCAACATCGCTTTTTTCTGGAAAAGCTACATTTGGGGATTCTTTATACGCCCCCTTTACTAAGCGCAAGTTCGCCTTAATTTGATGCAGCCTTTTCATATCCTCTTCTGTTCGATATAAATATGCTTGAATAACCAGACCAACATTATCATATTTTTGGCGCAGCTTCTCGTAAATCTCTATTGCAGCCTCGCAATGTAAAAAATCCTCCATATCAATTCGGACAAAATTATGATATTTTTTCGCTCGATCCAAAATAGCTCTCATATTATCTATACATAATTCTTTGTTTATATCTAATCCTAAAGAGGTTAACTTAACAGACAAATGCGATTCTACTTTCGCTAGATAAATGTGATCCAATGTTAATAAACACATATCAGCAGATTGTTTCGCTTCTTCTTCTGTAAAAACAAACTCTCCCAAGTGATCAAGCGTTGCTGCTATTTTTTTTGCATTCAATGCTTTTACACATTCTATTGCATTAGCAATCGTCTCTCCCGCAACAAACCTTCTAGCCCCAAAATGCAAACCATATTTTTTAGCCAATTTATTTGCTGATGCATTTTTTGCAAGTGATTGAAACATACTCCGCAAAGCAGCCTCCATTTCATCTCCTCCATTTAGATTTCTCCTGCATCCTTTCGGATCCTATCCAGCTTGAAGATTTTCCATGCTGCCCACTAGCCAGCCATGCCCTTTTTGCCTATTAATGTGCGCCATCATTTCAACTTTGTTATTGCACCGATAATACATTATATAATTTGTTTTTTTAAAACATGCACTAATACGAAAAGGATCTTTATATTTTATAAAGCAAAAAAACTGCTCCAGCTTTGCTGAACAGCTTTTCTGCCTATTAGCCAAATATTTTATCCCATAATTCTACTAAGAAAAATTTCACTTCCACATCGTCCTCTTTTGTCTCTGCTACATATAAAGGATCTTCTTTTGTTTTCTTTTTTGTCTCTTCCTTTGTCTTTTCCTCTTTTTTTGCTGCTTTTACTGCGTTTTCTTGTTTATCTGCCTTTTTCTCTTTCTTTTCTTCTTCTACCCCTTTGCCTACAGCTACTCCGTTAGAAAAATCTAAAAAACATAATGGGGGAAATAATACACACCACCAATTTGCCCCTTCTCCCTTACCTAACGTAATTAAGATAGCTTCATATGTTCCTGCTGGATATAAAAATTCTCCGTATAACTTCGTCGGAAAATCTACTTTTCCAAATTTCACTTTCACCGTCTGATTATTATTTTCTTCTTCTACCACTTTTTCTGCAATTTTTTGAATCTCCGGTATTTTTGACTGCAATAATTGCTTCGCTTCTTCTTTCGAAGTTAACTCAGATACCCATTTTGTGATCTCTTTATTTACAGCATCACGCACTTTTCTTTTTAACGCTTGATCTTCTTCTGAATCACTATTCGCCAAAATCCTTAAGCGGATTGCATCACTCGGAATCACAATTTCATCATTGGCTGTTACTTCATTTTTCGGTATATATAAACTTAAAATAGTAGAGATAATAAGTACAAATAAATAGATAGTTGCCATTGGTTTCTTTTTCATATTTAGCACCGCCCCTTCACTAACACAGTGTGGACAGCTTACAACAATCTTAAACTAGCAAAATAAATTTTTTGCTGGTTTTTATGAAAAAACTATTTTGCTAGAATAGATAAAACATAAAAAGGGACATCTGGTAGCAGCGCTATCAGATGTCCCTTTTTATGTTTCACCCTATTGTGGTATTATTCAGTGTTAAGCTTCATTAGATTCGTTCATTTAAAATAAGTCCCTTCTTAATTTAAAAGATCCCCCTTCTAATTAAAGCCAATTTCCGCAAACACCATTCGATCTTTCCCATTAATATCATATACTACTTCTATTTTCGCATGCGGGAATGTACTTTGCAGAATAAAAGATACAGCACTGCTTTGCCCAGCTCCTACTTCAAAACCTACAAGACTTCTCTCCTTTAGCACAAGAGGAAGCTGCTCACCCAATCTTCTATATATCGCCAAACCATCATTTCCCGCAAATAACGCTCGATGCGGTTCATGTTTTGTAACAACCTCCGACATGCTCTGTTCATCACTTTCTGGAATATACGGAGGATTGGAGAGAACAATATCAAATTTCTCTTGTGTTTCCAAAAATGGCGCCAACAGGTCACCTTCAAGAAACTTTATTGTTTTTGCACCTAAACGCTCTGCATTTTCTTTTGCAACCTCTAAAGAAGGCAAATAAAGATCTGTTGCTGTCACTTCAAGAAAAGGAACCTCTAACGCAAGGGTCACGGCAATAGCCCCGCTCCCAGTACCAATATCGACAAATTGCAAAGTTTGCTCTTTAGGAAAAAGCCGTTTCATTCTTTTTATGGCTCCTTCTACCAACTCTTCTGTTTCTGGTCTAGGAATGAGCACTTCGCTATTTACCTTGAATTTCCTTCCATAAAACTCTTCGTAGCCTATAATATATTGAACCGGCTTTCCTGCTGCATGAAGTTTGACATACCTTTCAAACAAAATGGCTGTTTCAGGGTCCAATTCTTCTCTAAATTGAATAATCAGGTCTGACCTGCTTATATTTAGTATATGCCTTAATAGTAACTCTGCTGCAAACTCTTCCCGCTTATGCTCCTGCAAATAAGAAGAAGCCCATTTAAGGGCTTCAAATATTTTTATCGAATTGCGATTATACATCAGATGCACTTTCTAAGCGACTTGACTGTTCTTCAAAAATTAATGCATCAATAATATCATCCATTTTCCCTTGAAGAATTTGATCAAGCTTTTGAATAGTAAGGCCAATTCGATGATCTGTTACACGGTTTTGCGGGAAATTATAGGTTCTAATTCGTTCTGAGCGGTCACCTGTTCCGACAGCAGATTTGCGCTGCTGATCATATTCCGCCTGTGCCTCTTGCTGGAATTTATCATAAACACGAGCACGCAGTACTTTCATTGCTTTTTCCTTGTTTTTAATCTGAGATTTCTCATCTTGGCAAGAAACGACTGTTCCAGTAGGCAAATGCGTTAAACGGACAGCTGACATTGTCGTGTTTACACTTTGTCCTCCAGGTCCACTAGAAGCAAACGTATCTACACGAATATCCTTTTCATGAATTTCAATTTCCACTTCTTCTGCTTCTGGCAAACATGCTACTGTTGCAGTAGATGTATGAATACGCCCGCCGGATTCTGTTTCAGGAACGCGCTGTACGCGGTGTGCTCCATTCTCAAACTTCATTTTTGAATAAGCGCCTTTACCATTGATCATAAAAATAATTTCTTTATAACCGCCGACACCTGTTGTACTTGCATCAATAATTTCAATCTTCCAGCCTTGCGATTCTGCATAGCGGCTATACATGCGGAATAAATCGCCGGCAAACAATGCCGCTTCGTCTCCGCCTGCAGCACCGCGAACTTCCATAATTACGTTTTTATCATCGTTAGGATCTTTAGGGATTAGCAAAATTTTCAAACGAGCTTCTAGCTCTTCAATCCGCGCACCCGTTTCATCCAATTCCTCTTTTACCATTTCACGCATTTCAGCATCTAACTTTTCTTCCAGCATTGCTCTTGCTTCCTTATGCTGTTCTTTTACTTCTTTATATTCCCGGTATGCTTCCACCGTTTCTTGGATATCGGATTGTTCTTTCGAATAATCACGCAGTTTTTTTGTATCATTAACAATTTCAGGATCGCTCAATAACTCATTAAGCTTATCATAACGATCCTCTACAGCTTGTAGACGATCAAACACGAATCTTCACCTCATTTTTCTCCATAACGTATTAATTATATTATAGGCTATAATCCCCGTCAAAACCAAATTAATACTAAAAACTAGTCTTTTATAAAGCTAAATCCCCGAGAATTCTTCACATCTTCCACAGTGCAGCTCTTGAGGCTTCTAAATTATAAAATCACACTAGTATTGTTACAAGAAGAAGCTACTGTAATCTGTGCATTTTCTTTTATATCCTCGCCTAAATTTCCTTTATTCTTACCTAATCTCAAGGTGAAAGTTTTACAGCCGGTTAAATATGGGAGAAAGGAATTTATTTATTCTCAAAACATTTGCTTATAAACTAATCTTTTCCTATTTCTTATATAATAAAAGTATAATTTTGATAAAGGAAACAAACAACCTGAATAAATAAGAGGAGCTACAACAACGCCTTCCATGAATACTTCTTTATATAATTATATACTCGAACACTCTCCTCCCATCAGCGAGAGATGGTTTTCTTTAAAAGAGGAAGAAAATGGATCTATGTATTCTAGTAAAGTTTCTCCACATGTTAAAGAGCTATTGAAAAAACAGCATACATTTACTATTCAGACAGTAATGAGCGCATTCTTAGATGATCAGCAAATCTTTGCTAGCAATCTATCAAAATGGGCAATTGAAGTAGCATGAAGTAGAGTTGATTTAGGAACGCCCACTCATGAAGTTTTATAAGCTTTAAGCATTACCCGTCAGATAATTTAGGAAAATATCGAACAATATATTAAAAGCATGCCCATATCCCTACAAAAGTTATTTTAAATTGGATTACAATTTTTCAACAAGCATTTGATACTTTAAACAATAAGTTTGCTAGTTTATACCATGAATTCACAATAACCCGCCTAAATAAACAGCAGAAAATTATTCGCGATCTCAGCCAATTAGTCCTTTAATCGCAAATATGGGCGTTTTGCCACTAGTTGGCGATATTGACTCTTCCCGCTCAAAATCAATTATAAAAAAAGTACCCGAGCGCTGCCTTAAAGAGGAAATAAATCATCTATATATAGATTTATCGGGCCTTTCCACTTTCGGTGTCAAAATTCTGGATGAATTAACGAAATTAATTCATGTGCTTGCACTAATAGGAATTGATGCCACCATTTCTGGCATGAGTTCTGAAATGGCCAAATTAGCTGGCATTTCTGGCATTAATTTAGGAAAAATAAATACCTATGCCAATTTAAGACAGGCTTTTTCAAAAGGAAAAATAAAACTCATTCAAGAATAAATAATATCAATAGAATCACTTGGACTATTTTAAATTTTTCAGCAATAAAAAAGCCTCCTCTTATATAGGAGACTTTTTATAATTTCACTGTTATTTTAATAGCAGCAAATAATTGTTCACAAAGAGGAAGAAGTGCCACTATCTCGTTTATTTGCACTTTGCGGCGATTCTGGCACTTCATGGTGATGGCGGCAACGAGGTTCATATGATTCTGATGCGCCCACTAAAATAATAGGATCATGATAAGATGCCGGTGAACCATTGATTAAACGCTGTGTACGACTAGCAGGCGAACCGCATACAGCACAAACTGCTTGCAGCTTTGTGACAAGCTCGGCAATCGCCATAAGCTCCGGCATTCTTCCAAATGGCTCTCCTCGAAAATCCTGATCTAGCCCAGCACAAACGACACGATATCCGCTATTCGCTAAATGCTGCACAACTTCTACAATATCTTCATCAAAAAACTGTATCTCATCAATAGCAATCAATTCAATTTCTGGTGTCACATATTCAAAAATTTCCGCAGAAACTCTAATAGGAATAGCATTTGTTGCCGTGCCATTATGAGAAACAACTGCTTCTTCACTATAACGATTATCTAATTTAGGTTTAAAAACCATAATATTTTGTTTAGCGAATTCTGCTCTTCTTACTCGGCGGATAAGTTCTTCTGATTTACCTGAAAACATACTCCCACAAATGACCTCTACCCAGCCATGCTGTTTCATTACATACATGAAACCTCTCCTTCCTCCAAAAAAACATTGCTTCCATTTATAAAGCGTAAAAAAACATTTACTATAAAATGAAACTTCAATAAGTGAAGGTTTTCTCACTCTCCCACTGACTGTTATTTGAATCAATCAGACTTTTACGGACAAGTTACCTCCACCTAAATTGCTTATCTTTTCTCATAATCTTGAGATGGGTTATTACTGCCTGTTAACTAATGATAAAACAGGTTTCCATTTCATAATCAATATTATTCCCTCTACTTTAAAAAGCATAAGATGCTTAAGAATAGAAGGGACTTTTCACCTTCTATTCTTAAGCAACCTACTTTAGCATCTGCTTTCGATGAACTCGCCAAAATCTCACATCTAGAAAATAGCCAATTTTATTTTCCTAGATAAAAATTACTGCGATGATAATTCCGGATTAATAGCAGCTAAACTTTTTCTCATAAAAGAAAGAACAGGCAAGGAATTAAAAACTTCTTGCCTGTTCTTTTAATTTTCATATTACTTAAGGCCGTATTTTTTGTTGAAACGATCAACACGTCCGCCAACTTCAGCGAATTTTTGACGACCAGTATAGAACGGGTGGCACTCAGAACAAGTTTCAACTTTCATTTCTTTTTTAACAGAACCAGTTTGGAACTCGTTACCACAAGCACATTTCACCGTAATTTCGTTGTAATTAGGATGAATTCCTGCTTTCATTCCTTTTCATCTCCTTCCGCCCTGCAACTTTCGAAACAGAGTTATAAACAATGAAATTTCATTGTAATTTAAAACACATACTGTGACTATTATAGCAAGGACAAATCGCTTTTGCAACTTGTTAATCTATTCCATCTAATAGCCGCTCTTTTATTTTGGCTGTTTTCACACACTTTGCTGTTTTTTAATATAGTCAAATTGTAAGAACAAGTTCGTTCCATTGCGCTCCAGACACTCGCTTTTCACGGGGAGGAAGCTTAAGCCTCCTCTTGTTCCCGCAGGAGTCGAGTGTCCTCCGCTCCATTTCACTAAGTTTATAAAAATTGGATTCAACAGCAATAATCTTTACGAAAACAGCCTTTACTTTTTAACAAAACATCCAATAAAAAGTACTTGGCGTTTTTATTGATATACCTATCTTATCACGAGATGCTTCCATATAAGCAAATAAAAATCTTCCATTTTACAATTGCTGCTCTGTTTAACATAAGCGCAAACAGCAAACTCTGAAAAATTCTTCTGCGCTATTTTAAGATCTTCGAGCAGAACCTGCTTTCATTTGATCTGCCAAAACTGCAAAAAATTCTTCATTTGATTTTGTTTGTCTCAGCTTACGCAAAAAGCGCTCGGCAAAGTCTGGTGAATCTGACATTGATTTGCGGATAGCCCACAATTTGTCTAAATGTTCTTTTGGAATCAACAGCTCTTCTTTTCTTGTTCCAGAGCGGCGAATATCGATTGCAGGGAAGATTCTTCTTTCTGCAAGAGAACGATCTAAATGCAGTTCCATATTTCCTGTTCCCTTAAATTCTTCATATATGACATCATCCATGCGAGATCCAGTATCTACTAAAGCTGTTGCAAGAATGGTTAAAGAGCCGCCTTCTTCAATATTACGCGCTGCTCCAAAAAAGCGTTTAGGGCGATGGAATGCAGCTGGATCAATTCCTCCAGATAACGTTCTGCCACTAGGAGGAATAACAAGATTATAAGCCCGCGCTAATCTCGTAATACTATCCATTAATATAATAACATCTCTTTTATGTTCTACTAAACGCATAGCTCTTTCCAATACTAATTCAGCAACTTTTATATGATTTTCTGGAACCTCATCGAAAGTAGAGCTTACTACATCACCTGTAACAGATCTTTCAATATCGGTTACTTCCTCGGGACGTTCGTCAATTAAAAGAACGATTAATTCCGCATCAGGATGATTTGTTGTAATGCTGTTGGCAATTTCTTTAATCAACATTGTTTTACCAGCCTTTGGCGGTGCTACAATAAGACCACGCTGTCCAAAGCCAACAGGCGCCAATACATCCATAATTCTTGTAGAAACATGTTTTTGAGTTGTTTCTAAGGTCATTTGACGGTTTGGATAAAGTGGAGTCAGTCCTGGGAAATGCACTCTTTCCTTAGCAGTCTCAGGATCATCTCCATTAACCGCTTCTACTTGCAGCAATCCAAAATATCGTTCATTTTCTTTTGGAGGTCGAACTTTCCCCGAAACTTTATCTCCATTTCTTAAATCAAATTTCCTAATTTGAGATGCAGATATATAAATATCTTGTGAACTTGGAGAGTAATTGATTGGTCGCAGGAATCCGAAGCCTTCCGACTGTATTATTTCAAGAACACCTTCCATAAAAAAATAGCCTTCTTGTTCTGCTCTTGCTTTTAATATTGAAAAAATCAATTCTTTTTTTGTTAATTTGCTATAGTAGGACACTTTATATTCTCGTGCTAGCTCGTATAGCTCTTTTAATTTCATATTTTCTAAACTAGATATGTTTAATCCCATTTTGACACCACTCTTTTATATTTTCAGTTATTCCTACCATTGGACGAACAAAATTATAATCGGGAAGGAATGTTTAAGCATGTTGAGGCTCTTTATTTATAAAGTGAAGAGAAATTATAACTGATGCGAGAATAAATAGCTTGAAGTAGTTATTTATTAAGGCTGTTTTCGTAAACTTTGTTGTATTTAACAGAAAAAAAGGAAGAAATAGAATCAAGCAGACGGAATACACGCAGACTTCTGTGGGAATGCGAAAAAGGCGAGACCTAAGCAGGAGCGTATGCGACGAGGAGGCTCGACGCTCGCCCATGGAAAGCGAAATGTATTTCGTCTGCGTGTTTAAAAGCAACAATCTTTTAGAAAACAGCCTTTATTAAAAACCTGTCATAAATCCGCTTACTTTCCAGTGATTATTTTCTAACTTTTTCATGGAAAGTATCATACATATAAGAAATTCCCATATTAGGAAAATTATTAATAGCAGAAATCTATCAAAAGCAATCTCTATTTTACATCCAACTGTAAAAAAAGTGCAACAAGATTTTTTTGCATCATTTTATTTTCACCCTATAAAATAATAACCATTTCCAAAAAGTTAATAATTATATCTTAAGGAAGCATTCATAAAGGAAGGATAGGAGACGCATTACAATAATCCGCTCCTATTTTTTTGATGATTTCTTTGTCTATTTATACCAAAGCATTGCTTTCTATATGCTATAAACAAATAGAAAATCTGTTTATCGCCAAACTTATTTTAAACAAAAACGAACTGAACTATATCAAACGCCAAACAGCATATTCGAAATAGATATATGCCTATTATATTGCTAAAAGCCTGTCTATCTAATTTATACAAATGCCGGCAGACACTAGATTCAATTCACTAATCATCCACTTGTTTATATATTTTTTAATTGTTCCAGCTCTTCCTGAGACATATTTTCTCGCCAAATAGTTGCCCCTAGCCCATTAAGCTTTTCCACTAAATGGCTGTAGCCTCTGTCTATATGCTCCAGTCCAGTAACTTCCGTAACTCCATCTGCCATAAGGCCAGCAATTACTAAAGCCGCACCTGCACGCAAATCGCTTGCTTTAACCTTTGCACCTTGCAAATGCACCGGTCCATTTATGATAGCAGAACGCCCTTCCACTTTAATCGTTGCATTCATCCTCCGCAACTCATCAATATGTTTAAAGCGGGCTCCATAAATTGTATCCGTCACCATGCTTGTACCAGTTGTTTTTGTCAAAAGAGAAGTGAACGGCTGCTGCAAGTCTGTGGGAAACCCTGGATAAACTAACGTCTTTATATCTACAGCCTTTAAATCTGAATTGGAGCTCACAAATATTTGATCATCACTTGACTCAATATGAACATTCATTTCTCTCAATTTGGCAATAAGCGATTCCAAATGTTGAGGAATAACATTATCTATTAGGATTCCTTCACCGACTGCTGCGCCAATTATAATATATGTACCAGCTTCAATTCGATCAGGGATAATTGTATGACGGCAGCCATGCAGTTTATCTACTCCTTCGATGCGTATAATATCTGTGCCGGCACCTTTAATTTTTGCGCCCATATTGTTTAATAATGTAGCAACATCAATAATTTCAGGCTCTTTCGCAGCATTTTCAATAATTGTTTTTCCTTTTGCCCTTACTGCTGCAAGCATTATATTTATAGTGGCACCAACGCTTACAACATCCAAATAAATCTGGGCTCCCCGCAGCTCATCTGCCCGAAGGTAAATAGCTCCTTGTTCATTTGTCACCTGTGCTCCAAGTGCTTCAAACCCTTTAATATGCTGGTCTATTGGGCGCGGTCCCAGATGGCACCCGCCAGGCAGACCTATAACCGCTTTTTTAAATCGGCCTAACATTGCCCCCATTAAATAATAAGAAGCCCGTAATTTTTTTACCTTTCCATTTGGCATAGGCATAGAAATCATGGAAGAAGGATCAACAGTCATGTCTGACTCGGAAAAAGACACACTGCCTCCTATTTCTTCTAAAATTTCCTTTAAAATCTGTACATCAGAAATGTCAGGCAATCCCTCAATTGTAACTGGAGAATCAGCTAAAATAGTTGCGGGAATAAGAGCAACTGCACTATTTTTTGCTCCGCTTATTCGTACAGTACCTTTTAATGGAGATCCACCTGCAATCATAAGTTTTTCCATTTCTAACTCCCTTCTAAGCCATGCAAAAAGTACAACTTTGTATTTAATCTGCAAACAATTTCCTCTCTTCCTTTATGCAATGCTAAACAAAAGAAGATTCCTTTTAAAAGTCTTTCAGAAAAAATACATATTAGATAAGAATTGAATCAAGGCTTGGACGTAAAATCTTTGTTTTATACTAATTCAATTATTATACCAAAAAGTAATCTTGATAGGAAAAGGGCAAGTAGTAATTTAATTGGTGACAAACGCTAAAGGGGATTCTTTCACCTTTAACAGAATGACTAGACCTAAAAAGCCTGCTGATTATTGCCTAACATGATAAAGGTTTACTTTTCTAACCGTTGAAAAAGCATAAAAGAATATATTTCATGACAAATATTGAAGATAAACAATGCAAGTGTATGGGTTTTCCCATCTTCGAGGAAATGTAAAGACAGCAAGCGCATGCTGACCATCTTTTTACATTATACATAACAAAATGGAAAGAAGAGATAATCCATTTTCCTAGGTTAGTTATATATATAATTTATATTATCTCCCTTCCTTTATGAAGAGATACTCTTTTTTCGATATTTCATTTCTTTTCGACTAGCATAATTTAGAAATAGTTCATTTGCCCATTATTTTTTCCAAATTGCAGCAGTCAGCAAAAGGAATTGCTTCTAACCAGAAGAATGCTATAAACAGCAGATTAAAACAGCGCTTCCATTGTTAGAGTACTTAGTGACTATTAAATGGAAATCAGCTTTATTCTATATATTATAATATACGGAAACCGCCTAAAAAGGCGGTTTCTTAAAATAAATATCTATTTAGGCAAAAATTAAGCTTTGTTTGAAGAACCAAACTCTTTAATTTTACCGATTACTGTAGCTTTGATTGCTTCACGAGCAGGTCCTAAGTATTTGCGTGGATCATACTCTTCAGGTAATGCAGCCAAAGTTTCGCGTACTGCTTTAGCAGAAGCAATTTGGTTTTCTGTATTTACATTGATTTTAGCTGTTCCTAAAGAGATAGCTTTTGTAATATCTTTTGTAGGAATTCCAGTTCCGCCATGTAATACTAATGGCATACCAGTTAAATTTCCAATTTCTTCCATTTCTTTAAATCCAAGGTTTGGTTCGCCTTTGTAAGGGCCATGAACTGAACCTAAAGCAGGAGCTAGGCAGTCGATGCCAGTGCGTTTAACTAGTTCTTCACACTCTTTTGCATCTGCATAAATAACGCCTTCAGCAACAACATCGTCTTCTTGTCCACCAACAGTTCCTAGTTCAGCTTCAACTGAAACACCTTTTGAATGAGCGTAATCTACTACTTTTGCAGTAGTTTCTACGTTTTCTTCAAATGGATGATGTGAAGCATCGATCATTACAGAAGTGAATCCTGCATCAATAGCTTCTTTACATTTTTCAAAGCTTGAACCGTGGTCTAAATGAATAGCAACTGGTACAGTGATTTTGTAATCTTCAAGTAATCCTTCTACCATTTTTACTACTGTTTTAAATCCACCCATATAACGTCCTGCACCTTCAGAAACTCCTAAAATTACTGGAGATTTTTCTTCTTCTGCAGCTTGAAGAATAGCTTGAGTAAACTCAAGGTTATTTAAGTTAAATTGACCAACTGCGTATCCTTCTGCTTTTGCTTTATTTAACATTTCTGTCATTGAAACTAAAGGCATTTTTCTTCCTCCTTAATCATGTTCGTCCTTTTTACAAGGTAAGCTTTATTAAATTTCCCAAAGAGAATTAGAATATGTATATATTACCCTAAGTAAAACAAAACGAATCATTTCCTTTTAAATTCATTGTAATCATACCAAAATAAGTGAAGAAATGCTATGATTCCATTCACTTTTTCTAAATTGTCATAATTAATTATGTATTATTTACCATTTTCTCAAAAAGCATCCATCATGTAAACGTTATCCAATATGCCGCTCCATTTACTCTGCAATATATTTTTTTACAGCATCTCTTAAATCATCAATATCAAAGGGCTTTGCAAAATGCGTTAATGCACCCAAGTCCCTCGCCTCTTGTATCATATCCAATTCCCCATATGCAGTCATAATAATAACACGGATATGCTGATTCAATTTTTTCATGCGCTTCAAAATTTCAATTCCATCCATTCCTGGGATTTTCATATCTAATAAAACAATATCCGGTTTGTTTTTGGTTAAAATCTCTAATGCTTGAACACCATTTGCCGCTTGAAATGTTTGATACCCTTCTTTTTGAAACACTTCGTTTAAAAGAATTCTAATGCCGAACTGATCATCTACTATCAATACTTTTCCGTTCATATTAAACCTACCCTTCCGTATCTTAACCATACACATCTTTATATCTTTACTATCTTTCTACTTCTTAATTCAGTTTTCCTGCTATTTCCTATAAATTTTACCTTTGCCGCTTGCTTCCTTATAATACATAATAGAAAGCGGCCAAATTAACAGCTAGTTAAAACGACAAAATTGATGGAGGGGTTCACTTTGCTTAAAATGTTTTCAACCCAATTAAGCGGGTTGTTTAAAAGAATTCAGGATAAAGAGGAAGCGCTAGAAGACAGTGCTCGCCTGCTGGCGCAAGCAATAGCAGGCAATGGAAAAATATACTTAATCGCAGCCGGAGAAATGGAAGGAGTCATTTATGAAGCATTGGAAGGACCCGAGCCTTTATCCTGCGCCCAGCGATGGAGTAAAAAACAAGCCTTGACTGATATTGCCCCGAATGATCGTTTTTTATTAATTTCAAGAAGTGCTGAGGATGCCCAGCTTTTAGAATTCGCAAAAAAACTATACGATCAGCACATTCCCTTTGCTGCTATTTCAACTATTATGTCTGAAGAGGAAGGGATTCATGAATTTGCTGATGTTCATATAGATTTAGCATTGAAAAAAGGGCTGCTTCCAGATGTAGACGGCAACCGTTTTGGACATCCATCCTTAATCGCTGCTCTTTTTGCCTACCATGGAATTGCCTTTACCCTAAATGAAATCATCTCAGAACTGGAACTTTAAGATAGCCCCAAAATAAAAAAGCTAACACTTAAATGAATAGATCATTTAGTCGTGTTAGCTTTTTTATTATATTTTACTTTTCTGCCATTTGAATGCTTGCATGAACAAATTCGCGGAATAATGGCTGCGGTCTTGTTGGTCTAGAGATAAATTCTGGATGGAACTGAGATGCAACAAACCAAGGGTGATCTGTTAACTCTACTATTTCCACTAAACGGCCATCCGGGCTTGTACCAGAGAATACAAATCCAGCTTTCTCCATCTCTTGACGGTATTGATTATTGAATTCATAGCGATGGCGATGTCTTTCATAAATTACTTCATCTTGATATGCTTCATAGGCTTTAGTATTTTCCTTTAATTTACAAGGATATAATCCTAAACGCAAAGTTCCGCCCAAGTCTTCCACATCTTTTTGCTCTGGAAGCAAATCGATAATTGGATATGGAGTATCTTCTTGGATTTCAGAAGAATGTGCTCCTTCAAACCCTAAAACATTGCGTGCAAATTCAATAGAAGCAACCTGCATTCCTAAACAAATTCCAAAGAAAGGAATTTTTTGCTCGCGAGCATATTGCACAGCTAAAATTTTCCCTTCAATACCACGGTCTCCAAAGCCGCCAGGAACAAGAATGCCATCTGCTGTTTCCAATAATTCTTTTACATTTTCTTTTGTTACATTTTCTGCATTAACCCAATCGATTGCGATATCAGCGTCAAATGCATATCCTGCATGCTTCAGCGCCTCTACAACTGAAATATAGGCATCTTGAAGCTCAACATATTTTCCTACAAGAGCAATTTTTACTGTTTTCGATAAATTGCGCACTACATCCACAAGCTGAATCCATTCTGTCATATCTGCTTCCTGACAATTTAGCTTTAAATGCTCACATACAATTTGATCTAATTTTTGTTCTTGCAGCGCTAAAGGAATCGTATATAGCGTATCCGCATCTCGGCATTCTATTACAGCTTTTGTATCAATATCACAGAACAAAGCAATTTTATCTTTCATATCTTGAGAAATTGGTTTTTCTGTTCTAACAACAATAACATTTGGCTGTATCCCTAAACTGCGAAGCTCTTTTACACTATGCTGAGTTGGTTTTGTTTTCATTTCTCCTGCTGCTTTAATATAAGGCACTAAAGTACAGTGGATATACATCACATTTTCTCTGCCAATATCATTTTTAATTTGGCGTATCGCTTCTAAAAATGGAAGTGATTCGATATCGCCAACTGTTCCGCCAATTTCTGTGATGACAACATCTGCATTTGTTTCTCTGCCTGCGCGGTATACTCTTTCTTTAATTTCATTTGTAATATGCGGAATAACTTGAACTGTTCCGCCAAGATAATCGCCTCGACGCTCTTTTCTTAAAACAGTTGAATAGATTTTTCCTGTTGTCACATTATTGTATTTTGTTAAATTTATATCAATAAAGCGCTCATAGTGCCCTAAGTCCAAGTCTGTTTCTGCACCATCATCTGTTACAAAAACTTCCCCATGCTGATATGGACTCATTGTTCCTGGGTCCACATTGATATATGGATCAAACTTTTGAATAGTTACGCTCACTCCGCGATTTTTTAATAGTCGGCCTAGAGAGGCAGCAGTAATCCCTTTTCCAAGCGAGGAAACTACCCCACCTGTTACAAAGATATATTTTGTCATTATAAAATCCCCCTTGTTTATCAGTTTGTGCATATTCCTCTTTATTTAAAGAAGAATTTATCTTTATTTTTGGCTATGTTAAGGAATATTTCCGATAAAATCATTTTTCATTTATTTTAAGAAAAACAAATGTTTTTTTGCGCCTTCCGCCCATTGCTGGAAGACGTGATTCCGCACTCAATGCAATTCTTTAACAAAGCCTTCTTTTAGACAGGGAGTGAAACGATTGCTAGAAAATGCATTTATAAAAAGCTTAATAATTTTATAAAAAACAAAAAAGCTCCACTTACTTCAATAGAAGTAAGGGAGCGCTATTTAGCGAATTTAAGATCGTTCCTTTTTTAAGGAGCCCAAAAATGATTTTACAAGTAACCAATATAAAAGTCAAGGAACTATTTATCGTCGTCCTCATCTTCAAACTCGTCATCTTCATCTTCATCTTCATCGTCTTCATCTAAATCATATTCCTCATCTAAATCTAAATCTTCATCATCTTCATCTGCGTCCACTAGGTCATCATCTAGCAGATCATCATCATCTTCTTCATCGTCATCATCTTCTAATAAGTCGTCGTCATCTTCTATTTCTTCTTCGAAATCATCGTATTCGTCTTCTTCATCCATCAAATCAAAATCATCAAAGTCATCATCAGAAGCCTTTTTCGATTTTTTCTTTTTCGGTTTTGTAACGGTTACTACATCTTCCTCTGATTTATCTACAGGGTACCATGTACGCAATCCCCAGCGATTATCTCCCAATGATAAAAAACGCCCGTCAATATTTATATCTGTATAAAATTGGGCAATTTTATTATCTACTTCAGCTTCTGTTAAATTTAATAGTTTTGTTATTTCACTCACAATTTCGTGAAAAGAATACGGCGTCTTTGCACCATTTAATAATTCATATGCAACTTCTATTAATGACATTTCTTTTAATTCTTCCATTGTGTATTGTTCTACACTCATTTCTTGCACTTCCCTTCTAATCTAGACTCTTTATCTTCGCAATGACAAGCAGTTTATCTTTAAATTTCTAATCCAGGCATCTGTGCTTTCCCAGCGAAAAAGAAATAAAAGCAAAACTGCTATAATCTCGATGTAAATATACCATTTTCACAAGTATTTTTTACAGTAAAGAGCAAAAATACATATTCTCCATTATAAACAAAATTTAGCTGAATATGCTAGTAGTTTTGCCGTTCATTAGACTTTTCTTTAAATAATTGACTGCACTGATAGAAACGTCCATTCTCGGAAATAATATTTTCTTAAGGGAGGAAAAATAATTTGAAAACATTGCTTCTTATTATAGCTGCTATAATTGCTGTAGCTTTTTTCCTATATATTGATTTTCAATTTGGAAGAAAACATCAGTTTAAACATATCACTCGTCACAATCATCCGTTTAGATATTCAGATTTCGCCATTTATTGTAACGGTAAAGAGCTATTCCCTGAATTATTTTCTACTTTACAGCAAGCAAAACAACATATCCATATTTTATTTTATACAATAAAAACAGACAGTATCAGCAATGAATTTTTTACTTTATTAAGGGAAAAAGCAAAAGAAGGGGTCGAAGTCCGTCTTGTTCTAGATTGGCTAGGAAGCTTAAAGATACGAAAAAGCCTTATTAATGAGCTGCAAGAGTCTGGAATAGAATTCTATTTTTGCCATATTCCCAAATTGCCATTTTTATTTTATTCCCTTCAAACAAGAAACCACCGCAAAATTGCTATTATAGATGGACAAATTGGTTTTATGGGCGGCTTTAATATCGGTAAAGATTACATTAATGCCAATCTTAAGTTAAGCCCATGGCGAGATTGCCACATAAAAATGACTGGAGAAGGGGTAGATGATCTACAAAGAGAGTTTTTAAAAGATTGGTTAGGCGCCTCCAAAATTAATCTGCTGCAAAATAAAATATATTTTCCGCAGCAGCCAAAAGGAGCATCTAGGCATCAATTAATTCCTTCTAAAGGAAAATATTTAGAAGAGATTCTTTCCCATTTAATAAGGAATGCAAAAAAATCAATTATTATCTGCACGCCTTATTTTATTCCAACTAAACTAATTATGCAGGAACTGCTTTTTGCTTTAGACCGCAATGTAAAAATTATGGTTTTATTGCCAAATAACTCTGATCACATTCTAGTAAAGGAAGCATCTTACTCTTATTTAAGAAAGCTATTGGCTAAAAATGCGACTGTTTTTCAATATAATCATGGGTTTTTTCATAGTAAAATTACGATTGTGGATGATGAAATATGCTTTGTCGGCTCCTCCAATTTTGATAAAAGAAGCATCTTGCTAAATCATGAGCTAAACTGCAGCATTTATGATAAGACTTTTATTCGCGAAATGAAAAAACAAATTGATAGTGATTTAGCGCTTTCTAGTGAACTGCCTCTAGAAAGCATAGAAAAACCTGGTGTTTGGACTTCACTAAAGGAAAAAATTGCACATATATTTTCTGCCTTTTTATAAGCAGGCTTCATACTAAAATTTCACCATCTAACAAGGAGATTCCGACCGCTAAAAAATGCTTGAATACTAATATAAAGAAAGATTAGAGGGGCTATATTCATGATATACCGATTTGGTTTTGTATCCCATGCAACCAACCTTTGGAATGCTTCACCTGCCAAAACATTAACTTTTGCAAGATATAAAGAAATGACAGAAGAAGATAGATGGCAAAAGCTTTGTGAAGTTACTGAAGCAAACCTCAATCATACTTTGCGAACACTTCATTATAATATTGGTCATGAGATAAGTCTTTATCGCATGTCCAGCTCAATTGTGCCGCTTGCGACGCATCCTGAGGTCATGTGGGATTTTGTTTCTCCCTTTAGGGAAAAGTTTTTGGAAATAGGAGAGCTTGTCAAAAAGCATCATCTTCGAGTCAGCTTTCATCCGAATCAATTTACATTATTCACTTCCCCAAAAGAAGAAATAACAAAAAATGCGGTAGTGGATATGGAGTTTCATTATAAAATGCTTGAGGCAATGAAGATTGCAGGAGAGAGTCTAATAAATATTCACATCGGCGGCGCTTACGGGGATAAAGAAAAAGCAATCAGTCGTTTTTATCACAATTTAACCACATTGCCTCCCCATATAAAAAAAATAATGACATTAGAAAATGATGATAAAACCTATACAGCAGAAGAAACACTGGCAGTTTGCCAAAAAGAACATATTCCGTTTGTTTTTGATTATCATCACCATATGGCAAATCCAAGCACAGCTCCTCTTGAGGAAATGCTTCCAGCCATTATGGATACATGGAAAGGGAGGGGATTAATGCCAAAGATTCATTTATCCTCCCCTAAAGCTGCCAATGCCTATCGTTCACATGCTGATATGGTGGATATTCATTTTGTTAAGCCTTTATTTGATTTGCTTCAGCCATTGCAAATGGATATAGACTTTATGATTGAAGCCAAATTAAAAGACCAGGCATGTCTACAGCTCGTTTATGAATTAAGCGCTATACGTGGAGTGAAAAGATATAGCGGCGCCTCTTTAGAGTGGAAATAACAAAAATCAGGAGATCTAAACCTTACTAGCATTTAGATCTCCTGATTTTTGTCTTTTTTATTTAAGACTGTTTTTCTCAAACTTTGTTGTTTTTTAATATAGTCAAATTGTAAGAACCAGTTCGTTCCATTGCGCTCCATTTCACTAGTTTTACAAAAAGTGGATTCAACAGCAATAATCTTTTAGAACAGAGTCTTATTTAAACATCGCTGTCACCCATGGGGCTAACTTTTCATACACTTTAAATCCTGCATATATGCCAATAATGCCGACAATTCCAGGCAATGCGCCAGGTGCTGGAATCGGCAATTTTAACAGCGCAAAAATAAACCCTGTTAAAAAGCCTGTAATAAGCGCTAACACAATTAACTTCATAGACACCATCCTTTTTTTTATTATTTGAAAAAAAGGATGATCCTATCCTAGTCCACTAAAAAAGGACTGGCAATACGCCAATCCCCAAGCTGATTTTTCCCTACATTTTTTCCGGTGCAGATACACCAATTAAGCGCAAAGCATTTCTCAACGTAATTTGGGTAGACTTAATTAACGCTAACCTTGCTTTTGTTCTTTCTAAATTATCTGCATCCAAAACTTTTTCTGCATTATAGAAGCTATGGAATGTCGATGCCAAATCATAAATATAATTTGTAATGCGGTGCGGCATTCTTTTTAGAGCTGCTTCCCCAACTGCTTGTGGGAATTCTCCTAATTTCTTCAGCAAATCAAATTCTTTTTCTGCTGCAATTTGCGCTAAGTCAAGACTATCACCTAATTCAATGCCTTGCTCTTTTCCTTGTCTTAAAATGCTGGAGATGCGCGCATGTGCATACTGGGCATAATATACGGGGTTTTCATTTGATTGGGATACAGCCAAGTCTAAATCAAAATCTAAATGTGTATCCGCACTTCTCATGGCAAAGAAATAGCGTGTTGCATCAAGACCTACTTCTTCTACCAAATCTCTCATTGTTACAGCTTTGCCAGTACGTTTGCTCATTTTCATTTTTTCGCCATTTTTATATAAATGCACAAGCTGGATAATTTCTACTTCCAATGCATCTTGATTATATCCTAATGCCTGAATAGCCGCCTTCATGCGAGGGATATAACCATGGTGATCCGCTCCCCAAACATTGATAAGCTTTTCAAATCCTCGCTCTAGCTTATCTTTATGGTAGGCGATATCTGGCGTTAAGTATGTGTACGAACCATCATTTTTAATTAGCACACGGTTTTTGTCATCGCCAAAATCAGTTGAGCGCAGCCATGTTGCTCCGTCTTCCTCATAAATATAGCCGTTTTCTTTCAGTGTATTTAAAGCCGCATCAATTTTGCCATTATGATATAAAGAGGTTTCAGAATACCATACATCAAAAGGAACGCGAAAATCCTCCAGGTCTTTTTTCAGTTTTGCCATCTCATATTTCAGCCCATAATTGCGGAAGAAATCAAAGCGTTCCTGCTCAGAAACATGGACATATTTATCGCCAAACTCTTCAGCCAAGGCTTTGCCGATTCCCACAATATCTTCTCCATGATAGCCGTCCTGAGGCATTTCTTTTTCTAGCCCAAGGCTCTGGAAATAGCGCGCTTCTACTGATAAAGCTAAGTTATTAATCTGATTTCCAGCATCATTAATATAATACTCGCGAGAAACTTCATAGCCTGCTTTCGCTAAAATATTGCTTAATGAATCCCCAACAGCAGCCCCGCGCGCATGCCCTAAATGAAGATCGCCTGTTGGATTTGCAGATACAAACTCTACCTGCACCTTTTCTCCATTTCCTGCATTTGTTTCTCCATAGGCATTATCTGCTTCTAAAATCGTTGGGATCAATGCAGTTAAATAACTGTTATTCATATAAAAATTAATAAATCCTGGACCAGCAATCTCTAATTTTTCAATAGATGCTTTGCTTACATCAAAATTGTCAATAATCGCTTCTGCAATCATGCGGGGAGCCTTTTTAGCCACTCTCGCTAATTGCATTGCCATATTAGTAGAATAATCTCCATGATTCTTATCCTTTGGAACCTCGAGGATGACCTCTGGAATTTGATCATCTGTGGCCAATCCAGCTTTTATCACACTATCCTTTATTTCTTGTTTCAGCTTTTCTTGTATTTGCGCTACAATATTCATTTTTGCTCTGCTTCCTCCTTAAAATCAATTGTCATATGATAGGTGCCATTAGACTTTCCTTGCATTTTCAACTCGTATAATAAATCGAAATTGCCCTCAGTTAACGATTGTTGAGATACATCCAATAACATTCGCTTTGTATCTGTTTCTACTAGAAAGGTGCCATAGGGGCTTTCATAGCTGCCGTTTCTTTTTTTGTTTAAAACAAAAGATAGCCTCATCTTTACTGCGCCACTCCGAAGAATTATCCCTTCATTTTCAGTAATTTTGATAATCGTTTTGATTGTGCCTTCTTCTGCTATTTCTTCATATTTTATATATTTTCCATTATCTTTTTCTAAGTATTGTCCAAATCCATTCCACTCAATACTATCCTTTGTTTTGCCATTATAAATATGAGTGGACACATGTATCTTTACAGGCACTTGTTCCGCTGATTGAGCTGACAACGCCCAACACATCCTTTTCTTTTACTGTATAACTTAATAAGTATAAATTTTTTAAAGAGTAAGCGCAAGATGGCAAAGGCTAAACACCAAAAAAAGAAGCTGCAGCTTTTAAACTAGCGCAGCTTCTTTTTTCTTATTTCACCCAGCCAAGAATCATTTCGCGGATTAGTTTGCTGGCCGTATTTGCTGTTTGCTCAGAAGGATCATAAATTGGCGCTACTTCTACTAAATCAGCACCCACAACATTTACTTCGGAACGAGCAATTTCATGAATAGATGCTAAAAGTTCTTTTGAAGTAATTCCTCCTGCATCTACTGTTCCTGTTCCTGGAGCATGCGCTGGATCTAATACATCAATATCAATTGTTACATATACCGGTCTTCCCGCGAGTGCCGGCAATACTTTTTTCAGCGGCTCGAGCACTTCAAATTTGGAAATATGCATGCCGACTTCTTTCGCCCACTGGAATTCTTCCTTCATGCCAGAACGAATGCCAAATGAATAAACATTAGATGGTCCAATTAAATTGGCGACTTTTTTGATTGGCGTAGAATGAGATAATGGCTCCCCTTCGTAATCATCGCGCAAATCTGTATGTGCATCCATATGGATAATTGCTAAATCTGGATATTTTTTATACATTGCTTGGAAAGCACCCCATGATACTAAATGTTCTCCACCCATTCCAAGCGGGAATTTCCCATCTTCCAATACTTTTCCAACATATTCTTCGATCATATCTAAACTTTTTTGCGGATTTCCAAATGGCAATGGAATATCGCCTGCATCGAAGTATTTTACTTCCTCTAATTCACGATCCAAATATGGACTATATTCTTCTAAACCGATTGAAACTTCTCTAATTCTTGTTGGACCAAACCGAGAGCCAGGGCGATAGCTTACCGTCCAATCCATCGGCATTCCATAAAGAACAGCCTTGCTTTCTTCATAATTTGGATGACTTTTTATAAATACATTTCCAGAATACGCTTCATCAAATCTCATAGTCTTCTCCACTCCTCCATTAAACGCTCCATCATACAGATGAATTTTCGCTTCCTTTATAATAAATCTTGCACAAATTTTGGCAATACAAAAGCTGCCTTATGCAATTCTTTTGTATAGTATTTTGTTTCAATCGGATGAAACCGCTCCTCTTTTACTTCCAGCGGATCGTATTTCTTCGAACCAATCGTAAAGGCCCAAATTCCACTTGGATATGTTGGAATATTTGCTGTGTATAATCTTGTAATAGGGAAAATTTCCTTCACATCTTTTTGCACAGATTGAATTAAATCCCCCTTAAACCAAGGATTATCCGATTGCGCAACAAATAGACCATCTTCTTTGAGAGCCTTGGCAATCCCAGCGTAAAACCCTTTTGTAAATAAGTTTACTGCTGGTCCAACAGGCTCTGTAGAATCTACCATAATGCAATCGTATTGATTATCACTTTCGGCAATATGCATAAACCCATCACCAACTTTGACCTCTACGCGGGGATCTTCTAATTTCCCTGCAATTTCCGGGAGATATTTTTTGCTATATTCGATTACTTTGCCATCAATATCCACCAGTGTAGCTTTGTTCACACTTGGATGCTTTAGAACTTCTCTAATGACGCCGCCATCTCCCCCGCCAACTACGAGGACCTCTTTTGGATCAGGGTGAGTAAACAGGGGGATATGTGCCACCATTTCATGATAAACAAATTCATCTTTAACAGATGTCATAACCATATCATCCAAAAGAAGCATATTGCCCCACTCTACAGTTTCTACCATATCAAGCTTTTGAAAATCCGTCTGTTCTGTATGTAAAGTTCTTTTGACTTTCATTGTGATGCCAAAATTATCTGTTTGCTTTTCTGTAAACCATAAACCCATATCACATTTCCTCCATTCTGTTTCAAAAAAATATTCATTTTCTTTTTTCCAAAGAATTATTCCCTTTATCGCTGCAATATATAATCGCACTGATTTCCCGAAAACAAGTATGAAATCAGCAATGCTATCAACAGAAAAAGATGCTCTGCTTAAAAAATGGACTAGGCTTCTAGAAAATAAGAAAGTAAAGGCAATTTTTCTTTACTATTGGGCTGTTTTCGCATAGGCTATTATTTTTTCTATGATTTCTGCTTTAGACACTTGCCCTTTTCGCAAATTGCGCACCTAAAACCTCAATCTATTCATTTACTTTAATAACAACCAAGTCTCCAAAAAAGCCTAACTGCAAATCTTTCATAAATTATTTATCATCCTTATACTTCCCAAACAAATAAATAACAAACACGAAAAAAAGTATAGAGTAATTATTTTAAAATGCAAGAAATATTTTGCTGCACAGAAGCAAATAATCTCTATATTGTTCATTCAGCTTCTAACAGCCTGGTTCAATTTGGAGATCAAGTCTTCTAAAACAATTGTATAAATAGGTTTAAAACCCCTCTCTCCGCTCCATACTGTAGCTATCTCTTTATTTTTTCTGATTCTATTTTTCATTTTCGAAAATATCCCTTTTTATCCGGCAGTAACGAGCTTTTGACCCCCACCTCAAGAGGATGCGAAGAAACGAGAAATCTAGGTGGATAGAAACTTGCCCATAAAAGCCCGATTGGTTCAACTAACAATCAGCGGGGGATAAAGAAGACCCCATTGATTGTTAGTTTCACTTTATCTGGTTCTTATACACATACTGCTGTTGACTTCAGATGAAAAAATGCTATAAATGAACGCTGATATAGTGGAGGTGAAGTGTACATGGAGATTATTGCAAAAAATCGCCTGAAAAATTCTTCAAAATATATACGACTTTTTGTTATTATCGCTGTCCTCTGTATCATTGCTGCAAGCATTGCTCTAGCAGGAATTTTAATTTATGCAAGAGTATTAGGCCCTCCCCCTCTTGCTGTTTCCCAATCTACTATCTATTATTCTGATGATGGCAGCATTATTGGGGAAAGCAATAATGGCCAAAAACGCTATTGGGTCTCGATAGAAGATATCAGCCCATCTCTTGTGGATGCAACCGTATCAATCGAAGACAAAAGTTTCTTCGCACATCATGGTTTCGACTTTAAACGAATCGGTGGAGCTGTGCTTGCCGATATAAAAGCCATGGCTAAAGTACAGGGCGCTAGTACAATTACTCAGCAATATGCAAGAAACCTTTTTCTAGAACACGACAAGACTTGGACAAGGAAAATCTCTGAGGCATTTTACACAATTCGCCTGGAGATGTTTTACAGTAAAGAAGAAATATTAGAAGGCTACCTTAATACCATTTATTATGGAAATGGAGCATATGGCACAGAAGCTGCAAGTCAATATTATTTTGGAAAAAGCGCTGATAAACTAACACTGGCAGAGGCAGCAATGCTTGCTGGCATTCCAAAGGGGCCAAGTTCTTATTCTCCCTTGGTTTCTTTAGAAAAAGCAAAACAAAGACAAAAAATCATTCTGGATTCTTTGTTTGCGAATGGATATATCACCAAAAAACAAGAGCGGTCTGCTTTAAACGAGCATTTGACCTATACGGGGAAGTTTCCTATAGCCAGCATGAAAACAGCTCCATATTTTCAAGATGCCGTTAAAAATGTATTAAAAAACGAGCTTCATATTGATGATCGAACAATTGCCCTTGGCGGACTGCGAGTTTATACAACATTAAATACGAAACAGCAGAAAATAGCAGAAGAAACAATTGATTCGGTAATAAGTCCTACAAGCAATCTTCAAATTGGTTTTGTTGCCATGGACCCTTCTACAGGATACGTGCAGGCGATGGTTGGAGGAAGAGATTATGAGGAAAGCCCTTTTAATCGAGCCGTGCAAGCAAAGCGGCAGCCCGGCTCTACTATCAAACCACTTCTTTATTATGCTGCATTAGAGCATGGATTTACGCCCACAACAATGATGAGCAGCGAAAAAACAACATTTCGGTTTGATGATGGAAGCAATCCTTATACACCGCATAATTTTAACGATAACTATGCAAATGGAAATATTACATTAGCACAAGCCCTTGCCTTATCAGATAATGTGTATGCAGTAAAAACACACTTATTTCTAGGACAAGATACATTAGTAGAAACAGGGAAGCGCTTTGGCATTGATTCACCATTACAAAAGGTTCCTTCCTTAGCATTAGGAACTTCTAATGTAAGAGTCATTGAAATGGCAAATGCCTATAGCATCTTGGCAAATGGCGGGAACCAAGTAAAGCCTGTTTACATTACTAAAATTGAAACAGCTGATGGCAAAATTCTTTACCATCATAAACAAGAATCCAAAAGAATCTTGGATAAAGATTTAACATTGATAATGAACCAATTAATGACAGGAATGTTTGATAAAAATCTGAATGGCTACTCCAGTGTAACAGGCAGCCCAATTCAAAAAGATATTACAAGAATTTACGCAGGGAAGTCTGGATCAACAGAAGCAGACAGCTGGATGATCGGATACACACCACAGCTCGTTTCTGCAGTTTGGACCGGCTATGATGAAGGAAAATCCATTACATTAACAGCTGATAAAATGTATGCCAAAAAAGTTTGGATTAAATTCATGGAGGAAAGTTTAAAAGATCAGCCTATTAAAGGCTTTCCGCCAACAAAAGGAACAGTTGGCGTCTACATTGATCCCAAAAGCGGGAAGCTCGCAACAGCAGCCTGTTCTACAAAACGATTAATGTACTTTACGAAGGAAACAGTTCCAACTGATTATTGTTCGGATCTTCCTAAGGAAAAAGATTCAGGCTCTACTCAGCAAGATGGCAAAGAAGAAAAGAGCATGCCTTGGTATAAAAGAATTTTCCGCTGGTAAGAAAAAACGGAACCCACTATGGAGTTCCGTTTTTTGCATTATCCCAGCAAACCTTTTTTCAACTCTTCTGATGAATTATTCCATAATATTTCATCATGGTTTTTTAAAAATTCTGCCAATAGTTTTTTAGATTTTTCATCCATATGTTCAACCATAATATGGCGTTTCATCGATTTATCCATCTTATTAACATGCTCTGGCAATGATTTATATCCTCTGCGAATGGAGCGGTCAACAGTCATTTCACACGCTGTTACACCAGCATAATAAGGGCCTTCCAGCTTGCGGTCAATGGTAACCCACACTAGCCAGTATGCTTTTCCATTCGGGACCTCTTCCTTCTCTTTTAAAAATTTAATGCCTTTTTCTACAGCGCTTCTAGCATGCATTGCCCCTATATCCACTTCCGCTTCGCCTGCTTCTACATCAATAATGACAGGAGAAACATTTTCTAAGCTTAAAGCACCAACGCCAAACCCCCCATGTCCATCTGTGGGATCATTTTTAATGATATTAAAGCCAATAGTTTTTTTCTTTTTTTCTTCCACTTGTCATCTCTCCTTTATTTAAAGCAATATGGATTGGAAAAACTGTATAAAGACACCTTGCACAAATCGGATATAAGGAAATATAGTACTATTAGATAACCCTGTTACCACAAGCACAATAAATAAAATGGATCCATATACTTCGTACTGCGCCATTTTTGCCCTTACGCGGGAGGTTACCAAATCCTCAATAATCCGGTAGCCGTCTAATGGTGGCAAGGGTATTAAGTTAAAAGCAAAAAGCAATAAATTCATAGAAATAAAAATTTGCAAAAATGGAAAAAAGTCAAACGGCATTCCATTTGTAATTCCTGTTCTATATAATACAGCAAATAATATAAAACCGATAAAGGCCAACACTAAATTACTTAAAGGTCCTGCCAATGAAACGAATACCCCTGCAACTCTCGGATGTTTAAAATAATAGCGGTTTACAGGAACTGGGCGAGCCCAGCCAAAGCCGACTAAAATGATAAAAAGAGCCCCAAGAGGATCTATATGCGCAATTGGATTTAAAGTCAGTCTTCCTTGTTTTTCTGCTGTTGGATCGCCAAATTTGTAAGCAACATAAGCATGTGCAAATTCATGAAGCGTAAAGCCTATAATGACCGTAATAATAATATATGGCAAATTTGCCCATGATTGTGAAAATAACAAGCGTTAATCTCCCCTCTTAATCAACATCTATTTTTCATAAAGAAAATATCCTATTTTATCTGCTCCACTATAAAATTATACATGATAAAAAAAAAGAAAGGAAAGATTTCTATTGAAGAAGAAAGAAAAATCCCTTTTTACTATTAGTAAAATTTCGAATAATGGATGAAGGGACTTGCAATTTTTCTGAAAATATGAAAAACTACATACAAACATCACTAGGAGGGAAAAATATGCCATATATTACTGTTAAAATGCTAGAAGGCCGTACAGAAGAACAAAAAAGAAATCTTGTTGAAAAAGTAACAGATGCAGTATCCGAAACAACAGGCGCTCCAAAAGAAAAAGTGGTAGTATTCATTGAAGAAATGTCAAAGAATCATTACGGCATCGCAGGCAAACGTTTAAGCGATCAATAAGTTTAAAAAGTCAACTAACCCAAAGATCCGCTTTTTGCATCTGCAAAAAGCGGATCTTTTTTATTCGGCATCAACGGGCTTTTGACCTCCACCTCAAGATGATGAGAAGAAATAAGAAATCTAGGTGGGTAAAAACTTGCCGATGATGATTCTCCTATCAGAAAATTACTCCGCCATTTTCTATAAAAAGAGGGCAACACAAATAGAATAAATGCTATCGCTTAAAAGCATCATAACCCCAGTATTATTTTGGTGGACGCGCCAACATCATTTCTTGATTCTGAATGGGACAAAAAAGGTTGTGGAAATGCTCAGCGATAAAGTAAAACTTCGCAACAAAGAACCTATTATAGTAACACATGATTAGCGCGTTTTAGGTCTATACGAACATGTTCTATATGGAGGATGGGCAAGCAGCTTACAGAAACAAATTAAGTTCCTTTTATCAGATCCCTAAAATCCGTTCTTTTCCATATTAGGGTTCCTTTTGCTTATTGTACAGTTACTTTTATTTTAAGTCCTTCAATATACTGAAAAGCTTGCTCAATTTCTTCATCTGTATACTTTTGTTTGCTTTTTAATGTAAAAACCTTTTCCTTGATTTCCTCTGTTTCTAAATTATCAAAATAGAGTACCGTAGAAACAAGCTCTAAAAATCTGGCATTTTGTTCATTCATATCCGCTAAACAGGCGGGCAAAAAAGGCATGTCCACTTCATTCAGCTGCAAAAACTCTTCCCCGCTTTCTGTCAGCGAATAGCGATATTGAAAATACCCGCCTTTTTTCTCTTTTATTTCATTTAAGAAACCCATATTGCAAAGCTCTTCCACTCTAAGTGTAAGCTCTTCTGAATAAGGGCCAAAAAAATGAAATTGATATTTTTCATGAAAAGGAAAATCTAGTTTTTTTGCAATGTATATCATCTTTTGTAATTTTTTTCTGCCTATAATCTCACCAGAAGCAGCAATAGCTTTCATTATTTTCGCATGATCTTTTAACAAAATGGTTCAACTCCTACTCCTTCATTTCAAAAAGCAGCTGTTCTTTTTGAATGTTCATTCTCGTGCGAAAAATTTCCCATTATTTTATATCTAATAATTGGCGAATTTGCTTTTTTATTTTACTTTTTGTTTGATCATTTTTTAAGATATCCTTTGGAAAATACAATTTATGGTCTGTTCGCCTCTTTCCAGAAATGCTATCCACAATCTCTGATTCCCTCGAGAGTTCCCTTATTTCATTGTTTTTCATTAATAAATGGATAGGAAGTCTTTCTTCTTCCTCTCCAGGACGGTAAAAATCATATGGAAGATCAGATGAAGAATCTACTACTAAGTAATACTCCGGATCTATTCCTGCTTTTTGAAATAAAGTAGATAGTTCAGCGAGCTTTTTGTATTCTTTTGCTGGATCAAATTCTACATACTTAAAAAGATTTCTATTCATAAACCTGCGACATAGATCTTTTAATATTTCATCATCTTCCTCTTGCCACATTTGAAAATAATAGAGAATGATCGCCTCATCTAGTTTTAAATAGTCTTCTAACGTTGTTTCCTCTTCAAAAAGAGAATAGAAATGTGCTGGGTGGTGTTTAAAGGAATAGAACTGCTCGTGCAAATGCTTAGCACGATGCAAAATTTTTGTAAGAATCACTTCTGCACTTCTTGTAACTGGATGGAAATATACTTGCCAATACATTTGATATCTGCTCATAATATAATCTTCCACCGCATGCATGCCGCTTTTTTTTATGACAGCCTGATCCTCCCGGGGACGCATGACGCGAAGAATGCGCTCCATATCAAAATTCCCGTAGCTCACCCCTGTAAAATACGCATCCCGCAATAGATAATCCATCCGATCCGCATCAATTTGACTAGAAATTAAGCTCACTACCAATTTCTCATTGGACGTTTTTCCAATCACCTCTGCCACCTTTTTCGGAAAATCCTTTGCTACTTTTGTCAAAATTTGATTTACTTCTGTATCTCCTAAAATAATATCTTGTGTAAATTGCTCATGGTCTAAATCGAATACTTTTTCAAAGGAGTGAGAAAAAGGTCCATGACCTAAATCATGCAAAAGAGCCGCACACAATGATAATAGTCTTTGATCATTGTTCCATTCTTGTCTTCCATTAAAAACATCATCGATGATTCGCCTGACAATTTCATAAACACCAAGAGAATGATTAAATCTGCTATGTTCTGCCCCATGAAATGTCAAATAGGTAGTGCCAAGTTGTTTGATTCTCCGCAAGCGCTGGAACTCTTTTGTCCCAATCAAATCCCAAATAACCCGATCCCGAACATGAATATAGCGATGCACTGGGTCTTTAAATACCTTTTCTTCTTTTAACATCTCTGTTGAATAGGACATCTTCTTTCCCTTCTCTCTCTAGTAGCTTATGCTAGCCGTTTATGCCGTTCTAATCGCAGTTGCCAAGCTGCGTCTTGCTCATGCATATAAAAAGAGGTGATTCCTTTAAAAAGCATTAACACTTCAAATCTCGTAAAGCTTTATTCTTCCTTACGATTTATGTTAACGCTTTTGCTGGAAGCATCCTCTATTTTCTGCATTCTATCTATGTTGATTATAACATCTCTGCTCTATTTAGATTAACTACAGATGTCATTTTTTTAACTTATTGTTGATTTTATCCATTAATTCCTCTTCAGATAATGCTGCAAGTGGACGATTATTTACAAAGGCAAAAGTTTTTTTTCTTCCTGGCCCACAATAGGATTGGCATCCTATTTCAATTTTTGCTTCAGGATCCATTTGCTTTAAGCGCGGTATTAATGTTTTTAAATTAACCGCCTGACAATCGTCGCAAACACGGAATTCGTTTGCCATTGGGACAACCCTTTCTTTAAAAGCATTTAAGTCAATTTAGTATTTACTATATGGTATTTTACCCCTTCTTTTGTCTCAATGCAAGATGCAACCTTTTGTCAAAACCAATCATAAAAGGAAAGAATATGTAGTTTTATCGCGATAAAGGGTGCCCATTTTGTGGGACTCCAACACCACTTACAAGCATTTTCCTTCTGCCACTGCCGTCTTTTATGCTAAACCACTCAAACTTTCTTCTATATTAATTATTCTTCTTATTGTATAATTCTTATCCTAAGTCTAAGGAGGGATATGTAAATGAAATACAATAGAATCCTCGTGATGGTCAGCATCGTACTAGCAATGCTTATTGCCTCTATTGATTCTACCATCATGAATACAACCATGCCTATTATCGCAGATGAACTAGGCAGATTGGATCTATACGCGTGGTCTTTTGCCACTTATATGATCACAAGCACCATTCTTTCTCCTGTAGCAGGCAGATTATCTGACTTGTTTGGAAGAAAAAAGATTTTTGGCTTCGGCATTATTTTATTTTTATTCGGAAGCTTATTATGCGGAATCGCAACAGACATGGTTCAACTCATTATTTTCCGAAGCGTTCAGGGAATGGGAGCTGGATTTATGATGCCTTTTCCGGCTATTATCGCAGGAGATCTTTTTCCAGTAGAAAAACGGGGGAAAATCCAAGCACTCTTTACAGCTATGTGGGGATTGTCTGCTATTCTTGCACCGCTGCTTGGATCTTTATTTGTAGAACTTCTATCCTGGCGATGGATATTTTATATTAATATCCCCGTATGTATCCTATGTTTTATGACACTACTTCCATATAAGGAAGAATATGAGCCCAAAAAGGCAAATATCGATTATATCGGCGCTATGCTTTTTGCTGCTGGCATCACCTTTCTTCTGCTAGTTACTGTAGTAGATAAAAATATTATTCTTTTTTCCATACTTGGTATATTATTTTTACTGATTTTTTATTTTTTCGAGAAAAAGCAGCCATCGCCAATTGTTCCTTTGTCTATTTTTAAAAACAAAACAATTGCTTGGATCTTTATAAACTCTTTCATTGGAACCTTGGCTTTATTCGGAACCTCTAGCTATATTCCATATTTTCTGCAAAGAATAGCCGGTTTATCTTTATTTTTAAGCGGCGTTTCTCTGTTGGGTGTAGCAATAGGATGGATGGCTGTTTCTGTTCCTGCTGGAAAATGGATATTAAAATATGGCTATCGTATTCTATTAATAATAGGCAATACTTTATTAGTCATCTCTGGAATAATGTTAGTGTTGCTAAATGAAACAAATGGTTTTTGGTATACGTTTATTATTATGATCATTCAGGGACTTGCTTTTGGATTATTAAGCACAGTCGGCGTCATCGGTGCACAGCAGCTTGTTGGCAAACACGAAAAAGGCATCTCTACATCTTTTTTAATGTTCTGCCGCAATATGGGGACAGCTATTGGCGTAACGATTATGGGGACGCTGTTAACAAGTGGATTCAGCATTATGGATGGCATCCACCACCTTTTTCTTTATGGCTTTATCATAAGCATTTTTGCTTTTATATCTGCTTTTTTTATCCAAAATGAAAAAACTGCTGCACTGCTAAAATAATCCATTATCAACTGCAGCTTTTCTAACAAAAAAAAGCCTGACTCTTCCTTTCTTTAAAAACAGCCAACAAAATTGCTATTTAAAGAGTATTTAATGGGAAATTCAGGCTTTCCCTCTCTTATCTCCACTCTTTTCTTTTTTATCATTTTTTCATTTGACTATAAAAAGTCTAGTATCCTTTCAATTCCTTGTATAAATAATAAAAGTTTGGAAAAAATGTAACTAGTATTATTTATTGTTATATTTGGGAGTTGAGTGAAATGAAATTACGCCAAGATGCTTGGTCTGAAGAAGATGATTTATTATTAGCAGAAACAGTTTTACGCCATGTTCGAGAGGGGAGCACCCAGTTAAATGCCTTTGAAGAAGTAGGTGATAAACTAAATCGAACATCAGCAGCTTGTGGTTTTAGATGGAACGCGGTTGTACGCCATCAATATGAAAAAGCATTGCAGCTAGCAAAAAAACAACGTAAACAGCGGCAGCGCATTTTAGGTAAAGATCAAGGCGGCAAAAAGAAGCTGCTGTATTCACCGCCAGTTCCGACAGTAGATGAACTAGAAGCATTAACCTCTGTCTCTACTCTCGAGTTAGGGGCAATGGAAAATAATTCAATAGATATAGTAGAAGAAAGTATTACTAGTAGCTTAACAGAAGAAGGAATAGCAAGCTATCAACAATCTGTACCAGAAGAAGGCCAAAGGGTGCCGCAGGCAAATCCCTCCCATTCTTATAGTCAAACAAATTTAGATTTTGATACAGTGCTTACTTACTTGCAAAACTTTAGAAATTCTCAAGTACAAGTAGATATTTTAAAAAGTGAGAATGAAAGATTAAAAAGAGAGATGGCTACAATCAAAAGCCGCAACAAGGAACTAGAAGAAAAGCTAAATAAAATGGAAAATAATTCAGAGATTATCCAGGAAGATTATGAAACGCTTATGAAAATTATGAATAGGGCAAGAAAACTTGTCTTATTAGAAGAAGAGGAAAGACCTGCAACAAAGTTTAAAATGGATCGAAACGGAAACTTAGAAAAAGTAGCAGAATAACACTCTATTAAATAGCCAAACATTCTAAGCATCATATGCTTATGAATAATAAAATTTCAAAATATGGAGTACAGAGAAATTGGCAGCCATTCTCCTGTTCATACAGAGGACTTCTACCCGTGCAAGCATTCTATTTTCCTTATTTAACTTAGGGATTATAGGAATTCTAATCAGGCAGAATCCTCTTTTTACTCGTTTAACAAGATTGTAAAATTTTTGCGTTTCTTTCTGAAACTCGTTGATAATACACTTCAAATAATGCCAGTTCTTCTCCTTGAAGAGAGTCTGCATACAAAGAATCAGCATGGTCCTTAATCGCATACAGCAATCTAGTCATTACTTGATTTACCGTCAATTCTACTCCCAACAGCTCTGACATGGATGCCATAACATGCGGCTGAATAACAGGATAAGCAAATTTCGTTTGCTTTTCGCCAACTCCTATTTTGTAGAACTGCCGGATTATTTCTCCCCGTTTTTGCCCGCTTCCATTTACACAAAGATATATCTGCACAGCGACTCCACCGCGAATACGGCGCTGGGAAATGCCCGCGAATTTTCTTCCTTTTATACTTAAATCATAGCTTCCAGGACAATAAGAGCCAACTATTTCCTTTGCTTCAATATCTGCCTTAAAGTCTGTAAACATCATCTTTATTAACTGCCACATTGTATCGTATCCGCTATTTATATCAATTCCTTTTTCTCTTTCAGGCAAGATTAACGAAATATTCAGCACATCTTTATCTAGTACTACTGCAAGTCCTCCTGAATTTCTTACAATGGTCTGATAGCCCTGGCTGTGCAGGAATTCCAAAGCCTCGCTTAAATGAGGCAATCTTGTATCTTGAATTCCCAATACAATTGTCTTGTCATGCACCCATGTCCGAACAGTTGCTGGAGCACTTCCTCCTCCAACTAAAGCGCACAAGGTGTCATCCATTCCAAATGAATTTAATGCGGATACATGCAGCCCCGTCTGAGACTGGTCAATAATTCTCCAGATGCTTTGATGCAGCAAATTATACTTCTCTTTCATCGACCTAACTCCTTCTAAAGAAACAAATAATACATCATTATATCGAAAAAATGCCTATTAGTAAAAACAAGAAAGTAGAAAACAGCCTGCTAGCCAAAGCTAGCAGGCTGTTTTTATGTAACTCATTAGTTGCTTAAACTTTGCGCTGCAGTAATTAATGCTAATTTATACACATCTTCTTCATTACAGCCGCGAGAAAGGTCATTTACTGGACGGTTTAATCCTTGTAAAATTGGACCAACCGCTTCAAAATTGCCAAGTCTTTGTGCAATTTTATAGCCGATATTTCCCGCTTCTAGACTTGGGAATACAAATACATTTGCATCACCTTGCAACGGAGAATCAGGTGCTTTTTGTTTTGCTACAGATGGAACAAATGCCGCATCAAATTGAAATTCTCCATCAATTACTAAAAGAGGATCTCTTAGTTTTGCTTCAGCAAGTGCAGCTTCTACTTTTTCTGTTTCAGGAGATTTTGCTGAACCTTTTGTGGAGAAGCTTAGCAACGCTACACGAGGGTCTACATCAAACATTTTTGCTGTTTTGGCGCTTTCTACAGCAATTTCTGCAAGATCTTGACTATCTGGAGCGATATTAATTGCACAATCTGCAAAAACATATTTCTCATCTTCACGAACCATGATAAATACTCCTGATGTTTTCTTTACACCTTGTTTTGTTTTAATGATTTGCAATGCTGGTCTAACTGTATCGGCCGTAGAATGAATAGCGCCACTTACTAATCCTTCTGCTTCATTTGCATATACCAGCATTGTTCCAAAATAATTTTCATCAAGAAGAATTTTTCTAGCATCCTCTTCTGTTACTTTTCCTTTGCGTCTTTCCACAAAAGAAGCTACAAGCGCATCAAATTGCGCATATTTTTTGGGATCATAAATTGCTGCTTTCTCTAAAGAAACACCTAGATTTTGGGCTTTTGCTTGAATTTCTTCAATATCGCCGATTAAAATTGGTGTTAATACATTTTCCTCTGCTAATCGAGCAGCCGCTTTTAAAATTCTTTCATCCAAACCTTCTGGAAATACTATTCTTACATTTTGACCAGTCACTTTTTCTTTTAACCCTGTAAATAAATCACTCATAACTTTTTTACTCCTCCTTTTTCTATACATATTATAGGATACTCTTACCTAGTAAAATTTCAAGGCGTTACCATCATATTTATGAAATCCTTTATTATTTTAAATTATCTGATTTAATTTACCCCATTATATTCTTTTTATTCCCTTGCTTTCTTTTGTTCAAAATTTGTTCATATTTTAATCGAGTGTTATTCCATCGGATTATGGAAAAACTATGCTATAGTAAGTTTATCCGGCATTAGCGGGCAAGTCCCCCACCTCAAGAGGATGAGAAGAAAAGAGAAATCTAGGTGGGTAGAAACTTGCCCGTAAAGGTCCGATTGGTTCTACTAACAATCAGTGGAGACGTGGAAATCTCCCACTGATTGAAGTTTCATTTTATATGTTTAAGCTAAGATTTAGGAGTGATAGAATGAGCGAAGCAGCAAAAACTTTAGATGGCTGGTATTGCCTCCATGATTTCCGCACAATAGACTGGACTACTTGGAAAATGCTACCAAAAGATGATAGACAGGCAGCTATCCATGAATTTCTTGGATTATTAGAAAAATGGAATAGTGTGCAAAATGAAAATAAGGGCAGCCATGCATTATATACAATCGTTGGTCAAAAAGCAGATTTTATGATGATGATTCTTCGGCCAACTATGGAAGAATTAAATGAGATTGAAACAGAATTCAATAAAACAAAATTGGCAGAATTCACAATTCCTGCACATTCTTACGTATCTGTAGTAGAATTAAGCAATTATTTGCCTGCGGGTTCTGATGAAGATCCCTATGAAAATCCGCATATTAAAGCAAGATTGTATCCTATTCTTCCGCAAGCTAAACACGTTTGCTTCTATCCAATGGATAAACGACGCCAAGGAAATGACAACTGGTATATGCTTCCAATGGAAGACCGCAAAAAACTTATGTACAGCCACGGGATGATTGGTCGCCAATATGCTGGAAAAGTAAAGCAAATTATTACTGGATCTGTTGGTTTTGATGACTATGAATGGGGTGTTACTCTATTTGCAGAAGACGTGCTTCAATTTAAGAAGCTAGTATATGAAATGCGCTTTGATGAGGTTAGTGCTAGATATGGAGAGTTTGGATCATTTTTTGTTGGAAATATCTTAAAACCCGATGCTATTTCATCATTTTTACATGTAAATTAAAGATTTGCGTAAAAAAGAGCCACTTAAAAAGGAGCTTCTCCTTTTTAAGCGGCTCTTTTTATTTGATTTATTTCTTCTTAAATTTTTCCATAATTCTTACGCATAAGTTATCAACTCGTATCATAGGATGAACTAGTGAGTTTATAAAAAAATCGTGGGGAACGCTTGAAAAACTAGATGCTATCCCACTAAAACGCACATTACACAAAAGCATATGAAAGAATTCAACTTCTTTTTGGATTAAATGGAGGGATGAAAATGAGTCAGAATTACAATCAAAATCCTGATTATCGAACTTACGGCTACCCACAAGGTTATGGAACAGGGGCAACGCCTGGTCAAACACCGACATATAGCGCCCAGCCTTATTTTCCATCACAGCCGCAGGTTCCAGTACAGCCGCCAACTCAACCACAGACCACACCAACAACTTTGCCCGGACAGCTACCTATTGAAGCATCCTATATCGAAAATATATTGCGTCTGAACAAGGGCAAACTAGCAACAGTTTATGCTACGTTTGAGAACAACCGAGAATGGAATGCCAAAATCTTCAAAGGAATAGTGGAGGCTGCTGGCCGTGACCATGTTATTTTAAGCGACCCGCAATCAGGAGTACGCTATTTGCTTCCAATGGTCTATTTGGATTATGTAACATTTGATGAAGAAATAGAATATGAATATCCATATGGTGCGGCACCAAATCTTTCTACCTATCCTCCAAGATAACAAAAGGCTGGCGAAGTTTGCCAGCTTTTTTGTCTATTTTTACAAGTATTTTACCGCTGCAATAATCAATAGAATCCATGCAGCTAAAAATGCCACTCCTCCTAAAGGAGTAATCGCACCTAGTACGCTGATTTGCGTAACGGCCAATACATACAGGCTGCCAGCAAACAAAACAATTCCTACAAACATCAGCCATCCTGACCAATTTAACAAGCTGCTGTTCGGAAATTTCATCATTAAAACTCCTATTATAAGAATGCCTGTGCTATGAAACATCTGATATGTAACGCCCGTCTTCCAGATTTCTAAATATTTATTGCTGATTTTCCCTTCTAAACCGTGCGCTCCAAATGCACCCAATGCCACTGCTAAAAAAGCATTAAGTGCTCCTATTATAATAAAAGCTTTCACATTTTCCCCTCCACTATCTTCTAATTGATAAAGCGAAACTCCAATCAGCGGGGTTTCCACATCCTCACTGAATTATTAATTGAATCAATCAGGCTTTTACTCAGCAAGTTTCTCCCCACTGAAATTTCTCATTTCTTTTCATAATCCTTAGGCAGGAATATTGATGTCCATTAAATAGGGATAAATGCCACAAACAACCAACTATTAAAAATCAAATAAAGAGTCGCCATTTCCTTCCTCTGTATTTAATTTTTGCACTTGCATTGGCTGTTGAATTGGCTGCGGCGATGGATGGAAGGAAACTTGCTGAATTGGTGCCGGCTGCGGCATCATTTGATGAACATTGCTTTGTTCTGGCTGTTCTTTTTCTTCTACAATCAGCTCACATAATGATTTAATCACATATACCCTTTCTCGAATGCTCCCATCCGATTCGCTTGCCTTTGCTTCTTTTAATTGTTCTTCCATTTTTGCTAAAAGTTGCTGAACAGAAATATTCATGATCTTCACCTACTTTTTCTTTAAATGATATAATCTGCTATTTTCGAATATACCTTAAGCACTCTTGACCAGATGCCTTTTTTACTTCTAGAGAGGGCAATATTCTTCCCTTAAACTGAAATGCCTTACACCCCTTAGGAAAATGGCGGTCCCATGTAACGTAATAAAATTTGCATGTATAACAATCTACTTTATTTCCCTTCATTTTCCTTCTCCTTCAATAAAAAGCCATGTAAAAAAGCAGACTAACAAAAAGCCTGCTGCTTTATTTACGTATTCCTCTATTATAGTATTACTTTTTCGAAAAATCATCTATCGAGCAAGGAAGAAGATCTTAAAGTTAGCACCATTCTATTCTTTTTTTTCCCCAACGTTCTAAAGTATCGTTTATTTTAGAAAATGGCTTGCTGCCAAAAAATCCTCGATACGCAGATAGCGGCGATGGATGGCTAGACATAATAATTTCATGTTTGCTTGAATCAATGAAACGTGTTTTCTCTTGAGAGGGCTTGCCCCATAATACAAAAATAATGGGATCTTCCCTCTTATTCAGCTCTTTGATGATTTCATCTGTGAATATTTCCCATCCCTTTCCTCGGTGGGAATTGGCTTGTCCTGCTTTAACTGTCATGACAGTATTCAGTAATAGAATCCCCTGCTCTGCCCAATTTTTCAAATAGCCAGTATCTGGAACCGGACAACCTATATCCTCATGCAATTCTTTATAAATATTTTTTAAAGAAGGCGGAATCGCTACACCTGGTTTAACGGAAAAGCTTAAACCATGTGCCTGATCTGGACCATGATATGGATCTTGCCCTAATACTACAACCTTCACCTCATTATAGGGAGTGTAGCGCAGGCAGTTAAGGATATCCTCTTTTTTGGGATAAACAATATGCTCTTCATATTCACTCTCCACATATTGTTCTAATTTTTGGAAATAGGGTTTTTGTTTTTCTTTTTCTAATAATTCTGCCCAATCATTTTGCACTTGTAAATTGATCATTTTCATGCAGCGCTCCTTTACTTTTCACTAAACTTCACAGTAACAGCATACCCTAACTCTTCATAAAATTGTTCAATTGTCTTTTTGGCGTTTTTTTCAGCATTAGCTAATACACCTTGTGCAATGGCCTCTTTTTTTATTTCCTCTTTTGCCTCATTTGCTAATGCATAGCCCTCCTCCCAATTGACTTCTCCACGAAAAATCCCCGATACCGAATATGTTTCTACTTTTTCAAAATCAATCGAAGGCTCTTGAAGCAGCTCAGCATCAGGCAATGTAATGACTATCTTTTTATTCTTTTCATCTACTTCCAGTTTATCCTCAGTTATATTTTCTATATTTACTCCAGCAGTTACAACACCTGGCACTATTAAAAGCACTTTCCTCTTTGTACCTGGTATATCTGCTTGAATTTCTTTTCCGAATATCTCATTATCTTCTTTTTCTAATATTACTTTTACAAAAGCTTGTGAGGTTGCAAGAGACGAAATATTTTTCATTTGTTCTAGCTGGCTGCTTTTTCTTATCGATGCTTTCTCTGAAAATGACATCTTCCATCCCCAAACAGTTCCTGCTGCAAGCACCATCACAACCACACAAAGAAAAAACGTTAATTTAAATTGCCGCTTCTTTTGGCTTTTCAGCTGAATAAATGGAAAAGAAAATCCCCTTGTTTCCTTCCAATCCATCGCAGCACTTGCTGTCTCCTTCCAAGCCGCATCTATCTCTTTTTTTATATTCTGTTTTTGTTTTATGCTGCCCATTGCTTCTCTCCCTTAATCTGTCAGTCTATTTTATCTCTCTTTTTTCCTCATTGACTTTTTGACTACTATCCTTCGTTTTAGCAAAAAAGCATGATTTCCACAATACTTTATATATATAAGAATAATTTACCAATTGATAAAATGTTTACTTTTTTCCCAGACGGATAAATAACTTACATACGATTAAGAAAAAGAAATTCCAAAAATACTAAGGAGGAAATTACTATGTACAAAGTAGAAGTAGTAGAAAATGGAGTACAAGCTGATAATTCTATTAGAGGACTAGAAAACCAAGGATATAATAGAGACAATATTTATATTTTTGCTCATGATAAGAACCGTTCAGAGGATTTAACTGCAGCAACAGAAACAGCTGAGGTGAGCATGAAAGAACAAGGTCTTCTAGATTCTTTAGGAAATGTTTTCCGAAAAAGAGGGGATGAACTTCGTTCTAAAATGCAATCTGTTGGCTTAACAGAAATGGAAGCGGAAAAGTACGAAGAAGTATTGGATACTGGCAAACTTGTTATTGTTGGATCCACCAATTAATTTCGGATATTCGTTAATTCAATAGCAGATGAATAAAAAAGGTGCTCTAATGGAAATTATGTCTTTTTTCCTTCTCGACATAGCCAGCCATTAGAGCGCCTTTTTATCTATTAACCCAGCAGTTTATCATACAGGGATTTAGCATAAACTGTATCTTTTGTATGATGAATAAGCGCCCTTCCGTCTTTAAATATTACCGCTCTAGCGTCCTCTATTTTTACAGAAACTAAAAAAGGATTTGCTTTTACTTCGTAGCCATTATTTTCCAGGCTTGCTGCCAATGTTTTTAAATTCAGTCTTTTTTCTTTTGAAGGACGTATCTGCACAGTATCTCTTCCACAAAGAATAGCTGTTTTTGTATGATTGCTCTGATCTAAAAAAGGATATGTCCTTTCCGCACCACATGACAGGCACGCTGATTTTTTGATGCGGTCCACTTTTATGGACTGATAATGATTATTCCATAAATCGAAGCTTAAAAAGGTTCCTCTTAAAGCATCATAATCTTCCACTAAAAGCTTCATTGCCTCCACCACTTGATGTGTTACTACCATCTGTACAGCCGGCGAAATAATTCCTCCTGTATCGCAGGTCATTCCCTGTAAAGGAATTTTTTGCAGCAAACAATGCAAACACGGGGTGATGCCGGGAATAATGGTATAACTCATACCAACGCTGCCCACACAAGCTCCATAAATCCAAGGCTTATGATATTTTTGCGTTATATCATTTAAAATCATCCTTGTTTCAAAATTATCTGTGGCATCCATTACCAGATCTACCTGATCCATAAGACTTTCAAGAAGTTCAACCGTCGCCTCGCCAACTATTCCTTCTACTTTGCACACTGAGTTAATAGCATATAAATGTTTTTTGGCAGCATCAGCTTTGGGCGCCTTCTCTTCCACATCTGCTTCTGTATAGAGCGTTTGCCTTTGCAAATTGCTCATCTCTATGTAATCCCGATCAATGATTGTCAGCCTTTCAATCCCTGCTCGCACAAGCATTTCTCCTATACTGGATCCTAGTGCCCCAGCTCCAATTAATAACACATGCTTCTTCTCTATCAGCTCTTGTCCATTTTTTCCAATAGGAGGAAATAAAACCTGCCTAGAATAACGATCGCTTTTCACCATGCAAACTCCTCTCTGTCAAAGTCTATTAGCCGCCGCTTACAGGTGGAATAAATGCGATGACATCCTCCTTTTTAATCACATCTTCATCAAAAGCATATTCCTCATTAATAGCAGTCATTGCTATATCTAAAGATAAGGCGGGAAACTCCTCTTGTAAGATCGCCTTTGCTTCACCAACTGTTTTTCCATTTAACTCCCTTTGCAAAAAATCCTCACCAATCACTTCTTTTAATCCTGCAAAAAATAAAATTTTATTCATCTTATTCCTCCATTTCCGGTTTTCCAGATGGATATGGAATGGTTCCTTTTTGGTTCCCAATCCACTCTTCGCCATCTTCCCAATGCTCTTTTTTCCAAATGGGCACTATTTCTTTGATCCGTTCAATCGCGTATTTATTCGCTTCATATGCATCTTCCCGATGTGGAGTCGAAACAGCAATTACTACAGCAATATCTGTTATTTCAAGCCTGCCAATTCGGTGAGTAATAGCAACTTCTGAATTTTTCCATTTTTCAGTTATTTCATCCCCTATTTGCTCCAGATTTTTAACAGCCATAGGTTCGTAAGCTTCATAAACTAAATGCATAGTTTTCCGGCCATGCGTCAATTCCCTTACAGTTCCAATAAAAGTCGTAATAGCACCAGCATTCCTGCTCACTACTTTATCTATAACATCTTGTACCACGATAGGCTTTGCAGTTATTTCAAAATTCATTTGTTCGCTCCTTTTATACCAGGCTTCCCCCGAAACGTTCGCTCTCTTTGTCATCCCCCTTTTCTGCGGTGCTCATTACCCCCAAAAAGGTAAATCCGCTCCTCGAAAAGAGGAATTCCTCGATAGTCAAACGTTTTCACTCAGCCTGCATGTTTGCTTTATAGCTTTTTCGACACTCTATCCTTTTATACTTCTTATTTGTTATTCTATCAAAATTGAACAGCAATTGTTTAGATAAAATAGTACAAGTTTGCAAATTTATTTAAAATTGTGCAAACTTGCTTCTTACTAAAAGCTAATTACTCTATTCTTCCCATGCGAACTTAATGAAAAAAGTATGGAATAGTTGTATGATTAGTTTAGAATAGACTACAATTATCCAAAATAAGGTGTGCAGCAAAATAATCGATAATTTTATCGCCCGTTCTAAAATATGCTCACAAAACCTTTAAGATTTTTCATTTATGGGAGGCAATTCATCATGAAAAAAGTATTAACATTAGCTGGCTCTGATACAAGCGGCGGCGCTGGTATTCAAGCCGATCTAAAGACGTTTCAGGAATTAGGCGTATATGGAATGACCGCACTAACGACCATTGTAACAATGGATCCTAAAAACGGCTGGCACCATCAGGTATTTCCACAAGATATTAAAACAGTAGAATCTCAACTGGAAACGGTTCTTTCTGTCGGCATTGATGCCATGAAAACCGGCATGTTAGGTTCTGTTGAAATTATTGAATTGGCAAGCAAATTAATAGAAGAGCAAAAACTAGACAAGATAGTTATCGACCCTGTAATGGTTTGCAAAGGCGAAGATGAAGTATTGCATCCTGAAACCGCTGATGCACTTCGCGAATTGCTTGTGCCAAAAGCTACTGTCGTTACGCCTAACTTATTTGAAGCATGGCAGCTTGCAAAAACAGCCGGACCGCTTAAAACTATTGATGATTTAAAAGAGGCAGCAGTTAAAATTTATGATTTAGGACCTAAATATGTTTTAATTAAGGGCGGCAGCAAGTTAAAGCATGATAAAGCAATTGACCTTTTATACGATGGAAAAGAGTTTACTATTTACGAAAGTGAACTAGTAGATACTACATATACACACGGCGCTGGCTGCACTTATTCTGCTGCCATTACCGCAGAGCTCGCAAAAGGCAAAACAGTATTAGAAGCAATTCAAGTCGCAAAAGAGTTTATTACTGCTGCCATCGCAAACGGATTTCAGCTAAATGAATATGTCGGTCCAACCATGCATGGCGCTTATCGAAATAATAAAGAACATCAAACAACTATCAGTTCTAAATAATAACAAAAAATACAAGAGAGGAGGATAAACATGGAATTTATTGACATTAAAAATGTCCAGCAGGAATTAGATAAAAAAGCGAATAAGGAAATTTATATTCATTTGGAAACAACAAATGGCGCTTATGCAAACCATCAAGATGAAACATTCTTTAACTCTGGGGCATATATACGCAATGCAAAATTAAGCTATGAATATGGAAAAATCACTGGAAACGGTCCGTATAGAGTTGGTTTAAAAACAGAAATAGGCTGGGTGTACGCAGAAGGCATCAACCACTATGAAGTCGATGAAAAAAACCGTCTCCTGCTTGCTGGTCTTGATTTTTCCGGCAAGCTGGCTGTAGCATTAGAAATTAGCGAAACGCCATTTGAATAAATGGTTTAGAAAGGAGGATAAGAATAATGGAAAAAGAAAGACATGTACTTGTCATTTTCCCACACCCTGATGATGAGGCCTTTAGCGTTTCAGGAACAATCGCTCGCCATATACATGAAGGCACTCCTGTAACATATGCTTGTTTAACGCTGGGACAAATGGGAAGGAATTTAGGCAATCCGCCATTTGCAACGAGAGAATCCTTGCCTTCTATTCGTAAAGGGGAATTGCAGGAAGCAGCAAGAGCCATGGGTCTAGAGGATCTTCGCATGCTGGGATACCGCGATAAAACGATTGAATTTTTAAAGGAGGATGTGCTAGTAAATGAGTTTACTGCTCTTATAAAAGAGGTAAATCCTTCTCTGGTTATTTCTTTTTATCCTGGATATTCTGTTCATCCAGATCATGATGCAACAGCAGAGGCCGTTGTAAAAACATTAGAAAAAATCGAGGCCTCCAAGCGCCCGAAATTGCATTGTATCGCTTTTGCACACAATTGCATCGAAGACCTTGGCGAACCTGATATAGCAGTTGATGTTGCAAACTATGCAGATAAAAAGGTGGCTACAGTAGCAGCTCACCGTTCGCAAACTCAAGAGTATATGCAAACGCTCCAAGAAGGCATTCAAAATCAAGATCCAGCTGTACTTTCGCGGCTTTATACCGAACGTTTTTGGTCCTATAAATTTAATAAGTAAAAAAAGTGGCAAAAGGGCATAACCCCTTGCCACTTTTTTTTAAAGAACTATTGACAAAAAAGTAAAATTATTTTTAAAATTTTATACAAATCCATCTCTTTTAGTAGTATCTTTAAATAGAGAAAATATTATAAAAACTTGCAGCACCTTTCTAAAACTAGCTGTTTCTATTGCATTTTATATGCGCCGCTTTGTATAAAAAACAGCTATCAACTACATCAAGAATAAGGAGAGAGAGAAATTGGAAAAAACAATAGTAAAGGGGCCTTTTAGAGGAGACCATGTAGGCAGCTTCTTAAGACCTGAACGTTTAAAAAAGGCACGTTTGCAAAAACAAAATGGTGAAATAACCGCAGAACAGCTTCGGGCTATTGAAGATGAAGAAATCATTCGTCTAGTAGAAAAGCAAAAGGAAGCAGGGCTTGAAGCTGTATCGGATGGCGAATTAAGGCGCGCATGGTGGCATTTTGATTTTCTTGCAGCCCTTGATGGCGTAGAACTTTACGAAGCAGAGTCTGGCATTCAATTTCATGGGGTTCAAACAAAGCCACATGGAATAAAAGTGACGGGCAAAGTTGACTTTACTAATCATCCTATGATAGAAGACTATAAATTCCTTCATCAAATTGCTGGGGATCATGTTGCCAAATTTACGATTCCTAGTCCAAATATGCTGTTTTTCAGAGGAAAAATCGACAAAGATATTTATCCAGACGAAGAAATGTTTTTTAATGATTTAATAGCAGCCTACCAAAAAGCTATCCAAGCATTTTATGATGCTGGATGCCGTTATCTCCAATTGGATGATACTTCTTGGGCAGCGTTCTTCTCCGAAAAAGGCAGAGAGCAAATGAAGGAAAAAGGGCAGGATCCAGAGCAAATAGCCTTATTATCTGCAAGAGCAATTAATGAATCAATTGCCAAAAAACCTGATGATATGGTCATCACTATGCATATTTGCCGAGGAAACTTTAGATCTACTTATACCGCAAGCGGCGGGTATGACAACGTATCGGAAATCATTTTTGGGGGCTTAAATGTAGACGGGCTTTTCCTTGAATTCGATGATGAGCGTTCTGGAGGATTTGAACCACTTCGACATGTAAATAGAAATGATCTGCAAATTGTATTGGGATTAATCACCTCAAAGTTTGGAGAGCTGGAGGATTCTGAAGCCATTAAAGCAAGAATTGCAGCGGCAAACAAATATGTCAGCCTAGATCAGCTTTGCCTAAGTCCCCAGTGCGGCTTTGCTTCAACAGAAGAAGGCAATCTTCTAACAGAAGAACAGCAGTGGCAAAAAGTGCGTCATGTTGTCAGCATCGCGCAAGACGTTTGGAAATCATAATTAACAACCATTTCTGAAATGAAAAAGGCCTGATCTTTTATCGGCCTTTTTTCATTTTCTATATCACATCTTCATTTTCAAGATTCATCTTTACTTGATGGAGGTGATCTCCATCCTCCCCTTTTAAAATATTAATCAGGAGCCTTTTCGTCAATCTCATCCAAAAGCCTGTAACATGCACATTTGCAGTAAATTCCACTTTTGTTCCTTCCCCTATCTCTGTAAACCGATAATCATAATCTACCATTAAACCATTAGAATAACTTCTAGTAGTGTATCTTTTATTTTCTTCATATGCTAAAAACTCAATCTCTGAGACCACTTTTTTGTTGCGGACAATTCTTATTTCCTGATATTTAGTTCCTATTCCTATTGGAGCTTCTGCCAGTTTTATTGTCTCTGTCACCTTATCCATATAATCAGGCGCATTCTCTAAATGAGCCATATAGGAAAATACAACCTCTATCGGTTCTGCAATAATTACATCAGCCTGAAAATCAGCCATTTTAAATCCACCTCAAAATAATATATTTCTTTTGATTTGCTGATATTATTAGTATAACTGATTTTTTGAAAGCGGTACTACAAACAGTCATTAAATATTAGGAAGCAAGTGATTACTCACTTTACATTTATGTCCTTCACTGCTAATATAAAAGTGAGTAATCACTCATTTTTGTAAAGGTGGGAAATGAATGTCCATAAATCCAATGGTTTCTGTCCAACATATTTCTAAATCCTTCGGCAAACAGTCTGTTCTCCATGATATCAGCTTAACAATAAAAAAGGGAGAAATTTTCGGTCTGTTAGGACCCTCTGGTTCAGGAAAAACAACGCTTGTGAAAATACTTATCGGCTTAGATTCTTCTGATACTGGAAGCGTTTCTGTGCTGGATAATAAAATGCCCAATTTAAAAGTAATGGAAAAAATCGGTTATATGGCCCAAGCAGATGCTCTCTATCAAGAGCTTACTGCCATGGAAAATCTAGACTTTTTCGCTACTTTATATGGGATAAAAGGAAAAAAGAAAAAAGAGCAAATCGAGGCTTCTGCTTCATTAGTCAATTTAACCAATGATTTAAATAAACCTGTCAGCAAATTTTCAGGCGGAATGAAAAGAAGATTGTCCATTTGCATTGCTTTATTAAACGAACCGGATTTGCTTATTCTAGATGAGCCAACAGTCGGCATCGACCCTGTTTTAAGAAAAAGCATATGGAAAACTTTTGAGCAGCTAAAAGCTAAAGGAACTTCTATTATCGTAACAACACATGTAATGGATGAAGCAGAAAAATGCGATACGCTGGGAATGATACGCGGCGGCCAGCTAATTGCAGTTGATACTCCGCAGAATTTAAAAGAAGCATGTCATGCCTCAACAATGGAAGAAGCCTTTCTTTATTACGGAGGGAAATCATATGAGAATTAAAGCCATAATTATTCGCATATTAAAACAATTTTATCGAGATAAACGAACGGTAGCCATGATGATCATTGCACCTATTTTTGTCCTGACACTATTAAATTTTATCTTTGGCAGTACTGCTTCTTCCCCTAAAGTGGGGGTTGTCCAAACTCCTGAACAGATTACCGCTAAATTAAAAGAAAATGATGTTGAAATCTATCCTTATCGAACAGTTTCTCAGGCAAAAAAGGATATTGCCGACAAAAAAATTGATGGATATCTTTCTTTTGAAAATAAAATTCCTGCCATGCTTTTAGAGGGAAGTGATCCTGCTGTGACAAAAGCAACCATTACCTTGATAAAGGATAGCATCGCAGCCGAAAGCACACTAAAACCTACTATCGAATTTTTATATGGTTCAGAGGATATGAGCCAGTTTGACGCCATCGGTCCTGTCCTATTAGGCTTTTTTGCCTTTTTCTTTGTGTTTTTAGTTGGAGGCGTTGCTTTTTTAAGAGAAAGAACATCAGGAACATTAGAACGGCTTCTCTCCAGTCCTATCCGCAGATGGGAAATTGTCATTGGATATGTAATTGGATTTGGCATTTTTACGATGGTGCAATCTATTATTATCGTCCTTTATTCTGTCTATGTTTTAGATCTTATTCAAATTGGCTCTATACTTTATGTCATTCTGATTACACTATTGCTGTCATTGACTGCTTTGACTTTAGGCATGCTTTTATCATCTTACGCCAAAAACGAACTTCAGATGTTCCAATTTATTCCTATTATTGTTGTTCCGCAAGTATTTTTTTCGGGGCTATTTAACTTGGATGCCATCTCCTCCACAGTCAGCTGGCTATCAGCTATTACTCCATTGTATTATGCTGGAGATGCCTTAAAAAATGTCATGATAAGAGGCCTTGGGATAGAGGATATTTATATTCCGCTTATACTACTAAGCAGCTTTTCGCTAGTATTTATTCTATGCAATATATTATCCTTAAAAAGTTACCGAAAAATATAGAGTTTCTGCTGATAGAAATCCTTTTTCTTTTTTTCATGAAGTTCATTATAATAGATATATTCAGTTTAATAGAAGGAGCTTCTTATGAATCAAGAATCCATTTTAGATCTTATTCTGAAAGAGGAAAAACAAATAACCGACAAACAAAAAAAAATTCTCATTGCGGCAATCGAGGCTTTTAGCGATAAAGGCTATGCAGCAACATCCACGAATGAAATTGCCAAAAAAGCCGGGGTTGCTGAAGGCACTATTTTCAGACATTATAAAACAAAAAAGGATTTGCTGACGGCCATTTTGACGCCTTTAGTCCATACATTGATCGCTCCATTTATTATAAAAGATTTTTTCAGCAAAGTGCTCGATCTTCCCTATAATACCTTTGAAGAATTTATTCGGGCAGTTGTATATAATAGATTAAATTTCTTAAAAAAAAATCAGGCTTTATTTAAAATATTGATACAAGAAATCCCTTTTCATGATGACTTGCGGGAACTTTTTAAAGAACAAATTGCCAAAAGAGTTTTTAAAAGAATGGAGGAATTAGTGGCCGTCTTTAAAGAAAAAGGCGAAATCATTAATATTCCAACATATAGTTCTGTTCGTCTTACTGTAACTTCCATTTTTGGCTATTTTATTGCTCGCTATATTCTATTGCCTGAAGCAAATTGGGACGATGAGGAAGAAATTGAAAGAACAATTCAATTTATTTTATATGGTTTAACTCCACGAGAATAAAGATTTTGCTAATAGAAAAAACCAGAAAGCCGATAATCAGCCTTCTGGTTTTTTCCCCTCTAATGAAACTTGGTTTATTATCAAAGTCTGCTAAATATTTATCATTCAAAAGCTTTATGTATCGCTTTTGCCACTCCGCTCTCCTCATTTGTGGCCGTTACAAAATGGCATCGTTTTTTTATTTCTTCTTCTGCATTTCCCATCGCCACTGCTCTGCCAACTTTTAAAAGCATGGAAAGATCATTAAAATTATCGCCGATTGCCATTGTATCTTTTAAGTCTATCTTCCTTGTATTCACAAATTCCTCTAATGCAACACCTTTTTGTGCATGCACAGATGTGATTTCAAGGTTTTCTTTTCCTGATGCACTGATTGCTATCCCGTCTATTGAATCTAAGATTTCCCCTTTTACTTTTCCTAATAATTCTGGATCATAGTTAAAAGCTAAAAATTTATAAATAACTTGGTCTTTATCTTCTATTAACGGCAAATAACTTTCTACCTGATGAATATCATCTAATCGTTCATCTGCTGCCTTCTTGATTTCTTCCATGTTTTCTGTATGGCCGTTTACCGTAAAAATATCGATTATTAGCGCTCTAGCTGTTTTTTTATCCAGTGTATATGTACCTCTATTGGTATAAACCTCATAATATACTTGATTATGATGTAAAATATCAGCTATTTTTTTTGCGACGTCTTTTTCTAACGGATTTGTGCCAATAATTTCATGCTGATTTGTACGTATTTCTGCTCCATTTGCACAAATCATCGGCGTAATGATTCCCGATTCCTTTAATAGGTGTCCTGATTCTTCATAAGCGCGGCCTGTTGCAATAACTACTTCTACTCCTCGCTTTTGGGCTAATTTAATAGCTGATTTGTTCTCTTCTGTAATTTCCTGTGCAGAAGTTAATAATGTCCCATCCATATCAATTGCAATACATTTAATCATCTCTTTACACCTTCCATTCTGTCTTAATAAAAAAGGGATAGCTTACAACAGCATACAACGTTCATTATCGATAAACAAAGATTCTGCATACACTTTTTTTCTTTTCTATACTTTCCCCAATTTATTGAACAAAAAACAGACGAAGTAACATAGGTAACATACTTTTATATAACATTTATTTTTGATATGCAATATGCTTTTATTCCCATTCAAAATTTTTATGTGAAATTGTGAACTTTTTTCTAACTTTATGTGATTTTTAACTCAAGTCACAAATTTTTCATTATGATATATCTAGAATTTGAAAAAAGGGAGACGGTTGGAAAAACGAAACCTATTTTAAAAAAAGCTTTATATACCAACAGTTATAGCTAGCTTATTGGGCCTCTTACTAAATAATCCTTTTAGCCTTATCGCATTTGTTACACGTTTTCATTTTTGAACAATGAAATTATATTTATACGTTACAGTTTTTAAGCAACGATTTTTATCGCTTTTGCTATTAGTAAGTTCACAAAATAATACAAAAAAAGGAGGAGAAATACATGGATATGGTATTTCTATCACGTTTGCAATTTGCGTCAACGACCATTTTTCACTTTATATTTGTGCCGATCTCTATTGGTCTTGCATTCTTAATTGCTATCATGGAAACAATGTATGTAAGAACCGGCAATGAAGAGTATAAAAAAATGGCAAAGTTTTGGGGCAAACTATTTCTTATTAACTTTGTAATTGGTATTGTTACAGGGATTCTTCAAGAATTCCAATTTGGCATGAACTGGTCAAACTATTCTCGTTTTGTTGGGGATGTATTCGGTGCTCCTCTTGCTATCGAAGCATTGCTTGCATTTTTTATGGAATCAACGTTTATCGGCTTATGGATTTTCGGGTGGGACCGCTTATCGAAAAAGGTTCATTTAGCCTGCATTTGGCTTACAGCAATCGGAACAACTTTTTCTGCATTCTGGATTTTAATTGCCAACTCTTTTATGCAGCATCCTGTCGGCTATGAGATCAATAATGGGCGTGCTGAAATGAATGACTTTTTTGCCCTTATCACCAATGGGCAGGCGCTTGTAGAAATGCCTCATACTGTTTTAGGAGCATTGGCAACTGGCGCATTTTTAGTGACAGGCATCAGCGCGTACAAAATGCTGAAAAAACAAGATGTAGAATTTTTCAAAAAATCTTTCCAAATCGGCATAACGGTTGCCTTAATCTCTACATTTCTGACAATGGTTGCAGGGCATGCGCAAGCGCAGTATCTTGTGGAAACACAGCCGATGAAAATGGCTGCAAGCGAAGGACTTTGGGAAACAAGTGAAGATCCTGCTCCTTGGACCGTATCTGCTTTTATCGATGTTGATAAAAAAGAGAACACTGGTGAAATTAAAATACCATATCTTTTAAGCATTCTTTCTTACAACACCCTTGATGGCAGTGTAAAAGGAATGAATGAACTGCAGGCAGAGTATATCCAAAAATACGGAGAAGGAAATTATATTCCTCCGGTAAAAACCACTTTCTGGAGTTTTAGAATCATGGTTGTTGCTGGAACGCTTATGCTTCTATTTGGAATTTATGGCGTATATTTAGGTTGGAAGAAAAAATTAGTTTCTAAATCAAATAAATGGTTTTATCGCTTTATGGTGGCAGGTATATCTTTCCCATTTATAGCCAATACTTCTGGATGGATTATGACAGAAATGGGCAGACAGCCTTGGACAGTATTTGGATTAATGACAACAGAAGACAGTATTTCACCAAGCGTAAGTGCTGGGCAAGTATTATTCTCTATCATCACCTTCTGTTCCGTCTATACAATTTTAGGAATTATCATGGTATTTTTATTTGTAAAAGTTATTAAAAAGGGACCTTATTTAATGGATAAAAAAGAGGAAAAAGTAAATAGCGATCCATTTGCAAAGGAGGGTTTTCATGTTTGATTTAAATGTACTTTGGTTTATTTTAGTTGCTGTATTATTTATTGGATTTTTCTTTTTGGAAGGATTTGATTTTGGTGTGGGCATGTCCACACAAATCATTGCCAAAAGCGATATGGATAGAAGAATTTTAATTAATTCAATTGGACCTTTCTGGGACGCAAATGAAGTATGGCTTATTACTGCTGGGGGGGCGTTATTTGCTGCTTTCCCCCATTGGTATGCAACATTGTTCAGCGGTTTTTACACGCCGCTTGTCGTTGTTTTGCTTGCCCTGATTGTACGGGCAACTGGTTTTGAGTTCCGCGCTAAAAGCGACCATCCATTATGGAAAAAATCCTGGGATGTCTGCATTTTTTTAGGCAGCTTATTGCCGCCGCTTTTATTCGGTGTTGTCTTTGCTTGTTTTATGCAAGGTCTGCCAATTGATAAAAATATGGAACTAAAAGCAGGCTTTTTTGACATCGTTAACTATTACACACTAAGTGGCGGCCTAACCGTACTTGTGCTTTGTTTAGTTCATGGTTTAACATTTACTACATTGCGTACAGTTGGGGATCTTCAAGATCGCGCTCGCCGTACAGCACAAAAATTATTGCCTGTTCTAGGAATCTTATTGGCTGTATTTTGTGCATTAACTTATATTAAAACAGATTTGTTTCATGAAAGAGGCACTATTCTTTCATTTATTTTTGGCTTAGCAGTCATTGTGTTTGTACTTAGCGGATTCTTCCTATCAAGAAAAAAAGATGGCTGGGCGTTTGGCATGACAGGCGGTGTCATTATTCTTGCTTTTACAGCAGTATTTATCGGCTTATTCCCTCGAGTAATGATCAGCTCTATCAGTGATGCTTTCAGTTTAACCATAACAAATGCTGCTTCTGGGCATTACTCTTTAAAGGTAATGACAATTGTTGCTCTTTCCCTTTTGCCTTTTGTATTAGGCTATCAAATATGGAGCTATATTGTATTCCGCAAAAGAGTTACCGAGAAGTCACATCTTGAGTACTGATGAAACAAGATTTATTTAAATTTAAAGGGATTAAGCCAATTTTATTTATTTTAACCATTTTAACAATACTGCAAGGAATTGCTATTATTCTGCAAGCCAAATGGCTTGCAGAAGCAATAGTTTCCTTATATAGCGGCGAATCCATTTCCAAACAATATGATGTCATCATATTGTTTTTATTAGCATTTATGGGGCGCCATCTAATTCAATTAGTGCAGCAAAAAATTTCCTCTGATTTTGCTGAGAAAACAAGTAAGCAGTTGCGGTTTCAACTAGTATCTAAATTATTTGCACTAGGACCAAAGTTTACCAAAAAACAAGGCAGCGGAAATATGGCTACGCTTGTGCTCGAAGGAATCTCCCAGTTTAAAAACTATTTAGAGCTTTTTCTTCCGCGCATGATAGCAACCTCTGTTGTTCCGCCTATGGTCCTTCTTTACGTTTATTGGATGGATTGGATTTCTGGCATCATCCTAACGATTACCATGCCTATATTAATAGGATTTCTAATCCTTGTCGGTCTTGCTGCAAAAGGTCAGACTGCCCGCCAGTGGGCAACCTACCGCATTCTGTCTAATCACTTCTTGGATTCTTTACGGGGATTAGAAACGCTTAAATTTTTAGGAAAAAGCAAAAAGCATAGTGAAAATATTGAAAAGGTCAGTGAACAATACCGTTCTGCTACCATGAAAACATTAAGAGTTGCATTTCTGTCGTCTTTTTCATTGGATTTTTTCACCTCATTATCTGTCGCTTCTGTTGCTGTCAATTTAGGCGTGCGATTAATTAATGCTGATTTAACATTGCTCCCAGCATTAATGATTTTAATCTTGGCTCCTGAATACTTTTTGCCTGTGCGCATGGTCGGAGCTGATTATCATGCTACATTAAATGGCAAAGAGGCAGGCGAAGCAATTCAGGCTATCCTTGATGAAGAAACAAAAGATCAGCAGACACCAGCAATATCCGCTTCCATTAACAAGCTTTCCTTTGATTCTGTCGGATTCTGTCATCCTGGGGAAGAGATAAATACTTTAAATAATATCTCCTTTTCCATTGATGGAGCTAAAAAAATTGGCATTGTCGGAGAAAGCGGCGCTGGGAAATCGACATTCATTGATTTATTAAGCGGATTTGCTGCTCATACTTCCGGTTCTATCAGCGTTAACGGAAGCGAAGCAAGCTTAACTAGCGATGCTTGGAGACAACAGACTACTTATATTCCGCAATCTCCTTATATTTTTAGCCTTTCGCTTCGTGATAATATTCGTTTTTATTCACCAGAAGCAACGGATGAGGAAATAGAAAAAGCCTTAAAAGCCACCGATCTCTATGATTTATACAAAACATTTCCGAGCGGACTTGATGAATGGTTGGGCGATGGCGGACGGCGTTTAAGCGGTGGCCAAGAGCAGAGAGTTGCATTGGCACGAGCCTATTTAAGCAATCGTCATATTATGATTTTAGATGAACCAACCTCTCATCTTGATATTGAAACAGAATATGAATTAAAGAAAACAATGCTGCCACTCTTTAAAGATAAGTTAATATTTTTAGCCACACATCGTTTGCATTGGATGGAAGATATGGATCTGCTATTTGTTTTAGATAATGGAAAATTAGTCGAAATTGGAACACATGAGGAGCTAGTTGAAAAAAAAGGGGCCTATTTTAGGCTGCTGCATGAGTAAGGAGGAAAACAACAATGAAACAAGAAAAATGGATTCTTCCCTTTTTAAAGGGAAATGGTCTTCGCATCACCTTAATTATCATCCTTAGCTTCCTTACTATATTTACGGCAGCAATGCTTACCTTTACATCTGGCTATCTAATATCCAAAGCCGCCATTCCTGTAGAAAATATATTATTGGTATACATTCCAATTGTAGGGGTCCGCACATTTGGAATAAGCAAGGCTGTGTTTGCTTATTTAGAAAGACTGGCCGGGCATGATACTGTTTTGCGGATTCTTTCAAGAATGAGGGTAAAATTATATCGCATATTAGAACCTCAAGCCCTCTTTATTAAATCTCGCTTTAAAATGGGAGACATGCTTGGCGTACTGGCAGAGGACATTGAACAGCTGCAATATATTTATTTGCGCACCATTTTCCCAACTATCGCTGCTGTTTTCCTATATATCGTCATACTTGTTGCCATAGGAATGTTTGACATAACCTTCGCTCTTTTAATTGGCTGTTACTTGGCTATCTTGCTGATTGTTCTGCCCCTTTTTTCTCTGCTCGTTATCCAGAAAAGACAAAAGGCATATAAGCAAAAGAGAAATGGTTTATATCAAAAGCTGACAGACAACATAATTGGAATAAGCGACTGGGTCATTAGCGGCCGGGCAAACCAATTTATTGGAGACTATGAAAAAGAGGAAGCTGCGGTTGCTTCCATCAATCAAAAAATTCAAAGCTTTTCTAGATGGAGAAACCTTTTAAGCCAGGGAATTGCAGCAATAATTATAATCACACTTGCCTTTTGGTCAAGCGAGCAATATGCTCAAGGAACTATTTCTGCCACTGTCATTGCGGCAATTATTTTAGTCGCCTTCCCTATACTCGATGCTTTTTTAATTGTTTCCGATGCATTTGAAAGAATTCCAGGATATCAAGACTCATTAGCACGATTAAAAAAATTAAAAGGAACAGAAAGAACCACTGCTGCGAGCGTTCTTAAGCATATGGAAACAACTAATATTCATATAAAATTAGAGAGAACGGCATTTTCTTATTCATCTGAAGAGAAATTATCTGTTTCTAATATTCAGCTTGATATTCCTCAAGGGAAAAAGATTGCTATTATCGGCAAGAGCGGTGCTGGAAAATCAACTTTGCTGAAACTGATTCAAGGTGCACTTATTCCAACAGCCGGGAAAGTATTAATTAATAATGAGGATGCCTATCACTACCAGGAAAACGCCTCGGCCTTCCTGTCCGTTTTAAATCAAAACCCTCATTTATTTGATACAACCCTGCTCAGCAATATAACATTGGGCGTGGATACTGCTACAAAGGAAGAAATCAACCATGCAATAAAGCTTGCACAGCTTGAGCATTTGGTAGCAAGCTTGCCAGATGGTCTTCATACATTTATGCAAGAAACTGGACAGCGCTTTTCCGGGGGAGAAAAACAGCGAGTTGCGCTTGCAAGAATCCTTTTGCAAAACACCCCGGTTGTTCTGATGGATGAACCAAACGCCAGCTTGGATCCCAAAACAGAAAAGGAGCTGCTGAAAACCATTTTTACAAGCCTACAAGGAAAGTCTATTGTCTGGATTACCCATCATCTAGTTGGAGTAGAAGGAATGGATGAAATTTTATTTATGGAAGAAGGAAAAATTATTATGCGTGGAACCCATCATGAGTTAATGAAAAATCCGCGATATAAACAACTGTATCTTTTGGATCATCCTGCCTATGCATAAGGGCTGTCCAGCTTTTTTAATGTCAATCCAATAAAGTGAAGTTTTAATCAGTGGGGCTTTTCTTTCGTCCCCCACTGATTGCAGCATGAGAGGCCTATAGGATATAGTCACACAGACGTTGCCGCAGGATATGGCGCCTTTAGTCTGTGTTCTTTTATATCTGGGCTTTTACTCAGGCAAGTTTCAGTCCACCTAGATTGCCTGTTTTCTCTCCTAATCCCTTAGATGGGGGTATTACTAGTGATTAAAGTTTGCAGTGACATTTACCATAGCCATATAAAAAGGCCTTTCCTCACATGTCATCTATATTTTTTAGGGACAGGAGGAAAAGCCTTTTTTATTGTTTGCTTTATTATGTCGTTACCATTTGCCCGCCATTTACATGAATCACTTCCCCAGTCGTAAAACCAGAGTCATCGGATGCCAAATAAACATACGCCGGCGCTAATTCAAAAGGCTGGCCTGCTCTCTTATAAGGAGAGTCCGTACCAAATTTCATGACATTTTTTTCAGAAAAGCTGGCTGGAATAAGCGGTGTCCAAAAAGATCCTGGCGCAACAGCATTTACTCTAATCCTTTTATTAACAAGCGACAATGATAAAGATCTTGTAAAAGAAACGATGGCACCCTTTGTAGAGGAGTAGTCTAATAGTTCCTTAAAGCCGCTGTAAGCCGTAATGGATGCTGTATTAATAATAGAACTCCCCTCTTTTAAATAAGGAAGCACCGCTTTTACTAAATAGAAAAAGGAAAAAATATTTGTTTTAAAGGTATGCTCCAGCTGTTCTTTTGTTATATCAAGTATACTTTTTTGCACATATTGTACAGCATGGTTATTGACTAAAATATCAATCTTTCCAAACTGATGAATTGTCTGCTGTGCCACTAAAGCGGAGTTATTCTCTTCTGTTAAATCTGCTGCAATCAATAAACATTCCCCGCCTAATTCCTTTATGCGGTTTTCTGTTTCTTTAGCATCTCTATGTTCATTTAAATACACAATAACAACCTTTGCGCCCTCCTTTACGAATGCATAAGCAACTGCTCTGCCAATCCCACTATCTCCACCCGTAATAATAGCTACTTTCCCTTTTAAACGATGCCCGCTTTTATAATGTGGATTTTCAGAAATGGGACGTGGATTCATCTCATATTCAAAACCAGGCATCCGGTTCTGATGTTGGGGCGGAAATGCAATTGGCACTGTTTTTGTTTCTTGCTTCTTGCCGTAGTAAGGGTATTCTGGATACATATTCAACTCACTCCTTATAGGCTTTTACCTAGAGCTATCGTATGCAGATTACTCTTCTTTGTGCATATAATCAAAAAAGCATTTCCCGTTCTACTAAGGAAATGCTAAATAAAAAGTTTTATTTAGTGCAGCACATCATGCGTAATATCTGCAAAGGCGGCCTCTGTTGCTGCTTTTAAATCTGCTGCTTTAAGCTCAATTTGAATGCCTATCCTTCCTCCGCTAACAATGATAGAAGAAATTGTTTCCGCACAATCAGCCATTATAGTTGTATACTTTTTTTTCATTCCTAATGGGGAACATCCCCCTCTTATATAACCGGTCAGTCTTTGTATATCTTTTACAGCAACCAGTTCTACTTTTTTTTCTTTGACTGCTTTGGCTGCCTTTTTTAAGTCAAGCTCTGCTGCGACAGGTACAATAAAAACATAAATATTGCTGCTTGTCCCTTTTGCAACTAGGGTTTTATAAACGCTGGCAATATCTTTATTGATTTTGCCGGCAACCGATATGCCATCAATTTTGCCATCTTTATTTTCATATGTATGCACTTTATAACTAATATGGCAATTATCCAAGAATCGCATGGCATTTGTTTTTGTCTGCGCCATTCCATATTCCTCCTTATACAAGCTTCTCTCCTCATTATAGCAAAGCAATTTTGGACTTTCTTAAATAGTCTCGCTTAATATTATGAACAAATAGACACAAATGCCATATAGTATAAAAAGCAATTTATTGTTTCATCTTAGATGCTTAGGAGGAAAGTTATGAAACCATCTTATCAAGATGCCCTTGCCTATTTTGGAGTAAATGGAGCTCATCCCGGAGGATTATTATTAACAAAAGCATTATTAGAAAAAGAACAAATTTCAAGTGGTACACAGCTGCTTGATGCTGGGTGTGGAACAGGTCAAACCTCTGCTTTCATAAAAAAAAATTATCCTTGTCAGCTAACAAGCATTGACTATCATCCTACTATGGTAAAACGGGCAATGAGCCGATTTCAAAAAGAACAACTTTCGATCCATCTTCTGCAAGGAAGCTTAGAAAACCTCCCTTTTTCCGCTAACAGTTTTGATATTATTCTCGTCGAGTCTGTCCTTATTTTTACTAATAGCCAAAAAGCTTTGCAAGAATTGCAAAGAGTATTAAAACCCAATGGTGTGCTTCTTGCTTTAGAAATGACTGCAGAAAGAATATTGACTCCATTTGAGCAATCAAATATGTGCAGTGTCTATGGAATCAATAAAGTTCTAACCGAGCAGGAATGGGTGGCCAATATGAAAGAAGCGGGCTTTAGAAAAGTTGAAATCAAATTAGCCCATTCTGTCTTTTCCCATATGTTGTCCACTCCTGAAATAGAAGAAGAAGAAATGGACCAAAATGTTCCTCATAATATGGAAATGGAGCAAAAATTAATGGGGCATTCTTTTATTTTATATACGTATGGCAATATTATTGGATATAGAGTATATCGAGCTATCTGCTAACGCTCTTCTAATAAAGATTTATGAATCCAAATCGCAGCCTGCGATCCTTCCCCCATAGCAATAGTCACTTGCTCGGAATGCACAGCAACATCTCCGGCTGCAAAAACATGCTGGATATTTGTTTCTTTTGTCCGGCTGTTTGTCTCAATATGCCGATTTTCCATAAGTTTTACGCCTAATTGACTGGCTAGCGCCGATTTCACTTTATTCCCGCCGAATGCAAGAAAGCTTTTATTTGTCTCTATCCTAATAGCATCTTCTAAAATATAGCCCGTTAATTGTGAGTCTTGTGCTTCCACTTCTGCAATTCGTTTATTGATATAAGGGATATTCTGCTCTTTTAGCCTATTCAATAAGCTTGCATCCACCTTTTCTCCACCATGATTAATATAAAGAAGTTCTCTTGTCCAGTATGTTAATGTTAATGCCATGTTTGCCCCAACATTGCCGCTTCCTATTACCACAGTTTTTTTGCCTTTGACTTCATAGCCATCACAATCTGGACATACATAGACACTGATTCCTAAACATGGAAATAAGTTTGCAAAAGGAGGTATTGTGTCCACTATACCTGTTGCCAGAAGCAATCTTTTGGCCATATATCGCTTATTTGCATCGGTCTCCACCGTAAATTTTCCATTTTGCTTTTCTGCCTTTATAACCATTGCTTTTTCAAATAAAATTCCTAAATCTTCCGCTTGTTTTTTTCCTATTGCCCGCAATTCACTTCCGCTGACTCCATTAGGGTATCCTAATATATTGTGATAGCTTCGGCATAAGGTAGACCTGCCCATTTCCCCATCAATTACTAATACTTTATGTTGATATCTTCCTAATTGTATAGCGGCCTGCAGCCCTGCAATTCCTCCTCCAACAATTATGCAATCATATAAGCACATACAATCTCCTTTCCCATCATCATTTTATTTTCCCCTCTCATAATAGCCTTGCATAATACGACTTTTTTATTCCTGAATGATCCATATATTGTTGATTGTATCTAAACAGCTCCTTTCTGCCTAAACTAATCACAAAGCGTTTCTCTCATAAACATTTGCCTGCACACTCACAATTCATAAAAAAACAAGCGATAAATAGCCTCCATCCAGCTACTTACCGCTTGCCTTTCCCCCTTTTTTTATTTACTTTTGTTATGATTTGATTTATGACTTCAGAAAACATTAATCCCATTGCAATCGATCCCGATATCAAAAACGCCTTGGCTGCTAAACTGACTGCTGGATTATAGTCATTTTCAACAAAATTGCGCATAGCATCATAAGCCATCCCGCCTGGCACAAGGGGAATAATTCCTGCAACAGTGAATATGATAACAGGCGTTTTATATATTCTTGCAAAAAATTGGCTGATTACAGCTGTTAAAAAGGCACCGATTATGGTTGCTGGAACAATATCTAAATGCATATGTACTGTATACCAGTATGCCAGCCAGCCACACATTCCCACAAATCCACATTGCAAAAGTTTTTGTCTTGGGGTATGAAAAATCATCGCAAAAGCATATGTTGCAACAAAACTTGTAAACCCTTGCTCTAAAAATGTAATCATTACACGCTTACTCCCTTTATAAAAGTACAAAAAGTGCGGCAATGCCTGAACCGATGGCAAAAGCAGTTAAAAAGGCTTCTGCCCCTTTAGAAATGCCAGATACTAAATGTCCTGCCATTAAATCTCTCACTGCATTTGTTATAAGCAATCCAGGCACTAGCGGCATCACCGAGCCGATAATAATCTTATCTACTTCTGCACCAACTCCAAACCTGACAGCCGCAAATGCAATAAGCCCTACTACAAAGGCCGCTAAAAATTCAGCAAAAAACTTAATGGGTACAAGTCGATGAAAGTAAACAGAACATAAAAAACCAATTCCGCCTGCTGCTACTGCTGGCAAAAAGTCCCCCCAAGTGCCTTGAAACATAATAAGAAAACAGCCACTCGCAATTGCTGCTGCCATTACTTGCATCAAATCGCTGTACGTTTTTGGTTCATTTTCAATTTCATTTAACAAATAATAGGCCTGTGCAATCGTCAATCCACCAGCACTGATTTTTCTGGAAATGTCATTGACTTTCACGACTTTTTCTAAGTTTGTTGTTCTTTCAATGATTCTAATCAATTTTGTTTTTGTAGGCTCTGTGCCTTCTACGGAAAAAATAATGCCCGTTGGTGTAACAAAGCTATCGGAATATTCAGCTCCATAAGCAGTTGCAATCCTTGTCATTGTGTCTTCTACCCGATGCGTTTCTGCACCATTTTTAAGCATAATTTTTCCTGCCAATAAGCAAACTTCAATAATCTCATATGTTTTTTCTTTCGATATTAAATCCATATAATCTCTCCAATTAGAGCTTGTACTACATACACTTTTTTGAATTACCCCCAGTTACTCACTACGTTTGTTGAACGTGGGGGATTCCTAAGTACAGAAACCTTTCGGCTTCTAATTCATTAGGCTACGCCCGTCATTCCGACGGTTGGCAGTCCAAGCGAC